>WNFC01004635.1_pt1 | contig 14979 bp, 13 predicted proteins | sample 5400541 | NCBI WGS metagenome assembly WNFC01 (sample SAMN13153342, study PRJNA577476) | soil metagenome | isolation source: 120 cm saprolite under Douglas fir tree site 2 hole 2 replicate 1 | place: USA:California | collected 2015-04-18
CGCTCGTCGGGATCGTCCATACGGCGACCGCCGACGGCACCTGGCCGCGCCTCAAGGCGTGCCAGCGCGACATCTGCCACTGGCTCTTCTACGACCGTTCGCGGAATCGCTCGGCCCGCTGGTGCCAGATGGCCGTTTGCGGCAACCGCACGAAGACTCGCGCCTACCGGACGCGGCGCCGCGCGGGTCCTAGGCGTGCTTGACGAGCCGGCGCGCGCCGTCGAAGCCGGCGCCGTACGAGCCGCCGAGCGATTCGATCTGGACGCGGGTGCCGCTGTGCGGGGCGTGGATGAAGCGGCCGGCGCCGATGTAGATGCCCACGTGGCCGAGCCCGTGGAAGAAGACGAGATCGCCGGGCTTGAGGCCGCCGCGCCCGACGCGGATGCCGCTCCGGAACTGGGCGAAGCTCGAATGCGCGAGGCTGATCCCGAAGTGCTGGTAGACGTAGCGGACGAAGCCCGAGCAGTCGAAACCGCTCCGCGGCGAGGTGCCGCCATACACGTACCGCACGCCGAGGAAGTGCTTGGCGTACTTGACCACCTTGCTTCCGAGGGGGACGTGGAGAGCGCGGTGGAGCACGCTCGCCGGTCTCCGCAGCGGCTTCAAGCTCACGACCGGAAGCTGCGGGATGATCGGATCCGCGTTCGTCGGCGTCGGGTCGAGCGGCGAGGTCTGGGGGTCGCCGCTGTCGGCCCGACTCGTCAGGGGCTTGGCGAGGGCGACGGCCAGCGCGAACGCGAGCGCGCACAGCGTGAGGAGGAGGCGAGTCTTCCGCATGAGGGGGATTCCCTTCGGCACGGGTGCGGTCGCGTAGCAGCGAGCCGCCATGTCGGTGGGCAAGGCGCATTGGAGCAGGGCACCAGGGCGCCGTCACTCCCCCTTTTGGGGGATTCGCCTACCCATTTGCACATAGCTCCGGATCCGAGCAAGGGACAACCGAGCCGGAATAGACAACAACACCGCGATCTAGGATCCGAAGCCCGGAACCGGGGATGGTAGACCCCGTTCCGGCGGATGCCGTCGGAACGGTCTCGAGGGCGATGCGTTTCAGCCGATCCGGTCGCCGCTGACCGGGTCGAACACGTGCGCGTCCTCGGCGACCGGCCGCAGCGTGACGCGCTCGCCGCGCGCGGGCGCGCGCTTTGCCCCCGCGCGCGCCACGAGCTTCGTCGCAACTCCTTCGATCTCCGCTGCGCAGAAGACGAACGCGTCCGCACCGATGTCCTCCACCACCTCGACCTCCGCGGCGATGCCGTCGCTCGCGAGCTCGAGCGACTCGGGACGCACGCCGAGCACGATCTCCTTCCAGCCTCCGGCGGACGCCGCCGAGCGCACGTTGGTCGTGAGCGGCACGCCGACGCCGCCGAGTGAGACGGAGCCGTTCGTCCCCAGCGCGACCGTGAAGAGGTTCATGGACGGCGAGCCGATGAAGCCGGCGACGAACGTGTTCGCCGGTCGGTCGTAGAGCACACGCGGCGCGTCGAACTGCTGGAGCCTCCCGTCGCGGAGCACCGCGACACGATGGCCGAGCGTCATCGCCTCCGCCTGGTCATGCGTCACGTACACGGTCGTCACGCCGAGCCGCGACTGGAGCGCCGCGATGTCCGCGCGCATCTGCACGCGCAGCTTGGCGTCGAGGTTCGACAGCGGCTCGTCCATGAGGAAGACGCTCGCCTCGCGCACGATCGCGCGGCCCATCGCAACCCGCTGCCGTTGGCCGCCGGAGAGCTGCCCCGGTTTGCGCTCGAGGTATTCAGTCAGTCCGAGCATCTCGGCGACTTCGCGTACGCGCCGCTCGCGCTCCACCTTCTTCACGCGGGCGATCTTGAGCGGGAACGCGATGTTCGCCGCGACGGTGAGATACGGATAGAGCGCGTAGTTTTGGAAGACCATTGCGATGTCGCGCTGTTTCGGGGGGTCGTCGGTGACGTCCCGCTCGCCGATCCAGATCGTGCCCGCTTCGACCTCTTCGAGGCCTGCGAGCATCCGCAGCGCCGTCGTCTTGCCGGATCCCGACGGTCCGACGAGGACGGCGAACTCGCCGTCTTCGACGTGCAGATCGAGCGTGTTCACCGCCGCGGCGTCCGTTCCGGGGTAGATGCGCGTCGCCTTCTCGAAGCGAACGTCAGCCATCGTCGGATCCTCCTACCGCTACAGGGTCTGCGGCGGACGCCGCCATTCGACTGCGAAGCAATGCGTGAGCCTCGGGAGCTGCGCCGAGCGTGTCGAGACAGAGCAGCGCCGCGCCGAGCACGGGCGGCGCCGACGTGGAGCGCGCGGTGATCGACGGGCCGACCTCGGCGAGCCCGGCCTCGATCGCGGCGCCGAGCCGCGGGTCCAGGCGCTGGAGCAGCCCGCCGCCCAGCAGCACCTCGACGGGCTCGTCCGCGAGCCCGAGGCGCGTGATCGCGACGCGTGCGAGCGCGACGATCTCCGTCGCGAGCCGTGCCACGATTGCGGCGGCGGTGTCGTCATGTGCGGCCTCCGCGAAGACGAGCGGCGCGAGCTCGATCGCGCGGCGGCCGTCGATGCGGCGGAAGTGGATCGCCTCGGCGAGCTCCGTCGGCGTCGCGAGCCCGAAGTGTGCCGGCACGCTGTGCTCGAGCGTCGTGCGCGGCCCGCGGCCGTCCTCGCTCCGCGCCGCGGCGGACACAGCCTCCTGGCCGACGTCGGCGCCGCCGCCCCAGTCGCCCGTCGTCCAGCCGAGCGCCGGGAACCGCGCATGCCGGCCGTCCGGCGCCACGCCGACACAGTTCATCCCCGCTCCGCAGACGACTGCCACGCCCCAGCCGCTGTCGGTGCCGGCCCGGAGGACGGCAAATGTGTCGTTGTCGACCGAGATGCGTGCGGCCAAGCGGCGCTCTTCGACCGCCGCAACCACCGCCGCCTCCTCGCTCGGGAAGTCGATGCCGGCGAGCAGGAGCTCGGCCACGTCAGCCGGAGGCTCGAGCCCGGCCCCGTCGAGCGCGCGTTCGAAGAGCTTTTCGATGACGTCGAGCGAGCCCTCGATACCCAGGTGAAAGGGCGAGCTGCCGCGGCCGCGTGCCGTTGCGAGCAACTCGCCGTCCTCGCGCACGAGCGCGAGATCGGTCTTCGGGTTGCCGCCGTCGACCGCAAGCGCGTATCTCATCGTGTCACGCGCTCGACCAGGAGGGTCTCGACGAGTGCGTCGACCATGTCCACCTGGCCGATGAGGGGATGCGCGAGCAGCGCCTTGCGTGCGGTGACCGCGTCGCGTGTGATCGCAGCCTCGACCGCGAGCCGCTCGTATGCGGCCACGTGCTGCACCAGTCCGAGCAGCTCCGGCGCGAGCGGCGCCTGCGGTAGCGGCACGGGACCGTCGACCCCGACCTGCGCGGGCACCTCGACGACGTCGTCGTCCGCGAGGCCGGCGAGGGTGCCGTTGTTGCGCGTGTCGACGACGTGCACGCCGCCGTCGCCGGAGACGAGCGACGCGACGAGCCCGACCGCGGCCTCGCTGTAGTACGCGCCACCGCGTTTGTCGAGCAGCGCCGGCTTCTCAGTCAGTGACGGGTCGCGGTACATCTCGAGCAGCTCACGCTCGATCTCGGCGACCGCCTCGGCGCGGGGTACGCCGACGCGTTGCGCCTCGAGCTCGCGGTCGTGGGCATAGAAGTAGTGGAGGTAGTAGGACGGGATCGCACCGAGGTCGTCGAGCACGCTCCGCGGCAGCCCGACGTGTTCCGCGAGCTCGTCCCCGTGCTCCACGAGCAGCTCCGGCAGCACATCGCGCCCGTCGAGCAGCACCGCGCGGATCCACGTCAAGTGGTTCAGCCCGACCTGGTCGACGAGCACCCGTTCGGGCTCCACGTCGAGCCTGCGCGCGAGCTCGCGCTGAAAGCCGATCGCGACGTTGCAGAGACCGACCGCGCGATGGCCGCCGTCAACGAGCGCGCGGGTGACGATGCCGACCGGATTCGTGAAGTCGACGATCCACGCTCCGGGCGTCGCCCGCTCGCCGACGCGCTCGGCGATCTCGAGCATCACCGGCACCGTGCGCATCGCCTTCGCAAAGCCGCCCGCGCCGGTCGTCTCCTGCCCGATGCAGCCGCAGCGCAGCGGCACCGTCTCGTCCTGCAGACGCGCCTGCTGACCGCCGACGCGGATCTGCACGAGCACGAACGCGGCGCCGTCGAGCGCGCGGTCGAGATCGTCCGTCTCCACGAGCTCGCCGTCGAAGTCCTGCCGGTCGAGCATCCGGCGCGCGAGACCGCCGACGACCTCGAGCCGTTCCGTGTCGACGTCGTGCAGGACGAGCTCCTCGACGGCGATCGTCTCGCGCTCGCGCGAGAGCCCGGACACGAGCTCCGGGGTGTACGTCGAGCCGGCGCCGATGACTGCGAGCTTCACAGGAACATCAGCCTTTGACCCCCGTGAGCGTGACGCCTTCGACGAACGCCTTCTGCGCGAGGAAGAAGAGGACGATCACGGGCGCCATCACGAGCAGCGTCGCCGCCATCGTCAGGTTCCACTGCACCTGGTGGAGCGAGCGGAACTCCGAGAGCCCGATCGACAGCACCCAGGCGTGGCCGTTCTCGGAGGTGTAGAGAAGCGGCAGGAAGAAGTCGTTGAACGTGTAGAGGAACGAGAAGAGGGCCACCGCGGCGATCGCCGGCTTTGCGAGCCGCATGACCACGGTGAAGAGAATGCGCAGCTCGCCGCAGCCGTCGACGCGCGCCGCGTCGAGGTACTCCTCCGGAATCGTCAGGAAGAACTGACGCAGCAGGAAGATCGAGAACGCGTCGCCGAGCCAGTTCGGGATGATCACCGGCCAGAGCGTTCCGACGAGGTGCAGCTTCGCCCACATGACGTACAGCGGAACCACCGTCACCTGCGGAGGCAGCATCAGGGCGATGAGCACGATCATGAAGGCGACGTTGCGGCCACGCCAGCGCAGCCGCGCGAGCGCATAGGCGACGGGCACGCTCGAGACGAGCACGCCGAGCGTCGCGAGCACCGAATATTGGAGCGTGTTCAGCGTCCAGCGCCCGAACGGCGCTTTCGTGAAGACGTCGAGGAAATTGTTCCAGGCGAACGGATGCGGCCAGATGCGGGCGGACAGTGCCTGGTCGTTGGTCATCAAAGCGGTCAGCGTGATGAAGATGAAGGGCGCGAGGAAGGCGATCGACGCCGCGATCAGCACGCTGTGGTTGGCCACAGTCACGAGCAACCGCCGCCGGCGGATGTGCTGCGGCAGGCGGCGGCGCACGAACGGCGCGCTGACGTCCGCGGCGCTCATCAACGGACCGTCCCTGCGTGGACCCAGCGGCGCGAGTTGACGACGATCACGAGCGTCACCGCGAACGAGACGACGAGCAGCAGCATCGCCATTGCCGACGCGTAGCCCATCTGGAAGTCGCTGAAGCCGTGCTGGTACAGCAGCACGGGATAGAAGAGCGTGGAGTCGAGCGGATAGCCGAGGCTCGCCGCTGTGACGTCGGCCGCCTGTGACGCCTGCCCGGACGCCACGCCGGCTGCGACGTAGGCCTGCGTGAAGTACTGGAGCCCCTGGATCACGCCGAGGATGACGGCGAAGAGGATCACCGGGCTGACCGACGGCAGGGTCACCCAGCGAAGGCGCTGCAGCGGGCCGGCGCCGTCGAGCTCGGCCGATTCGTACAGCTGGCGCGGGACGTCGAGGATCGCAGCGAGGAAGATCACCATCGTGTTGCCGACGCCCCAGATCCCGAGCGCGACGAGCGACGGCTTCGACCATGCGGGATCCTGGAACCAGAGCGGCCCGTTGATCCCGAGGTAGCCGAGCAGCGTGTTCACGGGGCCGGTCGACGGGTTGAGGATGTAGACGAAGCCGAGCGTGGCCGCCACGGGCGGTGCGAGCGCCGGCAGATAGAAGACCGTCCGGAAGACGCCGATGCCGCGACGGGCACGCGAGAGCATCAGCGCGATCCCGAAGGCGAAGATGACCTGGAGCGGCACGGCGACCGCGATGATCCAGAGCGTGTTCCTGACCGCGATCCAGACCTGCGGATCGACGGTGAACAGATACCGGTAGTTCGCGAGACCGACCCAGCGTGGGGACGACAACAGGTCGTAGTGGTTGAACGAGAGGTACGCGCTCATCACGAGCGGGTAGCCGAAGAAGACGGAGAAGCCGGCGAGCCAGGGGCTCATGAGCAGAAGCACAAGACGGCGATGCCGCCACTCCGCTCGTCTCCTGGCCCGCCGGCGCTCGGTCGTGAGGCCGGCCGCCGAGGGTGTCGCCTCAGCGACCTGCATCGATCAGGGCACCCCGCCGCCCTTGGCCTGTGCGACCTGGGCATCGAGCTGCTTCGCGAGCGTCTTCAGCCCGCCCGACAGATCCTTGACCTTGCCGGCCTGCCACTTCTCCACGAAGTTCTGCACGAGGTTCGTGTACGACTGGCCGGACGCCATGATCGGCGACGTCCCCGAGTGCGGGTTCGCGAAGATCTTCAGGAACGTCGAGAAACGCGCGTCGGGCGTCAGCTCCTTCGACGCCGTCGAGGCGGTCGTCGACGGCACGTTGCGGATCGCGTTCGAGAACTCCGCGAGCGCATGCGTGTTCGTCGTCAGCCACTTCACGAGCTCCCATGCCTTGTCGCGGTTGTGCCCATTCTTCGGGATTCCGATGATCGTGCCGTTGACGTACCCGGAGCCATAGAGCTCAGGGTGAGCGTCGTCCGCCGGCATCGGCGCCGTCCCGTAGTTCAGTGTCGGATGCTCGTTCTGGATGAACGCCACACGCCACTCTCCGTCGAGGTTCATCGCGACCTTGCCGATCTCGAACGCGTTCGACGCCGAGAACTCGTCCTGCACGCTCGAGTTGAACTTGACGAGGTTGTTGTAGCCGTACCAGTCGACGAGGGCCTTCTGGAACTTCAGCCACTTCGCCCACGCGGGATCGGTTCCGATCAGCGAATGCCCTTTCGCGTCGATCCATTTCGCGCCGTACCCGACGACCCAGCGCTCCGGCACGTTCTCGTACAGGCCGATGAACGGATCGAGACCGACGACCTTGAGCGAGCCGTCGGCGTTCCGAACCGTCAGCTTCTTCGCGTCGGCGAAGAGCTGCGACATCGTGCGAGGCGGACCTGCGATGCCCGCCTTCTTGAAGAGCGTCTTGTTGTAGTAGAGGCCGTACGAATCGGCGAGCAGCGGCAGCGCGCAACGCGTGCCGTTGTACTCCGTGTAGTACTGCGCTACCGACGGGAAGATCGACGCGCTGATGTTCGACTGCTTCAGCAATGGGGCGAGGTCGATCCAGCCTTTCGTGCCACAGTAGACACCGACGTTGTAGGAGTTGAACGAGCTCACCACGTCCGGCGCGTTGCCGGCGCGGATCGCAGCCACGATCTTCGTGTCGGTGATGCCGCCGACGACGGAGAGCGAGACGTCCTTGTGCTGCGACTGGTATTCGGCCGCGAGCTTCTTGAATGCGGTGAGCTCGTGGCCGGCACTCCAGCCGACCCAGACCGTGAGCTTCGTCGGGCCGTGCTTGCCGGCCGGCGCGCCGCCTGCGGCGCCCGCGGACAGAAGCACGAGCACGGCGAGGAGCGCGGCTGACGTCGCCACGCGCTTCATCGAGACCTCCTTCGGCAGTTGGGCCATCCCGTAAAGGTCATTAACGAGACGACCGTACTGCGGCCGCCTGCCGAAGTCAACCCTTGAGGGCGACCGAATCGCTGGTTAGGCTTGTTGACGAGATGACCGCTCCGCGCCCCGCCACGCCCCCGCTGCTCAAGCGCCTGAACGAGGAGGCGGTGCTGGAGACGATCCGCGCCGGCGCGCCGATCTCGCGGGCGCAGATCTCCCGCCGGGCCGGCATCTCGAAGCCGACCGTGTCGCTCGCGCTGCAGGCCCTGCTCGACGCCGGGCTCGTGCGCGAGGCGGCGGACGGGCCCGACGGGCCGAGCTACGGCGCCGTCTACTTCGAGCCGGTGGCCGAGGCTGCGCTCGTGCTCGGCATCGACCTCGGCGCACGGTTCCTCCGCGGCGCGCTGAGCGATCTCTCGGGGGCTATCCGCGCCCGGCGGGATGTCGAGATCGGTGGTGCGGACGCGGACCGCGCACTCGACGCGATCGCGGAGCTCCGCGAAGGCCTTGCGGAAGCGGCGGGACTCTCGCCGGCGCTGATCGACGAGGTCGTGGTCGGTGTGCCGGGAGTCGTCGAGGCGAGGACGGGCGCCGTGCGGCTCGCGCTGAACATCCCGGGCCTCGACGGACGCCGCTTCGGCGCCGAGCTGCGGGAGCGCCTCGGCGTGTCGGTCACCGTCGAGAACGACGTCAACCTCGCCGCGCTCGGCGAGCGGCGGCTCGGCGTCGCGCGCGGCGTCGACGACTTCGTCTTCCTCTCGGTCGGCACCGGTCTCGGCGCCGGGCTCGTGCTGCGCGGCGATCTGCAGCGTGGACATCACGGCGCCGCCGGCGAGCTCGACTACGTCGCGGCGGGCCTCGAGCGGGAGCTCGATCCCTGCGCCGCCGCTCTCTCGCAGACGGCCGAGCGGTTCGCCTCCGCCGACGGCGCGGAGACGGTGCTCGCAGCGCCGTACGACGCACGCTCGGTCTTCGCCGCCGCACGTGCGGGCGACGCGGTCGCACGGGCGGTGGTGACGGAGGAGGCGCGGCGCATCGCGTTGCACATCGTCCCCATCGCGTCGGTGACCGACGTCGGGCTCGTCGTGCTCGGCGGCGGCATCGGCGCGAACGCCGAGCTGCTCGACGCGGTGCGTCCGCTACTTGCGCAGTGGCTGCCGTATCCGCCTCGTGTCGAGACCTCGAGCCTCGCCGACGGCGCGGTGCTCACGGGCGCGCTCGCCGTGGGACTGCGCTCGGCGCTCGGCAACGTGTTCGCCGCGCGGAGATCCGAAGCGCGGCCTACTCCGTAGGACCCAACATGCGTTATCGCCTGCTCGTGCTGCTGCTCCTCGCCCTCCCTCTCCTCGCCCTGGTGAGCGCCTGCGGCGGCAAGGGCGGCGGCGGGGGCGGCTACTAGGAACCGCCCCGCCGCCGAACCTCTCGGAGGGTCAAACCGAGAGCACGAACGTTCCGGAAACGCTTCCGGAACGAAGCGGAGGATTACACGCCGTCCGCGGCCCGTCAAGGGCTTCGGTCAGACGTGCTGGGTCGAGCCGCGGACGACGAGCCGGGTGGCCAGCTCGACGTGCAGCGCCTCGAAGCGCTGGTTGTCGAGCGCGCGGGTGAGGAGGCTGACGGCCATCCGACCCATCTCGGCGAGCGGCTGCCGGACGGTCGTGAGCCCGGGGTTCACGACGCCGGCGAGCTCGACGTCGTCGACGCCGACGATCGAGATGTCCTCGGGGACGCGGATGCCGAGGGCGTGGGCAGCCTGCATGAGGCCGATCGCGAGGTTGTCGTTGAACGCGAAAACCGCGGTGGGGCGGTCGGGCAGACCGAGCAGTTGCTCGCCGGCCTTGATGCCGCCCTCGATCTTGAAGTCGCCCTCGAGCTCGATCGCGGGGTCCGGCATGATCCCGTAGGCCGCGAGCGCGGCGTGGTAGCCACGGCGGCGCTCCTCGGTTGCGAACCAGCCGCGCGGCCCCGTGATCGCGCCGATCCGCCGGTGGCCGAGCTCCAGGAGATGCTTCATCGCCTGGTCCGCACCGGCCGTATTTGCCGAGGAAACGCCGGAAATTCGCTCGTCCAGGCGCATCAGGGGGTCGACGACGACGAAACGGTAGCCGTGGTTGACAAGCACCTCGAGCTCGTCGTTTGTTTCCTCCGGCAGGATCAGGATCGCGCCGTCGGTAGTTCCGTGCATCAGGCGTTCGAGCAGCGTGACCTCGCGGTCGTGTTCGTGCTGGGTGGGGCAGAGGACGATGCGCATGTCGAGCTCGTCGAGGGCCTCGGCGGCGCCCGAGAGGATGAGGGTGAAGTACGCGTCGGCGACCATCGGCACGGTCACCCCGACGAAGCCCGTCCGGCCGGCCGAGAGGCCGCGTGCGCTGCGATTCGCGGAGTAGCCGCGCTCCCGGACGATCCGCTGGACGACCTCCCGGGTCTCCTCGGAGACGTCGTCCCGGCCGTTGACGACGCGGGAGACCGTGGCGATCGAGACGCCGGCCAGCTCCGCGATCTCGCGGATCGTCACCCGTGCCCTGCGCCCGCCTTCGCCGTTGCCTGGGCCGCTCATGGCTCGCATTGAAGCATGTTCCGGAACGTTACGTAAACAGAAACCTGTAACGGACCCTTGACTCGGCCGGTGTAAACGTGGTAACCGTTACCGGAAATTTCCGGTCGTCCCTGTCTCGACTCGTCCTTCCGGGCAACAGAAAGGACTGCAGATGCCACGTGAGGTTCGCTCCACCCGCCGGCTCGCGGCAACCGCCGCGGCCGTGGGGATCGCAGCGCTTCTTGCGACGCTGACCGCCAGCTCGTCCGCTCCGGCGGCGACGCTGTCCGCCGGCGCCGCCAACGCGGGGCACACGTGCCTCGTCATGACCGGCTCCGGCGATCCGGCCTTCACCAAGAACTTCAACCCCTACACCGGGACGGGCTTGCCCAGCGGAGCATTCGTGCGCGGCGCGTTCTACGAGCCGCTGATCATCACGAGCGTCGCCGGTGGCGGCCATACGTATCCGTGGCTCGCGCGGACCTGGAAGTGGAGCAACGGGAACAAGACCCTGACGCTCCACATCGTCAAGAACGCGACGTGGTCGGACGGCAAGCCGCTGACCGCGCTCGACGTCGTCTACAGCCTCACCGCCGGCAACCAGAACAAGACGATGGACCTGATCGGGATCACGTCGCCCGACACGAACGTCCAGACCATCAGGGCGACCGGCCGCTACACGGTCGTCATCAAGCTGAAGACGGTCGACTCGCAGTTCATCGCATCCATCCTGAACCAGCAGTTCGTCGTGCCGCAGCACATCTGGTCGAAGGTGAGCGATCCCGCGACGTTCACGAACGCGAGCCCGGTCGGCTCGGGCCCGTTCGCGGTCCTCGGGCGGTTCACGACTCAGGACTACGTCTTCAACAAGAACCCGCACTACTGGCTCGCCGGCGCGCCGAAGATCCCGTGCCTCGAGTACACGCAGGCCGCGTCGAACGACTCCGCTCTGCTCGCGATCCAGAGCGGCCAGGTCGACTGGACGCACAACTTCGTCCCGAACGTCGCGCAGGCGTACTCGGCGAAGGATCCGAAGCACTTCCACTCGTTCTATGCGACGACGGCGTATCCGATCTCGCTCGTCTTCGACGCGACGCAGTACCCGTACAGCATCGTCGCGTTCCGCAAGGCGCTGAGCCTGGCGATCAACCGGAGTGACGTCTCGAAGCTCGGCGAGTACGGCTATGCACCCCCGACGGACGCGCTCGGCCTCAACGGCATCTTCCCGACGTGGGAAAGCCCGGCCGTGAAGGCCGCGGCGCAGGCGGCTGCCGCCTACAACCCGACAGCGGCGAAGAAGATGCTGACGGACGCCGGGTTCACCTATAAGGGCTCGTCGCTGATCGACCCGAAGGGCAATGCGGTCAACCTCGACATCCACGTGATCTCGGGCTGGTCGGACTGGGTCGCGTCGAACCAGATCATCACGAAGAACCTCCAGGCGATCGGCATCAACTCGAAGGTCGCGCTCGAGCCTGACTGGGGCTCGTGGTTCCCGAACGCGACGTCGACGAAGTTCCCGACGCTCTTGTGGCAGGCCGCTTCGCAGGGCTCGCCGTACGGGTTCTTCCTCTCGAACCTCTCGCAGTTGAAGTACACGCCCTCCGGCCAGGATGCCGTGAACACCGGCAACTACGCGCACCTCTACGACCAGAAGGCGACGGACCTCCTCAACCAGTGGAAGGCCAGCCTCAACCTGGAGACGCAGCAGAAGATCGCCGGGCAGCTGGCGAACATCTTCCTGCAGATCCAGCCGATCATCCCGCTGTTCGTCGGGCCGCGCTGGTCGACGTACAGCACGAAGTACTTCCACTGCTTCTCGTCGCCGAAGAACTTCTACGGCGATCCGATCTTCTCGACCGCTCCCGACAACGTCCTCTCGTTCACTCGGATCTGCCCCGGCGGCAAGGCCGGCGCGTAACGCCGAGGTAGAGGACCAGATACCGCGGCGGGCAGGACACCGGTTCGTCCCGCCCGCCGCGGTTATGTTCCGTCCACCCTCATGCGCTGGTTCCTGCGACGACTCGGCTTCTACGTCTTCGCCACCTGGGTGGCGCTGACGATCACCTTCCTGCTTCCCCGAGTCATGCCGGGCGACCCGATCGGCGGCGTGCTCCAGCACCTCTCGCCGGCCCAGCTTCAGTCGAATCCGGGACTCATCAAGGTCTACCAGCAGCTGCTCGGCGGCGGGCACCAGTCGATCTGGACCGCGTACGTCCAGTACCTGCACCGCGTCGCGACGCTGAACTTCGGGATCTCGACGTCGAACTACCCGTCGAAGGTGTCGGAGGTGGTCGGGCGGACGCTGCCGTACTCCATCATCCTCGTCGGCGTCGCGTTCGCGATCGCCTTCCTGCTCGGGACCGCGATCGGCATGGTCGCCGCGTGGCGCCGCGGCGGCGGCTTCGACACCGTCTTCGTCCCGGTCTTCATGGCGCTCGGCGCATTTCCGGCGTACTTCACCGGCCTCCTCGTCGTGTACTTCTTCGGACTGAAGCTCGGCTGGTTCCCGATCAACCACGCGTACGACAACAGCGTCACGCCGGGTCCGAACTGGCCGTTCATCACGAGCGCGATCCGGCACGGGATCCTGCCGGCGCTCGTGATCGTGCTCGCCTTCGCGGGCGGCTGGGTGCTGAACATGCGCACCGTGATGATCAACACGATCAGCGAGGACTACGTCGCGATGGCGCACGCGAAAGGCCTGCGCGACCGGCGCGTGATGACGCGCTACGCCGCGCGCAACGCGATCCTTCCGCCGCTGAACGGCTTCGCCGCGCAGTTTGCAACGGCCGTCGGCGGCGTCGTCTTCATCGAGCTCGTCTTCAGCTACCCCGGCGCCGGCTACACCCTCCAACAGGCCGCACTCGGCAACGACTATCCGCTGACGCAGGCGCTGTTGCTCGTCTTTGCGCTGTGCCCGATCGTCGCGAACTTCTTCATGGATCTCCTGAACCTCGTACTCGACCCGCGCGTGCGGACGGCCTAGCGCCATGTCGCAGATCCAGCCGACGACGCTCGTCCAGGACGAAAGCGCACTCGCCGCGCAGCTCGTGCCGCTCGCCGGCGGCGGCGGGCGGCGGCGCTTGCTCGCCGTCCCGGGCTGGATCCGGCTCCTGCTCTCGACCCCGAAAGGTCGCGTCGGCGTCTTCATCGTGTTCGGTATGGCCGCGGTCGGGCTCGCCGCCCCGCTGCTCGTCGCGAGCAGCAAGGGTGTCGACTTCTCCCTGCTCGACGCGCGGCAGGCGCCGTCATGGCACCACCTGTTCGGCACGACCGACCAGGGCAGCGACGTGTTCGCGCAGGTGGTCTGGGGTGCCCGGCGCTCGCTCGCGCTGGGCGCTGCAGCAGGCGCGATCGCAACGATTCTCGCGACGGTGCTCGGCGTCTTCGCGGCGTACGTCGGCGGAGTCGTCGACGACATTCTCAGTCTCGTTACGAACGTCTTCTTCGTCATCCCCACGATCCCGCTGCTGATCGACGTGACCGCGTTCCTGCATCAGCGCGGAGCGGTGACGATGACGGTGGTGATCGCCCTCACACTCTGGGCATTCGAGGCCCGGATTCTGCGCGGTCAGGCGTTGACGCTGCGGAACCGCGACTTCGTGCTCGCCGCGAAGGTCGCCGGCGAGTCGACCCGGCGGATCGTCTTCGGCGAGCTCCTGCCGAACATGATCAGCCGCATCGCGGCCGCGTTCGTGCTCGTCTTCTACATCGCGATCCTCGTCGACGCCGGGCTCGAGTTCCTCGGCCTCGGCGACATGAGCAAGGCGAGCTGGGGCGTCGCCCTCTACTGGGCGACCGTCAACTCGAGCATGCTCCAGGGCGAGTGGTGGGCATTCGTCTTCCCGGGCCTGGCGATCGGGCTCACGGTGCTCGGGCTGACGCTGATCCTCGCCGGCATCGACGAGGTGAGCAATCCGCGGCTGCGCACGGTGCGCGTGCCGCGCCGTCTCCGGCGCCAGATCAAGGCTCGTGCGCAGGAGAGCACCTGACGTGACGAACGTCGCGGAGCCGATGGCCGAGGCGTCGTCCACAACGCGGCCGCGCGAGACACTCGTCGAGCTGCGGCAGCTCGCCGTCGAGTACGCGGCCGGCGCGAGGAGTGTGCGTGCGGTCGACGGCATCGACCTCACGATTCGGGCGGGCGAGGTCGTCGGGCTCGCCGGCGAGTCGGGCTGCGGCAAGAGCACCGTGGCCAACGCCGTGATGCAGATTCTGCGCCCGCCTGCCGATGTCGTCGGCGGCAGCATCGTCTTTCGCGGCGAGGATCTGACGCGCAAGAGACGCGAGGAGCTGCGGCTGTACCGCTGGCGCAACGTCTCGATGGTGTTCCAGAGCGCGATGAATGCGCTCAACCCCGTGATGCGCGTCGGCGACCAGTTCGTTGACATGATGCGCGCGCACGAGAAGGTCTCGAAGAAGATGGCGCTCAAGCGTGCCGCGGAGCTGCTCGACGTCGTGGGCATCGACCCTCGTCGCGTGCGCTCGTTCCCGCACGAGCTCTCCGGCGGCATGCGGCAGCGGGTGATCATCGCGCTTGCGCTCGCGCTCGCGCCGGAGCTGCTCATCATGGACGAGCCGACGACCGCGCTCGACGTCGTCGTGCAGCGCGAAATCCTGCAGCAGGTTCAGGACCTGAAGCGCGACCTCGACTTCGCGGTGCTGTTCATCACGCACGACCTGTCGCTGCTGCTCGAGTTCGCGGACTGGATCGCGATCATGTACGCCGGCGAGATCGTCGAGTCGGCGCCGTCGGCCCGCCTGCACGAGAGCCCGCAGCATCCGTACACGCGCGGGCTGATGGCATCGTTCCCGCCGCTCACCGGACCGCTCGAGCGGCTCGTCGG
>WNFC01010283.1_pt1 | contig 14978 bp, 13 predicted proteins | sample 5400541 | NCBI WGS metagenome assembly WNFC01 (sample SAMN13153342, study PRJNA577476) | soil metagenome | isolation source: 120 cm saprolite under Douglas fir tree site 2 hole 2 replicate 1 | place: USA:California | collected 2015-04-18
ACGTTGACCCGGTTGGGGTCGTTGAGGAAGCCGATCGCGGCGCGGTCGTTCGACCGGACGAGCGAGAGGATGACCGCGTCCGACTCGCGGCCTTCGAACGCGTCGACCGACTCGATGTCGTCAGGCGGCACGATGCCTTTGAGCGCGGACGACAGCCGGTTGACCTGCGAGGCGTACATCGCGATCACGGCGAGCTTCGCCTTGCGGACCCGGCGCCGGATGATCGAGGTGATGTCCTTGCAGAGCGCCACCTCGAACTCGTTGGCGACCGAGCGCTGTGCGTCGCGGTACTCGTCCTGCGCGCCCGTGTCGACCCAGACCAGCTCGCGGTCGAAGGGCCACGGCAGCGGCATGCGTGGATGCGGCGCTTCGTGGATCAGCTTGCCCTCGTAGAAGAGGTCTGAGACCACGCGGCCGATCGGCTCGCGCATCCGGTACTGGCGGGGCAGCATGATCTTGGAGCTGGCCGGGACCTTGTCCCAGATCCAGCCGTAGAAACTGTCGTCGCGCACGAGCTCGTCGAGTGGTTGCTCGATCTTGAAGGTCGACGCCGCCTCCTCCATGACCGGGGGCAGCTGCTTGAGGTCGCCGATCATGACCCAGCGCTTGGCGAGCGGCATCAGCGCGAGCGCCTCGTTGGCGCGCACCTTGTTGGCCTCGTCGAGGATCAACCAGTCGAACACCTTGAATCGCAGCCGTGAGTCGATGGCGAGCCTGTTGCACGTGCCGGCGACCAGGTTGTACGGCTCGAGGTCGTCGCTTTCGACGAGCGTCGGCCGAAGCCGCCGCGGCACCTTGCCCGGTTCCGCGATACGCGCCTGGCGCACGTGTGAGAAGCCCAGCAGCCGCTCCTGTCCGGTGTCGACGGCGTCGTTGGAATGCGACGACATGAGAATCGATGCGTTTGGGTTGCGGCCGAGGATGCGCCGGATGGACTCCACGATGGCCGTCGTCTTGCCGGTTCCGGGCGGGCCCTGGATGAGGTACATCTGGCCGGGCCGCATGCCCATCACGCGGGCGACCGCCTCGGCCTGCTCCTCGTTCGGGTCGGGAAGGTGATGGGCCTTCTTTCCATCAAGCGGAACGCGTGGCGGGCTGCCGAGCCAGCCAGTGTCGCCCAGCTCCGCAGCCATGGCTCCGGTGCGCGGGCTGCCGATCTGCAGCTGTCGGATGACAGAACGCTGCGCCTCAAACATCTCGACGCTCGCCGTCGGGAGGACGATCCCCTCGTCCGGCAGCGGGTCGTAGCGGCGGAAGCTCACCCAGAGGTTGGAACCCTGGATGCGATCGAGCGACATGCCGCGGTACTCGGGGAAGCCCGCGGAGCGGACGGTCAGGGAGTCGATTCCTCGGTAGATGCGACCGTCGGCGTCGTCGACCAGGTGGAGTACCGCCCGCACGTACTCGCCGCCGCGCATGTCCTCCCCGCACTCGGGGCAGTGGATGCCGTTGGAGGTCGGGACCTCCGCCTCGCACTTGGGGCATTCCATCCACTGCTCGGTCGCCTCGTAGCGGCGGACAGCCGCCTCGGCGAGCTTCTCGCGGTAGTCGCGGAGGTGCTCGATGAAGCGCATCGTCGAGTCGAGTATGGGAAGGGTCTTGGCCTGCTCCCGCAGCCCGATCGCCGTGAACCCTTCGAGGTCCCCGTCCCATTCCTTGACGACGTGGAGCTCCTGGTAGCGGAGCCGAAGGCGGTTCTTTTCCATCTCGTAGTCGCCGTCCAGGTCCTGCCAGTCCGTGATTTCGAGGGCGAGGCCCATCGGGGTCCGGCCCAGCTTGCCCGTGAGGAGCGTCGTGCTCACCTGACCCGTGAACTCCAACGGTTTCTCGGGCTTGACGATGGTGTAGATGCCGTCGATGATCCGCTGGTCCTCGAGCACCTGGCGCAACAGCTCGGCGCCCCCGGCGGCTTCCATGGCCAGCACCTTGGCCGCGGCCGGGGTACCCGGGCGCACGCGGATGCCGAGCCTGCCGGCCTGGATCTCCTCGCCCGGAATGTCGGGATTCCAGAGCGGAAGGACGTCCCCGGGATTGGGCGTGCTCATTTCAGGAAGACCTGAGGTTCGATACGCGGGTTAGGCAGGACATGGGGATCAACTGAGTTCAAAAAGGGGTCCGCAGGCGGGACCGAGCACCCCAATGGGCAGCGACTACGTTATCACATGCTCGCTCTGTAGCAAGATTGCTAACGCCGATGTGGAAGAACCGCCTCAAGCCCTATGAGCTCTTGAGCAAGGAAGAGGAAGAGGCGATCCACGACCAGGCGATGAATATCCTGGAGGAGATCGGGGTCGACTTCCTCCACGAGCGGGCTCGGGACATCTTCGGCAAGGCCGGGATGAAGGTGGAAGAGAACCGGGTGCGATTCGACCGGGGCTTCATCCTGGAGCAGGTCGCCAAGGCCCCGGAGACCTTCCCGCTGCAGGCCCGCAATCCGACGCGCTCCGTCGTGCTCGGAGGCGACAACGTCGTCACGGCCCCCGTCTACGGGCCGCCCTTCATAACCGACATGGAGCGCGGGCGGCGCGGCGCCACCATCGAGGACTTCAACAATTTCGACAAGATGGCCCAGGCGATCGATCAGATCCACTGCGCCGGCGGCACGACGGTCGAGCCAGAGGACCTCCCCCTCGGGACGCGCCACCTGGACATGGTTTATTCCCACATTCGGTGGACCGATAAACCCTTCATGGGGAGCGTCATCTCGTCCGAGAATGCGCGCGACACGATCGCGATGGCGTCGATCGTGTTCGGCGGGCGGGAGAAGATCGAGAAGACTCCGGCCATCATCAGCCTCATCAACGTCAACAGCCCGCTCCGCTACGACGACCGCATGCTGGGCGCGCTGCTCGAGTACTCGGACGCCGGGCAGCCGGTGATCGTCACGCCGTTCCTGATGGCGGGGGCGATGTCGCCGATGGCCCTCGCGGCTTCGGTCGCCCAGCAGACGGCCGAGGCGCTGGCCGGCATCGCGCTCGTTCAGCTCATCCGGCCGGGCACGCCGAGCGTGTATGGCTCGTTTCTCACCAACACGGACATGCAGTCCGGGAGCCCGGCGTTCGGCACCCCGGAATCGGCGATGGGAATTCTCGCGAGCGCGCAGATGGCGCGCCACTACAAGCTGCCTTTCCGCGGCGGTGGCGCGATGACCTCGTCCAAGGCGCCGGACGCCCAGGCCGCCTACGAATCGATGATGTGCATGTGGCCGACCATCCTCGGTCGCGTCAATTTCGTGCTGCACGCGGCCGGCTGGCTGGAGAGCGCGCTGCTCGCGTCGTACGAGAAATTCATCATCGACGTCGAAGCGCTGCGGATGTTCGAGTGGATCCTGTCACACGGCATGCCGGTCGACGAGGAGAACATGGCGATGGACGCGCTGCGCGAGGTCGGGCCAGGTGGCCATTTCCTCGGCGCCGAGCACACGCTGCGCAACTACCGCACCGGGTTCTACCGCCCGTGGATCTCGTCAACGGAGAACTTCGACCGCTGGAACCGATTCGGCGCGCGCACCGCTGACGTGGTGGCCGCGGAGAAATGGAAGCAGGTGCTCGCCGAGTATCCGGACCCGGGCATCGATCCGGGCGTCGATGAGGAGCTCACGGAGTTCATGGAGAAACGCAGGCGGGAGATCGGCGCTGACTGATTCTTCGGATCAAAATCTCGCGCGTCTGAACTACCTGCTGGAAAAGATCGCATCCAAGGAGCCCGCTCCCGCGAGCGGTTCAGCGTGCGCCGCCGTCGTGGCGGCCGCGGCGGCGCTGGTCGAGAAGTCCGCGCGCTTGTCGCAGAAGCAGTGGAAAGGCGCAACCGTCGCGCTCGAGCGCGCGCATGCGCTGCGCGTGGAGAGCTTCGGGTTGATCGAAGAGGACTCTCAGGCGTACCTCGCGTTTGTCGAGGCCGTGCGTTCGCAAGAGGAGATCTCCACGGCTCACGCGCGCACCGTCGACGTGCCGCTGCGCATGGTTCGGGCGGCAGCTGAGGTCGCCGAGCTGGCGGTCCAGCTTGCCCAGCACGGCAATCCAAACTTGCGCGCCGACGCAGTGGTGGGGGCGATCCTTGCTTCCGCCGCGGCGGAATCCGGGTTGATGCTCATCGAGGTCAATCTCGGTGACGCGGAGGGCGACGCGCGGTTTGCGTTGGCAAGAAAGCTGGCGCGGAAGGCGAGCGGGCTTGCCCTGTCGCTCAGGCCTCGGGATTCATGAGTCTTATCCGAGGGTTCTCGGCGGTCAGCTCTTCGATCAATGCGTCGATCACCTCTTCAGGTGCGCCTGCTCGCTCCTCGACCGGTCCCCGGCGCCAGCCTTCGAGGTAGGCGTCCATATCGGTCGATCCGTCCTTCATCGCGTAGGCGTCGATCGCGGCCTGGAAGTAGTCGGGCAGCATGCGTTTGGCCCTTGCCTCGCCTTCCCACGCCATGACCTGGGATGGGATGTGCTTCCAGAAGAGGACCTGGAATTGGGCCATCAGGCTTCCACGAGCTCAGCCAATCGATCTTCCAGCTCGCCCAGGCCGACATCAACGATCTCCAGGGGAAGGCCTAGATATTCGGCAATTTTCTCCGCCTTCTCGGCGAGTCGAGGATTGGGCACCTGCCTGAGATACATCAACGCCTCGTAGTTGCCGAACACCATGTTCTTCAACTCCGGGTCGCGGTCGAGGCCGAGGCCGCGCACGACGGCACGGTCGAAGTTGCGCACGAGCCAGTCGGTCAGGAAGAACGTGCCGGGCTTTTCTTCAGAGACGCGGCGGAACCTCTCCTCGCCCGCGAACATCTCATAGCAATGAGGTCCGCGCAGACGAGACGCACCAACCTCTTCGAGCAGGGGCTCCAGCTTTCCAGTGGTCCCGCAGTCTCCGTACACGACGACCAGCTTCTCGTAGCGCGGCCGCAGCTCGTGGAGCTTCAGGCGCAGCTCATCGACGATGCGCGACGGGTAGAGGTGGAGCAGCGCCGACACGCCGTAGATGTCGACGTCCCAACCACGGCGATCCACGATGTCTTTGATCTCTTTACCGAGGGCGCCGCACATCACCAGCGCAGTTCGATTCACCCGACGAGCTCCAGGTGCGGAAAGCCCAGCACCGACACGAACGCGTCGTTGAAGTCCGTCCGCCCAGACAGCTCCACGTACTCGATGCGCGCCGGCAGCTCGAAGGCAACCTGCCGCTCTCGATACGAGAGCAGCGCGATCTTCGCGCCCTCGCCCGCCGAGTTGCCCACCGCGATGATCCGGTCGACGTCCACAGGCGGCACCAGGCCGATGATCTTGGCGCTCTCCGGGTTCAGGTACGAGCCGAACGAACCGCCCAGCAGCACCTCGTCGAGGTCCTTGGTCGCGATGCCGAGGATGTCCATCAGCACCTTGATTCCCGTGGCGATGGATCCTTTCGCGAACTGCAGCTCGCGGATGTCCTTCTGCGTGAGGTACACACCGTCGGCGAGTAGGAACGCGCGCACGCCATCCACGTCGATCAGCCGGTCGCGCAAGGGATGGCCGGGCACATCCTCGGCGAGCTTCATGCGGCCCGAGTGGTCGAGCAAGCCTGCCACCAGGAGCTGAGCCACCGCATCGACCAGGCCCGACCCGCAGATGCCCTCGGGCCGCACATCGCCGCCGATGACTTGCAGCTCGACGGTGTCGCCGAGCTGAACTCCTTCGATGGCGCCGTCGGTCGCCCGCATGCCGCAGCGGATCTGGCTGCCCTCGAACGCAGGCCCGGCCGGCGCCGCTGTCGCGAGGGCGCGCTGGCCGTTGCCCAGCACGATCTCGCCGTTCGTGCCGACGTCGACGAAGACACGCATCTTGTCCTCGCGCACGATCCCGGTGGCGAGCACTCCAGCGACGATGTCGGCCCCGACGTAAGCACCGAGCGCGGGCAGGGTCTGGATGTACCCGCGCGCATGGATGTCCAGGCCGACGTCGCTCGCCAGCACGGTGAGCGGTTCCATGAATGCAGGCGTGAAGGGCATCACCGCGAGCGGGCTCGGGTCGATGCCGAACAGCAGGTGAAGCATCGTCGCGTTGCCGACCACGACCGCCTCGTATGTCCGCTCCGGCGAAACTCCCGTTTCGGCGTACAGCGCGGACATGATGCCGTTCATCGTCGAAACCACGGCGGCCTGCAGCTCGCGTATCGAATCTGGGCCGTTCATGCCGTGACTGATGCGCGAGATGACGTCCGCGCCGAAGGGGGCCTGCCCGTTGAGCGTCGACAACACCGACGCCGCCATGCCGGTCCGCAAGTTCATCAGCGTGCCGACGAGCGTCGTCGTTCCGACGTCGAACGCGACTCCGAAGCATTCGCTCGTCGTGTCGCCCGGCTCGACCGCGACGAGGTGCTCACCCGCCAGGACAGCGGTCACGCGAAAGCCGGCCTCGCGCAGCACCGCAGGCAGCGTGCGCAGCACCGGCACGCCGGCGACCATGTCGTGGCCTTCCTCGGTCAGCGCGTCTTTCAGGCGCTGCACGTCGCTGCGCTGGTCTTTCAGGTCCGGTTCGGCCAGCTCGAGATAGACCTTGCGTACGTTGGGGTCGAGGATGACGAGGCGCCCGAGCCCCATCGTCGCCGCCTTGGGCACGCGCAGCAGCTGTGGCACCTCGCAGGTCATGTCCTCGTAGATGCGCGCCTGGCAGGACAGTCGCCAGCCCTCGGCAATCTCGGCCGGTCGGAGCTGGCGATGATCCGCGGTCTCGGGATCGGGGAGACCCTGAACGACGCGAACCTTGCATTTGCCGCATGTGCCACGGCCGCCGCAGGTCGAGTCGATGGGCAGACCGATCCAGTGCGCCGCGCTGAACAGCGTGGTGCCGGGCGGGACTCGCGTGGTCCGATCGAACGGGAGGTACTTCACCTCGAGCTTGCGCTGGATCATTCTCTTGCGACTTTGGCCGCCGCCACCTCCGCGCGGTAGCTCGCGATCCACCGCATCGCGTACTCGTCGTGGCCGAGCAGCAGGTCGCCGGCCAGCACCGCGCGCCGGACCTCCGGCACCAGCGGGTTGGTGATCGCGCACGTCAGCCCCGCGTTCATCGCCAGCGGGAGGAACGCGGCGTTCACCGTGGCTCGGTCAGGCAACCCGAAGGACACGTTGGAAGCGCCGCACGTCATGTTGTTGCCGAGGGTGTCGCGGATGAGGCGCATCGTCTCGAGCGTGATCACACCGCAGGTCGGATCCGCCGCGACAGTCATCGCGATCGGGTCGATGATCACGTCCTGTTGAGGGATGCCGTAATCCGCCGCGCGCTCGATGATCCGGCGCGCCAGCGCGAGGCGCTCCTCCGGGACCATCGAGATGCCGGTCTCGTCGTTGGCCATGCCGATCACGGCAGCGCCGTGCTTCTTGACCAGCGGGAGAATGCGCTCCATGCGCTCCTCCTCGGCCGTGACGGAATTGACCAGCGCTTTGCCCTGGTACGCCGAGAGCCCTGCCTCGAGGGCCTCGATGATCGACGAGTCGATGCAGATCGGGAGGTTGCAGACCTCCATGACCGCTTTGATCGCGGCGACCAGGAGGGCAGCCTCGTCGAGGGCAGGGATGCCGGCGTTGACGTCCAGCATGTGGGCGCCCGCCGCGGCCTGTGCGATCGCGTCGAAGCGGACGCGATCCATCTTCCCTTCCTTCATCTCGGCGGCGAGGACCTTGCGCCCGGTCGGGTTGATGCGCTCGCCGACGATCACGAAGGGGCGGTCGCCGGAGACCACGACCTCGCGACCTCGCGAGCTGAGACGGGTCTCCACGCCTAACCTTTCTTCAGCGTCTCGTCGATCAGCTTGACGGCCTGCTCGAGCGCTTGCGCTCCCTGCGAGCTCTGGCTTCGATCGCCGACCAGCTCCTTGGCCATCCGTGTGGCCATCGACGCGTCAGGCGCATAGCTGTCCGCACCGACATGCTTGGCGTATTCCTGCGTCACGGGTGCTCCGCCCACCGCGATGTGGACCTTTTCTCGCAGCCCTGCCTTGGTGAGGGCGTCGATGTTGACCTTGAACATCGGCATCGTCGTGGTCAAAAAGGCCGAGAAGCCGACCACGTCAGGCTGGTGCTCTTCAACCGCGGCCACGAACTTCTCGGGCGGCGTGTTGACACCCAGGTCGAACACCTCAAAACCCGCCCCCTCGAGCATGATCACGCACAGGTTCTTCCCGATGTCGTGGATGTCGCCCTTGACGGTGCCGATGACGTAGCGGCCAACCGGCTTGGCGCCGGTTTCGGCGATCAGCGGCCGGAGGATGACCAGCGCGCCCTGCATGGCGCGGGCGGCGATCAGCATCTCCGGGACGAAGAAGTCGCCCTTCTCAAAACGCCTCCCAACCTCCTCCAGGGACGGTATGAGGGCCTTGAAGAGGATGTCCATCGGGTCCATGCCGAGCTTGAGGCCCTCCTCCGTGAGGGCTTTCACCTCGGGCGCGTGTCCGTTGAGCGTGTGCTCGAACAGCCCGGCGCGGATCTCTTCTTCTCGGCTCATCGCGCTCCTTCTCTGTTGCGCATCGCTCAACAGATGCTCAGAGTCCAACAGTTTACCCAGCCCCATGCGGGCTGGCAAGCGTAATGTTGCGCTGTGAGCAACGAAGGCGGCCGCGACCCGGGAGTCCGGTCAGTCGAGCGAGCCGTCACCATCCTGGACCTGCTCGCCGCCGGCGGGTGGCGCAGCGGCGCGGAAATCGCCCGCGACCTTGACGTCCACCGTTCGACCGCGCTGCGGCTGCTGGGGACGCTGGAGCGCCACGCGCTGGTCGAACGCGACCCCAGGAGCGCCAAGTACCGCCTGGGCCGCCGGCTGCCCCAGCTGGCCAGTGTCGTGACCGGTGAATCGGACCTGCGCTTGCTGGCCCGGCCCGTGTGCGAGGACCTCGCTGGCGCCCTGGGCGAGACGGTCACGCTGGACGTACTGGTCGGCGACGAGATCGTACCGATCGAGCAGGCGACCGGCTCGACCTCGGTGGTCAGCGTCAACTGGCTCGGGCGGCACACCCCGGTCCACTGCACCGCCAGCGGCAAGGTGATCCTGGCCTTCGGACCCGCGGCGATTCGCGAGCGCCTTCTCGATCGTCCCCTCGAACGATCCACGGCGCACACCATCACCGGCCGGGCCCAGCTCGAAGCGCAGCTGGCTGACGCCCTGAAGGACGGGTTCGCGCGCACCTACGAGGAGCTGGAGCCTGGCCTTGACGCGATCGCTGCGCCCGTTTTTGCCGTGGGCGGCGAGGTGGTGGCCGCGCTCGACGTGTCAGGCCCTTCTCACCGCCTTCGAGCCGAAGGTCGCCCGGAGCTGGTGCGGCTCACCCTGGACTCGGCGGCAGACCTTTCCCGCCGACTCGGGTTCCGGGGTAGCAGAACGGCCTTAACGGCCGGCTAACCGAAACTAACGGAGCCAGCACTCTCCGTCCTTGCAACGCAGGCAGTCTGGGAGCAATATTTCCCCTGCATATCGGTTGCCTGCCTGGGGTACTCAGGCTCACGTCTCAAAGGGGAAAGGAAGCATGAAGTGGAGTAGTCCTGTACGCCAACTCGGACTGGCCGTGGTGGCGTTCCTGTTGGTAGCTGCCTGCGGCAGCACGGGCGGGGGAGGCTCTGCCTCCTGCAGTGAGTCGACGGCCAAGACCGCGACGTCCGCCACCGACTGCGGCGGTCTGGACGCCCTCGTGGCCGCGGCCAACGCGGAGGGCAAGCTGAACGTGATAGCGCTGCCTCCCGACTGGGCCAACTACGGGGCGATCATCACCGGTTTCCAGGCCAAGTACCCAAGCATCAAGGTCACCTCGGACAACCCGAACGGCAGCAGCCAGGACGAGGTAAACGCCGTCCAGCAGCTCGGCGCAAGCAACCGCGCCCCGGACGTGCTCGACATCGGCATGGCGGTCGCCCTCGCCAACGTGAACCTCTTCGCGCCTTACAAGGTCGCGACGTGGAACGACATCCTGACGAGCCAGAAGGAACCGACCGGTTTGTGGTTCCAGGACTACGGCGGTTTCATGTCGATCGGATACGACTCAAGCAAGGTGCCGGCCATCACGTCCATGGCCGACCTGCTCGGCTCCGGCTTCCGCGGCAAGGTGGCCCTGAACGGCGACCCGACCAAGGCCAACGCCGCGCTGAACGGCGTGATGATGGCGTCGCTCGCCAACGGTGGCTCTCTTGACGACATCAGCAAGGGGGTTGATTTCTTCCACCAGCTGAAGACGAAGGGCAACTTCGTGCCGGTACAGGCAACCACCGCCACGGTCAAGAACGGGACAACCCCCGTGGTCTTTGACTGGGACTACCTCTCCGCCGCGCACGGAACCGACGTGCCGACGTGGAAGGTTTTCGTTCCCTCCAACGCGATCCTGGGCGGCTACTACGCCCAGGCGGTCAGCAAGACGGCGCCTCACCCGGCGGCTGCCGCGGCGCTCCCGAAAGTAAACGGCACGCCGGTCTTCCTCAGCGCCGACCAGGCCACAGCCGCGAAGACGTACCTGGCCGCCCACTGGGCAGCCGCCATTTCTTGACAGTAGCCGGCAATCCGGCCGTAATCAGTGCCGGCCGCCCCATGATGGGCGGCCGGCGACTCTCTCTTAACTGGATCGGGGCGGTCCCGTTTCTGGCGTACGTGGCTGTGTTCCTGCTTCTACCCGCCGGCATCATCGTGGTCGGAGCGTTCCTCAACGGCGATGGGTCTGTGACCCTGTCCAACTTCGCGAATCTCTCCCGGTCCTACGTCGTCAGCTCGATCGTCAACACCGTGATCCTGTCTGCCGTGACTGCCGTCGTAGGCGCCTTCTTTGGTGCGCTGCTGGCTTATGCGATCGCGACCGGCAACCCCAGCGGTTTCCTTCGGCGCATCGTCGTCTCAGCTTCCGGCGTGCTTGCTCAGTTTGGAGGCGTCACGCTGGCGTTTGCCTTCCTGGCAACGATCGGTCCCGCCGGTTTCGTCTACCTGTTCGCAAAGCAGCACAACCTGGACTTCTACTCCCACGGCTTCTGGATCTACGACCTCCGCGGGCTGCAGCTCGTGTACCTGTACTTTCAGGTCCCGCTCATGGTCCTGGTCTTTCTCCCCGCGGTCGACGGGATAAAACCGCAGTGGCGCGAGGCCGCTGAGAGCCTTGGCGGAAACTCGTGGCACTACTGGCGTTACGTGGCCGGCCCGCTGCTGGCCCCCGCGTTCCTTGGATGCACCCTCCTTCTTTTCGCCAATTCGTTCTCCGCGTACGCGACGGCCAACGCCCTGATCAACCAGGGCGGCGTGATCATGGCGCAGCAGATCAGCAACGCCATCAGCAGCGAGGTCGGGCTCCACGAACCTGGCTTTGCCAAAGCCATCGCGGTGGCGATGATCGTGATCGTGACCCTCGTGACCGTCCTCTACTCGCTCCTACAGCGAAGGACCTCTAGATGGCTGCAGTAAATGTGAGCTTTCATCGTTCGCGCCGGCAACGGCTGCAGGCGTTCCGGGTCATCATCTTCGTCGCGGCGGGCGTCTTCTTCCTTACACCTCTCTACGCCATGTTCGAGTTCTCCACTCGTGGCAACGGGGACAATGCCGCCCGCACGCTCACCTACTGGAGGCAGATCTTCGATTACCCGGACCTCGTTGCGGCGATCACTGCTTCATTGCAGCTGGCGGCGATCACTGCCGCCGCGATGCTGGTGTTGCTGGTTCCGACCATGGTATGGGTGCGGCTCCGACTGCCAAGGATCAGCCGGATAGTCGAATTCATCTGCCTGTTGCCGCTCACCATCCCGGCCATCGTGCTGGTCGTCGGTTTGTTTCCGATGTACCTGTGGATGGGAACCAACTTCAGCGACAACATCCTTACGCTGTCTTTCGCCTATGTGATCCTGGTTCTTCCCTACAGTTACCGAGCACTCGATGCCGGCCTGGCGGCGATCGACGTCAAGACCCTCTCCGAAGCCGCGCGCAGCCTGGGGGCGAGCTGGTTCACGGTGATGTGGCGTGTCATCGTGCCCAACATCTCCAGCGCGATCCTCAACGCATCGTTCCTCTCCGTTGCCCTGGTGCTCGGCGAGTACACGATCGCGCAAAACCTCCTGTACAACAATCTGCAGGTGGAGATCGCTCAGCTGGGCCGAGCCAACGCGGGCGTGTCCATCGCAGTGGCGGTTGCCTCGCTGCTTTTCGCATTCGTGCTGCTCGTACTGCTTTCGTTCTTCAACCGTGGCCGCGGACGGCTGCGCCTGGACGCTCTCCAGCAAGTCATGCGCACGGAGCGTGGCTGATGGCCGAGCGAACTGGCGTTGAAGTCCGCCTCGAAAACCTGAAGCGAACCTATGGACCAGTGACTGCGCTGAACGATCTCTCCCTGACCATCGCACCGGGCGAGCTCGTGGCTCTCCTGGGACCATCCGGTTGCGGCAAGACCACGGCGCTGCGCCTGCTGGCGGGTCTCGAGGAGGCCGACGGCGGACGCGTCGTCATTGACGGCGAAGACGTGACGGCGGTGCCGGCGAACAGGCGTGACGTCGGTATGGTGTTCCAGGCGTACTCGCTGTTCCCACACATGGTCGCCTGGGAGAACGTGGCATTCGGCCTGCAGATGCGCAAGGTCGAGCCAGCGGAGCGCAAGCGCCGAGCATTGGAGGTGCTCGACCTGGTCGGCCTGGCGCCTTACGCGAACCGCTACGCAACCCAGATGTCCGGCGGCCAGCAGCAGCGGGTGGCGCTGGCCCGGGCGCTCGCGATCCAACCCAAGGTGCTCCTTCTGGACGAGCCTCTCTCGGCGCTCGACGCAAAGGTGCGCTCGCGACTCCGCGACGAGATCCGTCGCGTCCAGCTCGAGGTCGGGATTACGACTTTGTTCGTGACGCACGACCAGGAGGAGGCGCTCGCCATCGCGGACCGCGTCGGGGTCATGAATGCCGGCCACCTCGAGCAGCTCGGACCGCCGACCCTCGTCTACACGCGGCCCGCAACCCCGTTCGTGGCTGAGTTCGTCGGCCTGACGAACCGCCTGCCCGGCGAGGTCAAATCCGGGATGGTCGAGGTCAGAGGAACTCAGCTGCCGCTCGTCCAGCCAAACGCTCCGACCGGTCCCGCGATCGCGCTCGTACGGCCAGAGGCGGTTTCGCTGGCGACCGACGGAGCGATGAACGATGGCCCGCTGGTGGGGACGGTGATCGCCGTCGCCTTCCTGGGCGCCACGAGCCGCGTGACCGTCGACCTCGGCGGCGGCGTGACGGTGCTCGCCCAGATGCCGACATCGGCGGCGGCCGCGACCCCCGCAGGCACACGCGTCCGGCTTGCGCTGCGCGACGACCCGGTCCTCATCGCGAGGGAAGAGAAAGCCCCGGTCGACGCGTGACGGCGGAAGCGGTGGGGCTCACCACGCGCCGCACGCTCGGCGCGGGCGCGGTGCTTGGCTCGGGCTCGCGCGGAGCGTATCGGGCGGTGACCGAGCTACAAGGCGAGCCGCACGTCGTGAGGCGAGAGCTGGTGGCTGATTCGCACCCGGGTCCAGTTGAGCCAAAAGGACCGATCATGGCGATGGCCCACATCACAGACCTGCACGTCACCGACGTGCAATCGCCCGCCCGCTTCGAATTCGTGAACCTCGAGTGGGAGGACCCGCGCTTTCGAGAGCTGCTGACCATGCAGCGGCCACAGGAGACGCTCAACGTCCACGCGATCGACGCGATGGTCCGCACCCTCAACGCGGTCGAAGGGGGGCCGTTGGCCCGAAGCCCCATCGCGCTCGTGGCGATGACCGGCGACTCGATCGACAACACGCAGCGCAACGAGCTGGACAACTTCCTCGCCCTGTTCGATGGAGGCACGGTCCATCCCAATTCGGGCGGGCCAGGATATGAAGGAGTGCAGGCCGCGGACTGGCCGGGCGAGATCTGCTGGAAGCCCGACGGCCCCGTTGACGGTGACGTTTTCCGCCGGGACCTCGGCTTCCCACAGGCGTCGGGGCTGCTGGAGCGCGCGATCCAGCCATTTCAAGCGGCGGGCCTGAGACGGCGCTGGCTGGGGTGCTATGGAAACCACGAAGAGGTCTGCCAGGGCGTTGGCGTAGTCACCGCCGGCCTGGCGCGCGCGATGGCGGGGTCGCAGAAGCCGATCGCGCTGCCGCCAGGCTTCGATCGCGCGACGGCCCTCGAGACTTTCGTCACCCGTCCCGAGTACTTCATGACCGGCCCGTTCCTCGAGGTGACGCCAGATGAGTCGAGACGCCCGATCTCGCGGATGGAGTTTGTCGATGCGCACCACGAGTCCGGAAGGCACGGATTCACAGACAAGAACCGCGGCGACGGAACGACCTATTACGTCCACGACACCCGGTTCGTTCGATTCATAACGCTCGACACCGTTTGCGACGCGGGAGGCGCCGATGGGAGCATCGACCCGCCTCAGCTGTATTGGCTGGAACGAAGGCTCGAGGAAGCCCACTCGTCCTTCATGTCCCGCGACGGCTCCATTGCGCGGACTCGATACGACGACCGCCTCGTGGTGGTGCTCTCGCATCACGGCTTCGACATGCTGGCCAACCCAAGGGCGGACGTCCGCCGCGACGAGCTGCTCGAGCTGCTGCTCCGTTTCCGGAACGTGGTGTTGTGGCTCAACGGCCACATTCACGGCAACCGGATCACTCCGCGGCCGGGGCCGGTCGGCGGTCACGGGTTCTGGGAGGTGACGACCAGCTCGCTGGTGGACTGGCCTTGCCAGGCGCGGCTCGTGGAGCTTTTCGACGCCGGCGACGGTTTGCTGGGAATCGGGTGCACGATGGTCGACCACGACGGAGCCGACCTGGCCGGGCTGCATCGCGAGCTTGCCGGCAACGTCCCGTTCAACGGCTTCGATTCGTGGCGTCCCGGTACGCCGTCCGATCGCAACGCGATCCTCCTTCTGCGGAAGCCCTTCTGAGGGCGTATTGTTGCGTGGAGCGCTACAGGTGCGTACGGTGCTACACGGAAGAGAGAGTGGCATGAAAGTCGATAGTTCGGCTTTGGTCGCTTACCTACGGGCTCCTCGCTACGA
>WNFC01004637.1_pt1 | contig 14977 bp, 11 predicted proteins | sample 5400541 | NCBI WGS metagenome assembly WNFC01 (sample SAMN13153342, study PRJNA577476) | soil metagenome | isolation source: 120 cm saprolite under Douglas fir tree site 2 hole 2 replicate 1 | place: USA:California | collected 2015-04-18
ATCCAAAAATATCCGGGATACACTCTGTCTGCATCGGGGCTCTCCTCGAATCATCACGAAGTCGTTCTCGCAAAACAACTTTCGCTGATTCGGAGCCCCGATGCGCTTAACTCTGTGAGAAATCCGGGCTAACGGTTTGAAAGGCCGGTAGTTTGGCCGCGTCTCTTACTTTGTGGAGATGGTTTATCACCGCGCAATCAAGATCTCTGAGGAGCCTGTCGGGACCAAGCCGGTTTTTTGGAACTGGTTTGTCCGCCATTTTGGCGTAAGCAATGAAGTCTTCATGGGCTGCCTTGACGGCAGCTACACCGGTGGAAGAAATCAGATCAAGGCAAAACCCCAAATCGATCACGGCGCCCACAACCGCAGGTGCCGTGATTTTGCCGCGCGACCGCCCCGCTTTGGCGAACTCGATCCCCCTCAGGGGATTGGTTTCCCAAAAGTAGATGCCCGATCCGAGCCAATCCCAATCATTGGCGCTGGGAACGAAATCCTTTCCGTTCAGGAGATCATCAGCGACCGATTGGTCGCACGGCCCGCCAGATAGGATTTTTCAAAAACCTTTTCCGAATGTGAACTACATCACCCACCTCGACTGGTCACGTGAACTATTTCTATAGAGCGTGGCAGGGCGAGCGGCTGGTCAAGGACCGAGCCGCTAGAGTCCTCGTCTCGCGGTGTAGAGTCTGCGCTCCGCAGGCTCATTTCAAAAGGAGACGAACATGGCCAGTGAAAAAGTGCGCGTCATCGCTTTTGATACTGTCGATCTGGACGACAACGACTGGGACGGACCACAACCCCACGGTGAGTTCCTGACCTATACCTCAAAACACGCCGCCGCCTCTATTAGGGTGACAAAAGGTGGGAAGGTAGTGATTGATGGGGACTACGGTGCGAAGAAGACGGTGATGATCGACGATGACGTAATTCACCTCCCAGAGGGTATCGGAAGGGAACTCTAGCCCGTCTGAGGTAGAATTGCCCGATACGGGCCGGAGAGCCGATAACCGTTAAGTAACTGGGGCCGCCCGGCGGTATGCTCGGCGGCTTTCTCTTGGAATTGTCCCGACCGATGTTGAACTAGTCTTCGCGCCGGACTTCATCGCCAGCGTGTTCCGCGGTGAGAAAGCGCCAGTGATATCCGAGATAAGCAAAGCTGTTTCAAGATTTGTTCCGCCGCGCACCATCGGACATTTGTCCGGCGGCATTGATATGCTCTCCCCGATCAGGCGCTCGGTTCTTCGCGCGGACGCCTCGAGCAGCTCATTGGTGACCTGTGTATAGGTCTTCCAAAACTCGTGGTCTTGGGGTCCCTTGCGTCCGAGCCGTTTATCAACCTCACCGGTCAGCCCACTCGCCGACGCGGATGTCATCGAGAATTAGAGCCAGCGCGTGAGCGATCAATTGTTCGTCCATCGTCATCTCCTGTGGGGTTGCGAGATGACGAGGTTCAATCAAGGTAGTGGACTGGCAACGCTGTATTTTTGCGATCGTGGCCCTTGCTTTAGTCGCCTTGGGCGATGGCTCCGGGCCGGTGATTGCTGGCCGGGAGACAGGGCCTCGGGGCGTTAACAAAGGGCAGGGCCGATCACCGATCCGGTTGGCCCCGTCAGAGCTTGTTAACCCCCACGTTAACCCCAAGGTCAACGCCTGTTGTGATGACCTGTCCGATTTTCTATCTAAGTTATTGATATCGTGGTGCCGGTTGAGAGGATTGAACTCCCGACCTTCGGTTTACAAAACCGCTGCTCTACCGCTGAGCTAAACCGGCATCAGATTGATTTTATTATCCTATCTGCGCTGAAGGGAAGTACTTAGCCTTCTCTTAGCAATCCAAGTACGGCTGGCCTCCAAATCAATCGAGGCTCACTTTACCTGACGGGATGTGGCGAGGAAAGGTAGCTACCCGGTTTTGCGTCCTGTAGAACGTTCGGGCTTGGCTGCCTTCTTTGCTGCGGGTTTCTTCCCCTCGATCGGGAGCAGCATCTCCTTTTGACCGGCCGAGGCTTTGCGAGGTTTCTTGCCTTTGGTCGTGACCGCTTCGCTCGCCAAACTTTTCTTCAGAGCATCCATGAGGTCCACAACGTTCTCACCCTTCGGACGCGGTTTCGCTCCGATAGTCTTACCCTGGCGCTTGGCATTGATGAGTTCAACCAGAGCTTCTTCATAGTGGTCCTCAAACTTCTCCGGCTCGAACTCAGCGGTCTTTTGGGTAACGATATGCTTCGCCAAATCGAGCATATCCTTTGTGACTTTTACGTCCTGGATTTCGTCGAAGTATTCTTTCTCATCCCGAACCTCGTAGGGGTATCGCAGCAGTGTACCCATGAGGCCATTGTCTAAAGGCTCCAGCGCGATGATGTGCTCCCGGCTCGTTAAAACGACGCGGCCGATAGCGACCATATCCATGTTGCGAATAGTTTCGCGAATGACGGCGAAAGCATCGTGGCCAACTTTCCCGTCCGGGACCAGGTAATACGGACGGATGAGGTAGCGGGGATCTATGTCGCTCTTCGGAACGAACTCGTCGATGTCGATTGTCCGTGTAGATTCAAGCGCAATGTTTTCCAGCTCGTCTTTTGACACTTCGATGTAAGTGTCGGTATCGACCTTGTAGCCCTTCATAATGTCATCGTTGGAAACTTCCTCGCCGGTATCAGCATCCACCTTCGCGTATTTGATGCGGTGGCCGAAAGGCGCAAAAAGCCTTTCCAGTTGGCACGGGGGGCCATTGAAATACTCCAAACTCTACAGAACCCGGATTCAAGACGATCCTGGCTCGTTGGTTCCGACAATTAATCGGGATGTTCCACTGGCAGTGCAGAGAAATTCGTGACCTTCAGCGGGCTGGTATTCCGACCAGGTCGGCCGAAGAGTTGCTGGCCCGGATGCAAACCAAGGTCGATGAGTTGTGCGCAGAGCGTGACCGGCTAGTGGGCCAATGTCGCATCGCCAAACGCGCCTAGAGCGGATTGCGGAGGGAAGTTTTCCGTACTGGGTCTGCCTGCCTGAAGAGAAGTGCATCGGTTCAAACTATGACAAACACCAGGAGTTCTGCCGGGTGCATGGACTTACGCTTTCAAGAAACGGCCACTCCGTCGTTTGGGCAAAGGAATGGTACTGCGTGTTCCGCTTCGGAAAACAGGAACACGCCGAGAAGTTCATGAAAGAGTTTGGCGGGGAGCCGATGCATCCTTCTGAAAGAGGGAAGGGTAAGCGCTGGGCGACGTGGAAGAAGGGGACATATATACCGAAAGCCCGAAACCCTTACGATTTTTCTGATGATTGAGCGTGCGCGGCAGGTACCCGCTCAATTCTTGGCGCGGCGATAGTAGCCGGCTGAGAATTTCGGCCAGTCAATCGCATGGCCGCTGCAAACCATGTCCGCCATAGACAAAGCACTGAGCAATGACGCGCTTGTGGCTTGTTGGTTTGGATCGGCTTATTGCATGGCACAACGAAAAGTTGCAATACGGTGAGTTCTAAGCCAATCTTATACTATTCCCGTCATTGGAGCTTTTATGAACGACTTTTACGAAATCGATTTTTTGCCGGTACACACTGCCAAGAGCGGCGACGCGATTGCAATTCGTTATCGGATAAACGGAACATGGTGGGTGCACGTCGTCGATGGTGGTTACACGAGCACCGCACCGGATCTCGCGGCACACCTCAGACAGTTTTATGGCACGGATATCATTCAGCGTGTCGTAGTCACCCATCCCGACAAAGACCATGCGGAAGGTCTCGCTCCTATCTTGGAAAGTTTTCGAGTTGGCGAGCTCTGGATGCTTCGGCCGTGGATATACGCGCAAGCGCTTTTGCCCCACTTTGCGCGGTACAACTCTGCAGCCAGTCTGGCCGCGCGATTGCGCGACGAGTACCCTTACGTCGCGGAGTTGGAAGAGATAGCCACGCGAAGAGGAATCCCGATTCGCGAGCCCCTCCAAGGGGAGTGGATCGGTCCTTTCAGGGTCTTGGCTCCGTCACTGGCCCGATATCTGCAGCTCGTCATCGCATCGGAGAAAACACCCCAGCAGTCCACAGAATCCGTAGGCATTCTTTCGGGGCTGCTGAACATCGCCAAACCAATCATCGCCTTCATTAAGGCGGGGTGGGGAAGCGAACGGTTTTCAGACGAAGAGACCAGTGTCGAGAATGAAATGAGTGTCGTGCAGTTTGCAAACTTAACGGGACACACAATCGTACTTACTGGTGATGCCGGGCGAGGTGCTTTAACTGAGGCGGCAGAGTTTGCGCCGCAAGCAGGTCTATTTCTGCCTGGGGTGACTAGATTCCAAGTGCCGCACCATGGCGGCCGACGCAACGTCTCGACTGAATTGCTGGATCGGTGGCTCGGCGCACGCTTACCGCAAATACTGCCGGACGGCCAAGAGCGCTTCACCGCAATGATCAGCGCAGCAAAGGAAGACGAGGATCATCCGAGAAAAGCCGTGCTTCGCGCGATGAGACACCGGGGCGCACTTATCGGCACGACAGAAGATGGCGTCTTTACCGTGTTTAACAACGCGCCGCAACGAGGCTGGAACTCATTGCGGAACAAACCGTATCCGGATGAGCAGGAAGAATGAGATGAAAGAAAAGGAAAAGCAATCGAAGGACAAATCACTCAAGGAGCAGAACACCGCATCCTTGGTCACCATCCTGATTGTGAATATTGCCGTTTTCGCCGTCGCGCTGAAAACAGACCAGCTTCTGTCGGCAGACTATCAGGAAGTTCTAAAGCAGTGGCAGGCGCTCATACCCGCCGGAGTCGGCGCGGTGCTCATCGGAGTGATCAACGGTCTGCTTAATACTCAAGCTAAGGCCAGACTAGTGTTCTGGCGATGGCACGATCCCTTGCCGGGCGGTCGAGCGTTCTCTCACTACGTTCATCTTGATCCGCGGATCGATGTGGCGGCGCTGAAGTCGAAAGTAGGGCCGTTCCCGACCAAGCCAAACGAGCAAAATGCCCTGTGGTACAAGCTTTATAAGTCGGTCGAGAACGATCCGCGTGTGCTGCATGTGCATCGGCTCTTTCTGCTGACGCGGGACTATGCCGGAATAGCGTTTATGCTATCGATCATCTTTGGCGGAATCGGCGTCTTCGTGATGCAAACGTACAAGACCGAGCTGCTTTATACGGCAGCGCTTTTGATACAGTTTGTAGCCAGCGCGGTAGCTGCCAGAAACTATGGCATCAGGTTTGTAAACACCGTGCTCGCTCTGAAAGCGGCCGAATGAAGAAACACCATGGGAATTTTTCATTTCCTTAATGTGCGGAACGGCGATTGCTCCGTAATTCAGCACCCATCTGGCCATGTCACCGTCGTTGATGTGTACAACGCATCTAGCGAAGAGGAGCGCGCACTAACTGCAGAAGCGACGGCGGCGGATGCTGTCCGTGGAAATTTCAACCAAAAAGCCTACCCGGTAAATCCGATCGAATACTTGGAGCAGTTCGACATCGATGCCGTATTTAGATTTATCCTGACCCATCCAGATATGGATCACATGGGCGGCATTAGAGAGTTTTTTCAAGCGCTTAGCCCTACAAATTTCTGGGACACAGCCAATACCTGTGAGAAGGATGATTTCGGCAAAGGCGGTCCTCACGACGAGGAAGATTGGCTTTTTTACAAGAATCTTCGCGATGAAGACCCAAATACGGACCCCAAACGGCTTGTGTTGAACGCTGGAGCGAGCGGAAAGTATTTCAACAAAGGCGAGGACGGCAACGGAGGAGGCGACGGCCTTCACGTACTCGCTCCTACCAAAACGCTGATTCAGGCCGGCAATGAGGCCGACGACTTTAACGATTCATCCTACGTGATTCTGTATCGCTCGAACGCTGGCCGTATTCTTCTTGCCGGAGATTCTCACGATAAGACGTGGGAACATATTTTGAAAAATCACGCCGATGACGTGCGAGACGTTGACTTGCTGCTCGCTCCGCACCATGGCAGAAAGTCCGATCGTTCTTACGAATTTCTCGATGTCGTAAATCCGGCACTGACATTCTTCGGGAATGCGAATAGCGAGCATCTCGCTTACGGCGCGTGGAACTCGCGAGGGCTGCCGTTCATTACAAATAACCAGGCAAACTGCATAGTAGTCGATACGAATGGGACGTCCATGTCGGTGTATGTAACCAACGAGGCGTTTGCTCGAATGCGCAATCCAAGCACATATTATGTGGCTGCGCGCAAGGCATACTACCTTAGAACGATCACACGCTAGTCGAGCGCAGCTCGAAGGGAGTTTGCATGAACCGGAGCGCTGACGAGATCAAGAAAACAAACATCGAGAAAATGGGTGCACCGCTAGGTGAGGTCTATTCCGCCTTGTGGCAGGAGGTCGCAGTCGGACATTTTTACTGGAAGGAATACGTTGAGCTCTTCGGAACGAAGTCTGAGCGAATTACCCTGCTAAACGAAACTGCCCCACATTTCTTTCGTATGCTGCAAGAGGAATTGTGGGAGACCTCGTTGCTCCAACTTTGCCGTCTCACTGATCCCGCCAGTTCGTCAGGCAAACAGGATAAATCCAATTTGACGATTCAAGCGTTGCCGGAGCTTATCGAAGACCCCAAACTTAAGGAAACAGTCTCCGAGCTTGTGGCAGAAGCCATCAAGGACACAACTTTTTGCCGCGATTGGCGTAATCGGCATATTGCACACCGAGACTTAAAGCTCGCTCTTGAACAGCCCACAACCCCCTTAGCTGCGGGCAGCAGGGCGGACGTCAATAGGGCTCTCAAGTCGATAGCTGCTGTTTTGAATGCCTTAGATGTCCACTACTTCCAATCCGAGACAAGGTTCGATCTCGGTGCTCCGATTGGAGGCGCCATTTCGCTCCTGCATGTACTTGGAGAAGGATCTCGGGCTCGTGCGGAAAGGGCAAAAAGGTTTAAGGAAGGGAAGCCCTCGCCGGAGGACTCAGTCATTTGGGAAGTGTAGGCGCGTAAACGAAGCGCCGCTCTATCGCTCGCCAGAATTGAAGAAGTCGTAACCATGGCGCTTGAATGGCTGCAAAAGAATTTCAACAACTTTCCGGCGGAGATCAAAAACGACAAGAGCCGTCGCGAGTTTTGTTTGTTTTCTATCGTGCTTTGCCGCGTGTTCGGCCAAGAATGGTGCGAGCAACATATCATGAATCCGAACAGCGCAAATGCAAGCGGATATCTGAAGCTCGACTTTTCCAATGATATCCGCCGCGAGATGAAATCCTTGCGGATGGCCCATCTTGCCGAAATGGTGTTCAACCTTCACACGGTCCAAGGATTCGATAGCTGCATTGCTCAAATGAAGAATGGCGAAATCGAGTCCGGCTTCGCTGAATTGGAATTCGGAAAACTTCTTTATATCAACGACGTCGAATTCCGCTTCATTGATCCGCGCAATCGTGCAAAGGGCGAAGCATACGATTATGAAGTGACGTTTCCCGATGGCGTGACAGCTTGCGCGGACGCGAAGTGCAAGATCGAATCTCATGAAGCGACCGCAACATCTGTCGAGAATACCTTAATAAAGGCGCGCAAGCAGCTTCCTAAAGATCGGCCGGGGATCATTTTCGTGAAGGTGCCACCGCAGTGGTTCACCGATCCGGAAATCTATGCCATGCTCGGCAACGTGACGCTAAAATTCTTTCGGAACACGCAACGCATCATTACGGTGAAGTATTATTTTGTGAATCAGTTCGACTATTTAGACGACGCGATTCTCCACACACATCGCTATCGGGAAATGTCCAATCCACGAAACTGCTTTGACCCCGCACGGACCTGGCAATTGTTCAAGCCATCGGACCAGCAATCGATGTGGAACGGGCTGCCCTCCAAATGGGTCAGACTGATTAACTTTGAGCCGGTCGAAAGTATTAGTTAGACGGCGTAGTGGTTGAGATGTTTGTGCTAGGCGTCGTGCTCGCGTCAGTAGTTGTGGCGCTTACTATGCTTTGCGCTGTGCTCGATGTTGCAGGCTCTGCTTCAGCACTGGAAGAAGTGGGTCCTGGAGTTATAGGTGCTGAGGTGACGGGAGATGCAGATGCTAATGTCAGAGATTTGTGTGGCATTTTCGCCCCTGACTGTCCCAGCGTTGCGTACTCCGTGGGCGTGAGTTTGATCTCATAAATATTTCCCAGCGAGTCGTGACAGGTGGCCCATGACTGCGTGCCAACGCTGTGAGCAAATCCGCCATCAAGATGTCCGGTAGGAGTGTCATACAGATCGGCGGTGTAGGCCGAGGTGCAATTTATATTTACGTTTGTAGAGGTACCTGTCGAAGCGGCCGCAGTTAACAACGTATAGCCTGGTGTCACCCAAGGTGTAGTGGGGAGCTTAGCAGTCGGAGTTGTGGTGGCAGCAGAAGTGGCTTCTGGCGTACTGCTGGCTAAAGTAGAGGAAGCATTTGCAGTAAACAAAGACACGGACGAGGAAGCTGTTATTGATGTAACAGTCGAAGTCGCAACACTGCTTGTTGAGGTCGCGTTATCAGCAACTGCAGTTGCGATGCTCGCGCCCAGGCAAAGAAAAACGATAGCTCCGATGATTGCGGGGCGGCTGACCTTACCGAAAGCGTGAGTGACTCTTGGCATAGATAGGTTAAATATATCATCAAGCGGCAGTGTACGCACAAACAAAAAACTAATTGCATGTTGGGGATAACTTTTTAGACGCAACTCAATTTTGAAAAAGAGCAAGTGACGGTTTTTGTCATGCGCCGAGTTGCCGAGATATACATCCCTGTTTGCTCAAAACGCGAATACTCGTTTTGCCGAGATTTGCTCACTGCATATGAATTGTGGTGGCGTATCGAAAACTCACGAATACATTTAGGAAAAAAATGCTGGAAAATTGCAGTCATTCTACGATTGCTGCCGTACCATAAGGTGGCACGAGGGCAGGGAGGGTAGATGTTTTGTTCGGGCGCTCAACATTTACATGCACAGGAGATTCTATTTTTTATGTTTCAGACTGATGCGGTCATTCGCATCAAAGCGGGTAAGCTCGCAGGTTTTTATTGTTGGCATTATTTCGATATTCACCTTGCTCGTTCCCGGCACGTCCGCGCTGGCCGTCTACTATTCTCCCTCGGTGCTAAACCCAAACGTTTTTTCATATCAGAACTCTACGCCGACAGTGAGCGGAGAGACAGGTGCTCTCACGCAGAGTATTAAGTTTGATACACCACCTGGCCGGGGCAACTTGCAGCCAAATCTCTCGCTCGATTACAACAGTCAAAATACGGATCAAGACAGCATTGTCGGAGTTGGTTGGAACTTATCAATTCCGTACATCGCGCGGCTCAATAAAAATGGATCGCAAAATCTGTACAGCTCCAACGCGTACTTCACTTCTTCGCTTGATGGAGAATTATCGCCAGCTACAAGTTCGGTTGTCACTACGCTGCCAACCGGCTCGTACACCGTCTACCTCTGGGGAGCCGGCGGAGGTGGCGGCGCTGCTGGCGTTGGCGGTGGGTCTGGATCGTATGTTCTGTACACGGCTTCTTCAACCCCTGGACCGCAAACAATAACGGTTGGGCAGGGCGGCGGCGGAGCTGTTGGTGCAACTGGTGGCGCAGGTGGAAGCGGCTATGCGTCTGGAGGAAGCGGAGCAACCGTCTCTGGCACCAATAGTGGTGGAGGAGGCGGTGGTGGTTCATCTGCATTCGGCACGCTCGCGATTGCTGCTGGCGGTGGAGGCGGAAGCAATGCAAATGACGGCACCGCAGGAACAGCATCGGGTGGTAATGGAGGAGCTGCAAACGGCAGCAATGGCGGAGGGGGTGGAGGAGGTGCGGGTACCAACGGTTCGGCTGGCAGCGGTATCACCGGAGGCTCGGGAGGTAGTGGCGGTTCGACTAATACAGGAACCAGCGGCTCTGGTAGCACTAACGGCTATCCTGGAGGAGGTTCTTCGGCTGGTGCAAGTGGTAACGGCAACAACGGTAGCAACACTGGCAACGGTGGCGCAGGTTCAGGTGGCGCAGCGGGCGGTGTTTCAGCTGCCCCTAACGGTACAAATGGTTCTGCATACAGTGGTTCATCTCCCTTAGATTCTGGTGGCGGTGGAGGCAACGGCAATACTGGCACCGTGGGTGGCAATGGCGCTATTCCCGGTGGTGGCGGAGGCGGAAGTTATCTGCGTACGAGCGCCTCGGGCAATGGAGGCAATGGGCTGGTCGTCATCAGTTACCCAACCGCGCAAGCCGCCGGTTACACATGCACAGGATCTACAACAATCTCTGGATCAAACACTAACTGCACTTACACTTCGAGCGGGACGTTTACGGTGGGGAACAGCGTCGTAACATCGGTGCCACCGGCTAATAACTATTACGCCCGCGTTGATAGCGGTTCGCTCAGACAATATATTTACGCGACCAGCACCAATTCGTGGATCGTGTATGACAAGACCGGCACGGAATATATTTTTGGCTCGAGCACGCAGAGCCAGCAGTATGATGCTTCAAGCCCAGGCAATGTATATATGTGGATGCTGGAGAAGGAGATTGATCCGAACGGCAACTACATTCGGTACGTGTATGCCAAGGATCACAATCAAATATATCCCTCTCAAATAATTTACACTGGCCACAACAGTGTTGATGGTCCCATGACCGTCACCTTCGCGACTTCGACGCGTCCGGATAACAACATAAATTTTAAGCCGGGGTTTGAGGTAGATACAAATTGGCGCATCGCGACCATTACGGCAGCGGTCAATGGCAATGTAGTTCGGCAATACAATCTTTCCTACACTACCGGGAGTAACGGCACACGCTCGCTTCTTTCCGCCGTCCAAGAGAATGGATGGGACGACAATGGTGTTGAGACGACCGAGCCCGCGATGACTTTTGCGTATGCGACCTCTTCTGCATCTTTCTTGTCGCAAAACCAATCGAGCAGTTGTGGCGTGAGTCCTTGGGCTGCAGCGGACGCGACTGGCTACGGAAAAAACGATTCCGTGTTCTCCTACCATGATGAGTGGCTTGGCACCTATGTCGTGGGTGTCCTTTCGGGCGGCAGCGGCAGTGAAACTGATGTCACTGCGCCCACCTCGACCGCCTATTGGGGCTACACAACTCACTCAGCAAGCACCATCAACTGCCCGTCAGAGACTGGTACACGCCTCGTGAGCCTCACCGGTAATGGAAAGGCTGATATTGTTAAAGGAGTAAACAACGGTCAAACAGGGGCGACGGTCTCGGGTGTGTTTTCCAACACCTCGTCGGCTGGATCGTACTCATGGAGCGGGACCACTCCAAATGGAGTAATTCCGAATTTTCAAATTATAAATCCTGGTACTGGAGCTCCTTCATACACGACAGGTGTTTTGGGAGACGTTAACGGAGACGGCCTTCCTGACTATGTATATAGCGTTCCGGGTGGTTATGCAGGAAACGCAACTCAAACGTATTTAGGAAACGGTTCAGCGTGGAATCCTGCGACTACAACTATCTTTGTTGCTCCCAACACGTTTACCGCTGTTGGACCAGATTGTACTAATATCCAACTTGTTGATGTAAACGGCGATGGTCTGCCAGATTGGGTATATACCGACACCACAAAAACGTACGTAAAACTTAACACGGGGACTGCGTGGCAATCATCGCCTGACTCGCGGTGGACCATGTCCACAAGCACCGTCTACAGTTCGGGTGGTAACTGTTATGACCGGGGCATGCGCTTTGTTGATATCAATGGCGATGGGCTACCGGATTTTGTTCGATCGTACAACATACCAGCTTCTACAAGCGGTAGTCCTCCTCCGGAACAGGGTAATTATCAATTTGTATATATAAACACTGGTGCGGGATGGGCGACTAGTACGGCGTACACGGTCCCGACAATCATTCAAGGAAATGTAAACAGCGGCGTTTATCAAAGCACCACGGACACCGAGCTTGCTAATTTCAAGGGCAATGGCCAGCAGTATCAAGATGTGCTTGCTACCACCACCAATCCAAAGGGCGGCAGCACCGAAGCGTCTTATGGATTGACTGCGCAATCAGGAACCAATCCGCAGCTGCCATACTCGCTGCTCACCGTAACCAAACTTATCAACCACAGCAGCGGCAGCAACGAGGAAACAGACTACTCGTACGCAGGCGGCCTGCAGTATCTCCCATCTAACACCATTGACCGAAAGTTTGCTGGCTTTGCGGTGTCGACAACGACAACACCGGACGCCACCACGGTCACGTATTACAGCCAAGGCGCAACATCAACGGCTATCGTGGCGGGGGATCAGAGCGACGGCTACGCGCAGCTCAATCGTCCTTACCGCCAGGACGTATTCACACCAAGCGGCGCTGCGGTAACAAAAACGTTCTACCGATGGGACACATACGTGCGCGGTAGCGGCCCTTTCAACACATTTGTAGGCTTAGGAAGGCAGCTGGAGCAAGACTACACCGCAGGCGGTTCGCATCAGGACAAGGACACCGACTACACGTACTCGTCGACCACTGATAACCTTATAGCAACTCAAAACTACGGCCAAGTAAGCGGAAACTCAGACGGAACATTCAGTACCACGAGTGCGAGCAATCTCCGCACGACCCTCATCAGCTACGCTGCCAGCAGTTCGATAAATTTGTTTGTTCCTGTTGAGAAAACGCTTTTCAATAACACTAACGCCACGACGACCGATGCGCAGTACTTCTACGACTCTTTACCATTCGGCCAAGTCAGCATTGGTAATCAGACGAAGGAAAAAGACCTTATCTCCACATCTACGTTGACGTATGCATCCACTACAAAGGCCTACAACTTGTTTGGCTTTGTGGCATCGTCAACCGATCGCAATGGCAATCTGACTTCCTACGTCTACGATCCATTTAACTTGTATCCTGCAACGACCACGAATCCGCTCTCGCAAGTTGCTCAATACATCTTTAACTATGCAAACGGCAAGACCGCTCAAACCGTAAATTCTAACGGGGGTATTATCAAAAATTCGTATGACGGCGTTGGCCGCCTTGCCCAAGTGCAGCAGACAAATCCTACCAGCACAACCACGCTCGACATATCAAAAATATTTCAGTACCAGGACAATGCGTCGCCTCCGTCCATGATCCATGAAACCGACTACCTCAACGCTGCGACCACTACGGATACCTACGACTATTACGATGGCCTCAGCCGCCTTATTCAGGAGCGCAAATCATCGGCTATTGCAGGTACCTTCAATGTCACCGATTCTCTCTATGGCACCGACGGATTGCTCGCTTCTAAATCTTTGCCGTATGCGTCTTCGGGAGCCTCTTCTACTGTAGCGACCACCACTTCGTATCTATTTTCAAACTACACGTACGATCCTCTAGGGCGCAAGCTTACGATCGCCAACGCAGTAGGCACTACTATAAACACATACAACGCGTGGACCACGACGGTCACCGATCCACTCGGCCATAGTAAGGATTCAATCGTCGACGCGTTCGGCAACCTTGCGCAAGTTGTTGAACATAGCAACAGCAGCAACGCGACGACAACCTATGCGTATGATGCCGCTAACAACCTCACCAATATTACCGATGCTGCGGGAAATGTCCGCAACTTCACTTTTGATGCTTTGGGCAATCGCCTTACCGCGCAGGATCTCCATGCGAGCGGTGCCACGACGTTCGGCTCTACAACATACGCGTATGATCTGAGTGGCAACCTGATATCGCAAACCGATGCGAAGAACCAAGTAATAACCCATACGTATGATGCACTAAACCGCATGCTGACTGAAGCCTGGACCGGAAAGGGGACGCAGGTAACGGACACATACGACTCTTGCACCAACGGGATAGGGGCAATCTGCACTGCATCAAGCACTGCCGCTAAATACACCTATGCGTATGATGTGATCGGCCGCACCACCCAGGCAACGACGACGGTAAACGGCACAGGCTATGGACTCGGGTATACCTACGATCGGCAGAGTAATATCGCGAGCATGACAAACGCAGATGGGTCCCTGCTGACGTATACCTACAACACCGCCGGGCTTACCAGCGCGGTAAACAGGAAGATTGGAGGAGTGAACTCGCTGGTCGCTTCACTGTCCAATTACTCGCCAGCTAATCAAGTAGGACAGATCGTTCTTGGATCCGGCGCTTCCACTACCTACACGTATAATCCCGCGCAACTCTATCGGCTCACCCGGGTTCTTACGCTCGGCGCTTTTACATCGACAACTACGCCCGCAACGTTCACCGCCTATGTATGGGGCGGAGGCGGAGGCGGTGCTGCTGCTGGCGTTGGTGGTGGATCTGGTGCGTACGTCGTCTACTCAGCGTCTTCAACTCCTGGCACACAAACCATAACGGTTGGGCAGGGCGGTGGAGGAGCTACTGGTACGACTGGCGGCACAGGCGGAACCGGTTATGCGTCAGGAGGAACTGGAGCAAGCGTCTTTGGCGCCAATAGTGGAGGCGGCGGCGGTGGCGGTTCGTCGGCATTCGGTACCCTTGCGATTGCATCGGGCGGCGGAGGTGCGAGTAATGCAAATGATGGCACCGCAGGAACAGCATCGGGCGGCAATGGCGGCACTGCAAATGGCAGCAATGGCGGCGGCGGTGGAGGAGGTGCAGGTACCAATGGTTCGGCTGGAAGTGGCATCACCGGAGGCTCGGGTGGTAGTGGCGGTTCGACTAATACAGGCACCAGCGGTTCGGGAAGCACTAACGGTTACCCTGGTGGTGGCTCGTCTGCGGGAGCCAGCGGCAACGGCAACAATGGCACCAATACAGGTAATGGTGGCGCGGGTTCAGGTGGCGCAGCAGGTGGTGTTTCAGCCGCCCCTAACGGTACGAATGGTTCTGCATACAGTGGTTCCTCTCCCTTAGAGTCCGTCCGGAGACTTCAGGCCGGATTGCAGAGTTTTCTGAGCATGAGGCGGATTGAGGCGAGGCGCAAGAACGCGAGCGCCTTTCGGTTGAGGTTCTCCCAATCCTTGGCGAGCCTTCGGCAGCGATTGAGC
>WNFC01006781.1_pt1 | contig 14976 bp, 8 predicted proteins | sample 5400541 | NCBI WGS metagenome assembly WNFC01 (sample SAMN13153342, study PRJNA577476) | soil metagenome | isolation source: 120 cm saprolite under Douglas fir tree site 2 hole 2 replicate 1 | place: USA:California | collected 2015-04-18
CGCCTTCAGCTTGCGCCGGAGATTTTTCTGCGCGATTTGAATCGGCTCGAGTCTCGCCTGGCGGAGAATGCCCACAATGGGCTGCTGCTGATCGGCCGCCGAGAGCTGCGCAGCAACAATTCGTGGATGCACAATAGCCCGCGGCTGGTGAAAGGCCCGGCTGGTTGCGTGCTGCTGGTTCACCCCGAGGACGCGGCGGCGCGCGGCCTACGATCGGGAGATCGCGCTCGGGTGGCTTCGCGGGTGGGCAGCGTGGAAGTCCCGGTGGGGGTGACCGACGACATTGCCCCCGGCGTAGTGAGCCTCCCCCATGGTTGGGGGCACGTCCGCGAGGGCATCTCCCTTGGCGTCGCGGCCGCGCACCCGGGGGCCAGTCTCAATGACCTGACCGACGAGCAGTGCGTGGACGCGCTCTCGGGAACCGCGGCATTCAGCGGCGTCTCGGTCAGCGTAGTTAAAGCCTAGCAAGCCTGCTTCAAATCGCGCCACGAGCACGCATCGACTCGATCTCGACCAGCCCATAGCCCAGCTCTTTCAGCACCGCTTCCGTGTGTTGACCGAGGCGTGGAACATCGCCCATTACCGCGCTTGCGCCCTCAAGGTTGGCGGGAGGAAGCAACGCCTCAATCGGCCCGGTCTCCGTGGCCACCGTGCGCCATCGGCTTCGCGCCTTCAGCTGTGGATGAGCCAGAACGCTGTCGATGTCGTTGAGCCGGCCGTTGGCGATCCCGGCGCGATCGAGCCGCTGCACGACTTGATCCGCGCTCGCATCCGCGAAAGCCTGCTCGATCAGATCGGTCAAATCAAAGCGATGCTCGACGCGTCGGCTGTTGGTGGCAAACCGATCATCGCCGATCAATTCCGGGCGTGCGATTACTTCGCGGCAGAATACCGCCCACTCCCGTTCGTTCTGGATCCCGAAGATCACGTCTTGACCATCGCCGGCGCGATGCGGACCGTACGGCGCGATCGCCGGATGGGTCGCGCCGTTTCGAGGTGGGGGTTTGCCGCCGTAGCCGCCGAAGTAGAGCGCGTAACCCATCCATTCCGCGAGCGCCTCCAGCATCGAGACCTCGATCCGAGTGCCGCTACCGGTTCGCTCACGCTGAAAAAGGGCGATCAGAATGCCCGAATACGCATACATCCCTGCAGCGATGTCCGCGATCGAGATGCCGCAGCGAGACGGTTCGGCCGCTCCTCCGGTAATGGAGATCAGCCCCGCCTCCGCTTGAATCAGCAGGTCATAGGCCTTCTTGTCCCGATACGGTCCTTCGTCCCCGTAACCCGAGAGATCGGCGAGGATCAATCGGGGGAACTTCGGAGCCAGCGCCTTGAAATCGAGCCCCAGCCTCGAGCTGGCTCCCGGCGCGAGATTCTGAACCAGTACGTCCGCTCTCGCCAACAGCCTTTGAAGCGCGGCACGCGCGTCGGGCTGCTTGAGATCGAGCGTCACGCTCTCCTTGCCCCGGTTCAACCAGACGAAATGCGAGGACATCCCTCGGACCGTCTGGTCATAGTCTCGGGCGAAATCTCCACTCCCGGGCCGCTCGACCTTGATCACTCGCGCCCCATAATCCGCGAGCTGGCGAGTGCAGAAAGGCCCGGCCACGGCGTGCTCGAGCGATACCACTGTGATCCCTTGAAACGGTCGCATCGCGCGTCAATAGGAGCGAGGCAGGCCCAGCACGTGCTCGGCGATATAGGCCAGGATCAGGTTGGTCGAAATCGGCGCCACCTGGTAGAGGCGGGTTTCCCGGAACTTGCGCTCGACGTCGTACTCGCTCGCGAAGCCGAAGCCGCCGTGAGTCTGCAGGCAGACGTTTGCGGCCTCCCACGAGGCCTTGGCGGCAAGGTACTTCGCCATGTTCGCTTCAGCGCCGCAAGGCTGATTCCGATCGAAAAGGTCGCATGCCTTCCAGCGCATCAAGTTCGCCGCCTCGACTTCGACATAACTTTCGGCGATCGGGAACTGTATCCCCTGGTTTTTTCCAATCGGTCGCTCGAAGACGATCCGCTCGTTGGCATAGCGGGTTGCCTTGTCCACGAACCAGTATCCATCCCCGATGCACTCCGCGGCGATCAGCGCTCTCTCGGCGTTGAGCCCGTCAAGGATGTACTTGAACCCCTTGCCTTCCTCGCCAATCAAATTCTCCGCCGGAATCTCCAGGTTGTCGAAGAAGGCTTCGAACGTCTCGTGATTGACCATGTTTCGGATCGGCCTCAGCGTCAGCCCGTGGCCGACCGCTGAGCGCACGTCGACCAGGAAGATCGACATTCCATCCGACTTGCGCTTGACCTGGGCGAGTGGGGTGGTGCGGGCCAGCAGGATCATCAAATCCGAGTGCCGCACCCGGGAGAGCCAGACCTTCTGTCCATTCACCCGGTAGCGGTCTCCGTCCTTTACCGCCATTGTCTTGAGCCGAGTCGTATCGGTCCCAGTGGTGGGCTCGGTTACCCCCATCGACTGCAAGCGCAGCTCGCCGCTCGCGATCTTCGGAAGGTAGTAGCGCTTTTGCGCCTCGGGGAGCGATTGATTTCTTCCAGAATCACCGAGGCTTCCGCCAACCCCAATCCGCCGCCCCCAAAGTCCTGAGGGATGAGAGCCGCGAGCCAGCCAGCCTCGGTCAGGGCTCGGACAAACTCGTCGGGATATCCACGCTCCTCGTCCATTCTCCGCCAGTACGCTGAATCGAATTTGCGACAGAGCGCCCGTACCCCCTCCCGGATCTGCTCAAACGATTCCATTGCTGGGGGGTTCTACTTGATCTACGCAACGTTTGGACCGCTCCGGTGTCATCCGCTTGATGGGAGCGAGGACGCGGCAGGGCCGGCCATCGAACCCGCCTTGCCTTACCCAAAAACCTGTGAAAATGAGCTAGCGGGGGAGGTCTTTATGAACGCAATGCTGAAGGCGTGGGGAAGCATTCAACGAGCAGTCTTGCTTGCGATTGGGTTGCCGCTGGCCCTCTCCGGCCAGGTCGCCGCGCAGAGCCCGAACAATTGGCTCCACTTCCATAAGGACGAGCAGATTACCGGCTGGAACCCGAACGAGACGATCCTGACCCCGCAGGCTGTGGCAACCGGGAACTTCGGATTGGTTTGGGAATCGGACCCCGATCAGTGCGGCGGCCCTGACAGCCACATGTATGCCTCGCCGCTCTACGTCGAGGGCCTGACGATGACGTTAGACCCGTACGCCGGAATGACCTTCAACGTGATTTTCGCGGCGACCAACAAGAATTACGTCTGCGCGATCGTGGCATTCGACCCGAATGGAGTTGTTCCGCCAGGGAGCGTCCTTTGGAGCCAGGTGCTCGGCGCCCCGTCAGATCAGCCAGGTCAGCAGCAAGATATGATTGCCAAAGGGATTTTCGGGACGCCGGCGATCGATCTCGATTCGACCCCACCGCGTCTGTATGTCGTCGGCGACACGGACATTTGCGATCCAGCGACCCCTTGCCGAAAACACCGCGGCTTCGCAATCGACATCACCAACGGCAATTTCCTCGACGGCTGGCCGCTCATTTTCGACAACACGACGATTGGCGATCAAGCACCCGATGGAATTCAAGTAAATGGCCCGACCTTGTTTGAAGAGGTCAACCACATGGATGAGCGAGGCGCGCTCACCCTAAGCTACGACAAGACGATCCTGTACCTCACATTTGGCAGCTACCAGGACGCCGGTCCTGGATTTTTGGTTGCCGTGGACACGGGGATTGTTTCCGGGACGCCCGCAATCCTAAGGGCCTTTGCATCTGCCCCCAATGCGGATCCTGTGACTCATCAGTCATCCGGCGGGATGTGGGCGCCGGGTGGACCTGCGTTGGACGCGAACGGAAACGTCTACGTGGTGACTGGCAACCAAATCCCGGTCCTCGACCCGCCCGTTCCAAATCACTGGTCCGAGGCCATTCTCGTATTCGCCCCCGTGGGACCGCCGGATTTCACCTTCAACCTGATTGGAACTTACACACCCTGGAATCACTGTCAGATGGATGAATGGGACGCCGATCTGTCTGGAAGCAGCACAATCCTATTCGACGTCGATCCGAGCCTCACCTCGACTCCGCATTTGCTTTCGATCGGCGGCAAACAGGGTAACGCCTACCTGCTCGATCGCGACAACATGCCCGGCGATCTCGCCACCGAGCCGCCTTGCCACTGGATCCAAGGCGATCCAGGTCACCGGACGCATTTGGATCCTACCGCGGACCCCTCGGAGAAGTCGCTCTTTGGCCCGGAGCTTCACGACTACTACAAGAGCGAGGATGGGTTGATGCAGGACCGCCCCGGTCCACTGAATCTTTTCGGCCCTTACCAGGAAGACTGCCATCAAGGGAATCTGGCCCGCGGTCGTACCACGCCCTCGTATTTCCAGGACCAGAACGGACAGGCCTACGTGTTCTTCACCGGATCCACCAAGCCAGGGCTCTGCAGCATCGACCCAACATTTCCGTCCATCGCGCGGACTAAGCTCGTGACTCCCGCGCCGGATCGGCCCGCGTACTTGAGCCTCGATGCGTATGACGACGGGATCATCTTCAGGAACCCTGGCATTGGAGTTATCAGCAGCAACGGCAATGACTTCTCTACGGCCATCTTGTGGGTGGTAGACCCGAACAGGCTCCGTGCCGAGCCGCTGGCCGATAGCCAGCCGATCCTGTACGCGATCGATGCCAGCAGCATGACAGTGCTGCAGATGGTGTTTAGAAGTACGGAGGGGGAGCTGGTGCAGGCCGGCAAGTACAACACCCCAATCGTGGCGAACGGCATGGTGTTCGTCGGCACCAGCAGGATCAGCGCGTACGGGTTGAGGCAGTAACTCTCGACGGCTAGACGGCGAATCGGAAGTTGATGATATCGCCGTCGTTCACCACGTACTCCTTGCCCTCAAGCCGCAGCTTACCCTCATGGCGGGCCTTGCTCTCGCTGCCCGTTGAGATGAAGTCGTTGTAGTGCATCACCTCCGCACGGATGAATCCGCGCTCCAGGTCGCTGTGGATTCGGCCGGCGGCTCGAGGCGCCCGGTCTCCGCGGCGGATGGTCCACGCCTTCACTTCGTCTTCGCCGACGGTGAAAAAGCAGATCAAGTCGAGCAGTCGGTAGGCGGCCCGGATGAAACGCGCTCGCGCCGGCTCGGAGATTCCAAGGGACTCGAGAAACTCGCGTTGATCCTTAGGATCGAGCTGCGCGATCTCCGCTTCCACTGCGGCGGAAAGCGCGAGCGCTTCGGCTCCGCGTTCCTTCGCTGCTTCGACCAGGTCGCTCCGGGGCGGGCTGGCGGCCTCTTCTTCTGCCAGATTGACTGCCACGAGCATCGGCTGGCGGGAGAGAAAATGAAAGTGAGCCATCTCTTTCTCCTCCGCGTCGCTCCAGCGCATCGTGCGAAGCGGTTGTCCGGCCTCGAGGTGCTCCGCCAGGCGCGACAGTTCATGGAATTCCGCACTGCCTTTGCCATGCTCTTTGCGCAAGCGGTCGAGTCGCTTTTCGACCAAAGCCATGTCGGCAAGCACCAGCTCGGTGTCGAAATCGCGCAGCTGCCGCAGCGGGTCTGGCGGAGATCCGTCTCCACCCGTAAAAGCGCGAACCACCAGGCAGAATGCGTCCGCATCGCCCAGCGCCTTGATCGCATCGGCATCGAGGCCCGAGCCCTTGCCGCGCGCTCCAGGCAAATCGACGAAGCTTATCTCAGCATAGGTTTTTTTCCGGGGCCTGTAGATATCCGAAAGGGCGTCCACCCGCGGGTCCGGAACTTTGATTGCGCCGAGGTTTGCGTGGCCGTGCGCCGCGGTGCCTTCTCGGTGCATGCCGGTGAGTGCATTGAAGAGCGTCGTCTTGCCAACCAGTGCGTAGCCCACCAATCCCGCTTTCATCCACGTCCTCGCTTCCTGCCGTCGCAATCGGCACCAGGTGACGACCCTGCAACAAAATCGTCTCTAGATCGAGCGCAAACGGGCCGCCGATCGGCACCGATCGATCGCCAGCCGACATCCAACTGTTAGCCAATCGTTAGAATCGTCGATCGGGCTGGATGCTACCTGTGCGCCGCGAACAGGGGGTTCATCCATGACCAGACTTGGAGTGCTCGTTGTTGCGCTGTCGGTTGGCGCGCCTTCGATCGTGCGGGGCGAGTGCAGGCTTCGCTCGGCCCGCGGCGAGATTGAGCACGTTGTTTACATTGTTTTTGATAACATGCATTTGCGTCGCGATGACCCAAACGTTCCGTCTGATCTGGAGCAGATGCCGAATCTGTTTAATTTCCTGACTCAACATGGAACGCTGCTGACCAATCATCACACTCCTTTGATTTCACACACCGCGACCGACATCCTGACTGGCCTGACCGGCGTGTACGGGGATCGGCATGGCGTGCCAGTCAGCAATTCTTTCCGCTACTTCAATCCGGATGGCACCAGCAACCCCGGCGTGTCGTTCGCCTATTGGACGGCGCCGATCTTCGATCCTTCCAATCCACTGGTTCCGACCGATACCACTCCGAACATGTTGACCAGGGAAGGTTTGAATGCTCCGGCTCCGTGGGTTCCGTACACCCGGGCCGGTTGCGACTTCGCCACCGCGGCCAATCCGAACATCGTACTGGAGAACATCGCGATCGATATCCCGACCGTATTCGGTCCCGACTCTCCGGAGGCGCACGAAGCGATGGACGACCCGCCTCAAGCCTTCGCTGACTTTGTTGGAATCGGGCTGCACTGCGCCATCGACTCCGCGCGCTGCGCCGAAGCACAAAATGGCAAGGCCGATCCTTTGCCGGATGAGCCGGGTGGTTACGTGGGCTACCGAGGGCTGTTCGGACATGTGTACGTGGCGCCATTGCTGGATCCGAGCGGCCCGCTGCGCGACCTTGACGGAAACATCATCGATGATGGACACGGCCACATCGGCTTTCCCGGCTTCTATGGGATGCACGCTCGGGTGACGCTCTCGTATGTGGCCCAGATGCTCGAGGCCGGCATTCCAGTCGTCTACGCGTATATTTCGGACGCCCACGACAACCACGCGATGAGTCAAGCCTATGGGCCGGGAGAAGCCGGCTATGTGCAGGCGCTTCGCGAATACGGCCGTGCTTTCGCTCAGTTTTTTGCCCGATTGGCGCAAGACGGCATCAACTCCGGCAACACCCTGTTCGTGATTACGTCGGATGAGAACGATCACTACGTCGGCCGCGCGGGCAGTCCGCAAGGATGCGACGGTATCAATCTTCCCTGCACTTTCCGCCGCAGCCCGCCGGACATCGACATCGGGGAGCTCACTGCCAATCTTACCGGCCTACTCGCGCGGCAGGGGATCACGACGCCGTTTCTGGTCCACTCTGATTCGGCACCCACCATTTACATTACCGGTAATCCCGCTCGAGACACCAGTGCTACGCGTGAGTTCGGGCGCGCTCTGGCGCGAATTGAGGTTCCCAACGTGTTCACTGGTCAGATCGAGCACCTCAACAACTATCTGGCCGATCCGGTAGAGATGAATCTGCTCCATCTGGTGACGGCGGATCCCGCGCGGACGCCGACCCTCACAATGTTCGCCAAGCCGGACTACTTCGTGGTCACCGGACCCCAGACCTGCAGCGATCCAGATATGACCTGCATCACCCAAAATCCTGCGTTCGCGTGGAATCACGGTGACAACACACAGGACATCGTTAGCACCTGGGCCGGAATCGTCGGCCCGGGCGTTCAGCGCCGAGGCCTCGAGGGCGCAGTCTGGAGCGACCATGCCGATCTTCGGCCAACCCTTCTCTCTCTTTTGGGCTTGAGCGATGACTACGGCCATCAGGGCCGGCTGGTGAACGAAATCATTCACAGTTGGGCCCTGCCGCGAGAGGTCCGCCGCCATGAGCAGCTCGTGCAGCGTTTGGGTGCGGTGTACAAGCAGCTCAATGCCCCGGTCGGCGCATTGGGATTCGACAGCTTGCGGATTTCCAGTTTCGCCGTCTCGAGTGGCGACCCGACACAGGACGTCGCCTATGCGATCTTCGAGGGTTACCTGCAGGGGGTGACCGAGCGCCGGAATCACCTCGCTCAGCAGATCGAGAGAATTCTCGAGGAAGTTACGTTCGGAAATCAGCCGATCGATCCCCGCGAAGCGCGCGCGCTGATCGCCCAGGGAACTGAGCTGATCGAGGAAGTCCATCAATTAGCAGAGGCGGTGGACCACTGACCGTATGTCAGCCGGGAGGGGGGAGGGCGATGGGGTGCGGGGGGCGCAGCGTGTGTAACGAGTTGTGAGTCGCAGTGCATCGTCCGACGCGATCCGGAGCGATTCACTGCGCTTCGAAATATTCCGACTCACAACTCGTTCACACGCTCGCGCGGGGACTTCTGCGTCAAGCGCGACGGGTTCGTCCCGATGCGCGCTTCATTTGCCGCGCTTCGACAGATCCGAGTAGGAGCGCTGCGGTGGGCGTCCGGTTTCAACCGGAAGGTTTTCCGCGGCCCAACCAGGCTCGGTGACTTTGCCCATCGGATCCTTGGCGCCGCCGAATCCAGCGCGTTGATCCACCACGTTTTGATAGCCAGCTGCTTCCAGCATTTGCGCGGCCCGGAGCGACCGACCGCCGGAAAGGCACCCCACCACAATCTTGGCCTCTTTTGACAGAACCGTCTCGACGACCCGCATGAAGTCCGGGTTCGGCGACATCCCCGCGGCTGCAGCGTGCAGGAGCGGGATGTTGATCGCTCCCGCCGGATGCGCTTTCTCGAACTCTCCCTCGCTGCGCACGTCGAGATAGGTCCAGCCTTCATCCTGCAGCGCCTTGGCTTCCTTCGGCGAGATGCGCTTCATCGCTCCTCCGTCTCAGTTATGGACGGCCGCGGCGGAACCTTGAACGGCGCTGCCGGGCACGGCCGGTCCCGTGGCAATCGGACTCAGTCTGCGCATTTGCAGCTCCTGGTTCAACCCACCCACCTCCTTGCTCATCATCGAATCGAATTGAGCTTGGACGTCGTTGAGCTCGTGCTGCAAGGCATCGATCCGCTCAACTTGGTAACGGGCCGGTCGCCCTTCCCAGCTGAGCAGCGCGCCATACAGGTGGTCCGCGTGCTCGCGGATTCGCTCCTCGCCGGTGATTGCGCCGCCCTCCTTGGTGGCGACGATTCGTTTCTTCGCGTTTTCCAGTCGGTCCGCCAGGCTGCGCAGCTTCTTGTGCAACTCATCGTTCGGTGGCACCGACTTGAGGCGGGACTCTGCTGACGAACGCGCACCTTCGATCCGAGCGACCAGGGTACTCATCGATCCGAACAGAGCGTGGACGCGCATCGTCGCATCGAATTGCTGTCTGCGATCAGCGACGGTGTAGGGCGCACGGCGATCCAAACCGATCTCCAGCTTTGCTTGCACCACTTGCGGGCCCTTGGTGAGGCGAATGGTATAGGCGCCTGGAACCACTCGAGGGCCCTGGGAGGCCGCGAACGCAACCGTCGCGGCTCGTGGGACCTGCGGCGGCTTAACCTGCATGCTCCACGAGACGCGATTGATTCCGCGACGCTTGGTCGCAGGAATGGTGTCGACGAGCTTCCCGTCGGGATCGAGAATATCGAGCTTGATTGGCCCAAATAGATGACGAGTGCGTTGATAGTAGGTGATCAGCGCGCCGCCGGGAGCAGCGGGGCCCACGTAGGTCGCGTCTCCTTCAGACCAACCGCCACGGCCACTCATTCTCTGCTGATTGAGTCGAGCGGGGAGGAACGCGACTTCCTGCGACAAAACCTCGCTGGAGAGCGCTCGAAGTGGCGCGAGGTCGTCGACAATCCAGATCCCGCGGCCGTGGGTAGCGATCACCAGATCGTGCTCACGGGGATGAACCTGGAGATCCCGAACCGCCACGCTCGGGAAGTCTCCTCCTTTGAATTCCGCCCAGCTCTTGCCTGCGTCGACCGAAATCCAGAGGCCAAACTCGGTTCCCACAAACAGAAGGTCCGGCTTTAGGACGTCCTCCTTGACTACATGAGCGTAACCTCGGACGCCCTGCTGGGGAGCGACGATCCGGGTCCAGCTCTTGCCGAAATCGGTCGTCCGATAGACCCAGGGAGTCATGTCTCCGAAAGTGTGCCGATCAAAAGTGGCGTAGGCGGTGCCGGCGTTGAATCGGCTTGCCTCCACCCAGCTGACCCAGGATGCCGGTGGCAAACCAGTGACCGCCTTGACCACGTTCGTCCAGGTCTTTCCTCCATCGCGGCTGAGCTGAAGGTTTCCGTCATCGGTACCGACCCAGATGGTCTTGCTGTCTAGCGGGGACTCGCTGATCGAATAAATCGTGGTGTGGGCCTCGGCGGAGGAATTGTCGACCGTGATCCCACCTGACAACTCCTGCTTCTGCTTTTCCGGATCATTCGTCGTCAAATCCGGGGAGATGCGCTCCCAGGTGTCGCCCCGATCCCGCGAGCGAAAGAGGAACTGCGTTCCGATATAAACGGTATTCTTGTCGGTTGGGCTGATCTGGATCGGCGCGTTCCAGTTGAAGCGCAGCTTCTCCTTGTAGCCCGCCTTTGGCTGGATATCGCGCCACGATCGCGTCTTGCGGTCGACGCGCCCCAAGAATCCACCCTGCGATTCTGCATACACCGCGTCGGGATCCGACGGATCCACGACCGTCCAGAATCCGTCCCCGCCGAAGAGGTTCTCCCAGCGCGCGTTCGAGACTCCACCGGGAAAGGAAGAGTCTCCGACCCATGAGCTGTTGTCCTGCAAGCCTCCATAGACCTGGTAGGGATCCTTGTTGTCCGCGTACACGTGATAGAACTGCGAGACCGGAAGATTCTCCGACTTCCACCAGCGGTTGCCGCCGTCGAACGAGAGCCACAGGCCGCCATCGTTGCCGCCGATAATGCGCTTGGGACTTTCCGGATCGATCCAGAGATCGTGCCAGTCGCCGTGAGCCCGGGCAATGCCACCGGCCCCAAAGCCAGCGCTGGCTCCAGCAGAGAAGCTGCGACCCCCATCCTCGCTCACGATCAACTGAAGATCGGTCTTGAAGATCCGGTCCGGATTGGTCGGATCGACCACCAGCTTGGCGAAGTAGAAGGGCCGCCAGACCATATTCTGGCTGCGGTCGCGTGCCTCCCACGTCTTGCCGCCATCGGCAGAACGGTAAAGCGCCGAGTCCGTGGACTCGATGAACGTGTACACAATCTTCGGATCCGAGCGAGCAATGACAACTTCGAGCCGCCCCCAAGGTTTTGGGGGCAGTCCGGAATGGTTGGCGGCGCTCAGCTCGCTCCACGTTTTTCCGCCGTTGGTGGTACGGAAGAACCCACTTCCGCTCGATGCGTCCGGTCCATTGCCGCCGGAACGGAAGGTCCATCCCTGGCGCCGGAAGTCCCACAGGCCGGCAAAAAGAATCTCGGGGTTCGTCGGGTCCATCGCCAGTCCGGCGCAGCCGGTCGACAGGTTTGGACCTTTGAGGATGAGGCTCCAAGTCTTTCCGGCGTCGGTCGTCCTGTAAAGGCCGCGGTCGGCGCTGTCGCTCCAGAGCTTTCCGGGGACGCAGGCGTAGACGATCGACGAATTCTTGGGATGTACTGCGAGGTTGGAGATCCGCTCGGATTGGCGGAGCCCCATGTTGGTCCAGGTCTCACCGCCATCGGTGGACTTGTAAATACCATCGCCCACCGAGACGGAGTTGCGGGTCCACGACTCGCCGGTTCCCACCCAGACCGTCTGCGGATTTCCCGGATCGATTGCAATTGCGCCGATTGACTGCACCGGCGCCTTGTCGAACACCGGTTTGAAGGTGGTGGCTCCGTCGATCGATTTCCAAACCCCGCCGCTGGCCGCGCCAACGTAGAGAGTGGTCTTGCCATGGTCGTTGCGAGCGGCGATCGCGGAAATCCGTCCGCTCATCGTTGCCGATCCAATGTTACGCGCGCCGAGGCCAGAGATGATCCCTTCTTCGAATTTAGGGGCACCTTGGGCCGCGGCGGGTGGGGGGCGGGTGGCCTGCGGAGCGGCGGCGGGTGCAGCGCCTGCCCCCGGGACAATGACGCGTTCCACTCGGGCGCTCGGCCCCGGGAACCGGAATACGGGATCGTCGATCTCGACATTCGCCTCGGCCCGTTCGATCGTGTAACGCGCGCTTCGCCGGGCGCCTTTGAGTCCCGACTCAATTGAAAACGCCATCCAGACTCCGTTGACCTGCTCGTAGCTGCCGAAGTCTGTCTCGGTGGTTCGCTCAACCCCGTGAATCTGCCGTTGGCGCACGATGCGGATGGTCAGGAAATAATCGGGATCCAGAAAGACGTAGTGGGTGTCGCCGTCTTTTAGCGAGACCCTCACTTTGTGGGCGGGCGTGCCGTCGACATCCTCGATTCCGAGGTATTCGACCCGATGTCCCTTCTCGCGCCAGCCAACCAGCGGGCCGTCGAGGTCAGCGTTCTGGGCCAGCTCCTTTGCATCGTCCGCGGCTATCCGCGTCGCGGTTCGTCGTCCGTGGAAAGGCTCCACGGTCCAGGCCTCGTTGCCGTCGAATGCCTGCACCCCAGTGAGCCCCTGTTGCGTCATCTCGGCTCGAATCATCCCCGGGCGCTTGAGCACCTCACCCCAGGCTGCTTCGAAGGTTCGATCTCCGCCGCCCAGGATCACTTTCCCGGTATAGCGGATGGACCGGATGGCCTGCAGCTTCGCCATTCCGCCGCGCGCCTCAATGTGACGGGCGATCAACTCATCCAGGGTTAGGGCATAGGCAGCGCTCACCTGCAGGCAAAGCGTTGCGGCGATCAGACCAATCATCTTTCGCATGGGCACCTCCGAAGGCGGCCATCCTTAGCAGAGGGGACGGGCCTCGCCAAATGGAAGTGTCAGACCAGATCTTTCAGGACCAGGACCGCTTCTCGCGTCTGCTCCCTGGAGCGCACGGTCAGCCGAACCTTGGTTCCGGGTGGATCGGTTTTGAAGCGCTCGCGCAATGCCGGCAGCGGGACTTGCCGCCAAGGGTTGCCATCAACCGCCACAATCTTATCGCCGACCCGAAGCCCGGCAGCGGCGGCCGGGCCGTTGGCGAAAACGTCCAGCACCTCGAAGCCCTCCGCGGATGCATTGATCCACATTCCGGAGCGATCGAAGACGTCCCTCTTCCCGTAGTTCGCGTTGGGTTCGAAAATCAGGCGCTGATGTCCGTAATCGAATGTGATGTTGAATCTTTTCAGTACTCCGCCGCCGACGTTGCCCGCCACGTACGGATCGATGAAGGCCCCCTTGGATTGTAGCGAGAATTCGGTCACCGGATCTTTCACCACGATTGAGCCCAATCGAAGCTCCTTGACCCGCGTGATCAAAGAACGAGCCGCGCCTCCAACACCCCAGCCGGTGACGCCTTCCACTTTGGGAGCGTACCGGCCTTTGAGGCCATGCTTTTCCACGAAAGGCGCAAGCAGGGACAGCGACGAGCGACTTCCGGTGTCGATGTCGCACGCACCCTTGATCCCGTCGATCTCTCCCTCCACTTGCGGGATATGATAGTTGAACTTGAAGGGGAGCACCGTGCCGTTGCCCTGGTAGTTAAAGGCGGAGGGTGCGGTGAGCGTCAGCAAGCTGCGCTCGTAATTGACGGTGACGACAAATCGCTTGAAGATTTCGTAGCCGACGAGCCCGCCGATCGCGAGGCCTTCAACCTGCTCGAAGCTCTGCATCGGATACGCCGCAAACAGCTGGTTCGACAGGGTGACATCCCCCAGCTGCAGCATGTCCACCTTGACGAGCCCGACGTCCTCGGACTTTTCGCCCACCCCCCGTCCTTGAAGCGCGCCCTGCGGCTTGAGCCCAAGCTCCTTTGCCAGCGGCGGCGTCACGATGTTCGCACCCCCGGTGTCGCAGAGGAATGTAAAAGGCCCCTTACCGTTCAGTTTCACCTTCACATAGATGTGATTGTTCGCCAGCTCGAATGGAGTGGTAGTCGACGACTTGCCGCCTTCGAAAGCGAAGTCAGGCGGGGGCGGAGCCGGCTTGCGAAAGAGGCTGTCGTCAATCGGCACATTGAACTCGACCTTTTCGAGCGTAGTGAATTGGTCGTACTGCTTCTCGCCATTGGTGGATCTCTGCTGGAAGGGCAGCTTCACGCCGCTGATCGCTCGATAATCGGAGAAGTAGGTGGTGCGAGTCTCGAGCGCGGCTTTCTCCACCGTTCGATCGAGCAAGGAGGTGGCCGCATCGATCCAAACATCAAACGGGCGCCCGCCTTTGGGTGTAATCCGCAGGACGAAATAGCGCTTGCCGTCTTCGGTCTTCTGGGTGGGGCGCTCGATCGTCGCCGGCCAGCGCTCCGGAAACCAATAGGCGAGGCTTCGGCGATAGGCTTCATTCGCCGCCGACTCCAGCGCATCACCGCCGCCTTCCTCGCGCACCTGCTTCGACGTGTCCTGAGACCAGACGATTCGGCCGTCGAAACCCTCGGCTCCCGAGCTGGGACCTAACTCATAACGATCCACGTGCCGTCCGGTCAGCACGTCATCCCAGGACTCGCCTTTGCCGGTCAGCCCGGAAGTCGAGAGTTTGCCTTGGGAGTGACTCGTTCGAATCCCATTCCAGGCCTCGCCGCCAGTGACCTGCTTGGCCTTGGCGAGAATTTCTTTCGCGGTTGGCTGGGCTGATGCAGCCAAGGGAAGGAGAAGCAAACCGAAGAGGGCTCGAGAGAGGGCAGGGGCCATGTTCGCCTCTTAATACGAGCGCACCTTGACTGCATTGCCCCAGGTTCGCCGCGAGCGGAACCTCAGGCGGCCGCGGCCTCACGGCTCGCCAGGACCGTCAAGATCCGTTCGGCAACAACCACCGCGTCGGCGCTGGGTTCGAGGCCTACCGAGATGTGTCCCGCTCGCCACGGCAGAACGAGCTGGAATTGAATCCCGTACCGGATCAGTAGAAACCGTAAGCCCTGAAGGTCGAGATCGCCGCGGCGGCGGGTCAGCTCGATCGCCACGGGATTAACGATCAGCTCCTCCATCCGATCGGTCTCCACCG
>WNFC01014369.1_pt1 | contig 14976 bp, 13 predicted proteins | sample 5400541 | NCBI WGS metagenome assembly WNFC01 (sample SAMN13153342, study PRJNA577476) | soil metagenome | isolation source: 120 cm saprolite under Douglas fir tree site 2 hole 2 replicate 1 | place: USA:California | collected 2015-04-18
TCATTCGCGTCAGCAAGCCGTACAAGCTGGTGAGCCGGGATATTAAACAAGACAACACTGTCATCCGGTTTGCAGGTACGGAGGCGACCATTGGCGGGCCCGGGCTGGCGATTGTCGCCGGACCCTGCGCCATAGAGAATCGAGAACAGGCATTCACAGTGGCCGAGAAAGTGTGCGGCGCTGGCGCGCAGTTCTTTCGCGGCGGAGCCTATAAGCCGCGAACTTCTCCTTACTCGTTCCAGGGGCTGGGCGAGCAGGGATTACAGATCATGGCGGAAATCCGCCAGCAGTTTGGGATGAAGATCATCACTGAAGCCATCGACCAGGAGTCGCTGGAATTAGTCGAGGAATATGCCGACGTGATCCAGATTGGCGCGCGCAACATGCAGAATTTCTCGCTGCTGAAGCGCGCCGGGCGTTGCAAGAAACCGGTTCTGCTCAAGCGTGGCATGTCAGCCACACTGGAAGAGTTCCTCATGGCGGCCGAGTACGTAATGAGCGAAGGTAATTACAACGTTGTGCTGTGCGAACGCGGCGTGCGAACTTTTGCAGATCACACGCGCAACACCCTCGACTTGAGCCTGGTGCCCGCAGTGCAGCGTCTCAGCCACCTTCCCATACTGGTGGATCCGAGCCATGGAACCGGCAAACGAAATAAGGTGACGCCACTGTCGCGGGCAGCGGTCGCGGTGGGCGCAGACGGCCTCATGGTGGAAGTGCATCACCAACCGGACCTGGCATTGTCCGATGGAATGCAGTCGCTTTATCCCGAACAGTTTGACGAATTGATGGCCCAGGTGCGACAGATTGCGCCGGTGGTTGGGCGCACTGTGCCCGGAATTGGCAAGACCACGGCGGCCGTTTCAGCCCGGCAACCACGGACTGCGGCAGCCACTCCCGCTGCGGACTGACCTTGAGGAAGTTTCTTCTCACCGTTGTTCTGCTTCCGATCGCCGCGGCGGTGGGATGGTTGTACTTCCACCAACGAACTCTGCCCAATTACGGTCCCGCATATCGCGAGTATGCGTACGTAACCAATGGTAAAAGCAATACGGTCAGCGTCCTTGACCTGACGCCGACACCAATTCCCAGCTTCAACGTAATCAAGACCATCGCTGTAGGCAGCGATCCCACTGGCGTAACCGCCAACAGCAAAAAGAATGAGATCTACGCCGTCAACACCGGCTCGAACAATGTCAGCGTGATTGACGCGGAACATAATCAGGTTCTGGCCACGATTGGGGTGCAGGGTAAGCCTTACTTTATCGATGTTTCCGCGGATGGAAGACGTGCCTACGTCGCCAATTCGGGTTCAGCCAATGTGTCCGTCATTGACCTCGAAAAACGAGTCGTGTTGGGCAACGTGCGCGTGGGTGCGTCGCCAGGGCTGGCCAGAGTTTCTCCGGATGGCAGGACAGTCGTGGTGAGCAATCGCACCGACAATACAGTGTCGCTGATTGACGCGGCCCGTCTTGTGGTCAGCGCAACTCTACCGGTTTGCCAGCAACCCGAGGACATAGCCATTATGGCCGACTCGACAAAAGCGTTTGTGGCTTGCGCTGGCGCGGGACAGGTCGCAGCTATCGACCTCAAAAGCGACAAGGTTTTGGCGTTACTCGATGTAGGTCGCACGCCGGTGCACCTGGCTCTAAAGCCGGATGGAGGCGAGCTGATAGTTTGTAACTTCGATTCGAACAGTGTGTCTATCATCCAAACCAATAACAATGAGGTCGGCGGGAGCTACCTGATCGGGACCAAGCCGGCGCGCGCGGCAGTGTCAGGCGACAGTTCCCGGCTTTACGTCAGCAACTTTGGATCGAACGCAGTGGCGGTCTACGACATAGATAATGGCAAGGTCATCGCGTCGATTTCGGTGGGCAGCCATCCGGACGGCCTCGCGCTTTCGAATAGTGAGAATTATTTGTTGGTGCTGAACTCGCAATCCGGAGACGTTGCTGTGATCCAGAAACGCACGGCTACGAAGCGTGATCCGAACGAGTATTCCCTGCTGACCATGATTGCTGTGGGGGTTCAGCCGAACTCCGTCAAGAAACGTTTTACAGCGCTGACCTGATGTCTGACCGCGCCCGGCAAGCCTGGAACAAGCCCGACATGCTAGCGCGATTCCGCGACTGCCTTGCCACAGAACTTTTCGAATGCGGCTCTGAGGTTGGCCGCAATTTCGGCGGCTTCGCGGGTTTCGATGTCGCTGCGCTGCATCATGTAAACCAACTTGCCATCACGCAGAATTCCAATCGAAGGGGAAGACGGCGGGTACCCGGTGAAATATGAACGCGCACGCTCGGTGGCTTCTCTGTCTTGTCCGGCGAAGACTGTCACGCTTTGGTCTGGTTTGGTGGGATGCTGCAATGCCTGCCGGATGGCGGGACGCATACGCCCAGCAGCGCATCCGCAGATCGAGTTCACCACGAGCATAGTGGTGCCGGGCTTTGCTACGGCTTCGTCAACCTCGGCGGCGGTGCCCGCTTCTTCAATCCCCAGCCGGGTGAGTTCTTCCCGCATGGGGACGACCATAATCTCAGGATACATTTCAGCTCCTTGACCTTCCATTTCTATCTTACCTTAACGTCCCTCCCGCGATGCCGAAAGCTTGTTACTAAAATCTCGCATATATACTGGTGGCAACTGATGCTGATTGAGGAGAATATTCCGCTGGCGCCGTTGACGACGTTGAAGGTCGGCGGGAACGCGCGATATTTCGCGGCAGCGAAAACCGTTTCCGAGGTGCGCCAAGCGGTTGATTACGCGCGCTCTCATGACTTGCCGGTTTTCGTGCTCGGTGGCGGCAGCAATCTGGTGGTTTCCGACACCGGATGGCCTGGATTAGTGCTGAAGGTCGGCGTCCCTGGAATTGAAGAGCGCAGCGAGAATGGCAAGATTCTCTTCGAGGTTGGGGCTGGCGAGGACTGGGATAAATTCGTGGCTCGCGCCGTCGGCCGGAATGGTGCGGGAGTGGAGTGCATGAGCGGCATCCCAGGCAGCGTCGGCGGAACTCCGGTGCAGAATGTCGGCGCGTACGGGCAAGAGGTTTCGGAGACCATCGAATCGGTGCAGGCGTTCGACTTGAGAGACGGCGAGGTCCGCGAGCTCTGTAACGAAGCTTGCGGGTTTTCATATCGCACCAGCATCTTCAATACGACCGAGCGTGGGCGCTACATTATCCTGCGGGTCACTTATTCCTTGACGCCGGATGGCGCACCGCGAATCGCGTATGCGGACCTCAAGAAATATTTCGCCGGCCGCAGCCACAGTCCAACCCTGGCCGAGACACGAGATGCAGTACGGCGAATCCGGGCCAGTAAGGCAATGCTGATCACGCCCGGCGACGAGGACTGCCGCAGCGCCGGATCGTTCTTCAAGAATCCAGTGCTGTCTGCCGAACAGTATCAAGAACTCAGCCAACGCGCCCAGGCGCGCGGGTTGCAAATTCCCAGTTACCCGGCCCTCGATGCGCAGCGAAAAGTCTCTGCTGCGTGGCTGGTGGAACACTCCGGTTTTTCCAAGGGATATGACAGCGGCCGAGTAGGCATTTCACGCAAGCACGCGCTCGCCATTGTGAACCGTGGCGAAGCGACCGCAGCCGATGTATTCGCTCTGAAAGAGCAGATACAGGAGCGAGTGCAGGAAATCTGGGGCATCCCGCTGGATGCCGAACCGGTATTTGTGGGGTTTTAGGGTCCAACCCACCAATGCCTGTTCGTTTCGCGTTTAGCCGGTGCCTTCAACCAACGCGGGATGATGACATGCACGTGGTGGGACGGCGCCGCCCCGGTTCGCGCCCCTGCATTTTCTTTTGTGACCCGAGCATGGGAAGGTACACGATCCGGCGCCGGCGGCGGCCATCCCTCCTTATCTATCGGCCAATCGTGCCGCTTCTTGAAAGATGCTTACGAACATTTCGCGGGTTAATTTGCCGGTATTTGTGTTCTGGTTTGACGGGTGATACGACGCTAGAAGCATCGGGCCGTTCGGCATCTGGTAGCTCGCTCCGTGCCGGAAGATATAAAGCTGCTTGCTTTTCAGTACACCGCGACGCTTCAAATAGTTCAGATAGGCGTCGAACCCAACCCGTCCCAGCGCAACGATCACTCGTTTGTTAGTCAGTCCATCTAATTCTCGATCGAGGAAAGAGGTGCAGTTGGCGAGTTCCAACGGCTGCGGCTTATTATCTGGCGGTGCGCAGCGCGCAGCCGCTGTGATGTACGCGTCCTTTAATTCGAGACCATCGTCGCGGTGGGTGGCGTTAGGCTGATTGGCAAATCCGGTTTCGTACAGCACCGGATACATAAAATTGCCGGAGGAATCGCCGGTGAAAGGACGTCCCGTACGGTTGGAGCCATGAGCACCCGGCGCCAGGCCAAGAATGACGACGCGCGCATCGGGATCGCCAAAGCCAGGAACCGGCTTTCCCCAATAGTCCCAATCGAGGTAGGCACGCCGCTTCTCGCGCGCGATCCGCTCACGATAAGTCACCAGCCGCGGACAGCGCGTGCAGGCAATCACTTCCCGATTGAGTTGGTCGAGCCATTGCGGCAGGTTCTTCATTGTTGGTGTCAGTCAAGTAATCTTAGAGCAATGATGACAGTTCGTTCTGTTGTGCTGGCCTTCCTTTTTGAATGTCCATGTGGTTAAGCGCACAAACGACCACCTACGCGTTTTCTGCCGTTTGACGCTGCTCGACTCCAGTCTTTACACTCAAACTAGCAGATAGACGGTTCGGACCCGCTCAAAAAAGGATGCCTCACCCCGGTTCAAGCGCGAAAGGTAAAACGTGAGCCCCACCGAGACAAAAGATAGCGTCAAGCGAGAAATCCAGGTCGAAATCCCGGCCACAGAAGTTGCGCGCGAAACCGAAGCCCTAATCCAAAAATATCAGAAACTGGCCCGCCTGCCAGGCTTTCGGGTAGGGCATGTCCCCGCCTCCATTATTCGTCAGCGTTTTGCCGAAGATATTAAAAGCGATGTAGTCGAGTCCCTGGTGCCGCGCTACTTCCGCCGCGAAGCAGAAAAGCTAGGCCTACAACCGGTATCCCAGCCGCAAGTTTCCGACCTGCACATTCATCAAGGTGAGCCGCTGCGCTTTAAGGCCAGCTTCGAGATCATGCCGGAGCTGAAAGTCGAAGGCTACAAAGAGTTGCGGGCAGAAAAGGCGCAGATCACTATTACAGACCAGGAAATCGAGGAAGGGCTGGCGAGCCTGCGTGAGGAGCACGCAACGTTCACTCCTATCGAAGGACGTCCGTTGGCGGATGGCGATTTCGCGCAAGTCTCGCTTCATGGCAAGCCGAAGGAAGCAGACCAGCCTGCGGTTTCTTCTGGAACTCCTTCAAAGACTGGCGCAGCAGAGTCGCAGCCGGTTCACATGGACGACGTTCTGGTGGAGATTGCCGGGAAGACGACGATGCCGGAGTTCACAGAAAATCTGCGCGGCGCGGCGGCGGGCGATGAGCGAACCTTCGAGGTAACGTATCCGAAGGACACGTCCGACAAGCGTCTTGCGGGTAAGACTTTCACCTATACCATTAAGGTGAACTCGCTCAAGCAAAAGAATCTTCCTGAATTGAACGAAGGTTTTGCAAAGGAGCTGGGCGACTTCGCCAGTCTTGACGAGGTAAGAAAAAGAATCCGCGAAGGACTCGAGGCGGAGCGTACGCATGCCGCCGAACATGCGGCCAAGGACAAACTGGTGGCGGAGCTGGTGAAACGCCATGACTTCGAAGTGCCTGAAGCTCTGGTAGACCGGCAGATTGATATTCGGCTGGAACGTGGGTTGCGCGCTCTGGCGGCGCAGGGTATGCGAGCGGAAGACATGAAGAAAATGGACCTTGCTCGTTTACGTGCCGGCCAGAGGGAGCAGGCAATCAACGAAGTGAAGGCTTCGTTGCTGCTGGAAAAAATTGCTGACGAAGAAAAAATCGACGTCAGTGACGAAGAACTGGATCACGAGATCGAAGCGTTAGCCAAGCAGTCAAAACAGACGTCGGAAGCCATCCGCGCCCGTTTGACACGTGATGGAGCGCTCGATAGAATCCGTTCTAGAATCCGCAGCGAGAAGACCCTCGACTTTTTGTATCACCAGTCCGCTTAACCGCGGACTACTTTCGATCCTCCCCCGAAAGCGAACCTGGTCATCGGGGCAGGAGTGTGGCAGGTGAACGTGAACGATCCACGAATGATGCTGGTGCCCATGGTCATCGAGTCGACGGGCCGGGGCGAACGGGCCTATGACATTTACTCCCGTTTGCTGCGCGACAACATCATCTTTATCGGCACCCCGATCGATGACAACATCGCCAACCTGGTAATCGCCCAAATGCTATTTCTGGCTCAGGAAGATCCCGAGAAAGATATCCAGCTTTACATTAATTCGGGTAAGAAGCGTCTGGCGCTGCCCAATTCGCGAATTCTGATTCATCAGCCCTCGATGGGCGGACTCTCTGGTCAGGCTACCGATATTGATATTCATGCCCGCGAAATCCTGCGCATGCGTGAGATTACCAATCAGTTGCTGGCCAAGCACAGCGGTCAGAAATTAGATAAAGTGGAAAAAGATGTAGAGCGCGATTTCATCATGAACGCGCAGCAGGCTAAAGAATACGGAATCATAGACGATATCATCTATAAGACGAGATAGAGGTATGATCGGCGCACGTCGAAATTACTGGAGGTCTCGGCGAGAAGCGGCTAACTCCCCGGTAAGCCGTTACAGACAGCAGGCGGAGTAAGCCGAGAAAGAAAAAGGAGCGAGCCGAGTGAAAAACAGGTCAGGTACCGAGGAGATGTTACGCTGTTCGTTCTGTCACAAGTCACAGGATGCCGTAGCCAAGTTAATCTCCTCTCCGAGCGATTATCCGCGCGCTTATATTTGCGACGAGTGCGTGGCCGTCTGCAATTCCATTCTCGAAGACGACCGCACGGCAACTCCTCCAGCCTCCACTCCCAACCAGCTTCCCAAGCCGCAGGAAGTCAAGACGTTCCTTGACGAGTACGTCATTGGCCAGGAGCAAACCAAAAAGAAGCTGGCAGTTGCGGTTTACAACCATTACAAGCGGATCTACATGAACCGCCAGCGCAACGGCGGGGCCGGCATCGAGCTCACCAAATCGAACATCATGCTGATCGGCCCGACCGGTACGGGCAAAACGCTACTCGCGCAGACGCTGGCTCGGATGCTGGATGTGCCCTTCGCCATTGTGGATGCCACGACTCTCACCGAAGCCGGATACGTCGGCGAAGACGTCGAAAACATTATCCTCAAGCTGCTGCAGTCAGCCGAGGGCGACGTGGGTCGCGCCCAAACGGGCATCATTTATATCGACGAGGTCGACAAGATCGGCCGCAAGGACGAGAACCCATCCATTACCCGCGATGTCTCCGGCGAAGGCGTGCAGCAGGCCTTGCTCAAAATTCTCGAGGGCACAATCGCCAACGTTCCTCCGCAAGGCGGCCGCAAGCATCCCCACCAGGAGTTCACACCGGTGGATACCACCAACATCCTGTTCATATGCGGTGGGGCGTTTGTTGGCTTAGACAAAATTGTTGGACGCCGCATAGGAAAGAAGTCGCTCGGTTTTCGTATGGGAGAAGAGGGTCCCGAAGCCACGGAAGAGGTTCAGCCCAAGCAAAAATACGAACTGCTTAGCGACGTGCAGCCCGAAGACCTGATAAAGTTCGGCCTGATTCCTGAGTTCGTCGGGCGGTTGCCGGTGGTCGGTGTCTTGCAGGATTTGGACGAGGCTGCGTTAATCGAGATATTAACCCGTCCCAAGAATGCGATTATCAAACAGTACCAGCGCTTGTTCGAGTTTGAAAACGTCCGGCTCAAATTCAGCGATGACGCCCTTCGCGCCATTTCCAGACAAGCCATGGCTCGCAAGGTGGGCGCTCGTGGATTACGCATGATTCTCGAAGAGTTAATGCTTGACCTTATGTTCCACCTGCCTAGCCAGAAGAAGGTTAAGGAGTTCGAAGTAACCCGCGAGATGGTGGAAAAGCGGAATGCCACGCTTTCAATGATGGAAAAGGCTGGTTAGGATTGAAATTGTAGAGAATGCAAGTTTCTGCATCTCTGATACCAAGTTTTTCATGACAATTCTGTAGAGTCGGCTTGCCAGGTCACCTATAATCGGCTAGGAAGCTTGCTCAGAAAGAACGGAGAAGAGTTGGGAGAGATGGTCACCACAGCCAAAGAGAAATTCGAGACCAGGAAGCTGCCCATGATGCCCATTCGGGATGTGGTCATCTTCCCTTACATGATGACTCCGTTCGTGGTGGGCCGCGAATCAAGCGTTCACGCCCTGGAAGAGGCACTCGCCGCTGACAAGAAGATTTTCCTGGCTACCCAACACGATGCCAGTATCGACGAGCCCAAGCCCAACGAGATTTATCAGGTAGGGACGATTGTCAACATCGTTCAGAGCCTGAAACTTCCCGACGGCAACATCAAAGTTCTGGTCGAAGGCCTCGAACGGGGCAAGATTCTTCAGGTCACCGATACCGAAGGCTACATGCAGGCCACCGTCCGGGTTGCACGCTACGCTGCTGAAGTGAAGCCTGAAATCGAAGCCGGCATGCAGCGGGTCACTACTCTCTTCGAACAGTACGTCAAGCTCTGCCAGTCGCTCAATTATGAAACCATGATTGCGGCTGTGCGCATGGAAGATCCCGCCAAGCTGACTGACACCATTGCAGCCAACCTGCAGCTCTCGATTGAAGAAAAACAGGAATTGCTGGAAATTTTCGATCCTGCCGAGCGCCTGACTCGCATTGGCGACGTGCTCGATATCGAGATCGAGAAGCTGAATATGGACCGCACCATTCAATCACGAGTAAAACGGCAGATGGAACGGGCGCAGAAAGAGTATTACCTCAACGAGAAGATTAAGGCCATTCAGAAGGAACTGGGCCGCGGCGAGAAGAGCGAATTCGACGAGTTGAAGAAGAAAATCGAATCCGCAGGCATGCCAAAGGATGTGCATGACAAGGCCATACAGGAGCTGAAAAAGCTCGAAGCCATGCCGCCCATGTCCGCCGAATCCACAGTTTCGCGCAACTACCTGGATTGGTTGCTGGCGGTGCCTTGGAAGAAGCGTTCCAAGGAAATCCGCAATATTTCCCGCGCCGAAAAAGTCCTGAATGAAGATCATTATGGGTTGGAAAAGATCAAGGAACGCATCCTTGAATTTTTGGCCGTGCGGCAGTTAGTTAAGAATCCCAAAGGCTCGATACTCTGCTTCGTCGGACCTCCCGGGGTTGGCAAGACTTCATTAGGCATGTCCATCGCGAAGGCGACCGGGCGCAAGTTCGTCCGCATGTCACTTGGCGGGGTGCGTGACGAAGCCGAAATTCGCGGCCATCGCCGCACCTATATTGGCGCTCTGCCCGGCCAGATTATACAGATGATGAAGAAGGCGGGTACCAAAAACCCGGTCTTCATGCTGGATGAAGTCGACAAGATGTCGATGGATTTCCGTGGCGATCCCTCAGCGGCATTGCTCGAAGTGCTCGATCCCGAACAGAATTTTATGTTTGTGGATCACTACCTCGATGTCGAGTACGACCTCTCACAGGTGTTCTTCATCGCCACTGCCAACGTGATCCACACCATTCCGCCGGCGTTGCAGGACCGCATGGAAGTGTTGCGGCTGCATGGTTACACGGAACTGGAAAAGGTCGAAATCGCCAAGCAGTTCCTGGTCAAGAAGCAGATGTTGCAGGCGGGGCTAACCGACAAGAATTTGAAATTTTCCGATGATGCGATCACCCACATCATCCGTTCTTATACCCGTGAAGCGGGTGTGCGCAATCTGGAACGTGAAATCGGAAATGTGGGCCGCAAGGTAGCGCGCAAGGTAGTCAAAGAGGGCCAAAACTATAATGTTACCGTCAACGCGGAGAATGTCGGGGACTTCCTGGGCGTTCTCAAGTTCCGCGACACACTGGCCCACGAAAAGAGCGAGGTTGGGCTGGTGACCGGTCTGGCATGGACCGAAGTTGGTGGCTCCATCCTAAGTACTGAAGCCACAGTGGTGGACGGGAAGGGCAAGCTGACTCTCACCGGCAAATTGGGCGATGTCATGCAGGAGTCGGCGCAGGCCGCAATGTCATACGTCCGTTCGCGAGCTGCCCGCTTGGGACTCTCTCGCGACTTCTACCGCAGTCTCGATATTCACGTGCATGTGCCGGAAGGCGCTATTCCCAAGGATGGGCCTTCGGCTGGCATCACCATCGCCACCGCGATTGCGAGCGCGCTGAGCAAGATCCCAGTTCGTCGCGACCTGGCTATGACCGGCGAAATCACGTTGCGTGGCAAGGTTCTGCCAATCGGCGGATTAAAAGAGAAACTGTTGGCTGCTCACCGCGCTGGACTCTTCGAAGTCATCCTACCCAAGGACAATGAAAAGGACTTGGCTGAGGTGCCGGAGAATTTGCGCAATGCGATGAAGCTGCACTTCGTCGAGACCATGGATAACGTCCTGGCGATTGCTCTGGAGTCCCCGCTACCGCAAATCAGCGACCCCGCGGATCAGGCTCTTGCCCCCATCACTACCCCGCCCAGTGAGAGTCCGACAGCGCATCAATAGCTTCGGCCTTCGGTTAATGGATTTCGCCAATAGGTGCGCTTTGCTCTAGCTCAGCTGCGCCTCTACCACCCCACATTTGCTCTTTCCTCGCAGGCGATGCTCGCCCCCAGATGACACACGATTTGTGTCGCAATACAATGAAATAAGGGGCGAGGTGCCAAGTGTATCCAGGACAACTCATGAGCAGGCTTCCCCTCAAAGGCAGTGCTGGATTGGTGGTTGCTGCCGGCGTAGTTGCGCTTCTTCTGATCTTTCTGCCAGCCTATCGCTGGTTTTTTCTGGTGAGCGTCGGAATTGGGTTCGCGGTAGCTGCCGTTCTTTACTTCTGGCACAAACATAAGCCAATAAGACCCGAGGATGTTGATCGGCGGCCGCTGAAGCTCGATTAGTGAGATCGCAATTGCCCGAAAGCGCTTCAATGCATCGGGAACATTACGAGCAAGGCGAGATGCAGCAAGCTAGCTCACTAATAAGACAAGCCACTTCATGAGAGTTTTAACCCGATTCATGACCGCCGCCACCGACGCCGGCCGCTTCCCTCCTCCGGCGCTACCGGAGATTGCTTTCCTGGGGCGGTCGAATGTCGGCAAATCGAGCGTGATCAATTCGCTGGTCGGCACTAAACTAGCTCGAACCAGTTCAACTCCAGGCCGTACGCGCAGCATTAACTTCTTCGAAGTGCGCTGGCCGGGCAAACCGAAACCGGAACTGGTCTTCACCGATTTACCCGGGTATGGCTACGCGCGCCTTTCGCGCGAGGTCGTGCAGGAGTGGCCCACCTTCATAGAGCCCTATTTGAAGGAGCGTTCCTGCCTCGCGCTCTGCCTCGTGCTGGTGGACGCGAACGTCCCCCCGCAGCAGAGCGACCGGCAACTGCTGGAATTTCTCACTGCCAGCGGGCGTCCGCTTGTGATCGTTGCCACTAAGAGCGACAAGCTGTCGGGCAATCAGTTGCAAAAATCGATGAAAGATCTCGCCGGCGAGTATCACGGTGCACACATCTTGCCTTACTCTGCCAAAACCGGTACGGGACGAGAAGAATTGTGGCGTGAAATCAAGCTGGCGGCAGAGCGGGTGGCGGTGTCACAATCCTGACGTTTTCAACCAGCAAGCGACAGGTGTCACGCCTGTGCCATGCCCGTCCGCAGTACTTCTTTCCTTACAGTCAGGCGTTCGATCAAATCTTCGCGCACCTCGTAGCCGGTCCCCGGCTTGTCACTTACCTTGATGAATCCTTGCGGCGAAACCAGGACTTCGGGCTCGATGACGTCTTCTTTCCAATAGCGCTTAGAAGCCGAAACATCCCCAGGCAAGCAGAAATTCTCGAGTGTCGAAAGAGCGATATTGTGCGCCCGCCCGACACCTGATTCCAGCATCCCTCCGCACCACACCGGAATTTTGTGCGATCGGCAAACGTCATGCACCTTCTTTGCCTCGCTAAAACCGCCGACGCGGCCTACTTTGATGTTGATGATGCGGCAGGCGCCCGCCTCAATCGCCGCCGACGCGTCACGCGCGTGGCGGATGGATTCATCCAGGCAAATTGCGGTCTTGATGTCTCGCTGTAGGCGGGCATGGTTATAAATGTCATCATTCCACAAGGGCTGCTCCATCATCAGCAGCTTGAATTCGTCAAACTTGCGCAGATGTTCGATATTATCCAGCGTGTACGCGGAGTTGGCATCGCAACTCAGCAGGATTTCCGGCCAGCGGGAGCGAATGCGTCCAAGCACATTCGTATCCCATCCGGGTTTCACTTTGATTTTGATGCGGCGATAACCGGCCGCCAGTTCCCTCTCGACCAATTCCAGAAGTTGTTCAATCGTATCCTGAATCCCGATTGACACGCCGCAAGCAATCTCCGGTTGCGTTCCACCCAGCAGCTTCCACAGGGGCTGCTTTTTCTGCTTCGCCTCAGTCTCCCAAAGCGCATTCTCCAACGCAGCTTTAGCCATGCGATGTCCACGCACCGGAGAGAAGAGCGGTATGCAATCCGTCGCAGAGGAAAGGTTGCGCCCCACAATGGCGGGGGCAAGATAGCGTTTAATCGTTGGCCAAGCGGTTTCAATCCACTCGTCACTATAGAACGGATCTTCGCCGGCGACACACTCGCCCCAGCCATTGATCCCTTCACTCTGCACACTCACCAGCAGGATGCGCCGGCTGTAGGTGCGCCCAAAACTCGTCTCAAAAAAATGGACGAGCGGCATGTGAATCTCACGTAGTGTAACGGCTTCAATTTTCATACTTGTCCGACGGGCAATGTCGCTACGAGCGCCGGGGCGGAGTACTTACTTTCTGTCAGTCGCCGCGTACTGCCACTTCTCATCCCAGCGACCCAGCAAAAACTTGCCATTCCCCGTTTGATCGCGTTCATACCCCAACACGGCAAGTCCTTCCGAGAATGCTCTTAGAAAATCTTCCCGATTACGATCTTGAATTTCTTGAGCGCGCCGGCGACCCTCCGAAGATGCTTTCATTTCATAAATTTCTGCCGGCACCGTGATTGCCTTCATTGGGTCAAATGGCGGACTTGAACCGTTGCATAGCAGGGCCTGAACCCGCTTCGACTTCAGCCACCACTCCGCTACCAGGCGATCGGTTGGCAAGCCGCCCTGGAGGGGAGAAGACGTGATGCCGTACTGGTTGATGGTGTAGCGTCGCGCAATCGCGCCCAGCTTTACTATATTCAAATAGGCATTTTTTATTTCCAGCGGATCGAATGTCCACTCGATCAGTTCAAAGGCACGAGCTAACGCATCATCGCGTTGGAAGAGCTTGATGCGTCGGCCAAGGCCTGCATTACGATACTCTTTCCGCACGGCCAGCATATGCGAGTGCAGATAAGCGTGCCCTCCGCGGGCGCCCGGCACGGCCAGCGCGAACCCGACCATCTCATCGCCCCGGAACGCGCCAATCACCTGGCCTCCAATCTTCTCCGCCACCACAAATAAACGTAGCGGCACCAGTTCGGCATCAGAGAAATTCCACACCTCTTTCTGCAGCGCGACACAGGCGCGCATTTCGTCCAATGCATGACACTTGCGGATCACGATCGAACTAGTTATCGCTCTTTCTCCAGTTGCTTGGCCTGTTGCCATAAAGATTCCAACTCTTCCATCGAAGCCTGCTGCGGCCCCCGTCCCGAGGCGCGCAATTGTTCTTCGATCCATTGAAAGCGCCGCTTGAACTTGCGGTTTGTCTTGCGAAGTGCTGACTCGGGGTCGAGTGAAAGATAGCGCGCAATGTTCACCAACACAAAAAACAGATCGCCGACCTCGTCCTCCAGCTTTCCGCGCAGTTCTTCGGGAATTTGCAGTCTGCCCGCACCGGCCACACCCCTTGTGTCCGGCCGTGGACCGGGAGCCGGAATTTTCTCGACCTGTTCTCGCAATTCTTCGGTTTCTTCCTCCAACTTCTCGAAGAGGCCCTCCAGGTTCGGACAGTCGAAGCCGACGTGTGCAGCACGCGAGCTTAGCTTGTAGGCCTCGAGCAACGCCGGAATCGCCGACGAGACGCCCGCCAGCACTGATTGCGGATGTTCATTTTCCTTGGCCTGCTTACCTCCTCCGGCGTCTAAACGTTTCTTTTTCTCTTCCGCCTTGAGCGCTTCCCAGTTGCGTAAAACATCCGAAGACGTCTCCGCCTTCGCATCGGCAAACACGTGCGGATGACGGTCCACCAGCTTGTTTGAAAGCCTGTCAAGCACTTCGTCGATCGAAAACAGACCCTGCTCATGCGCCATCTCGGAATAAAACAGCACTTGTAAGAGCAGGTCGCCTAGCTCGCCGGTCAATTCTTTCCAATCTCGGTTATCGATAGCTTCCAAAACTTCGTAGGTTTCCTCCAACGTGTAAGGCTTGATGGAATCGAATGTCTGCTCCCGGTCCCAAGGACAGCCTCCTGGAGCTCGCAAACGAGCCATGATCGAGACCGCGCGTTCGAACCGCGCTCCCGTAGAGCCAGATGTGGTGGGATCATCCATCGGTAAACACTGTAAATGAGTTAAGTAGAAGCGAGCAATGGAGAACGGCGCGAACCATGTCACTCCGAGCGAAGCGATCAAAGTTCCCGCTGCCGAGGATTCGTCTTTGCGTTATCGCGCACTATAGATTATCTATTAGATATAACAATCATGCTGATACTTAGCTATATTGTCAATGTCTAGGAAAATTCATAGCAACAGGCTGGGGTATTACTAAGCTGTACCAAGGTCATCTTCCCCTATCTCGATTTGGGAGGCAGACTTAAGATGGACTGGGTGGGCCCCGCGGCTCAAGAATTTATCCAGAGCATCTACCTGGAAACTATGAACCTCCCCAGCAAAGCGCGGCCACCGCTCGATGGCGAGCGTTTTCAGGTGGTGGTCATC
>WNFC01004640.1_pt1 | contig 14973 bp, 10 predicted proteins | sample 5400541 | NCBI WGS metagenome assembly WNFC01 (sample SAMN13153342, study PRJNA577476) | soil metagenome | isolation source: 120 cm saprolite under Douglas fir tree site 2 hole 2 replicate 1 | place: USA:California | collected 2015-04-18
TCTGACGGTGGACGACCACGCTCTGATACGCGAAGGAGTCGCGGCGCTCATCGCCAATCAGAAGGATATGAGTTTGGTTGGCGAAGCGTCGAATGGCCGCGAGGCCATCGAACAGTTCCGGTCGCACCGGCCGGACGTCACTTTGATGGACTTGCAAATGCCAGAAATGAACGGGATCGATGCGCTTATTGCGATTCGGAGCGAATTTCCAGAGGCGCGGATCATTGTGCTGACGACCTACGCAGGCGACGCGCTGTGCAAACGGGCGATGAAAGCCGGTGCGCAAGCCTATATGTTAAAAGGCAACGTGCGGAAGGATCTTTTGGACACGATTCGGGCTGTTCGAGCCGGAAGAAAGTTCATTCATGCGGAAGTCGCCGCGGAACTTGCCACTCATGCAGCTGATGACTCTTTGAGTGAAAGAGAGATCGAGGTTCTTTCCCTAATTGCAGCGGGAAATTCGAACAAGCTGGTCGCCGATCAGCTAGCGATCTCGGAGGATACGGTCAAGGGCCACGTAAAGAACATCCTTTCCAAGCTTGGCGTCAATGACCGAACCCACGCGGTGACCGCAGCTTTGAAGCGCGGAATCATCGAATTGTAAATCCCTTATAAACCACCCAAAAGAGTCTAAAGCGCCCCCACATTTTGGGGATTCGCAGGGTCCCGCTATCCCGTTACATTCGCCTAGTAGGAGTGTGAAATTAGGGCAAAGTAAGGGGAAAATTTGCAACGATTGTTTACGATGTTTCCTGGCGCTTGGCCCGGGGCTGGACTCCTCGTCCTGCGCCTAGCCGCAGCTATTCCACTGATTATTGGTGGCGGCCTTGCAGTTCGAGATGCACCGCAATTGGTGCCTCATGCAATATATTTCGCAACGATCGGCGTCGGAATTTTGTTGCTGGCCGGATTGTGGACACCGGTTGCCGGAGCTTTGCAAGCGATCATCGAGGTTTGGATTTTCTTTTCTAGAGGAGACGGAGCGAACTTGCACTTCTTGCTCGCGGCGCTCGGAGTAAGCCTCGTCATGCTTGGACCGGGCGCATGGTCCGTGGACGCCCGGCTATTTGGTCGGAAGCGAATTGATATTCGTGGACGCTAAAGCCCCTCTGATAAAGGCATCACGAAGTACCTCCCACGTTGAAAACAACGGACCTTCATTTGGGTTTCTTGGGCAGAGTTGGTTCTCTATCACCCAGAAGAGTACCTCTCCCCGCCTTGATATAGGCACTAGGCGCGCCCCGAACTAGTTAGGAGTCCGCGACCCCATTTGGGGTTGTCCGCAGACGAGACAGGCTCCACAATGCGCGCAATGAACAAAGAGATTTAGAAAGGTGCAACGATTCTAGGTCAGGGGGCAACTCATGGCTAGCGCGGCAATATTCATCGCTGATCCACAGCAGTCTCAAGAGAGACTCCAACACGAGAACCTGGCTCTGCGAGATGGAATCGACAGTACGTCGACCTGCGACGAGATCGTTGGGAGTTCTGGCGCCTTGCAAAAAGTACTCTCTCATGTGTCTAAGGTTGCTCCCACAGACGCCACCGTTTTGGTCACGGGCGAAACTGGGACAGGCAAGGAACTTGTTGCGCGTGCGATCCATCGGCGGTCGCGGCGCTCCTCACGCGCTCTTGTAAGCGTAAACTGCGCAGCCATCCCACGCGATTTGATCGCCTCAGAATTGTTCGGCCATGAGAAGGGCTCTTTTACCGGAGCGTTGCAGCGGCGCTTGGGCCGCTTCGAATTGGCAGAGGGAGGCACGATCTTCCTGGATGAAGTTGGAGAGCTTCCTATGGAGACGCAGATCGCGCTGTTGCGTGTCTTGCAGGAACACGAATTCGAGCGTGTTGGCGGAACTCGATCCATCCAAACAAATGTTCGCGTGGTTGCTGCCACGAACCGCAACTTGCAGATGGCCATCGCTGCGGGAATCTTTCGTAGCGACCTGTTTTACCGGCTCAACGTTTTCCCGATTGATATGCCTCCTCTGCGGGAACGAGGAGAAGACATTCCTGTGCTGATCGAATACTTCGTCGATCATTGCGCGAGGAAAGTGGGAAAGAATATTCAGGGGATAACCAAAGAAAGCTTCGACTTGCTTCGCTCCTACCCCTGGCCAGGGAACATCCGCGAATTGCAGAACGTGATTGAGCGATCTGTCATCATGTGCGAAACAGAGAATTTTTCAGTCGACAAGACCTGGCTTGCTCAGCAACCGCTTGCGACCGAACCGATAATCCCGCTGGGCCACTCCGAAAAACTCGCCGCACAGGAAAAAGAAATGATTGAGGCTGCCCTTCGAGAAAGTGCAGGGCGGGTCTTCGGACCTTCAGGCGCGGCTACCAAACTGGGCATGCCTAGGTCTACCCTGGAGTCGAAGATTCGGTCACTGAAGATAAGTAAGAACAGTTTCAGAACCTTCGCTGAAACGCTATCTCGCCGGTCCTGTTTGGAATCAGTTCAATAGCCCCCAATGCGAATGCGGTAGGAAACTGCGGGAGCCCCGGCGACCGCGGCGCTGCGTGCAGAAATGTTAGGTCTTTTCGTTGCACGATATGATGTACACCAAGCATGGTGACGACCACCACGATCTACTCTTGAATAACAAACTCGTATTTGAGGAAAACCACAACTCGTGGTTAGAGTCATGTACTCAAACCAACCGCCGGAAGTCGCGTAACCTTAATATAGGAGCGTCACGATAGCGCGATGAACGGTTCGACCAGTAGGACAGATCAGGGAAAGAGCTACCCTCACGCCCATTTACGATTCACCGGGATCTTGAGATATGCCTTGATTGCGCGCTGACGCTCTCTGATACCGGCACGCCCACCGTCTGCCGATATTCCCTGAGACGGTCCAGGTCGTCGTTATCGATCCAAACCGCACACTTCTCGCGTTTCTTCGTCTCGAATACGAGCGGCTCTCTGGCATGAGTCTGCCCCGTTGCGCTGTGCGAGTCAGCTAGGACTCGGAAACAATCACGGACTCGCGAACCAACGATACAAGACCTGAGTCGGAATCCTGAACCCGTTCGCGGTTCAAGCATAAAGGGTGCCAACCCGCCTTCCGCGTGGGACCAACTGTAGGACCATTAAGCGTTTCTGACCGCTCTAAATGCTACTTAGTGCTCCCGAAAGTGCCTCGTAAGTTGTTGACGCTCCATTCCCTGCAGACTTGCCAAGGTTCAGGTGTCGGTTCGATTCCGATAGGCCGCTCCATAAAATCAAGCACTTACCGCTTCTGCTTCCTTCCGCGTGGAAACACCCGGGGACAGAACCTGTTCCGCCACCCGTCGAATCATCACAACCACCTTCGGTTGCGCTGTACGGCCTTCCGCTTTTTTTTGGTGAGATCAAGGCTCACTCTTGCCAACATTCAACACAACCGGTTGTTCATGCGACTCGAAGTGATAGGATGTGCGCATCCAAGATGTATCGCTACATTTGGTTGTGTGCATTCTATTTCCTAGTGGCCATGCGGCTGGATGCGGTTTCATTGCGCACTTTGCCGGACGGTTACACTCGACGTGTGTGGCAGACCCAGGATGGACTTCCGGAAAACACGGTACAAGCGTTTGCGCAGACACCCGACCACTACCTCTGGATTGGGACGAGCGGCGGACTAGTGCGATTTGACGGAGCGAGGTTCGTCGTCTTCGATCGCGGGAACACACCGGAGATACGCGAGAACAGCATTTTCTGCCTGACCGTTTCACGTGACGGAAGTCTGTGGGCTGGTACAGATGGCGGCGGGTTGCTCCGCTACCAGAAGGGTGGTTTCCGGGCCTACGCTGTGTCGGACGGCTTGACGAATGGCTTCGTCAGGGCTGTCTATGAAGACCGCGAGGGAACTTTGTGGGCGGGAACGGATGACGGATTGTTCAAGCTTTCGGGTGAGCGGTTCATCCGCACAGACGGAAACGGCAGGATTCCCGCGCTCGCCGTGCACGATATTCGAGAGGATCACGCGGGGCGCCTGTGGGTCGGTGGCTCACGGCTCGTAATGATTCAAGAGAGCGAATGCAAAGAGTTCCTGCTTGAGGGCTATCCGAGCGCCACGCGCGTTAAATCTATTCTCGAAACCAACGACGGGACCGTCTGGGTGGGAACCGTTTCGGGTCTACAGCGTCCACGCGGTTCCCTGGAGAGCGGGCGTTTCGAGAAGATTTCCGAAGTCTCCAGCACGGTGCGCGTCCTCCGGGAAGATCGCAGCGGCACGTTGTGGATCGGCAGCATCGGGGGTGGCCTCATTCGTTTTCGCGACGGCCACTTCACGCGAGTCCCGACGCAAGACAATCCTCCAGGCAGTACCGTGCTTGCCTTGTTTGAAGACCGCGAACAAAACATCTGGGTAGGTATGCAGACCGGTCTCTTACGGTTGAGCCGGACGGCCATGAGTACGTTCCCTCTGCCGGACGTCCCGAACGCAGATTTTGGCACGGTCTATGGTGATCGAGACGGATCACTTTGGGTGGCGAGCACGCACCTGTATCGGATCAACCCGCGACGCGACGACTCCGAGCTGATTCCGGCACCGGAACCAGGAATCCGCGTCCGCAACGTACTTCGGGACCGCTCGGGCGCTTTATGGCTCGGCACTGATGGCCACGGAGCGTTTCGGGCGAGAGGCTCCGACAGAGTCCACTACACCACGCACAACGGCTTGACGAACGATTTTGTCCGAGCTTTCCTGGAGAGTCGCGACGGGAGCATCTGGATTGCGACGGACGAAGGCATCAATCGCTGGCACGACGGCGCTTTGACCAACTATCGCATGGGTGACGGCCTCTGTTATTTCAGTATTCGTGCGCTGCTAGAGGACAGCCGCGGCGGCATCTGGATCGGTACCGACCGAGGCGTGAGCCACTGGCGAGACGGTGGCTTTGTACGGGATGCCGTTGTGAACCGCCTTGGCGCCGAGAAAGTTTGGGCCATTCACGAGGATGGCGACGGCGGGCTGTGGTTTGGCACGCGCGGTGGAGGATTATTTCGCTGGCGTGACGGCGGACTGGCTACGTTTAGCAGCGAGCAGGGACTGGCAAGCAACAGCATTTATCAGATACTCGAAGACTCGCACGGGACGTTCTGGATGAGCGGGCCGAATGGGATTTCGTCGGTGTCACGCCGCGATTTGGACAAATTGGCGGACCACCCCGAGTCTCGTCCCGCAGTGACACTTTACGGTCTGTCCGACGGCGTCGAAGCGACTCAAATGCATGGTGGTACTCAGCCGGCCGGAGCGCTCACGCCGAGCGGCGAACTGTGGTTTCCCACCAACCGCGGGCCAGTTCGAGTCCTTCCCGACCAAACACGGCCGGGCGACCTGCCGCAAGTTGTGATCGAACAAGCCCTGGTGGACGGACGCGAGATGCCAGGGTCCGGCCGCCTTGTCGTTCCGCCCGGTGAGGGGAAACTCCAAATCGACTATAGCGCCATTCGCTTGCGATCGCAGGAACGCATTCGTTTTCGATACAAGCTGGAAGGATTCGATCGCGAGTGGGTGGAAGCGCTGAGCAGCCGGGTAGCGTATTACACGAATTTGCCTGCCGGAGGCTATCGGTTTCGGGTCCAGGCTTTTGAAATGAATATGCCGGAGAAAGTGGCTGAGGCTTCGTTAGCATTCCTGTGGCGAGCGCACGTTTACCGTACCGGCTGGTTTTTGGCGCTGTGCGTGGCTTCGGTGATGGCGGTTGTGTTCGCCGCCTATCGTCTACGTTTGAGGCAAGTACACGCCAGATTCGAAGCTGTGCTCGAGGAGCGCAATCGCATCGCGCGCGAAATGCACGATACCGTCATTCAAGGTTGTGCCAGCGCCTCAGCTCTGTTGGAGGCAGTGGTGGCGCTTGAGAACGGGCAGTTGGGGGGACGCGGGGAGCTACTCGATTCCGCGCGCAGTCAGATCCGCACCACGGTTGACGAGGCACGGCAGGCAATTTGGAATCTCCGCAAGAAAGAAACGGCGTCTCCTCAGATTGGCCAGTTGCTCGATAGTATGGCTCAGCAGGTCAGCCATGTTTCGCATGTCCCGGTGCGTTTCGAGGCTTCTGGGAACCCCATCCAGCTTGACCGGGCAGTTGAATACATTGTTCTCATGGTGGCGCGAGAGGCGGTTTACAACGCGGTGCACCACGCACAGCCTCGGGAAGTGTGCATACGAGTCTCTTTTGAGCCGGACAATGTACGGATGCAGGTGCTAGACGACGGCTGCGGATTCGATCCCGCGGAGGTTTTGGCGGCACAGAGCGTACATTTCGGGCTCGTGGGGATGCGCGAGCGAGTCGAGCATGTAGGTGGGCGCTTTGAGGTGAAAAGTGCTCCGGGAAGGGGAACTCAACTGTCGGTCGAGCTGCCTGTGCATCCTGCGGCCTCCAGGACGCATCCAGTGGGCGCAAGGGAATGACGACTGGTCAAAAAATCGGCGTGTTGGTGGTTGACGACCATCCGATTATGCGACTTGGTGTCGCCGCGATCATCAACGCGCAACGAGACATGAGAGTCTGCGCTCAGGCAGGATCAGGGGAAGAAGCCGTCAAGATGTTCAAGAAACATCGCCCAGATATCACCCTGATGGATCTCCGGCTCCCCGCCATGAGCGGCCTCGAAGCGCTTCGCGCCATTCGACAGGATGATCCGCAAGCGCGATGCGTGGTACTCACGGCGTACGAAGGGGATGAAGATATTCACCAGGCGCTGGCGGCGGGAGCGATGGGCTACCTTATTAAAGGCATGTCGCACGATACGCTCGTGGATGCGCTGCGCAGGGTGCAAGCAGGAATTCGCTTCCTCCCTCCTCCCATTGCGCGCAGTTTGGCGGATCGCACACCCAATTCAGATCTGAGCCCCCGGGAACGCGAAGTGCTCACCCTGATGGTCCATGGAAAAAGCAATAAGGAGATCGCCGCAACCCTCGGAATCACGGAAGCTACAGTGAAATGCCACGTTAGTGTGATACTGGCTCGCTTGGAAGTCAGCGGCCGCACGCAAGCGGTCGTCGCTGCCCTACAGCGCGGGCTGGAACATCTCTGAACCCGCAATTTGTGCTGCCTTCTTGCGGTCCAACCTTAGTCGGATTCCCACCACAAGATACTCGGATAAATTCACCGGGAGCGTGCAACCCAAGTCCATCTTATGAGACAAAACCTGGGAAGAAGTCTGATCGCAGTTTTCTTGATGATCCCAGGAGTTCTCCTAGTCGCGTCCGTCCCTGCTTCGGCGCAGGACAAGTCTTCGCAGGTAGTGATCGATGCGAGCAAAGAACCGGCCCCACCGCAACCGCTTCCTTTTGACGTGGGCGGGCGTTCACCAGACGGACACGTACTCTCTGCTAACAGCCGCTATCTAGTCTTCGATGGCACCCCCTGGTTCCCGGTGATGGGCGAATTTCATTTTGCACGATATCCGGAGGCTTACTGGGAAGAAGAAATCCTCAAGATGAAGGCCGGTGGCATCCAAATCGTCTCGACCTACATATTCTGGATTTACCACGAAGAAGTCGAAGGGCAGTTTGACTGGTCAGCGCAGCGCGACTTGCACCGTTTCGTTGAGCTTTGTGCGAAACACGGAATGTACGTTTGGATCCGAGTCGGACCGTGGGCGCATGGCGAAGTTCGCAATGGCGGACTCCCGGATTGGCTGCTCAACGAATGTACGACGCGGCAGAATGACCCCACGTATCTGCTCTACGTACGCCGCTTTTACGATCAAATCGCGCAGCAGGTGAAGGGCCTGTTTTGGAAGGACGGTGGCCCGATCGTCGGCGTCCAGATCGAGAACGAGTATGGCGCTCGCGGGGCTGGCAAGGGCACAGAGCACATGCTGACTCTGCTCGGGCTTGCTCGAGATGTGGGCCTCCTAGCGCCTTTCTATACCGCCACCGGATGGGATAGAGCGGAAGTTCCTTCGCGGGAAATACTTCCCATTTTTGGCGGTTATGCGGACGCTTTCTGGAGCCGCAAGCTGGACGAGCTTCCGCCGAACGCGAACTACTTCTTCACCACCATCCGCTGTGAAGAAAATGTCGGCGACGATCTGCGTTCGAGACGGCCGGACATCGACGCCCGATACGCTTCCTATCCCTTTCTTACCGCAGAAATGGGGGGAGGAATGGAGCTTGCGTATCACCGGCGGCCTCTGATGAGTGGAGACGATACGGCCGCGATGGCGCTCGTGAAGCTAGGTTCCGGAGTGACCCTGTATGGCTACTACATGTTTCATGGCGGCACGAACCCCGAGGGAAAGAAGACGACGCTGCAGGAATCGCAGGCGACTGGGTATCCGAATGATATGCCGGTGAAATCGTATGACTATCAGGCGCCGCTCGGCGAATTCGGGGTCGTGAATCCATCGTTTCGCGACGTCAAGGGACTCCATCTATTCCTGCACGATTTCGGTTCGAGCCTCGCACCTATGACCGCCTACTTCCCTGAGCAAATGCCTCAAAGCAAACGGGACACTGCAACACCACGGGTTGCCGCGCGCGTCGAAAAAAATCATGGGTTCGTCTTCATCAACAACTACCAGCGAAACTATCCTCTTCCGGAGCGCAAGAATTTTCAGGTTCACTTGAAGCTAAGGTCCGGCGCCGTGGACCTGCCGCGCCATCCCTTGGATATCCCGAGCGGAGCCTACACGATCTGGCCCGTGAACCTCGACGTTGGTGGTGTGACTCTCAGATATGCGACGGCGCAATTGCTCTGCAAGCTAAACGAACCAAGTACCTATGTCTTCTTCACTTGGCCGGGTGCGCCTGCAGAGTTCGCTTTCGAGCCGGCCAACAGCGAATCGATAGAGGCTCCGCACGGGAGGGTTACGAGAGAGCGCGGGGCCGTTTATATCGGCAACATAGAACCAGGAGATGAGGAGGCCATTCGCATTCGGAGTCGAAGCGGAAAGGAGACAAAGATAATCCTGTTGTCGCGAGAAACCGCCCGAAATGCCTGGAAGGCTACTCTGGGAGGGCAGGAGAGGCTCATAATTACTTCTGCCGATGTTTTTTTCGAAGGGAATAGAGTGCACTTGCGTTCCAACGATCCCGCTGAATTCAAGTTTGGCATTCTTCCCAAACCAGATCATACCGCCGCGGGCTTCATCTCAGCAGGCCACCATGGGGTCTTTGAACTCTACGCAAGTCAAGTTTCCCCCGTACACGTAACTGCGAAAGTCGAGCGAGTCAAGGAGGCCAGTCCTCGGATGCCGGTGTCTATGGGCAAGGAAGTTGCGGAGGCGCCGGATGAAGCGGCGTTCGATGGCGCAGCAAGATGGGTTATCCGCATTCCCGCGGTTGAGTCGAGCGCCATCAAGAATGTATTCCTTCGAATTACGTACGAAGGTGACATCGCCCGAATCTACGATCGCGGCAGACTTGTCAGCGACGATTTCTTTAAGGGGACTCCGTGGGTGATCGGGCTGGCCCCGATAGTGGCTCAAGAAGGGGATCCTGAGCTCGAGCTTAGGATCCTGCCTCTACGAAAAGATGCGCCGATTTACTTGCCGCCTGGTACCCGGCCTTCGTTCCCTTCGACCGGCGAAGTTGCGCTCTTGAAGGATATCCAGGCCATTCCTGAGTACGAGGCTGTGGCCGATCTGAACCCCTGAACTGTCCTGGCTGTATGCTGGTCCTTCCGCCTGCTTAATCACGGCCAAGAGGCAAGTCCTGTTCAGAACGGGGCCATAAGAAAAAACGATTCTTTCCATCAGCAATCCTACTTTAGACGGATTTACTGTAATGAGGCCGGACATAGAATTCGCCTACTTGTGACCACCCCGGATTGTTGTGCATGCGAACGTGGGGGTTCAGTTTGCACCGCGAAAACACGGAAAACCGTCGAGGGTAACAGCGTACCCCGAGTGGCGCTACGCCGTGCTTGAGTGGTGGGCTGTTTGGAATTCTCGAAGCTGTGGGGTGCTTGGTGACGTTTCCAGTTCTCAGGAGGTTCAAGTGATTAACGCGGAAGCGCTTCGTCGGTATGGTTTCATGTTTTTGCTGATGGCGGCGATCTTATTTGCTCCTCTCGCGAGAGGGCAGAACGCCAACACAGGGGAACTCAAAGGTACTGTGATGGACCCTTCGGGAGCCGCTGTGCCAGGAGTGACGGTCTCTGTAAAGAATGTGCAGACCGGCGCCGTCACAGCAACGACGACCAACCAGTCCGGCCTATACGATGTACCGTTTCTGGCACCAGGGAACTACACGATCAAATTCTCGAATGCGGGCTTCAAGGAGTTCATCCGCGAAGGAATTGCTCTCCACATCGAAACGCTCGAGGTTAGCGTGACCCTCCAGGTGGGAGTGGCTACCGAGCAAGTCGTGGTGAACGCAGCGCCGCCGCTTGTGGAAACGGAAACTACCGATCAGCACGTGGACCTCGACGCTGTGGCCATCGCCAATGCTCCCATCACGGGCACGGACTGGCGCACTGAAATGACCCAGTTGATCCCCGGCGTAAACCCTGGACTTTACGGGGGATCTCAGGCCGGCGGCCAGGGGGTCGGCATCAATGGTACGCAGGCATTCAACATGAATTTCATGATTGACGGGTCGGTGGCCACCGCGCCGCGGGATTACAACAGCAGCAACTTCTACATGCCGCTGGATTCTATCGGCGAGGTCAGTATCAATTCCGGTAATGCTCCCGCGCAATATGGCAACGGCTTGGCCGCGATCAACGTCATCACGAGGAGCGGCACGAATACCTGGCATGGCGACGTGTTTGAGTACGTCCAAAACACCGTATTCAATGCCAGGAGCGTCTCTAACCCCGCGCCGAACCCGAAGAGCGTCGAGCACTGGAATGAATATGGCGGCAGCGTTAGCGGTCCCGTCCTCAAGGACAAGCTCTTCTTTTTCTTTACTTATCAGCGCAACCCTTCTGCCACACCCACTGGCGGAACCTACAGCTATCCGACGGCCGCCATGCAGGCGGGGGACTTCTATGGCATATATGGCTCCAACGGATCGGCCTTCGATTCCAATGGCATTCTCCAGGGGACCTATTCTCAAGTCGCGCTGAATATGCAGAAATTCTTTCCCGCGGCGAACGCTCCTGGCTGGGTCAAGGGATGCCCGGGCCCAGCTAATCCGGGACCAACAGTCGCGCAGACGTGTCCTGCCACCAACAACTACGTATTCAATGGCACCAGCCCGAACAAGGCCACTTGGTACACAGGCCGGGCCGATTACAAAATTTCTTCTGTCCAAAAGCTCTCGTTCACTTTCAACTACTATCCGACGGTTGCTTCTTTTGTCCCGCCGGACCCGCTTTTCCCGAATGACGCCTCAGCATTTTCGCAGGGCAATAATTACAATCTGACGGGGCAACTATCGTACGTGTACACGATCAGCCCCACTGTCGTGAACGAGTTTCGCATCGGCGAGGCCCGCGAACTCGACAAGTACAAACCATTTTCCTTCGGGAAGAGCGATCCCGCGAAGCTCGGCCTGGAGCCTACTTACGGGACGAACGTTCCTCCGAATGCCAACGTGTTTCCGCATATATCGATAGATACCCAGAGCGGCCCGCAGGGTGCCGTTCTCGAGGGAGGCGCCGCCCTCGGTGCCGGGAGCGGCAACGGCAATATCGACGCCGTCCTCGGCCAGGGAACTTTCAACGCCTCCGATGTGCTCACGCTCGTCCGTGGCCGCCACACGCTGAAGTTCGGCGGCGAGTACGATCGGTTCTACCAGAACTACACAAGCTGGGGGGATTTGGACGCCGGCCACTTCGAGTTCAATGGGACCGTTACCGGAGTCCCCTACGCCGATTTCTTGGCGGGCGACGTGTACTCTTGGCACGTCGGTGAAGCCGTTCCTACCAGTGTGCATTCCTGGGGCTCAGCCTTGTTCGCCGCCGACGACTTCAAGATCACTCCAAAAGTGACGTTGAATCTTGGCCTGCGCTGGCAGATGGTGTCCGGTTGGGGCGTGAAGCATAATCTGTTCGGCATCTATGATCCCCTTCTCCCCAATTCATGGAACGGTGGCAAGTATCCCGGCGCCATTCTCTTCGGTGGTCAGAGCGATAAGGCTTACGGAGTAAGCAACCTCAGCACAATCGAGAATGGCGATTACAAGGAATTCGCGCCCCGTGTCGGCATCGCCTGGGCATTCCGTCCCAACTGGTCCATCCGCGCCAGTTACGGAATCTTTGATGCTCCACGCGACGCCGATATCTACGGCGGAGGTAACAGCGGCACCCTGGGATTGGGCTTGAATCCCACCAGCCCTTACTTGGGTTATCAGAACGGCGTCGCGGCCTTTCCGTTGGATAGCGGTCCACCGGCGGGTTCCGTCAAATACCCCACGCTTCAGACTGCCTCCTCCATCATAGAAAACGGCGGCTACATTGCCTACTATCCACGCAGCATAGCGACCCAGTACATCCAGGAACTCCTCGTGAGCGTCCAGCACCAGTTCGCTGGGAACGTCCTCCTGGATACTAGCTATGTCTACACTCGTGGCAGAAATCTCGATTACACCACGGATGTCGACGCGGTCACAGCAAACAACCTGGCATGCACCCCGGGTTGGTGGGCGTGTAATCCCAACCCCAACTTTGCGTACATCGCCGGTCTGCTCTTTAATGGCTGGTCGAATTACAACGCCCTCCAGCTTCGCGTGCAAAAAAGAATGTCCCGGGGGTTGCAATTCCAAGCCAATTACGCGTACTCGCATTCTCTCGATACAGGTACTTCGAGGGGCTGGGGGTCGGGCGGTGTCGAGACCTATCAGAACGCCTACAGTCCAGCCTCGAACTACGCCTCTTCCGCGACCGACATCAGGCACTTCCTTGTTGGCCAAGTTACCTATGAGCTTCCGTTTGGCGCCGGACGTCAATATGTGCTGCACGGCGCCGCCAACCAGATTGCCGGAGGCTGGCGCGTTTCCTCCATTATGCAGTGGCACACCGGGCTGCCCTTTACTCCTTCCCTCCCCAATAACGGCAGCATCAGCAAGGCCAGCATTGACCCAGGTCTGAGTGTGTGCTGGAGTTGCACCCTCTACGCCGTCCGTGTGAGCGACCCCTATGCTGGTGGCCATAATGCCCCGGGGCTGTGGTTCAATCCTAATGCGTACGTTGCCCCGGCGGCTGGAACGTTCGGCCAAAACCTGCGCGACAGCCTCTACGGGCCGCACTTCTTCAACATGGACTTCGGCATTGGGAAGACGTTCTCTATCACCGAGCGCGTGAAGTTCGAGTTCCGAGCGGACGCGTACAACGTGCTGAATCACATCGACTTCGGCAACCCCAATAGCCAAATCAACACGGCTACAGCGGGCATGATCGTCGGCACGGATATTGCCAACAGCCCGCGCATCTTTCAACCCGGTAGGGCTTCAGCGGTAGCTGGATGCTCTACTTGCGTTTCAGTCTTGCGGCAATTGCAATTCTGACCGACGCCCCAATGGGCCCGAGACCTAACCCCGTTTCGGGCCCAGTTTTCTTGCTTTGTGTGCCTGTCGAAGCATTTACAATTGGCAATGCGCGCTTTCCCCAGTTCCTTTGCCATCGTCCTGACGGACATAATGCCTTCCCGGGCCATTCTCGCCGCCTGCTTGAGCCTCCTCGCGGTCCACGTGTATGCGGGTACCACCCCCCAAGCCGCGGCCCAGAAGCCATCGGAGATCCAGGATCATTTGCAGCGCGCGCAGACGGCCTTGCATGCCAACGATGTGAGCAACGCGGAAAGGGAATTTCGCGCGATTCTCGCACTCGATCCGAAAAACGCCGTCGCGCACACTAACCTTGGCGTGCTTGCTTTGGGCCACGGCGATTGCCAGGCCGCATCCAAGGAATTTCGCCTCGCTTTGGCGGCGCAGCCCTCTCTAACGCAGGCACAGGCCCTTCTGGGGATCTGCCAAAAACGATTGGGAGACCCCTCTGCCCGAGCCACCTTGGAAAAATCATTTCAGAAGCTGCAAGACAAGCAGTTGCGCATTCAGGTTGGCATGGAGTTGGCAGCCCTTTATGACGGCCAAGGAGACCTTGACGCCACGGCATCCGTGATGCGAACGCTCGTCGACCTGGATCCTGAGAACGTCGATATCTTGTATGCCGCCCAGCGCGTCTATGCTGAGCTCGCCGATGACACCCTGAACAAAATGGCCATCATCGGTCCGCAGTCCGCCCGCATGCAACAAGTCATTGCCGAGCGACTTGTCAATGCTGGGGACCTACAGGGCGCAATCGAGCATTACAGGAAAGCGCTGGAGATCAATCCGCGCCTACCTGGCGTGCGCTACGAACTGGCTGAGGCCATCCTCGAGGCGTCACCCCACGACGCGCAGGCGCAGGCCGAAGCTGAAAAGGAATTGGAAACTGCGGTAAAGATCGACGGCGAGAATGCCAGGACGGCATGCTTGTTGGGAAGAATCGCTGTTCTGCGCGCCGATCTGGAAAGCGCCTATTCTCACTACAACCGTGCCTTTACATTGAATCCGAGGGATGTCGAAGCCCAGCTCGGTCTTGGTCATACGTTAGCGACTACGGAGAAGCCTCAAGAGGCACTGAAGTATTTGCGGATGGCCGTCCAATCTGATCCGCTCAACGGCGAAGCGCACTATCGGCTGTCATCGGTTTGTAGGAGACTTCAGTTGAAGGACGAAGCCGAAAAAGAGTTGCGGCTGTTTCAGGAAATCAAGCAAACGAAAGAGCGCGTCAGGGAGCTCTACAGACAAATGAACAAGAAAACCAAGCCCCAGGGCGACCAAGTCCCCGATCCGGAATAATGGGAGTCCATCGATTTTTCTGCTTCGTCTTTGTCCTCGTCTTTCCCCGCGATTCTTGCCGAATCCAACCTTAGTAGGATTGCCCCCGCGAATCACAAAGATAAAGTGTTCACATCAATTTTTTAGATAGTTCGCGCCCTAGCCCGTGGCGGTTGGCTTTCGGGCCAGTCATCCGGAGTGAGTGGAAAAAGTGCCGACACAACTGCGTTGCCTCTCGTGCTGGATCGCGATGATATTCGGCCTCA
>WNFC01012280.1_pt1 | contig 14973 bp, 15 predicted proteins | sample 5400541 | NCBI WGS metagenome assembly WNFC01 (sample SAMN13153342, study PRJNA577476) | soil metagenome | isolation source: 120 cm saprolite under Douglas fir tree site 2 hole 2 replicate 1 | place: USA:California | collected 2015-04-18
AAAGCTCTCCGCTGTCATGCCCGCGTAGGCGGGCATCCAGTAGCCCCAGGTGCGAGCGATCGAGGCGAAGTCGGTGCTCGCTACGCCGATTCACGGATTACTGGATCGTCCGCCTACGCGGACGATGACAGCCGAGTGACCTTAACTTAGCGCCCATGCGCGTAAGCGGGGGTCCAGATGGGTCCCCGCTTTCGCGGGGACGAGCGGATACTGTTCGCGGCGGCTCGTGCTGCGAGCGGTTGTCGCCTGCATCGATCTCATCGCACCGAACGTGCCGCAGCCTCACGAGGAATCCGACATGTCGTTCTGGAAATGGTCCCGCACCGCGCCGTCGAACGCGACCGCGGACTCGACGGTCAACTGGGCGGAAGGGCAAAGCCCGTCCTCGGTGAACGATAGCGCGCGCGCCATGATGGCGGCGGCGGCGAAGTACCGCGACGACGTTTCCGGCGCGATCGTCACGTCCGGCACGTCGACCGCCTATGCGGTCAGCTCGTACCAGAGCTTCGACACGCTCGCCCATCTCGACGGGCAGATGATCGCCTTTACGCCGCACATCACGAGCGGCGCGACCGTCACCCTCAACGTCGACTCGCTCGGCGCGAAGCCATTGCGATCGTCGCCCGGCGTCGAGTTGCCGGCGGGCACGCTCGTCCAGGGCACGCCCTATATCGCGACCTACAACAATTCCGACGGCGCGTTCTATCTGCGCGGTTTCTACGCCAACAGCCCCTACGGCGTGCCGATTGGCGGCCTGATGCCGTACGTCGGCACGGCCGCGCCGAGCTCCAATTTCGTCCTGCCGAGCGGCCAGGCGATCTCGCGCACGACCTACGCCACGCTGTTCGGGCTGACCGGGACGACCTTCGGCGCCGGCGACGGCTCGACCACCTTCAACGTGATCGACCTGCGCGGCCGCGTGCCGGCCGGCAAAGACAATATGAACGGCTCGGCTGCGTCTCGGATCGGCAGCGTGGGGACCGACAGTGGAACAATCGTCGGGACCACGCTCGGATCGGCTGGCGGCTCGGCGACGCACGCACTGACTACGGGCGAGATGCCGTCGCACAGCCACGGCGTCTCCGATCCCGGCCACCAACATCAATTTGGGATCAATGTGGTGACCCCCACTGGGGGCACCACGATGCAATCTGGAACGACCGGCGGCCAGATCGGCGCGGACCAACCTGCCACGACCGGCATCTCGATCGGCAATGCCGGCGGCGACGCGGCGCACGCCATGCTGCAGCCGACGATCATCGTCAACTACATCCTGCGGGTTCTCTGATCGCAGCCGCGCACCAGAACGGCTCGTGGCTCGAGAACACGATCTGCCCGCAGCCGGCCTGCGCCAGCATGCGCTCGATCGCAGCGCGGGTGAAGCGATGCTCGAGCCGGGTGCAGAACCGGTCGAACGAGTCCGTCCGCATGTAATAGAACGAGCGGTGGCGATAGTAGGCGAGCGGCCATCCCCGCGGCAGCGCGCCGATCCGGTCGAGGAGCGCGCCGGCTCTTGCGAGCGGCCAATAGACCAGCAGCGCGATCGACGCGGTCGTTGCGACCTGCAGCCGGTACGGCAGGCGGGCGATCGCGAGGCGCGCCCCGTTGCTCGCCCGCCAGAGCAGGCGATACCAGCGCGGCCGGTTGTCGAACGCGTAATAGATGTAGACGAGGAGCGGCGCGCCGGGCTTGAGCTTGCGGGCGATGTCGCAGAGCGCGCGCGCCGGGTCGGGAATATGGTGCAGGACGCCGAGGCAGTAGGCGAAGTCGAGGCTGGCGTCGGCGATCGGCAGGTTGCCGGCGTCCGCCTGGTGGAATTCGACGTTGCCGAGACCCGCGAGGTTCGCTCGCGCCACCGCGAGCGCCTCGGCGCTCGGGTCGCAGGCGAGGAGCCGCCCGACCCGCGGCGCGACCAGCACCGCCCATCGTCCGCTGCCGCAGCCGACGTCGGCGCCGACGCCGTCGCGGCCGATCAGGTGCCAGGGAAAGATGTCGAAGTAGGAGCGGAAGGCGTCCGCTCGCTCCCGCTCGGAGAGCGCCTCGGCGCCGTGCGTGAATTTTTGCCATTCGCGGCCGAATCCGGACACCGTGTCCGGGTCGACGTTGCCGCTGCCGGCGAGATGCGGCGCCGAGCGGGGATTGAGAATGAGCGCGCCGGCCAAGGCGGCCGCGACGAGCGCGAGAACGAGCCCGACCAGAAGCGCCAGCGCAAAGCCCATGTCCGGACGTTAGCCGCTGCCCGCGGCCGAAGTCCATAGCGCCTCGCCGGGGCACGACGGCGACTCGCGGCTTCCGTTCTCGCGCCGACCGCGCGACACTAGAAAGCACATTGCGGTGAGATCTGGTCACCGCAAGCGGCAAACTCGGTCTGCTCCCTCTCCCCGTTCTTAACGGGGAGAGGGAGCGCACCGAGTCCGCCGCGGCGCTGTGCATCAATCCGACCGGACTATAAAACCAGCAGCGGAGCATTCGACATGTGGACCTTTCTCGATTTCTTCCGGCGCAAGGCGGCGCCCGCCGATCCGCTCCCGAGCGCGTCGACGCCCGCGAGCGCGTTGGCCGGCAAGCCGCTGCGCTACCTGATCGGCGCGAGGAAGATCGATTGGGAGAGCTTCGACGCCATGGGCGTCATCGAGGTCGGTTACGACATCGATGTGGTGCCGCCGGCGCTGCGCGATCGCGTGATCGGCTACGGCAATTTCTGGGACGAGGAACAGACCGGCCGGTTCGGGCCCTACCTCAAGCCGACCGACACGGCGCGCCATTACGACGAGGGCGTGATCGACCCGAAGGGACCGGGCTGGAAGAAGAACCTGGTGGCGCAGTTCGAGCGGCGCGCGAGACAGGGCATCGGGATCATCGAGCTCGACAACCCCGATCCGTACCCGACGCCGCCGGTGCTCCAGGGCTACGATCTCGCCCTGGAGCATGGGCTCTCCGTGATCGGGGCTCTCCGTGATCGCCAAGAACCCGTTCATCTGCGCGGACGGCGTCGCCTTGATGGCGCACCGCGCCGTGGTCGCCGCCATCATGGAGACGGACAACGAAGGCATGCCGGCGGATTTGCACCGCATGCGGATCGAGGCCGGACGGCCGGACCTGCCCATTTGGTTTGTCGGCTTCGGCCACGCAAGCGAGCGGGCGCACACGCAGCAGATCGCGAAGGAGGCCGCCGCCTTCAAGGGCATCGGCGTGACGTTCTGCGAGGGCTCCGGCCGTGACGAATACGTCAATTACAAGGATCTGCTGATCCCGCGCGTCTGACCGGGCGCGCAGGTTCTTCGTCGGGCCGCCGCGAGGCGGCCTTTTTATTTGAGGACGTCCCATGCATCTCGGCTCGCTTCTATCCCAGCTCATGTCGAAGGCCCGGCTCCTGGCGCCTGCCGCGCCGGCGCCCGCTCCACCCGCGCCGGCGCCGCCCCCGCCGCCGATGGATCTCGCCTCGCGCATCCTGCGCGCGATGCAGCGGGCGGGCTACGCGATCGCGGCCGGCCCCGACGTCCTCAACATCGTCTACGTCGAGGGCATGAATCCGGACGGCACGGGAAACGACAACGCGCCCAACCGGTTCAACGACCTGCGCATCCTCATCCGCGTCCCCGACGGCAGGGCGGCGATCGCCGGCATCTGGGAGGCGACCACCGAGCCCGGCCGCTATTGGACCGAGCATCCGATGAACCCGAAGGGCGCCGCCCGCGTCGCCTTCGGGGCGCATGCCTGCTGGACCGTCGGCGAGCACCACGGCCACGAGGCGCTCATCCAGGTCGCGCCGATCCCGGTGTTCCGCGATTACTTCAGGCATTACCGGCGCGAGGGCGCGGTCGAGGTCGGCCTGTTCGGCATCAACCAGCACTGGGGCTACGACCTGCCGCGGGACGATCTCGGCCGCTCCAGCGCCGGCTGCCTCGTCGGCCGCGCGCGCGACGGCCACCGCGAGTTCATGCGGCTCGTCAAGTCCGACCGCCGCTACCTCGCCGACCGCAAGAGTTTCCGCTTCCCGACCGTCATCCTGCCGGCGTCCGAGGTCTGATCACGCGCCGCAAGCCCTGACTCAATTCCGCCTCGCCCTGAGGAGCGCGCGCAATTTGCGCGCGCGTCTCGAAGGGCGGCGGCCCCATAGCGCGGGCCGCCCTCATGCTTCGAGAGCCTCAGCATGAGGGCGGAACGTGCGCCGACGCCACACCCACAAACGGAGACTGACATGGCTCAATCGTCCTACGACGAATCGCTCGCGCGCCTGCTCGTGCACGAGGGCGGATACTCCAACCATCCTTCCGATCCCGGCGGCCCCACCAACTGGGGCATCACCATCGAGGACGCGCGGCGCTACTGGAAGCCGGACGCGAGCGCGGCCGACGTGCGGGGGATGCCGGTCGAGGTGGCGAAGCGGATCTACCGCCAGCGCTACTGGGATGCGATGCGCTGCGACGCGCTCCCCGCCGGCGTCGACTATGCGGTGTTCGACTATGGCGTGAGCTCGGGCATCGGTCGTGCCGCGAAAGTGCTGCAGCGGCTCGTCGGCACCTCTGTCGATGGGAAAATCGGTCCCTTGACCATCGCGGCCGCAGTCAAGGTCAACCCGACGAAGTTGGTCGGCGAAATCTGCGACGAGCGGCTCGCCTTCCTGCAGGGGCTCTCGACCTGGAGCGTGTTCGGCAACGGCTGGGGCGCCCGCGTGCGCGAGGTGCGCGCCGCCGCGCTCGCCATGGCGGAAAAGGCTGTCGTCCCGGCCGACCCCCGCGAAAGCGGGGGGCGCGAGAGCCGGGACCCAGTAACCACCGCACCATCGGTGAATACTGGGTCCCCGCTGGAGCCTGCCCCCGGCAACGACCGGGGGCGGGGACGACCGGTGGTGATCGCCTGGCGCACCGCCCTCGTCGCCCTGATCGCCGGCGCCGCGCACTTCCTCGGCGCGCATCCGCTCCTGGTCGCCGCCGCCGTCGTCGTCGGCGTCGCGCTCGCCTTCTTCGTTCCGAGCAACCTCCAAGCAGGAGACTGAACATGGAGATCGTCGTCAGCCTCGTCGTCGTCGCCGTCCTCGTCTACGTCGTCGTCGATGCCGTGCGCTCGTTCGTCCACGCGACCGGCACGCTCTGGCAGAAGCTGCTCGCGGTCGGCCGCCATTCCGCGACCATCCTGTGGGCGCGCTTCACCGTCGCCGTCGCCGCGCTCGCCGACGGGGCGGTCTGGGCCGCCGATTTCCTCGGCAGCCCGCAGGTCGCGGGCGCGATCCAGGCCCATCTCGATCCGAAGACCGTGGCGGCGATCATGGTCGCGGTCGCGGTCGTCTCCGAGCTCGCCCGCCGCCGCACGCTTCGTAGGGTGGGTTAGGCGCGAAGCGCCGTAACCCACCGCCACTCCCCCCGCAGCGGGTGGGTTACGCGGCTGCGCCGCTACCCACCCTACGAGGAGTTTTTATCATGTGGACCTGGCTCGCTTCCTTCCTCGGCGGACCGATCGTCAACGGCGTGATCGAGGCCTACAAGGCCAGGCTCGCCGCGGCGAATTCGCAGGACGCCGTGGCGGCCGACCTCGCCGGCAAGGCGATCGCGGCCGAGATCGAGGCGCGCAGGAGCGCCGACGCCGTCATCATCGCCGAGCAAGGCCGCTGGTGGACCGCGATCATCCGGCCGCTGCTCGCGCTCCCCGTCATCATCTATCTCTGGAAGGTGGTCGTCTGGGACAAGGTTCTTGCGCTCGGCTCGACCGATCCGCTCGCCGGCGACGTCGCGGCCTGGGCCGCTGATGCAGGCGCGCGGCGTGCGCTGGGCGATCATCACGGTGGCGGGGCTGGTCGGCTTCCTCGCCGGCATCTCGCATTGGCTGATATCGCGATCGTGAGCGGATGAGCCGTGCGCAAGCGCGTCCGCTACGACGTCATCGCGTATGGCGAATGGACGCGGCCGCGGATGAAGAATTTTCGCGAGCAGTGCTGCGATTGCGGGCTCATCCATCGGCTCGATTTCAGGATCGTGGACGGCCGGGTGGAATTCCGAACGCGCCGCGACGGCCGCGCCACCGCCGCCGTCCGCCGCAGCTTCAGGTTCGCGCCCGGCGATTGACGATGGCTCGGCGGCGCATATCGCCCGGCACCGCCGATCGATGAATCCTTCGACGCGTAGGATGGGTTGACGCCCGCGAAAGCGGGCGGAAACCCATCTCACCGACCAAGCTCTCGCGCAACCGCGAACCAGGTCCCCACGACATTCGACCGCCTTGGCGCTCCCGCGCATCGCGATGAGGCGATGGCTATCCGTTCGCTCGACCGATCCCGCCCCGGCCCGCGCTTCCTCGATTCTTCAAGGGCACGCTCACAATGTCCGATCCATTTCCGCCTCTCGGCTGGTCGCCGCAGCTGGAGAGCTGGCCCTATTGGATGCCGCAGGCGTTCATGGGCCTGCTCCCGCCGCTGCCCACGTCTCCGTCTCCCGCGCCGAAGCAGCTCGAGGACCCGTGGAGCGAACTCAGCACCTCCCAATCACTGGAACGCCTCGGCGTTCCGGCAGCGACGGCTCCGCAGCCGAGCGAGCTTTGGGATCGAAGCACTCCATCATGGCTGCGCTCGGCAATCGCGCCGAGCGGCGGAATACTGGGCTCCTTTCCGCCGGCGAATAATCTCGGCACCGAAAAGCCGCCCGCATGGTCGCTAGCGCCGGCCGTCTCCAGCGGCGGACTGCTTGCTCAGCTCGCGCAGCCGAGCGATCCCGCGGAGCAAAGGGCTCCCGCTTGGCCGGCGCCGCCATTCGACGCATCCCTCGGGTCGGCTTGGGCGCCGGCGGCGCCGATCGCCCATCTTGCCTCAACCCACATCTGGCCGTTTGCACCACTCCGCAGAAGTCCGAGCGCCGCGCCCTTTCCGGGCAACAGCTTTTATCTCTCCCAAGTACCGCCGGCCCCGGATTGGGAGAGCGTCCCGGCCGATGCGACCACCGGGATAACGCAGTCGGTCGGTGAAACGCCGGGCCTCCCGTCCTGGGGCGCGGCAGTACCTGGCTCGAGCCCCGAGAATTCCCCTCCGGATGAGGCCGCGCTCGCCGATGAAGCACGCCGCGTCGCCGGACTGCGGCTTGGGCGCCGTGAGCGGCCGTCGGTCCTCGCGCGCTCAAGCCCTCCCTCGCCTGAAACCGAAGCCGCTGCGGACGACCCCGGGCTCAGGGAGCGCGCGCGGCTCAATTTCCTGAATTCCTACTATCGCGGAACACTCTTTGGTGCCGGCCGTCTCGCCGGGCTGGCGCAGCTGGCAGCGACGCCGGACGAGGAGGGGATCAGCCCCGACCTCCGGCGCGTGCGCGACGACCTGCGCCAGGAATATCGGCAGATCACCGCCGATCTCGCGCGCTACGACCGCATGCGCTCGTTCGGCAGCGCGGGCGAGCTCGGTGCCGCGGCGCTCGGGCAATTGGGCGGCGCCGTACTGAGCCCCGAAAGCTGGCTGGGCCTCAACGCCAAGGGCGCGACATGGCTGTGGCGGTCCGGGAAGGCCGCGCTTCAGCAAGGAGCGATCACCGGCACCGCCGATCCGATCGTGCAAGCCCTCAACATCAGGGCGGGCGTGCAAGAGCAGTACGATCCGGCTCGCACCGGCCTTGCCGTCGGGGCAGGCGCCTTGCTCGGCGGCAGCCTGCATTCGGCCGCGGAGGCGCTCAGCCACATCGGCGCCCGCCCGGTGGCTTCGAGCGAAGCCGGCACATCCGCAATCTCCGGGCCTCGCGACGCCGCCTCAGACAGGGCCAATCTCGCCGCACGCGATCAGCAAGCTCCATCGACTTGGGGCGCCGAAACTGGCTGGCGCGGCCTCTCTCCGCTTAACGAGATTCAGCTGATGCGATACAACCATGCCTACAGAACCCTGCGAGAATTGGATCCCAAGAATCCACAGCTCTCAACTCTCGATACGTCTGTGTGGTTTCCGCAGAGTTGGGACATCCAAGGTCTCAATCAAGAAATCGCCAGGGTGCACAGTCGACTACCCAAAGACCTGTTACCCAAGGAGCTGCGCCAGCTTGATGTACATCATCCATTTCCGCTCCAATTCGAAGAGGAATTTAGGGCCTGGGGCATCGAGCCTGAAGACTATACGATGCTCGTGCCAGTAGGGTGGCATCGACTGAAACCCGGCGGTCTGCATACCGGTCCCGATCATTGGAACAAGCAATGGAACCGGTATATCATGGAGACGGGTGTCTTGAATGATGAGCGTGCCATCAAGCAATTAAGCAGCATGATGAAACAAATACCATGGTTGAAGCCATGACTTCGAGGTTTTGGATACTGGAAGCGCCAGACGCTCAGCCGCGGGCCAAAACGGTCGGCGCAAAGTATGAGCCAATCATCTGCTCGGCGAACCCGGGCCATAGGAGCGCTGGAAAGCGGTTGGGCGATTTGTCGGTCATCGTTCACCCTCTAGGAGTTAAGGACTTCACCTGGATCTGGGGTGGCAAGGTATTGATCTCGCGAAGAGCATTAAACCTATTCGACAAATACCGCGTCACGGGGTTCGAAACGAGACCAGTCGGGGTATCATATCCCAAGGACATCCACACGCCACCCGCGGAACTGTTCGAGCTCATCGTCACCGGATGGGCCGGCTTGGCGGCTCCAGGAGCTGGTGTAAGGCTAGAAGAATGGTGTCCGGTCTGTCGCTACAAGCAATATGCTATTGCGGAGCCAAGCCGCCTCATCGACCTCGCAGCATGGGACGGAAGCGATCTGTTTATCGTGTGGCCGCTGCCCAAATTTGTATTTGCCAGTGACCGTTTGGCCGGCATCCTTCGGCAAGAGAGGGTCTCGGGATTAGACATCATTCCTGCGCCGAAAATTTTCGTGAAAAGTGGAGCCGAAGCGAGTCCCGGCTCTCTGGAGTGGTACATGCCGGAGCGGCGCGCGCGCGAGCTTGACCAACGTTTTGGTGTTTCCGATTGGCTTGTGCCAAAATCGTGAAGGTGCCGCCCGGAATGTGGTTGGAATTTGCGCGGTGCGATCTCCAGCAACTTGAAGCTATCTGATCAGGCAGCGAGGTCAATTGGCTGATCGATGGGTTTAGTGGCGAGCGTTTGCCAGCCATCGACCTTGCGCATGTTGATCTGGCCGGAAGCGAGCAAAGCCCAGAACAACATGGCTCAGCATTCTTCGGCAGAGCAATCCGCAGGAGTACTTTGCTGACTGTGATCCGTCCGATTGGCGTAGCATCAATGAATTCGTATTCGGATGAGCAGAAGAAGATCTGTCTGAAATTTGGTGCCGACTATTTCCCATGCGACGACTACATGATGGTTGGAATCAGCAGGAATTTTGATCCAACCGATTATCCGATTAACGGACTGCGTCATCCTGTCGAGGAAGACTCGACTGGATGGTACATATGGTCAAGCGAGAGTTTTTCTGAGGAGCCTGATTTCTTTGTTTCCCTGCATGCCATCCATGTGCAGGAAGGACGATGCCCGGAGATTGTAAAATATCTTGGATTGGCGCCAGGGTGGCGCTTCTTGATTGCTCCAGGTTGGGAGGATGTCTGGTTTGATCCAAAGCTCTTGATGATTTAGTCGCGCGTGGGATGGATTGAGCGCCGCTTGGCCGCGACTGGCGGCGCCATTCGACGCATCCTTCGTGCAGCTGGGACGCCGGCGGCCCGCTCGCTCGTCTTACCGCATCCCAGATCGGGCCGCTTGCAGTACTCTCCAGGGGTCAGAGCGCCGAGTCCTCACCCAACGCCGACTACGATTTCTCTTCGTTGCCCTCGGCTGCATCCGGATCGTGGACGGCTGGGTGGAATTCCGAACGCGCCGCGACGGCCGCGCCACCGCCGCCGCGCGCCGCAGCTTCGGTTTGCGCTGGCGATTGATGATGGCTTGGCGTCGCATATCGCCCGGCATCGCCGATCGATGAATCCTTCGACGCGTAGGATGGGTTGACGCCCGCGAAAGCGGGCGGAAACCCATCGCTCCCCTCGCGTAGCCCCACAGTTCGGCCCCGCGACATTCGACCGCCTTGGCGCTCTCGCGCATCGCGATGAGGCGATGGCTGTCCGTTCGCTCGACCGATCCCGCCTCGGCCGGTGCGTCCCACCGTTCCTCAAGGACATGCTCGCAATGTCTGATCCATTCCCGCCTCTCGGCTGGTCGCCGCAGCCGAGGACCTGGCCGTATTGGATGCCGCAGGCGTTCATGGGCCTGCTCCCGCCCCTGTCTAGGTCTTCGTCTCCCGCGCCGAATCCGATTGAGGACCCGTGGAGTGAACTCAGCACCTCCCAATCACTGGAACGCCTCGGCGTTCCGGCAGCGATTGCTCCACAGCCCTCCCGACGAGGCCGCGCTCGCCGATGAAGCGCGCCGCGTCGCCGGACTGCGGCTTGGGCGCCGTGAGCGGCCGTCAGCCCTCGCGCGCTCGAGCCCTCCCTCGCCTGAAACCGAAGCCGCCGCGGACGATCCCGGGCTCAGGGAGCGCGCGCGGCTCAATTTCCTGAATTCCTACTATCGCGGCACGCTTCTTGGTGCCGGCCGTCTCGCCGGGCTGGCGCAGCTGGCAGCAACGCCGGACGAGGAGGGGATCAGCCCCGACCTCCGGCGCGTGCGCGACGACCTGCGCCAGGAATATCGGCAGATCACGGCCGATCTCGCGCGCTACGACCGCATGCGCTCGTTCGGCAGCGCGGGCGAGCTCGGTGCCGCGGCGCTCGGGCAATTGGGCGGCGCCGTGCTGAGCCCCGAAAGTTGGCTGGGCCTCAACGCCAAGGGCGCGACATGGCTGTGGCGGTCCGGGAAGGCCGCGCTTCAGCAAGGAGCGATCACCGGCACCGCCGATCCGATCGTGCAAGCCCTCAACATCAGGGCGGGCGTGCAAGACCGGTACGATCCGGCTCGCACCGGCCTTGCCGTCGGGGCAGGCGCCTTGCTCGGCGCCGGTGGACGGTTGGGATCGGAATCGCTTAGCCAGCAGCTTTCTTCGAAGGAGAGCGTGCTTTCAAATCTTTATCGCTGGACAGAAAGGACGCTTCGAGTATTGGACCCTTCGAACTCGGAGCTGCGACGCACGAATACCGCAATCTGGATTCCAACAACCAAAGATCTCGCGCGTCTCAACAATGAGATAACGAGGATAAAAGAAGAGAGAAAAAATCTAAAGCATCTTGAGACTCATCACGTCGCAGCACAGGAATTCAAATCCGACTTCAAGAGGCTTGACATCGAACCTGAAGATTATTTGATGTTTATGCATGTCGAAGACCACCGTCTAAAGCCGGGCGGCGTACATACAGGGCCGAACAATTGGAATGGACAATTGCGCAGATTCTTTAACAATAAAGGAGATTGGACTGAGCAAGAAGCCTTGGAACAATTGAACAAAATGATGGGAGGAATTCCTCCCTGGAGAGCGCCATGACATCCAATTTTTGGCTACTGGAGGCGCGAAAGGGGCAGCCGTTGGCCGAGGAGGCACCTGACTGCGGATACATGACAATCACCTGTCCGATTCACAAGCGCGCGAAAAGAACCATGGGCGGTCTGTCGATAATCGTTCATCCATTGGGCATGAAGGACTTCACTTGGACTTGGAATGGCGATGTATTGGTCTCCCTGAGGGCCTTGCGTGTCTTTGAAAAACGTCGAGTCACCGGATTCGAAGCTAGGCCAGCGAAAGTCTGCTACCCTGAGACGATTAAGCAGCGGCCGCCCGATCTATTCGAGCTCGTCGTCACGGGATGGGGCGGGCTCGCGGCGCCGGCGAGCGGCGTTACCCTGACAAGCTTTTGTCTGACCTGCGGGCACCGGCAGTACAGGATAGCGGAGCCCAGTCGTCTGATCGATCCTGCGGCTTGGGACGGAAGCGATCTGTTCATTGTGTGGCCACTCCCTCGGTATCATTTTGCCAGCGAGCGCCTGGCCAGCATTCTCCGCCAAGAGGGCGTTTCCGGGGTAGAGTTCATCTCGGCACCGGAGATTCCCGTGGAGAGGGGAGCCAGTGTGAGTCCTGGTACTCTTTCGCTGTCCATGCCGGAGCATCGCGCGCGCGAGCTGGAGGAACGTTTCGGCGTTTCACATTGGCTCGTACGGAAGTAATAAATCGCGCTTGTACAATGAGGGTTTCGTCAGGTACCCGACCCCACCGCGAATGTGTGCTGGCGGCTCTGGATGGCTCCGTGTATGGGCATTGTGACTTCTGCCGATGCAGCCGCAGATGAACAATTTCCGTGAGCAGGTATTATCGGGCGGGCAGGATCGACATAGATAAAGCAAGGAGCCTTGAAGCCGTGAATTCACAATGCCCGACATGCTCCGCCCGTCAGGGAGGCTATCTCAGCAATTATTCGAAGACTATGAAGCGGCTGTATGGATTTGACGAGGAGTAGCAGGTACTCGGATGAGCAGAAGAAGACGTGTATGAAATTTGGTGCCGACTATTTCCCATACGACGACTACATGATGGTTGGAATCAGCAGGAATTTTGATCCAACCGATTATCCGATCAACGGACTGCGTCATCCTCCCGAGGGAGATTCGATCTCGCTGGAGGCGGCCAGCAAGATCCTGCGATTCGTGGCGTGGAACCCGGCTGGCGCGGCCTCTCCCCGCTGGATGAGATTCAGCTGATGCGATACAACCACGCGTACAGAACCCTGCGAGAATTGGATCCCGAGAATCCGCGGCTCTCATCTCTCTACACCTCTGTGTGGTTTCCGCAGAGTTGGGACATCCATGATCTCAATCAAGAAATCGCCAGGGTGCACAGTCGACTACCCAAAGATCTGCTACCCAAGGAGCTGCGCCAGCTTGATGTACATCATCCATTTCCACTCCAATTTAAGAGGGAATTTAGGGCCTGGGGCATCGAGCCGGAAGACTATACGATGCTCGTGCCAGTTGGATGGCATCGACTGAAACCCGGTGGTCTGCATACCGGTCCCGATCACTGGAACAAGCAATGGGATCGGTACATCGCGCAAGAGGGGGAACCGACCAAAGAGCGCGCCATCGAGCACCTGAGCACCATGATGAAACAGATACCTTGGATGAAGCCATGACTTCGAAATTCTGGCTATTGGAAGCACCGGAAAACCAACCGCGGGCTGAGATACGCGATGCGGAATATGAACAAATTACATGCCCGACGCACGAGGGACATAGGCGCGCCGGAAAGCGACTCGGCGACCTGTCGGTCATCGTTCATCCGCTGGGCGCAAGGGACTTCACCTGGATCTGGGGCGGCCGCGCATTGATTTCGCGAAGAGTACTGAACCTGTTCGATAAATACGGCGTCACCGGATTCGAAGCGAAACCGGTCAGGGTCTTCTATCCCGAGGCTATCAAGCCGCCGCCGCCCGAAATGTTCCAGCTCCTCGTTACGGGTTGGGGTGGGCTTGCCGCACCGGCGGCTGGCGTAAGTCTGATAGAGTGGTGTCCGGCCTGCCGATACAAGCGATATGCCATAGCGGAGCCAAGCCGGCTCATCGATCCTGCGGCGTGGGACGGGAGCGATCTTTTCATTGTGTGGCCACTTCCCGGGTTGATATTTGCAAGCGACCGCCTGGCAGATATCCTCCGGCAGGAAAGGGTATCCGGACTAAAGCTCATTCCCGCGCCGATGATTTGGGTAAAGAAGGGAGGCACTGCGAGTCCTGGCTCTCTGATGCGGCGTATGCCAGAGCGCCGCGCGCGCGAGCTTGACCAACGTTTTGGTGTTTCGGATTGGCTCGTGCCAAGATCGTAAATTTAGTCAGCGTTCCTTGGCGGAACAATGCGCGGAAGTACCTTGCCGAATGCTATCCGTCGATTGGGAGTAGCATCAATGAATTGGGGCTTGGATCAGCAGAAGATTTGCCTGCGCCGACTATTTCCCATGCGACGACTACATGATGGTTGGAATCAGCAGGGATTTTGATCCAACAGACTATCCGATTAACGGACTGCGTCATCCACTCGAGGGACTCGACCGGATGGTACATATGGTCAAACGAGAGATTTTCTGAGGAGCCTGATTTCTTTGTTTCCCTGCATACCATCCACCTGCGGGAAGGACGATGCCCGGAGATTGTAAAATATCTAGGATTGGCACCGGGATGGCGCTTCTTGATTGCTCCAGGTTGGGAGGATGTCTGGTTTGATCCAAAGCTCTTGATGATTTAGCGATTCACGTGCACACGATGCTTGGATTCCAAAAAGCCTGCCCCATCGTGGGCTTCAGCAGCATCCATGTATGATCCGGGCGGCAGCAAGTCGCGAGCAAGCGCGCGCTCACGGCATCGGCGCTGCGCCTCCCAGCCCACGAGCCAGCCGCTCACTCCACCTCCGGCCGCGTGGGCCGGCCGCGCGCGGTCGCGAACGAAGGGAGGAGATGGCCCTCGACCTCCTGCCGGATCAGCTCGAGCCACTGCTCGGCGCGCTCGGCACGCTGCATCGCCACCGCGAGGTCGACCTCGAGGCGGCCGAGCCGGTCCTCCATCTCGACGCGCGCGCGCGCGAGGTGCTTGTCCGCCTCGGCCTCGCTGCGCGCCACGCGCTCGTCCGCCTCGGCCTTGACCCGGTCCGCGCGCAGCTTGGCCTGCATGAGATCGCTTTCCAGGCGTCCGATGCGCTTCTCGGCCTCCGCCTCGACGTGGGCGATGCGCTCGTCGGTCTCGCGCTTCGTGCGCGCGACGAGGTCGTCGGCCTCGGACTTGAGCTTGGCGACGGCCGCCTCGGCCTCGGCCTCCGCACGCGCGGCGCGCTCGTCGGCCTCGCCCTTCGCCCGCTCGACCTCGGCCTCGGCCTCGCGCTTCGTGCGCTCGACGTCGGCGTCGGCTTCCGCCTGCAGCTTGGCGACGGCGGCGGTGGCCTCCGCCCGCAGCCGGTCGACCAGGCCGTCGGCCTCGAGCTCGAGCTCGTTGATCCGGTCGTGCGCCAGGCGCAACTGCGCCGAGAGCTTGTGCGCCAGCGCCATGGCGCGGTCGCAGTTCGCGTTGGCGAGGTTCGCCGATTGCTGCAGCTTCGCCGCGAAGTC
>WNFC01009632.1_pt1 | contig 14972 bp, 7 predicted proteins | sample 5400541 | NCBI WGS metagenome assembly WNFC01 (sample SAMN13153342, study PRJNA577476) | soil metagenome | isolation source: 120 cm saprolite under Douglas fir tree site 2 hole 2 replicate 1 | place: USA:California | collected 2015-04-18
CCCATATCAAGGGCAAGAAATCGCATTCGATCGTCGAGCAAGGTCTCACGGTATTGCGCAATCTCACCCACCGGGGCGCGGTGGGCTGGGATCCCAAGCTCTCAGACGGGGCGGGCCTGCTCATCCAGATCCCCGACAAATTCCTCCGCGAGGTCATGGCAAGGCAGGGCCTGAAACTGCCCCCCGCAGGCCAGTATGGTGTCGGCATCGTCTTTCTGCCGCGCGACCCGGCCTCGCGCTTTGCCTGCGAGTATGAGATCGAGCGAGCGATCAAGGACGAGGGCCAAATCCTGCTCGGCTGGCGGGACGTTCCGGTGGACAACAGCGACCTCGCGGAACCGGCGAAGCGGATCGAGCCGGTGATCCGGCAAGTGTTCATCGGGCGAGGCAAGGGAGTGACCGTCACCGACGCATTGGAGCGCAAGCTCTACATCATCAGAAAGAGCTCGGGCCACGCGATCCAGGCGCTCAAGCTCGCGCACGGCAAGGAGTTCTACGTTCCCTCTATGTCGGCGCGCACTGCGTGCTATAAGGGCATGCTGCTCGCGCACCAGGTCGGCCAGTACTACAAGGACCTGCAGGATGCGCGCGTTGAGTCCGCGCTCGCCTTGGTCCACCAGCGCTTTTCCACGAACACCTTCCCATCCTGGGACCTGGCACACCCGTTCCGCATGATCTGCCACAACGGCGAGATCAACACGCTGCGGGGCAACGTCAACTGGATCCGCGCTCGCCAGGGCGCGATCTCGAGCCCGGTTCTTGGCCGGGACCTCGAGAAAATCTGGCCGCTCATCTACGACGGACAATCCGATTCAGCCTCGTTCGACAACGCGCTGGAGCTTCTGGTCATGGGAGGGTATTCAGTCGCGCATGCGATGATGATGATGATCCCCGAGGCCTGGGAGAACCACACGTTGATGGACCCGACGCGGCGCGCATTCTACGAATACCACGCCGCCATGATGGAGCCTTGGGACGGCCCCGCCTCGATCGCGTTTACCGACGGGCGCCAAATAGGCGCGACGCTCGACAGGAACGGCCTGCGGCCCTCGCGCTACATCGTCACCGCGGACGACCTCGTGATCATGGGATCGGAATGCGGCTGCCTGCCGGTGCCCGAGGACAGAATCGTCAAAAAGTGGCGCCTGCAGCCCGGCAAGATGTTCCTCGTCGATCTGGAGAAGGGCCGGATCATCGACGACGAGGAGCTCAAGAACACGCTCGCCGGGGCGAAACCCTACGCGGAGTGGATCGAGCGTATCCGCGTCAAGCTCGACGAGGTCGAGACCGAAAAGACCCCGCCGCTGAAAAGCTCGGTGCGGATGCTCGACCGCCAGCAGGCCTTCGGCTACACGCAGGAGGACATCAAGTTCATCGTGACCCCGATGGCGACGAACGGCGAGGAACCCGTCGGCTCGATGGGCAACGACTCGCCGCTTGCGGTGCTGTCGGACAAGAACAAAACGCTGTACAACTACTTCAAACAGCTCTTTGCGCAGGTCACGAACCCCCCGATCGACCCGATCCGCGAGGAGCTGGTGACGTCTCTGGTGTCTTTCATCGGACCGAAGCCGAACCTCCTCGGCATCGACGAGATGAACCCGCCTCTCCGGCTCGAAGTGTCGCAGCCGGTGCTCGATTTCTTCGAGATGGAGAAAATCCGGCACATCGAGCGCTACACCGGCGGGAAGTTCCGCTCGCTCGAGCTGGACATCACCTACCCCATCGCGTGGGGCAAGGAGGCGGTCGAGGCGCGCCTCGCGTCACTTTGCGCGCAGGCCGAGGATGCGGTGCGCGCGGGTTACTCGATCATCGTGATTTCCGACCGGCTCGTGGAGCGGGAGCGCGTGGCCATCCCGGCGCTTCTGGCATTGTCGGCGATCCACCAGCACCTCGTGGCGAAGGGTCTTCGCACGAGCGCGGGTCTCGTGGTGGAAACGGGCTCCGTGCGCGAGGTGCATCACTTCGCCCTGCTCGGAGGGTACGGCGCCGAGGCGGTGCATCCGTATCTCGCCCTAGAGACGCTGCTCGATCTTGCGGCGAAGGGCGAGCTCGGCCCGGACCTCGACGGCAGAAAGGCGATCAAGAATTTCGTGAAGGCGATCGGCAAGGGCCTGAAGAAGGTGATGTCCAAGATGGGGACCTCGACCTACATGTCCTACACCGGCGCGCAGATCTTCGAGGCGGTAGGCCTCGCCAGGTCGCTCGTGGACAAGTATTTCACGGGCACCACCTCGTCGATCGAAGGCATAGGCGTGTTCGAAGTCGCCGAAGAAGCGATCCGCATACACAAGGCAGCGTTCGAGGACACCGATCCGGTGCTGCATTCGACGCTGGACGCGGGCGGCGAGTACGCTTGGCGCGTGCGCGGCGAAGAGCACATGTGGACGCCCGACGCGATCGCAAAGCTGCAGCACTCGGCGCGGCAGAACTCCCCCCAGGCCTACAAGGAGTACGCGGCGATCATCAACGACCAGTCCCGGCGCCACATGACCTTCCGCGGCCTGTTCGAATTCCGGCTCGACCGCGTGAAGCCCGTTCCGATTGAGGAGGTCGAACCCGCTGCCGAGATCGTCAAGCGTTTTTCGACCGGCGCAATGTCGCACGGCTCGATCTCGGTCGAAGCGCACACCACGCTCGCGGTGGCGATGAACCGCATCGGCGGGAAATCGAACACCGGCGAAGGCGGCGAGGACCGCAAGCGCTACGCGACGGTGAAGGCGGGCGAGACGCTGCGCTCGCGGCTCGGTGCGAACCGCGTCGCGCGCGACATCGAATTGCGCGAAGGCGACGTGCTCAAGTCCAAGATCAAGCAGGTCGCCTCGGGGCGCTTCGGCGTGACGGCCGAATATCTTGCAAGCGCGGAGCAGATCCAGATCAAGATCGCCCAAGGCGCGAAGCCCGGCGAGGGCGGGCAGTTGCCCGGGCGCAAGGTCTCCGACTACATCGCCGAGATCCGCTACTCGACTCCCGGCGTGGAGCTGATCTCGCCGCCGCCACATCACGACATCTACTCGATCGAGGACCTGGCGCAGCTGATCCACGACCTGAAGAACGCGAATCCCTCCGCGTCCATCTCGGTGAAGCTCGTCTCGGAAGTGGGCGTGGGCACCGTGGCTGCGGGCGTGTCCAAAGCCAAGTCCGACCACGTCACCATCTCCGGGCACGACGGCGGCACGGGTGCCTCGCCCTGGTCGTCGATCAAGCACGCGGGCACGCCCTGGGAGCTGGGCCTGGCGGAAACGCAGCAGACGCTGGTTCTCAACCGCTTGCGCGGCCGGATCGCGGTTCAGGTTGACGGACAGATCAAGACCGGCCGCGATGTGGTGATCGGGGCGATCCTGGGCGCCGACGAATTCGGGTTCGCGACCGCGCCGCTCGTCGTGAGCGGCTGCATCCTGATGCGCAAATGCCACCTGAACACCTGTCCGGTCGGCGTCGCGACTCAGGATCCGGTGCTTCGCAGGAAATTCTCCGGCAAGCCGGAGTACGTCGTAAACTACTTCTTCCTCGTCGCCGAGGAGGCAAGAGAGTTGATGGCCCAGCTTGGCGTGCGCAAGTTCAGCGAGCTGATTGGTCGCACCGATCTGCTGGACATGAAGAAAGGCATCGAGCACTGGAAGGCGAAAGGCCTCGACTTCTCGCGGATTTTCAAAATGCCGGACATGCCCGCGGAAGTCGCGCGCTACAACACGGAAAAACAGAATCACGGACTCGAGAAGGCTCTCGACAACCGGCTGATCGAGCTTGCGCGACCCGCGCTCGAGCGCGGGGAGAAGGTTTCGATCGACATGCCGATCCGGAACGGCAACCGTGCCGTCGGTACGATGCTCTCGCATGAGATCGCGCGCCGTTACGGGCACGAGGGGCTGCCCGATGGCACGATTCACGCCCGGTTTGCCGGGTCCGCGGGCCAGAGCTTCGGGGCCTTCCTCGCCAAGGGCGTGACGCTCGATCTGGTCGGCGACACCAACGACTACTGCGGAAAAGGCCTTTCGGGCGGGCACATCATCGTATCGCCCTCGCCCAAGTTCCGCGGCGAGCCGACCGAGAACATCATCACGGGCAACGTAGTTCTTTACGGAGCGATCGCGGGAGAAGCGCATTTCCGCGGCGTTGCCGGCGAGCGCTTCGCGGTGCGCAATTCCGGGGCTCGCGCCGTGGTCGAAGGCGTGGGTGACCATGGATGTGAATACATGACCGGCGGCACCGTGGCCGTCCTGGGCGTCACCGGACGCAACTTCGCCGCCGGAATGTCCGGCGGCATTGCCTATGTGCTCGATCTCGACGGCGAATTCGTGAAGCGCTGCAACACGGCGATGGTGGACCTGGAGCCGGTTCTTTCCGAGTCCGAGCAGCAGGGCAAGTTGGCAGGAGAGCTCTGGCACCGCGGTCAGGCCGACGAGGTGATTTTGAGGGACATGATCGAGCGCCATGCGGAGCTCACAAACAGCCGCCGCGCAAGGGAGATCCTCGAAAAATGGGCGGCCTACCGTCCGCGCTTCGTCAAGATCTTCCCAAGGGAATACCGTCGCGCTCTCGGAGAGCTCGCCGCGGCGCAACGCAAGGCGGCCGCGTAGATGGGGAAAGTCACGGGATTTCTCGAGTTCCAGCGGCTCGAGGAAGCGCACCAAGAGCCCGGGCAGAGGAAAAAGCATTACCGGGAGTTCATCCTCCGCCTCACCGAAGAGGAGGCGAAAGTCCAGGGCGCGCGTTGCATGGACTGCGGTACACCGTTTTGCATGTCGGGCTGCCCGGTCGACAACATCATTCCGGATTTCAACGATCTCGTCTACAAGCAGGACTGGCAGCACGCCATCGAGACGCTGCATTCCACCAACAATTTCCCCGAATTCACCGGCCGTATCTGTCCGGCTCCGTGCGAGGAAGCGTGCGTGCTGCGCATCAACGACGACCCGGTCGGCATCAAGTCGATCGAGCACGCGATCATCGACAAGGCGTTCGAGGAAGGCTGGGTAAAATCGCAGCCGCCTGAGCACAAGACCGGCAAGAAGGTCGCGGTGGTGGGCTCCGGTCCGGCTGGGCTCGCTTGCGCCCAGCAGCTCGCGCGCGCCGGGCACGACGTCACGGTGTTCGAAAAAAACGACCGGATCGGCGGTCTTCTGCGCTACGGAATACCCGATTTCAAGATGGAAAAGTGGCTGATCGAGCGCCGGATCGATCAAATGAAAGCGGAAGGCGTGACGTTCCGTCCGGGCGTCTTCGTCGGCAAGGGGCATGCCGGGAAAGGCGTCACCGATTGGGCCACCGAAACCATCGCGCCCGAGAAAATGATGGCCGAGTGCGACGCAGTGGTGCTTTGCGGCGGCGCAGAGCAGCCGCGTGATCTGCCTGTCCCGGGGCGCGATCTCGACGGTGTGCACTTCGCGATGGAGTTCCTCCCATTGCAAAACAAGCGCGTGGCGGGCGACTCGGGCGTGCGCGAGCTCTGGGCGAGCGGCAAGCACGTGGTGGTGATCGGCGGCGGGGATACGGGCAGCGACTGCGTCGGCACTTCGAACCGGCACGGCGCGAAATCGGTCACGCAGTTCGAGCTGCTCGCCAAGCCGGCTGATCCCGACTATAACCCGGTATGGCCGAACTGGCCGCTCAGGTTACGCACCTCTTCCTCTCACGAGGAAGGTGTACAGCGCGATTGGTCGATCGCCACGAAAGAGTTCGTCGGCGAGAACGGAAAGGTGAAAGTGCTGAAAACGGTTCGCCTTGAGTGGAAGAACGGCAAGATGAGCGAAGTCCCGGGATCGGAATCGATGCTGCCCGCAGACCTCGTGCTTCTCGCGATGGGATTCGTATCGCCGGTGCCGGCGGTGCTCGAGGCGTTCGGCGTAGAAAGGGACCCGCGCGGCAACGCCAAGGCGGAAACCGACGGAAAAGGCAGTTACGTCACGTCGGTTCCCAAGGTCTTTGCCGCGGGCGACATGCGCCGCGGCCAGTCGCTCGTCGTGTGGGCGATCCGGGAAGGCCGCCAGTGCGCGCGCTCGGTGGATGAGTTTTTGATGGGGTTCTCTGAATTGCCGCGCTAACGCGTGCTAACATCGCGCATCCGGCTGAATTCCCCGCTTTTTGTGAATATCGTAATTCTCGCCGCCGGTCCGGGCAAGCGCATGCATTCGAGCACGCCCAAGGTGCTGCATCGCCTGGCGGGCCGCGCGCTACTCGCACACGTTTTCGATACGGCGAAACAACTCTCGCCGAAGGTCATTTGCGTTGTCCATGGCCACGGCGGCGAGCTCGTGCGCCAGGCCGTGGACGAGAACGGTGCCATCTGGGTCATGCAGGAACCTCAGCTTGGCACCGGTCACGCGGTGATGCAGGCCGCCCCTCATCTCGACGAGCGCTGGCCGACCCTCGTGCTCTATGGCGATGTCCCGCTGATTCGCGCCGAGACCTTGAAGCATCTTGTCGAGGCGACAGGGACGGGGCTGGGCCTTCTGACCGCGACGCTCGACAATCCCACTGGATACGGGCGCGTCCTGCGAAATGGAAAAAAGGTGGTGGGAATAGTCGAGGAAAAAGACGCCAACGCACGGCAGCGCGCCCTCCGCGAGATCAACACCGGCATCGTCGTGGCACCGACGAAGAAGCTCAAGTCCTGGCTCGCGAAGCTGCAAAACAATAACGCGCAGAAGGAGTATTACCTCACCGATATCGTCGCGCTCGCAACGAAGGAGCGCGTACGTGTGACGGCAATCCATGCAGACGCGGTGTGGGAGACGCTCGGAGTGAACAGCCGCGGCCAGCTCGCCGAGTTGGAGCGCATCTACCAGCGCAGACTTGCCGCTACGCTCCTGGAGCAGGGGGTGACGCTCGCCGATCCATCGCGCTGCGACGTGCGCGGAAACCTTGCCTGCGGCCGAGATGTGACGATCGACGTGAATTGCGTGTTCGAAGACGTGGTGAAGTTGGGTGACGGCGTGTCGGTCGGCGCGAATTGCGTGCTGAAGTGCGTGACGGTAGGCGCCGGCACGCGCATCGAAGCTTTCTGTCACTTGGAGGACGCCGACATCGGCGCGGACTGCCGCATCGGCCCCTACGCTCGCATCCGCCCGGGCACGCGCACGCGCGTAGCCGAAAGAGTGCACATCGGCAACTTCGTGGAGGTGAAGGCGAGTAGTATAGGCGCAGGTTCCAAGGCCAATCACCTCTCCTACATCGGCGACAGCGAGGTCGGCAGCAACGTGAACATCGGCGCCGGCACGATCGTGTGCAACTACGACGGAGCGAACAAACACCGCACCGTCATAGAGGACGACGTTTTCATCGGCTCGGACACCCAACTAATCGCCCCGGTGCGCGTGGGCCGGGGCGCGACGCTCGGTGCAGGAACCACGCTTACCAAGGACGCTCCAGCAGGCGAGCTGACCCTCTCTCGCGTGAAGCAGGTGTCGATTCCGGGCTGGCAGCGGCCAGCAAAGAAGAAGTAATCGAAAGGCAAACCGCATGTGCGGAATAGTCGGGGCGATTGCCAAGCGTAACATCGTTCCCATCCTCATCGAGGGGCTTAAGCGGCTCGAGTATCGCGGCTACGACTCCGCCGGGGTCGCGGTCCTCGACGGAATGGCGGCGGGATCGCGGGCGACGTTGCGCCGTGTGCGCTCGACCGGCCGCGTCGCCGAGCTGGAGAAGCTCGCCGGTTCGCATGGCCTCGCAGGGGACATCGGGATCGCGCATACGCGCTGGGCCACCCATGGCGTGCCGTCGGAGAAGAACGCCCATCCGCACGTTTCGGGCGGCGTGTCGGTGGTCCACAACGGCATCATCGAGAACCACGAAGAGATGCGCAAGCGCCTGCGCGCCAAGGGCTACGAGTTCGTGTCCGATACCGATACCGAGGTCATCGCCCACTTGGTTCATTCGAACCTGCAAGCGGGCGCGACGCTATTCGATGCCGTGAGAAAGAGCGTGGTCGAGCTGGTCGGCGCCTACGCGATCGCGGTAGTGAGTGAGTCCGATCCTTCGCGGCTGGTGGTCGCGCGTCACGGGGCGCCGCTGCTGCTCGGCCTCGGCGAAGGCGAGAATTTCGCCGCCTCCGATACTTCGGCGCTCATTCAGGTCACGCAGCGCGTCGTCTACCTCGAGGACGGCGACTGCGCCGAACTCACGCTCGATGGGGTGCGCGTCAGCGACTCGGGCGGCAAGGCGGTAAGCCGCCCGGTGCATATGTCGCAGCTCACGGCCGACGCGGTCCAACTGGGGCATTACCGGCACTACATGCAGAAGGAAATCTTCGAGCAGCCGATGGCGGTGGCGAACACGCTGGAGATGGTGACCGGCGCGCAGTCTGTTTCCCCGCAGCTCTTCGGCGCGGAGGCGGAGCGCATTTTTCGCGATGTCGATTCGGTGCTGATCCTCGCCTGCGGAACGAGCTATCACGCAGGGATGGTCGCGCGCTATTGGCTCGAGGCGCTGGCCGGCATCCCCTGCAGCGTCGAGATCGCGAGCGAATACCGCTATCGGGAATCCGTGCCCAATCCGAAGGGGCTGGTGGTCACCGTTTCGCAGTCCGGCGAGACGGCGGACACCATCGCTGCGTTGCAATACGCCAAGTCACTCGGGCACCGCTATGCGCTCTCGATCTGCAACGTGCCGGAGTCCTCTCTCGTGCGCGCGTCCGATCTGCGCTTCCTCACGCGCGCGGGACCGGAGATCGGCGTAGCCTCGACCAAGGCGTTCACCACGCAGCTTGCCTCGCTGGCGCTCCTCACCATGATCCTCGCCAAGCTGCGAGGCCGGTTGCCGGCGGAGCGCGAAGCTGAACTGCTGCAGTCGCTGCGGCATTTGCCGCGGGCGCTGGAGCGCGTTCTGCACGTGGAACCGCAGGTGAGGATGTGGTCGGAGAAGTTCGCCCAGCTTCAGCACGCCCTGTTCCTGGGGCGCGGCATCCACTACCCGATCGCGATGGAGGGGGCGTTGAAGCTGAAAGAGATCTCCTACATCCACGCCGAGGCCTACGCCGCGGGCGAGCTCAAGCACGGGCCGCTCGCGCTCGTGGACAAGAACATGCCGGTGATCGCAATCGCGCCCAAGGACGCGCTTCTGGAAAAACTCAAATCGAACCTCCAGGAAGTGCGTGCCCGGGGCGGCGAGCTGCACGTGCTCGCCGATCAGGACACGCGCATGATCGCGGGCGACGGCATCCACGTCATCCGAATGCCAGATCACGCCGGCTTTCTGTCGCCGATCCTGCATACCGTGCCTCTGCAGCTGCTCGCTTACCACGCGGCGTTGGAACGAGGCAACGACGTGGACAAGCCCAGAAATCTCGCCAAATCGGTGACCGTGGAATAGGGCGGCTCGCGCCACACGGAGAACCGCGGTGCACTCTCACGATCACGGGCCGTTGGGCAGCGATCCGTCGCACGCCAGGCCGGTGCCGGATACTCATGCACCGCCCTCCCCGGGATTTGCACTTGACCCGGTTTGCGGCATGCCGCTGGATATTTCGGCGTCCAAATACAAGCACTCGCACGCCGGCCGACACTGGTATTTCTGCAGCCAGCATTGTCTCGACAAGTTCGCTGCCGAGCCCGAGCGGTACGCCAAGGCGTCGGGGAAGCCCGCCCCGCTCCCCGGCGCGACGCCGGCCGCGATCTACACCTGCCCGATGCACCCGGAGATCCGGCAGGCGGGCCCCGGCAACTGCCCGAAATGCGGCATGGCGCTCGAGCCTGTCGCACCAAGCGCAGACGACCAGCCCAACCCCGAGCTGCTCGACATGGCGCGCCGGTTCTGGGTCGGGCTCGCGCTCACGGTTCCGGTTTTGGGCCTCGCAATGGCCGAACACCTGCCCGGCCTGCACGCGGCGTTGCCGAATCCAAAATTCTCCGGCTGGATTCAGTTCCTCCTGAGCGCCCCGGTGGTTCTTTGGGCGGCGTGGCCCTTCTTCGTGCGCGGCTGGAATTCGCTGATCTCGCGCAACCTCAACATGTACACGCTGATTGCGCTCGGAATCGGCGTGGCGTTCGCCTACAGCGCAGTCGCATTGCTTGCACCCGGACTATTTCCTCCGGCGTTTCGCGATTCCCCCGGAGAAGTCGGTCTCTATTTCGAGGCAGCGGCGGTGATCGCGGTGCTGGTCCTGCTCGGGGAGGTACTTCAGTTGCGAGCGCGTCAGAGCACGAGCGGCGCCATTCGCGCGCTGCTCAAGGTCGCTCCCCAGACCGCGATCCGGATTCGCCCGGATGGCAGCGACGAGGGGGTGCCGCTCGATCAAGTGCAGCGAGGGGATCGCCTGCGGGTGCGCCCGGGCGAAAAGGTACCGGTTGACGGCGTGATTCTGGAAGGCCGCTCGAGCGTGGACGAATCCCTGGTCACAGGCGAGCCGATGCCGGTGGAAAAGCATCCTGGAGAGAAAGTCACGGGCGGCACGATCAACGGCACAGGGAGTTTCGTGATGCGCGCGGAACGTGTCGGTGCGGAGACGCTGCTCGCACAAATCGTGCATATGGTCGCCGAGGCGCAGCGCACGCGCGCTCCCATCCAGAACCTCGCCGATCTGGTTTCGTCTTATTTTGTTCCCGCGGTCGTTGGCATCGCCTTGGTTGCATTCGTGGTCTGGTCGATCTACGGCCCGCCACCCGCGATGAGCTTTGCGCTCGTGAGCGCCGTATCGGTGCTGATCATCGCTTGCCCTTGTGCCCTTGGGCTCGCGACACCGATGTCGATCATGGTCGGCACCGGGTCGACAAGACCGGCACGCTGACCGAGGGCAAGCCCAGGCTCACCATGCTTGTCGCGGCCGAGGGAACAACCGAAGAACATGTGTTGCAGGTTGCGGCGAGCCTCGAGCGCGGCAGCGAGCATCCCCTGGCTGCGGCGCTCCTTCAAGGGGCCAGGGATCGGGGTATTACACTCCTCAGCGTCGAGGGCTTCAATGCGGTCACCGGCAGAGGTGTGGAGGGAAAAGTCGATGGCCGGACCGCCGCGCTCGGCAACGCGCGTTTCGCCGACTCGCTCGCCCAGGTGCCGCAGGCTTTCAGGGAAAGGGCGGACACGCTGCGTGGCAACGGCGAGACCGTGGTGTTCCTCTTGGAAGACGGGCGCCTTTCCGGGATCATCGGCGTGGCCGATCCCATCAAGTCTTCCACGCCTGAGGCATTGCAGGCGCTCGCAGCCGAAGGCATTCGCGTCGTGATGCTCACCGGCGACAACCTGATCACAGCGCAGGCGGTGGCGAAGAAGCTCGGCATCGCCGAAGTGCGCGCCGACGTTCTGCCCTATGAAAAAGGCGCTGCGGTCAGGGCGCTTCGCGCCGAGGGTCGCGTGGTGGCGATGGCGGGGGACGGCGTGAACGACGCGCCCGCGCTCGCCGAGGCCGACGTCGGCATCGCAATGGGCACCGGGGCGGATGTGGCGATCCAGAGCGCGGGGATCACGCTCGTCAAAGGCGACCTGCGCGGTATCGTTCGCGCGCGGCGGCTTTCGCGCGCCACGATGCGCAATATCCGCCAGAATTTGTTCCTGGCGTTCGTCTACAACGCTCTCGGCGTGCCGATTGCGGCGGGGGTGCTCTTCCCCTGGACCGGCCTGCTTCTGAACCCTATGGTCGCAGCTGCCGCGATGAGCGCGAGCTCGGTGTCGGTCGTCCTCAACGCGTTGAGGCTGCGCCACGCGGCGATCTGACAGGATGCGCCGCCGCGCGAAGGGATAGACTGCGGCATAAGGGCAGACCGCGCTTGACGTTTACGTAAACGTAAAGTAGCCTCCGTTTCTCCAGCCAGATCCGGACGCGTTGGGGCAGCCATGACCGATCTGAGTGCCTCGCGGCACACCGAATACAAAACGAAGAATAAGATCCGTTTCGTGACGGCGGCGTCGCTTTTCGACGGCCACGACGCAGCCATCAACATCATGCGCCGCATCCTGCAGGCCAGCGGCGCCGAAGTGATCCATCTGGGGCACAACCGCGCGGTGGACGAAGTCGTGACCGCCGCGCTGCAGGAAGACGTCCAGGGCATCGCGGTTTCCTCCTACCAGGGCGGTCACATCGAATACTTCAAGTACATGATCGACCTGCTGCGCGAGCGGGGGGGAGAAAACATCAAGGTGTTCGGAGGCGGCGGCGGGGTCATCGTCGCAGATGAGATCCGCGAGCTGCAGGCCTACGGCGTTACGCGCATCTATTCGCCCGAAGACGGCCAGAAGATGGGGCTGCAGGGCATGATCAATGACATGCTCGCACGCTGCGACGATGACCTGTCGCGGCACGCGCCGAAGGGTCTCGAATGCTGAAGGAAGCCGACGCTCTTTCCGTGCCGGCCCTTGGGGTGACCGGTACGGGCGGCTCTGGCAAATCCTCGCTCACCGACGAGCTGGTGCGCCGCTTCCGGCTCGACCAGGAAGACCGCCTCGACATCGCCATCCTCGCCGTCGATCCTTCGCGCAGGAAATCCGGCGGGGCGCTGCTCGGCGACCGCATCCGCATGAACGCCATCGCGGGAGGCCGCGTGTTCATGCGCTCGCTCGCCACGCGCGGCGCTGAAAGCGAAATCTCGAAGAGCCTTCCCGACGTGATTGCGGCCTGCAAGGTCGCTGGATTCGACCTGGTGCTCGTCGAGACCTCCGGTATAGGCCAAGGCAATGCGGCGATCGTGCAGCTCGTCGATGCTTCGCTCTACGTGATGACACCCGAGTATGGCGCGGCAAGCCAGCTCGAGAAAATCGACATGCTCGATTTTGCGGACTTCGTCGCCATCAACAAGTTGGACCGCAAGGGCGGCCAAGACGCGCTGCGGGACGTTCGCAAGCAGGTGCAGCGCAACCGCAAGCTCTTCGACCGATCCGCCGAGGAGATGCCGGTGTACGGGACCATCGCCTCACGCTTCAACGACGATGGCGTCACCGCGCTCTACCAGGGTATCCTGCCCGCGCTCGCGGAGCACGGTCTGAAAATCAAATCGGGCACGCTTCTCCCGATCAAGGTGCGCGCCTCCTCCGCGAGGAACGCGATCGTCCCGCCCTCGCGCAGCCGCTACCTTGCCGAGGTCGCAGACACGGTGCGCGGCTACCACGCTCGCGCCGGCGAGCAATCGAGAACAGCGCGCGAGCGGCAGCAGTTGCTTGCAGCCAGGGCGATGCTCTCAGCGGCGGGCAGGGACGCCGTGATTCTGGATCCGCTCATCGAGGAGAAAAACGCCAAGCTCGATGTGCGTTCCAGGCAGCTCATCGAGGACTGGCCGGAGACGAAGAGGACTTACGCGGGCGACGAGCAGGTGGTCAAGGTGCGAGAGCGGGAAATCCGCACCCGGCTCAACACGATTTCCATTTCGGGGACTAAAGTGCCGAAAGTCGCGCTGCCGGGCTTCGAGGACCACGGCGAGATCCTCAGGTGGCGCATGCGCGAGAACCTGCCCGGCTCCTTCCCGTTCACCGCAGGTGTATTTTCCTTCAAGCGCGAGAACGAGGATCCGACGCGCATGTTCGCGGGCGAGGGCGATCCGTTCCGCACCAACCGCCGCTTCCATCTGCTGTCGAAAGACATGCCGGCGAAGCGCCTCTCGACCGCGTTCGATTCGGTGACGCTCTACGGCTTCGACCCGGACCTGCGCCCGGACATCTACGGCAAGGTCGGCAACTCGGGCGTATCCATCGCCACGTTCGAAGATATGAAAGTACTCTACTCGGGCTTCGACCTGTGCGACCCGGCGACGAGCGTCAGCATGACGATCAACGGGCCGGCGCCGACGATCCTCGCGATGTTCCTCAACTGCGCCATCGACCAGCAGATGGACAAGTTCCGCGCGGAAAACGGTCGCGAGCCGACGGCCGCCGAGCGCGGAGAGATCAAGGCGGAAACACTTTCAACTGTTCGCGGCACGGTGCAGGCGGACATTTTGAAGGAAGACCAGGGCCAGAACACCTGCATCTTCTCGACCGAGTTCTCGCTCAAGGTGATGGGCGACGTCCAGGAGTACTTCATCGACCACGACGTGCGGAATTTCTACTCCGCATCGATCTCCGGATACCACATCGCAGAGGCGGGCGCGAATCCGATCTCGCAGCTCGCCTTTACCCTCGCGAACGGCTTCACGTTCGTCGAGGCCTACCTCGCACGCGGAATGAAGATCGACGATTTCGTGCCGAACTTGTCGTTTTTCTTCAGCTACGGCATGGAGCCCGAATACGCCGTGCTCGGACGCGTGGCGCGACGCATCTGGGCGGTGGCGATGCGGGACAAGTACGGCGCGAACGAGCGCAGCCAGAAGCTCAAATTCCATTCGCAGACATCGGGACGCTCGCTCCATGCCCAGGAGATCGCCTTCAACGACATTCGCACCACGCTCCAGGCGCTGATCTCGACCTACGACAATACCAATTCCCTGCACACCAACGCCTACGACGAGGCGATCACCACGCCCACCGAGGAGTCGGTGCGCCGCGCCATGGCGATCCAGCTCGTGATCAACAAGGAATGGGGTTTGGGAAAGAACGAGAATCCGAACCAAGGCTCGTTCATCGTGGAGGGGCTGACCGATCTGGTCGAAGAGGCGGTGTTGAAGGAGTTCGAGGCGATCGCCGAGCGCGGAGGCGTGCTCGGAGCGATGGAGACCGGCTACCAGCGCGGCAAGATCCAGGAAGAATCGATGGTCTACGAGCACCGAAAGCACGACGGCTCTTATCCGATCGTCGGCGTGAACACCTTCCGCAATCCGCACGCAAATCCGGTCCCGCAGAGGCTCGAGCTGATCCGCTCGACCGAGGAGGAAAAGCAATCCCAGCTCAGGCGCCTGGCCGAGTTTCACGAGCGAAACAAGGCTGAATCCGGTCCGATGCTGAAGCGCCTGCGGCAAGCGGTGATCAGGGACGAGAACGCCTTCGCGGTGCTTATGGACGCAGTGCGCTTCTGCTCCCTCGGTCAGATCACCTCAGCGCTGTTCGAGGTGGGAGGTCAATACCGCCGCAATATGTAGGGCGGGGGAGGATATCCCCTCGGCTCCTACGCGAAATGACAC
>WNFC01012694.1_pt1 | contig 14972 bp, 4 predicted proteins | sample 5400541 | NCBI WGS metagenome assembly WNFC01 (sample SAMN13153342, study PRJNA577476) | soil metagenome | isolation source: 120 cm saprolite under Douglas fir tree site 2 hole 2 replicate 1 | place: USA:California | collected 2015-04-18
TCATCCACGGCCCAGCCGATCACGGCCTTCGTATGGCAGTCGATAACCGTCGCCAGGAAAATCCAGCCCTCCCATGTAGAAATGTAGGTGATATCGCCGACCATCTTCTCGCCGGGCGCGGCGGCGGTGAAATTACGCTTCACGCCACATCACCTCAGAAGAGCCGCACCCGTCTCCGATAGCCCGATCGTTAAGCCGGGGAATCTGTCAGCAGGCACGGCCTGAACAGGCCATTCTCAGGTTCTCCGGCTTAACATCAACCTCGGCATAATCGCTGTTAAACCGAACTCGGTTTAACAGCGACCGGGGCAGCAACTACACATCCCGGCAGTTCGCGAAGACGCTGAGAAAAAATAACCTCCGGCATTCCGTCGGGCGCACCGGGATCTGCTACGACAATGCGATGGCCGAATCGTTCTTCGCCGCTCTGAAGAACGAGCGCGTCCACCGCACCCAGTATCCGACCCGTGAGCATGCGCGCCGGGACTGAGCATGCGCGCCGGGACGTTGTGAGGTACATCGAATTCTGGTACAATTCAAAACGTCGGCACTCCGGACTTCAGTACCGGACCCCGCAGCAAGTCCGCAATGAGTACATGGAACGGCAGTCCGCAGCGTGAATTAACCACAAATCCGCTGTCCGGAAAGTCCGGGGCAGACCATTCCGCGGGCTCCTGGCCCACCTGGCCACCCTCACCCGCAACCAGGTCCGGTTCGCCGGCACCCCGGCCACCGTGCCCATCCTCGCCGAACCCACCGCAGATCAGCGCCGCGCCTTCGATCTGATCGGCGCCGCGATCCCGCTCACATTGAAGTAGCCAGAACAGCCACCACCGGAAACGATGAATCCCCAGCTCAGCTGGGGATTCATTCGTCATACACGACGCAACTTCGGTCTAGGTTATTAGCCCTCTAATTCCCAGGATAAACACATATGCCGCCATAAGAGAGAGGAAAATGGTCCCAAAATTTCGAGGGGATGCCGTCAAGAACCGCTGCTGAGATGATTCGTTCTTGAATAGCGATCGCGGGAGGAAGCCAGGCAGCCTATTTCTTAGCCATTCCTGATACAGCCCAATATATTTGTACCAGGCCACTGCACTGGCCAAGAGCAAGGCGGCGAGAGCGAGGGAGATGAATGCGCCAGTAGTGTGCGAAATGACGCGTGCAGATTCTGCGTCGATCACTTAGCTATCCCGTTCAAGGGTCCATGTAATTGTTATTGAGCGACAGAACCTCCGGCCAGAGTCAACTGCGTCTCGCCTGCTTGATTTGAACAGCCACTGGCATTCACAAGACATGACTCACACCTTCCCTTCGCTACCACTTCAGGCCGAAGAAGCGCCCGCCATTCGGATTAACACTAACAATATTGACCATGAGCCCCACGAATCCTCCAATCCCGGGGGCAACGCCGCCACCCCAGCCAAAATGCCTACCCTGCTTTGCGACCTGTACGCATCCGCCGATATCTAGCGCCGCACAGGCGCCGAATGTCCATGGCTCAGCTTTCTGAGGCACAAATGCATTGAAGCCCGCGACCTTTCCGGAAATACCAAACCCGATCCCACCCACAGAGAGATCAAATTCGCCATTCTGGAAAGTACCACCCGCGCACACTACCCAACATACGGACACGCCCACGTAGCCATGGCCGGCGACAGCGCCCAGGACCTCGTTTGTCACGTTATTTGCTACATCATATCCTGCCAATGTGTCATGCCTGACCCGGTCGAAAACATGCGCTATGTTATGCGAAAGCGGCTCCGGTAGGCCGCCGCGGGTGGGGGCTGGCTTTCTGGCGCGGGCTTTGTGGGGGGTGGCGGCTTTGCGGATGACTTTGCGGTGGGCGGTGGGCCTGGGCGGGGGTGCGGGGTGGGTTGTTGTAGGTGGTGAAGCCGTATACGACGGTGCTGGTGCCGGGTCCGTAGCGGGAGGGCGGGCCGGTGCCGCGCATGGGGGGTGGGGGGCACCAGGATTGGGTGCATAGGCCGGTGGGGTCGGTGTTGCTGATGGGGTCGCCGCCGGCGTAGCTGTAGGGTTCCTGGGTGGCGCTGACGGCGGGGTCGACGGACAGGAATTGGCCGGTGGCGGGGTTGTAGTAGCGGTTGATGAGGTAGAGCAGGCCGGTCGGGTCGGTGTAGGCGCCGGCGTAGCCGAACGGGGTGGCGACGGTGAGCCCGCCGGTGGTTTGCGGGTTTCCCCAGGCGTCATACGACGTGGTGGCGGTGAGGGCGCCGGCCGGGTTGATGGTGCCGCGGACGGAGCCGAGGGAGTCGGTGTTGAGGTAGCTGACGGCGCCGGCAGCCAGGCTGACTTGCTCGGCGGGTGCGCCGGTGCCGGTGTAGATGTAGGCGCTGGTTGAGTCCATCAGCAGGTTCCCGGCGGTGTCCCAGGTGAAGTTCTGGGTGCCTGCTGCGGTGGTGGCGGTGGCGCGCAGGCCGGTGCCGTCGTAGGTGGCGGCGGTCATGTTCGCGGTGGGGTTGGTGTAGCTGGTGAGTTGCCCGGCGCCGTCCCAGGTGGCGGACGCCGTGGTGGTGGTGCCTTGCTTGGCCGACAGTTGCTGGCCGCCGGCGTTGTAGGTGTAGTTGGTGGTGGTGGCGGACTGGACCGAGGAGGTCAGCTCGCTGGCCTTGTCGTAGGTGCCGGCCGCGCCGGTGGGCAGGGTGGTCAGGTTGGAGGAGGCGTCGAAGCCGTAGTTCAGCGCGCTGCCCGAGCCGGGGGCCATGGAGGTGACGCGGCCTTTGGCGTCGTAGGTGTAGGCCGCGGGTGAGGCAGGGGTGGACGGGGTGTCGGTTTCGGACAGGATGGTCCCGGCTGGCGCGTCGGCGTAGCTGAACGACTGGAGCGTGGTGCTGGTGTTTTTCAGGGTGATCGCGGATGGGGTGCCGGTGGGGTCGTAGGTGTAGTTGAGGGTGTCGCCGGTGGAGCCGAGGGTTTGGGTGGCGGGGAGGCTGTCGGCGTTGGGGGTGATGGTGATCTGGTGGTTGTTGAAGTCGGTGACCGAGGTCAGGGTCCCGGCGTGGTCGTAGCCGTAGCTGACGGTGGGGGTGGCCGCCCAGGTCGCCGAGGCGGGCAGCGGGTAGGTGACACTCGTGTTGTTCCCGCCGGCGTCATAACCGTAGCCCACGGTCTGGCTGGCGCCGTTCTGAGCGGAGGTGAGTTCGCCGAACGGGTCGTAGATGTAGCCGGAGGACCCGGTCGCATCCGTCATCGCGGTTTGCTGGCCGTTGGCGTCGTAGGTGGAGCTGACCGAGTGGGCTGAGGACCCAGAGTAGCTGACCGACGCGGTGAGGTTGAGCGGGGTGTAGGTCGCGGTGCTGGTAACGCCATTCGGGTCAAGGGCGGTGAGCTTGTTCCCCGCCGGGTCATAGGAGTAGCTGGTGGTCGCGCCGTTCGGGGCGGCGGCGGTCGCCGGGGACGTGGTGGAGACCTTTTCCCCCGCGGAGTCGTAGCTGGAGGTGGTCTGGTAGGCCGCCTGCGCCGGGTAGCTGCTGGAGGAGATCACCCATGGTGAGGATGTCTCGCAGGCGGCGGTCCCAGAGGTGTTGCCGTCCGCGGCGACGACCGAGGTAAGGTCCCCGCGCGGGTTGTAGCAGTAGCTGACCGTCGCGGCGGCGCTGGTGCCGGAGCCGGTGGTCTGCGCCGTCAGTTCCCCGGCGGTGTTGTAGATGCCGGTGGTGACCTGGGCCGGGCCGCCGTTGGTGGCTGCCGGGGCGGTGGTCTTGACCAGGTTCCCGTCGCCGTCGTAGGCGTAGCTGGTGGTCTCAGAGCCGGTCTGCCCGGCCGGCGCGGGCGTGGTCATCGCGGTTTTGTTGCCGTCGGCGTCGAAGGTGACGGTGGTGGCGTCGGCGGCCAGCCGGCTGCCGTACCCGGCCGGGTAGTTCACGGGACAGGACGCGGGGGTGAGCGACCCGGCGGCCACGCCTGTGGGCGGGACGGTCTGCGTCGTGTTCCCTTCGCCGTCGTAGCAGGTCAGGGTGGCGTGGCCGTTCGGGTCGGTGACCAGGGCCGGCTTGTCGTTGGCGTTGTAGGCAGTGGTGGCGGTGTAGCCGCGGGCATCTTGCACCGTGGTGGCGTTGCTGTTGGCGTCATATCCGTAACGGCTGACCCGCGGCGTCACGGTCGCCCCGGACCCGCCCGCCTCGGTCACCGAGGTCTTGTCCCCATCAGCGTTCCACGCGGTGACCGTCGTGTAGTTCCCGGCGTTCGCGCCGGACAGGTTCCCATCCGGGGCGACCACGCTGGTCTGCTCACCGTCGCCGTCATACCCGAAGGTAGTCAGCGCGACCTGCGAGCCGTTCCCATCCGGTGCCGAGGAGGAGGTCACGTCACCCTGGGCGTTGTAGCCCAGCTGGCTCACCACCCCATCCGCGCCGATCATGGCGCACGGCAGCGACGGTGACGGCGGCGCAGTGCTGCAGGTGATGTTCGTGCCGCCCAGCGTGACGCTGTTGCCCTTATACAAGGCGTAGCTGGTGTGGGAGTAGGCGGCGCTGCTGGCGCCCGGCTCATACACCCCGATCGTGCTGTACAGGGCGTTGCCGCCGGTGTCATACAGCGTGTAGGTGACCCCTTGCGGCGGCGCCGCGGACGGCGGGGTGATCACCCCGCCCGCCGCGACCGGCGCCGGACCGGTCTGGGCCGCCGAACACGGGCTGGCCGCCTGCGCGGTCGCCGTGCACGCCGGCTGGTCCAGCGTCGTGGACCACTGCGTCGTGGTGGCGGACTGGCCGCCGACCCCGGACGGGGATGTCTCCGAGACGACGTTCCCGGCCGGGTCGTAGGTGTCGGTGGTCAGGTTCCCGTTGCCGTCGGTGCTAGCGGCATCCAGCAGCGTGCCGCCGCTGGCCCCGCCCGCGGTGGTGACCGGGACGTAGTCGTGCTCGGATGTCAGTGTCGTCCCGGTCCATACCGATTCGGCGACCAGGGTGCCCTGGATGTAGGCATCGACGGTGGTGTTGCCGTCCGGGCCGGTCACCGTCACCGCGCCGGTGCCGGTGGCCGCGTTCATGCAGTCCCCGTCAGCGGCGTTCACGCAGTAGTTGAACGTGGTCACATGCCCCATCGGGTCGGTCTGCGAGGTGACCCGCCCCGCCGCGTCGAACACATTGACCGTCGCGGCTCCGGCGTTGGGGCCGCCGGGCTGGGCGTTCGGGCTGGTGATGGTCAGCAGGTCATTAGCCTGCAGCGGGCCGCCGGTGCTCCCGGGGCCGTAGGCGTAGCTGGTCTTGTGGCCCAGCGGGTCGGTCACCAGCGTCAGGTCTGGCCCGGTGTACCCGTAGGTCCACTGCCGGCCCAGCGGGTCGGTCACCGAGGTGATCAGGCCGTTGACGTCCGAGCCGATGACCAGTGCCCGCCCGGATGCGGCGGTGATGGTCTCGCAGGTGACCGCTGCGGAGGGGCAGCCGCCGGTGCCGGGGAGGGGGTTGCCGTGAGCGATGGTGAGGGTGTCGCCGGCGGCGTCGCTTTCACCGGTCAGCGCTCCGTTCCATCCGTAGGTGTAGATGGTGCCGGGGGCGGGGGTGAAGGTGTAGGTCTGGTTGCCGGAGTTCAGCAGCGCGGAGGCCGCCGGGGTGCCGTCACCGGTGTGGCCGCTCGTGCCGGTGGCGCTGCCGGCGAAGGTGGAGATGATCCCCGACGAGGCCACGACTTTCTGGACCCGGTTGTTGCCCGTGTCGGCGATGTACAGGTCGCCGGCCCCGCTGAGCGCGACCCCGCCGGGTGCCTTCCCCCGACAGCCCGCTGACGCCGGCCGCGCTGCCGGCGACGGTAGAAATTGTCCCCGAAGCGGCCGCGACTTTCTGGACCCGGTTGTTGCCAGTGTCCGCGATATACAGGTCCCCGCCCGTGCTGAGCGTGATCCCGGCCGGTGACTTCAGCAGCGCCGCGGTCGCCGCGCCGCCGTCCCCCGAAGACCCCGAACTGCCCGACGCGCTGCCCGCAACGGTGGAAATCGTCCCCGACGCCTTGGCGATCTCCTGGATCCGGTTGTTGCCAGTGTCAGCGATGTACAAGTTCCCCGCCGCGTCCACCGCCACACCCTGCGGAGCCGCCAGCAGCGCCAGCCCCGCCGCCCCGCCATCCCCGCTCTTCCCCGCCACCCCGGTCGCCGACCCAGCGATCGTGTACACATCCCCGGCGATCATCGCGATCCCCCACTGGGTCCCGCTGCTGCCCGCCACCTCCTGCACCCGCTGCCCGTCGGTGTCCGCGATGTACACGTTGCCGCCCGCGGACAGCACCCCCTGCGGCGAGCCCAAAGGGGCCGACGCCGCCGGGCCGCCGTTCCCGTTGCTCGTCCCCAGCCCATCCAGGGTGTACAGGTCCCCCGGCACCGGCCGGGACACAGCCAGCGACGACGCCCAGTTATCGGTCCACCCGTACCCCAAAGGCCCCGGTGTCCCGGCCTGGGTCTGCTGCTGCGCCGCCCGGGCATCATAGGTGCGGGTGAAACCGAGCGACGGGCCGAACGCAGGAATGGACACATCCGTGGCCGACTGGGTGAAAACACCGGTCTCGGTGTTCACTGGATCCCCCGCCATAGCCTGCGCCACCCCCGGCGCCGCCGAGTTCACCCCGCCGGCCGTCGCCCCCGCCGGGACCTCACCGCCAGCCGAGGGCGCCAGCGCCTGCGTCGCCGCGCTGATCGGCGCGCCCAGCAGCACGTACGGCTGCCCCACCGCCCCATTCGAGGCGGTGAAATCAGCCGGAGCAGCCGCCGTGTCATAGGCCAGGCCGTTGAACTGGGCCGGCCAGGAATTCAGGGTCTCGGTCACCGAGCACGCCGGTGACGCCCACGACGCCAGCGCGCTGCTGGCCAGGTCATTGAACTGGGACACGCCTCCCGGCCCCGCTGGGCCGAGGTGCCCCTGGTCACCCAGACCAGCCTGCTGGCCTGGCACCGCAACCTGGTCGCCGCAAGCACACCACCACGCCGCGGAGTTCGAGTCGGCCGCGATGGTGCGTGACGTGGATTCCAGTGCCCGTTGTGACCCGCTGGGATCGGCATGGTCCGGGATGGTTGCTACAGGACTTCGCTACAGTCGGGCATGCCACAGACGACCAGCGTGGTGCCCTACATTGAAGAGGCTCAGCGGCTGCGACGGCGAGCTTTTATGATCAGAATCGGCACTACCACGATGACGACCAGGACTACGCCCAACAGCACGAAGTCCAAAACCACGATAACCGGTGAGTCATTCACTGTGGGAGCGTAGCAACATGTGCAGCCTGCGCGTCCGAACGCCACAGCGATCGTTCGGGGCGAGGGCGCCGCTGAACCCCTGTCGAGGGCGTGGTCCAGAGTTCCGAAGGAATCGCTTGCGACGCGAGTAGCGCGCCTTTGACACGCGGACTCGCAGGGCTTCAGGATCGGGCGCCGGAGGGACGGCCGCCTCTTGCAGTTTGCGCCCCAGCGCTGACCCCTACGGCGGGATGTCCGTACGGTCGGCTGCGGGGACTGAGTTCCCGCCGACGCCGACGTGGCCCGGAGGGCCAAAGATCGGCAGGCGGCGCAGACGCGTCACGGTTCCCGGTGACGGCGACCTGGCTCCGGACAAATCCTGCGTCATGTTGCGTTCAGCGCGCTCGACGCGCGGCGCTTCCCAAGATCGGCAGTCAGCCCCGGCCCCGGCGCGCTCCGCGCGTCCTTGATGATCGTGAAGAAAGTTCTCACTGACGCGGGACCGGCGCAGCGGGACCGGCGCGGGACCGGCGCGCTCGGCCGGATCACGGCGGTGAGGAAGGGCCGTGCCCCATCTGACTGCTCGTCGGTCGAAGAACATCGTCCCAAGTAACGAGGCGGTTCCAATCTTCGTGGGCCACAGCCGGGATTCCGGTTTTGTGAGTTGCTGTCACAGTTCTCATCGCTTCAGTTCGGCTGATTCCGGCAGTCCGGGCACCTGGCAGGGTGCGAGCCATCTCCCCAGCACGCCGCAGGAGCGCCGCCGGGTCTGAGGCGCAGCACAACGCTAGGGCCGATCATGTCGGCAAAGTAGTCCTCGCGGGTGACGGCCGTCGTATACCACGAGGCCCGGAGGTTCGCCGCGTCCCGGTGCCGCCGCAGCTGCCCCTTGTGCATCAAGATCGCGACCACTGTCGCGACCGTCGTATAGACCGGATCCTCGCCGTGGGCGGCCTGGTAGTCCAGGCGGGGGCGGCAGCCCGGATGGTGAGTGCTTCCCCCGGCGTCCCAGGCGGCGGTCATGATCGCTGATCCGAGCGGCCGAGGCCGGGCACGAGCACGGCTGGGCGATGCCGCACCAGCGCCGCCCCGGCCGTCCGGGTTCCCGAGCGGCGTAGTGCGCATCTTGTGGCCTGCCTGCCGCAGCCGAGCGTCGATGTCGCTGGCGCTGACTGGGGCTACGGCGCTAGTCCTGGTCCGCGGCGTAGCAGGCCGTCCGCCGCGGCGATGAGGATGATTTACCGGCGGCAGGAGCACATGACGGTGAGCGCCACGGCGATGCCGAGCCACATGCCCCGGCGGCGGGCAGGCTGGCCCTGCCCAGCGGGAGTTAAGCAATCTTCGTGATCTTCACGGCGGCGATCGCCAGAGTGACGAGGATCGTGATCAGCTATGCGGCGGCGAGACTCACTGGCCGTCCTCCGGGGTAGCGGCGGCCTCGCGTCTGGCTTCCTCGCCCTCAAGGCGTCCCTATAGCCCGTCCAGAGTCGATGCGTCTACCGTCCAGGTGGCGGTGGCGCGGGGGACCGCCTGCCAGCCTTCTGCGGCCTGCGAGATGCGCCACTGCGGGAACCGCTGCCGCGTGTCGGACAGCGTGCGGGCCGGCCTGCCTGCCGCAGCGGGCTGGTATGCCTCGGCGTTAATGCGGGCAGGGTGGTTGGTATGGCAGCTGGGAAAGTACTTGTGCCACTGGTAGGACGCGAGGTCTTTTCCGGTTGTGGCGCAGATCCGTTCGATGGCGTAGTCGACGTTAAGGTTTCATAGCTTCGGCTTGCTGTGGGCAAGAGGCAGCCTACGGAGTGATGGTTCCCCCTATTGGTAAGGTGCGACATTAGGCTAAGGCCAGGGCAGGGAATTCAATACAGTGTCTAGGACTCGTCGTATGATTTCGCCGATCTTGCCGCGATCGCCGCTCCTCCCATGATGCCGCGAATCCTTCATCCGCTTCGACCTAGTCGACTTCTTTGTTTCCTTCCCGGCAGCTGTGTCAGCCGACCTGGCCCTGTCCTGATCATCATTATCTCGCGGGCCGCGCATTAATCCGTGCCCTCCTTTGTGATATCGCTGCACAAAGCCCTTGCCAGGCCCCACTAGTATTTCCAGGCCTCAGGGCACAGTACCGCGCTCCAGCCACCCGACCACACCTTAAACCATCCCCACAACAGCCGATAGCCTTGCCAGTAGACCTGCACGCAGGCCTTGGCCCAGCGGGTCTGCTCCCACGTGGGAAGCTCAGCAACGTGAGCCCACCAATTTGTTGGGCCGAACACGGGAACCGCCACCCCTACTATCCAGTGCCAAGACACGCCGCCTGTGAAATGTATAAAATACTCGATCGCTTGAGCATACCGGTAACCAATGAGGCTGAAGCCAAAACTTACTACGTACCGCCCCCTGCTCCAGATGTACCACAAACTCGCCCAGAAGTAGCCAGCGTTACCCCAGAACCACAGGAAGTTGTTCCCGGCAGGATCAACGTTGCTGACCGGGTTTCCGCTCGCATATTGGTATGGCTGGAGAGTCTGGCTGACCATAGGGTCAACGGAGAGGAATTGCCCGGTCGCAGGATCGTAGTAGCGGTTGATGAGGTAGATCAGGCCGGTGGGGTCGGCGTAGCCGTCGGCGTAGCCGAAGGGTGTGGCGGAGGTTAGGCCTCCGGTGGTCTCGGGGTTGCCCCAGGCGTCGTAGGCGGTCGTGGCGGTGAGCGCCCCGGTGCCGGAGACGGTGCCGCGTACGGAGCCAAGGGAGTCGGTGACGAGGTAGGTGATGGTGCCGGTGGACAGGTTGACCTGCTCGGCGGGGGCTAGGCCGGTGCCGTAGATGTAGGCGTTCGTGGAGTCCATGAGTAGCTGGGGTATCTGCCCGGTGGTGTTCCAGGTGAACGCCTGGCTGCCGGATCCGCTGGTGGCAGAGGCCCGCAGGCCGGTGCCGTCGTAGGTCGCGGCGGTCATGGACGCGGCCGGGCTGGTGTAGGCGGTGAGTTCCCCGGCGCCGTTCCACGTCCCCGACGTGATGATGGTCGAGCCCTGCTTGGAGGTCAGGCGCTGCCCGTCAGCGTTGTAGGCGTAATTGGTGGTGGTGCCCGCCAGGGTGGCGGAGGTGAGCTCGCTGTTGTTGTCGTAGGTCCCGGTCGCTCCCGTCGGCGTAGTGGTGAGGTTGGTGGAGGGGTCGTAGCTGTAGGACAGGGCAGAGCCGGTGCCGGGGGTCATGGAGGTGACCCGGGCTTTGGCGTCGTAGGTGTAGGCCGCCGGGGACTTCGATGACGTGGGGACGTCGGTCTCGGTGGTGATGTTCCCGGCCGGGGCGTCGGAGTAGGTGAAGCTCTGCAGCGTCGCGGAGGTGTTCTTCAGGGTGATCGCTGACGGGGTGTCGGTGGGGTCGTAGGTGGCGGTGATGGTGTCGCCGGTGGATCCGAGGGTCTCCGACGCCGGGAGGCTGTCGGCGTTCGGGGTGATGGTGATCTGGTGGTTGTTGAAGTCGGTGAGTGAGGTCAGCACGTCGGCGTGGTTGTAGCCGTAGGCGACGGTGCCTGTGGCGGCCCAGGTCGCCGACCCTGGGAGCGGGTAGGTGACGCCGGTCGTGTCCCCGTCGGCGTCGTAGCTGTAGCCGACGGTCTTCCCGGCGCCATTCGCCGCCGAGGTCAGCTCGCCGAACGGATCCCAGATGTAGCTGGAGGACCCGGTCGCGTCGGTCATCGCGGTCTTCTGCCCGTTGGCGTCATAGGTGTAGCTGACGGAGTGGGCTGAGGACCCGGAGTAGCTGACCGTGGCCGTCAGGTTCAGCGGAGTGTACGTCCAGGTGGTAATGACGCCGTTAGGGTCGGTGCGGGTCAGCGTGTTCCCGGCGGCGTCGAAGGTGGCGGTGGTGGTCGCACCGGACGGCGCCGCGGCGGTCGCCGGGCTGGTCGTGGAGACCAGCTCCCCAGCCGAGTCATAAGCGGACGTCGTCTGGAATCCCGCCTGAGTGGGATACGAGCTCGACGACACGACCCACGGGGACGCCGTCTCGCAGCCAGCCGTCCCGCCGGTATTCCCGTCGGGCATCACCACTGAGGTGGCCTGGCCATTCGGGTCGTAACAGTAACTGGTCGTGGACGCCGCCGACGTGCCGTACCCGGTCGTCTGGGTCGCCTGCTTCCCGGTGGAGGTGTAGGTGTCGACCGTCACCTGGCTGGTGGAGCCGGTAGCCGGCGGGGCGGTGATCTTGATCACGTTCGCGTCGCCGTCGTAGGCGCTAGTGGTCGTCTCGGACCCGGTCTGCCCGGCGGGCGCTGGCGTCGTCGTCGCCGTCTTGTTCCCGGCCGCGTCATAGGCATACGTTGTGGCGTCAGTGGCCAGCCGGGAGCCGTACCCCGATGGGTAACTGGCCGGGCACGACGCTGGGGTGAGGGAGCCCGCCGCTACGCCTACCGGGGGGACGGTTTCGGTGGTGTGGCCGCCGCCGTCGTAGCAGGTGAGGGTGGCATTGCCGACCGGGTCGGTGACCAGGGCAGGCTTGTCATCGGCGTTGTAGGTAGTGGTGGTCGTGTAGCCGCGGGCGTCTTGCACCGTGGTCGTATTGCCGTTCGCGTCATAGCCGCTGGTGGTGGCGCGGGGGGTGACGGTCGCGCCGGTGCCGCCGGCCTGGGTGACCGTGGTCTGCTCGCCGTCGGCATTGTAGGCGGTGATGGTCGTGTAGTTCCCGGCGTTCGCCCCGGACAGGTTCCCGTCCGGGGATATCTTGCTGGTCTGCTCGCCGTCGCCGTCGTAGCCGTAAGTGGCCTTGGTGATCTCGGAGCCGTTCCCGTCCGGGGCAGCGGAGGAGGTCAGGTCACCGGCAGAGTTGTAGCCGAGCTGGGTGACGACCCCGTCGGCGTTGATCGTCGCGCACGGCAGCGAATTGGACGGCGGGGCGGTGGTGCAAGAGATGCCGGTGCTGCCCAGGGTGATGCTGTTTCCCTTGTACAGGCTGTAGGTGGTCTTGAGGTAGGACGCGGTGGAGCTGCCCGGCTGGTACACCCCGGTGGTCGAGTACAGCGCGTTGCCGTGCGTGTCGTACAGGGTGTAGGTGACGCCCTGCGGCGGGGCCATGGACGGCGGGGTGATCACGCCGCCGGGGGCGACCGGGGACGGGCCGGTCTGGCTGGTGGAGCAGGCGCTGGCGGCTTGCGCAGTGGCAGTGCAGCTGGCGTTGTCCAAGGTGGTGGATGCCTGGGTGGTCTGGTTGCCGCCTGGGTCGGTGGTCGAGGTGGTGTTGCCCGCGGTGTCGTAGGTGTAGGTGGTGATGCCGCCGTTGCCGTTGGCGGTCCAGGTGTCGAGGAGGGTGCCGCCGCTGGTGCCGCCCGCGGTGGTGGCGGGGCCGTAGTCCTTCTCCGACACCAGCGTCGATCCGGTCCACTCTGATTGGGCGGCGAGGGTTCCTTGGGTGTAGTCGTAGACGGTGGTGTTGCCGTCGGGGCCGGTGACCGCGACGGTGCCGTTGCCGGTGGAGGCGTTCAGCCCGGTGTAGTTGAAGGTTGTCTTGAAGCCCATGGGGTCGGTCTGGGTGGTGACCTGCCCGGCAGTGTTGTAGACGTTGACTGTCGCGGCGCCGGCGTCGGGGCCGCCGGGCTGGGCGTTGGGGCTGGTGATGGTGAGCAGGTCGTTGGCGAGAGCTGGGTTGCCGGTGGAGCCGGGGCCGTAGGTGTAGGTGGTGACGTGGGTCATCGGGTCGGTCACCGATGTCAGGTCCTGCCCGGTGTAGGCATATGTCCACCGCCGGCCCAGCGGGTCGGTGACCGAGGTGACCAGGCCGTTGGCGTTGGAGCCGATGACCAGGGCCCGGCCGGAGGCGGCGGTGATGGTCTGGCAGGTGGATGCGGTGGAGGGGCATTGCCCGGTGCCGGGTGCGGGGGTGGCGTAGGCGATGGTCAGGGCATCACCGGCGGCGTTACTCTGGCCGGTCAGCGCGCCGTTCCAGCCGTAGGTGTAGGTGATACCGGGGGCGGGGCTGAAGGTGTAGGTCTGGTTCCCTGAGTTGTAGGTGAGGGTGGCGGTGATGTCCTGGGGCAGGGCGCAGTACCCGCCTGCTTTGACGTAGGGGGCGGTGCAGGTGCCGCCGGTCTGGGGGTAGAAGGTGACCTGGGCGCCGCTGTCCTGGGTGATGGTGACGCCGCCGGGGGCGGGGTATGCGGGGAACAGCCCGGTGGAGGTGGCGGTCACCTCGCGGAGCCGGTCGTTGGTGGCGTTGGTCACGAACAGGTCCCCGGCGGGGTCGACGGCGATGCCGGTGGTGTTCTGGATCAGCGCCGCGGTCGCCGGCCCGCCGTCACCGGAGTCACCGGTCGCCCCGCTGGCGCTCCCGGCGACGGTGTAGATGTCGGCGGCGGTCATAGCGGCAGACCACTGGGTGCCGCCGGCCACGGCGACCTCCTGGACCCGGTTGTTCAGCGTGTCCGCGACGTACAGGTTCCCGGACCCGTCAGCGGTCACCGCCTGCGGGCCGTTCAGCAGCGCAGCCGAGGCCGGCCCGCCGTCCCCAGATATCCCGCTGGTACCGGACGCGCTGCCGGCGATGGTGTACATGTCCCCGCCGCTCATCTGCTGGCCGAACTGGGTGCCGGACGCCTTGGCGATCTCCTGGATCCGGTTGTTGCCGGTGTCGGCGATGTACAGGTTCCCGGCCGCGTCAGCGGCGGCGCCCCGCGGCGCGTTCAGCAGCGCGGCGGCGGCCGGGCCGCCGTCGCCGGTCAGGCCGCTGGTGCCGGACGCGCTGCCGGCGATGGTGGACATGGTCCCCGACCCGGCCGCGACTTCCTGGATCCGGTTGTTGCCGGTGTCAGCGATGTAGATGTTCCCGGCCCGGTCGGCGGCGACGCCGGCGGGCGCGGTCAGCAGCGCCGAGGCCGCCGGGCCGCCGTCGCCGGTCAGGCCGCTGGTGCCGGTGGCGCTGCCGGCGATGGTGGACATGGTCCCGGATGCGGCCGCGATTTCCTGGATGCGGTTGTTGGTGGTGTCGGCGATGTAGATGTTCCCGGCCGCGTCAGCGGCCACCCCGGCCGGGCGGTCCAGCAGCGCGGCGGTGGCCGGGCCGCCGTCTCCGGATGACCCGCGGGCGGCGGTCGCCGACCCGGCGATGGTGTACACGTCCCCGGCGGTCATCACGATCCCGAACTGGGTGTGATTAGCGGCGGCGATCTCCTGGATCCGGTTGTTGTCCGTGTCGGCGATGTAGACGTTCCCGGCCGGGTCGGACACGGCCCCGGACGGGGTCTTCAGCGCCGCACCGGTCGCCGGCCCGCCGTCGCCGACGTTCGACAGCTGCCCCCCGTTCCCGGCGAAGGTCGAGATCACATCCGCGGGGGTGACCATGCGGACCCGGTAGTTGGACTGGTCGGCGATGAACACGTTACCTGAGGCATCCAGGGTCACCGCGGCCGCGCGGTGCATCGTCGCGGAGGTGGCCGTGCCGCCGTCTCCGGAGAACCCGTTGCTGCCCGACGCGCTGCCGGCGATCGTGTAGATGTTCCCGGCGGCCATCATGATGCCGAACTGGGTGCCGCCCGCGTTGGCGACCTCCTGGACCCGGTTGCTGTTTGTGTCGGCGATGTACACGTCCCCGGCCCCGCTGACCGTGACCCCGGCCGGGCCGTTCAGCAGCGCCGATGTCGCGGGGCCACCGTCACCGGTATGGCCGCTCGTGCCGGTGGCGCTGCCGGCGAAGGTGGAGATGATCCCCGACGAGGCCACGACTTTCTGGACCCGGTTGTTGCCCGTGTCGGCGATGTACAGGTCGCCGGCCCCGCTGAGCGCGACCCCGCCGGGTGCCT
>WNFC01004971.1_pt1 | contig 14971 bp, 8 predicted proteins | sample 5400541 | NCBI WGS metagenome assembly WNFC01 (sample SAMN13153342, study PRJNA577476) | soil metagenome | isolation source: 120 cm saprolite under Douglas fir tree site 2 hole 2 replicate 1 | place: USA:California | collected 2015-04-18
TGTACACCCTACGCACCGGCATGGCCCGGTAGGCTCCCTGCTTCAGCCTATGGGAGAGGGCCTGGAGGTTGATCTCAAGGTCCTCGCCGTAGTGCCGCCACGTCTCGCCGTCCACGCCGGGCGCGGCTTCTCTCTTCAAATAGAGATATGCCGTGCGCAACGCTTCCGGGGCGTAGATGTGGTGAGAGAGCGCGGTGAACCGCATCTCCTTATCCTTGCTTGCTGCTTGACGTATCCGCTCCAGCGCACTGTGCGCATCTTTCCGGCTCTGAGTCCGGGACGCGTTTTGCTGTCGCGGATTTCCCTTGGTCAAACCTCTTCCCTCCATCCCCTCCGCCGCCGGTTGCCCAGCCTTGTTCGAGGACTTCACAGGCACACTACGGTGAAGTTCAAGCGGCGGACCATCTCAGTAACCCCGTTGTGCGGGAACTTGTGTTCGACAGCCTCCAACCAGCCACAAGCGCTAGGATCGATTGCCGATGGCCGACACCTCCGGGTTAACCGAATTGATAAATACCACCGCATTTGTCGGTACCGATCTTGCCTTCAACTGTACAGATTGGGTATTGGAAGCCGTGCAACCGCAAATCGTAAAAGCATTCATCGTCAAAAATTTGCAAAGAGGATTCGCAAGCTTCCCGCAGTTTTGCTGATTACGCCGAAACCGGCACCTTCAAGTGTGTTCGCGGGAAGCCCCATCGTCACGATATTGAAGATGTTGAAGAACTCCGCACGAAATTGCAGGCTGATGAGTTCGGTTCCGTTCTTTCGCTTGCCGAAGGGTGTGTCCTTGATAAAGGCGAAGTCATAGTTGTAGAAGGCGGGCCCACGAAATGTGTCTCTGCCCAGCGTGCCAAAGCGACCTTTGTTCGGGCCCGTCCCGTCGGGGAGGTTGATTGGGATGGAAAAGTAGGAGGCGTTGTTCGCGCCCATTCCGAAGTAGTCTTCCCGAATCTTTCTCGCCGTAGAGAGGTGGGGTTTTCCGATCTGATCGGGCCGATCCGCGCCGTTAGAACCAGCGCCTGTCTGCTGGACCCCGGAGTAGACGGTAAACGGTGAGCCGCTGGTGAGCGACGAGATGCCCATGATCTGCCATCCGCCTGTCACCTTGGGATAGACACTGCGAAGAGCACCCCAGTCTTCGAGATGAAGATCCTGCACGGCGCTCAACGTAAATGCCTGTCCAACATCGAAGGTTGATGGACCCTTTTCACGATGAGTATTGAAGGGGTCCTGCGGGTAGGCTTGCGCCACCGCGCCGGTGATTCCCAGGCCGCCGGAGACTGAGCTTGTGTCGTCGATGGACTTGCCCCAGGTGTAGCTGGCCTGGAGGTTCGGTCCGCCATGACCAACGTTTCCGGAGAGTGAGGTTTGGAGCGCGTGATAGCTGGAGTGGGAGGAGGCGGTGATGACATTCTCGAGGCCAAAGCCGCCGATAGGGACGCCCGAAGAATCGAACCGCGTGTAACGGGCAAACTCAGGACCTGCCCCGGGATAGGCATTTGGAAAACTTGTGCGGGGTAGCTTTACACCAGCTGTTCCGACATAGTTCACGTCAGCCGTCAGAGTTCCGAAGGCCCTCTCCAAACCAGCGGTCCAGGTATAGAGGGTCCCATTGCAGAAGGACCGATCAATTCCGCTAAGGCCGAGAGGGCTCACCGCATGGCTTGGCGTCAGGGCCGCAACGTCGTTCTGATAGCGATCAATATCCATGACCGTATTGGACGCCACATCCTTTGTATTGCCGCTCGCAAAGATATCTACGCCAGCCGGTGTGTACGCACGCGGCAACTGCGCCGGCGTGATCTGGAAGCCAAACGGAACAGGAGCACCCTTGGCCGCCACCAATCTGGGATAGACAGCAAAAGGCGTGGAGCCGGTGAGAAAGTTATCCTGCCAGATGTTTGGCGGAATGACGGTAACCGCACCTCCCACATGAAACTGCAAGAGCTGTGATGCGCGCCATGTCAGCTGTGTCCGGGGTCCCCAGCCGTTAAGGTTGAGCTTATACCCAGGCTGCGGGTTGACAACATATTCCTGCAGGTTGCCTGTATTCAAGAAGCCTGATGTTCGTTTTGCGCGCTCCGTGATCGGCGTATAGATCTCCCACCGGAGGCCATAATCAAGGACAAAACGGGCGTTCAGTTTCCAGCTGTCCTGCGCATAGATAGCTCCGGCGTTGCGATTGATTGCTGCCGGTCCAATGTGTTCTCCGTTGGAGAAATAGCTTGGCGCGACCGCCACCGTATACACAAAGGGGCTTCCCGAGAGCAGTCCCGTCAACGTATCAGGCAATGGGTCGCCGGCGCGGATGTCGTGAGTTCCGCTCAGCGATGGGATATTGGCTCTCGCGTAGGCTGTGCCGCCGCCGAAGTCATATTCTCCGTTTGGGCTGGTGCCAAAGTAAGTGGTATCCCTGTTGAAGCGAACTTCGCCACCAAACTTCCATGTATGGGGTCCCGCTCCTATGGTGAAGTTCTGCTCGGCCTGAAATAAGTTGCCATACGCTGTCATCACCGATCCTGCAGCGGAATTAAAGGCTTCGAACGATCCGTCGCTGAATTTCAAAGCGGGATCGGTCCGGTTCGGCGTCGGGAAAGAGGGTGTGCTGCGTGTAACACTTACGGATGACACCATGGAGACTTTGGGCGATACGGTGCGGGCAAAGTTGAACACCAGGTTTCTCTGCCGGTCCATGTATTGAACTCCAAACGAGGGATCAACGGCAGTCTGGTCAGGATTCGTCGTGGGACCGGTTAGGTTGTTGAAATTGAACCGCACAAAGAAATGGTTCTTGTCGGAGAAGTCGTGGTCCAGCCGGACGGAGAACTGGTTCGCATTAGTGACCACCTTGGACGAAGTCGCATAGGTATGCACTCCATAGGAACCGGTTGGGAGATTGGGCAGCGGATACCGTGCCAGAACTTTGGCGATCCCGGGGTCCACCGGCACGATCAACGTATCACCGGGATAGGCGGTTGTGTCTATTCCCTGGCGTTCCTCTGCCGTGGCGACAGGAAAGACCTGGGTGGTGCCAAGCACCTGGCGAAAGCCTTGATACTGTCCGAAGTAAAACGTCCTTCCCCGGCCGTCGTATACCTTGGGAATCAGGACGGGGCCACCATTTGTAAACCCGAACTCGTTGCGGCGAAAGGGAGGAATCCGTTCGGGATGTTCAGCCGTGGCATGGTCAAAGTAGTTGCGCGCATCGAAGGCCGAGTTTCTGACAAACTCAAAGACAGACCCATGAAATCCGTTGCTACCGGACCGGGTGACGATGTTGGTGAAGCCAGCTGCGCCTCTGCCGATCTCGGCGGGCATCCAGCCAGAACTCGACTGAATCTCCTCGACCGCGTCCACATTGAAGTTAGAGAACGTAGAGCCGCCCATCTCGGGATCGCTGATGTCCGCTCCGTCCATTGCAAATACGGCTTCCACGCCACGTTGGCCGTTGATGGCAAATTGCTGAGTGAAGTTCGTGGCGCCGTTCGCATCCGTCATAGTGCCTGCGGCCAACAACAATAGTTGGCTGAAGTCGCGCTTGTTGAGTGGAAGCACACTCACTGTCTGGCTCGATAGCTCCTCGCCACCAGTGGCTGGACGTTGGTCGGTCGCCGAAGTTACAGAGAGACTTTTCCGGGCCGAAAGCGTAATGACAACTGTCGGGGAAGTACCCGCTATGTTGATAGGGGCAGCGTATTGAATCTTGTCGTGGTTCAGGTCGACTGAAAGCTGGTATTGACCGGCTGGGATGAGTTCGATCCGAAATTGTCCGTCAGTGGCAGTGGTTGCATTGAAGGTTCCACTTTTTCCTGTGAGGTGGACTCCTGCTCCATGGATCGGCACGCCTGCGGCGTCGCGGAGGACTCCCTGCCAAAGAGGTAGTGCGGCATTCTGCGCCAGGATTCCGGTCGAAAATAGAAAACAGGCTACGACTGCCACTGCCAGAATTTTGGAATACTGCCTCATCACCAACTGCGAGGCCCGAGGTTTTGCGTTTGCATCATTCGCGAAAGTGTCCCTTATCTCGTCCCGGAGAAGAGTTCAACTGAGTTCAGCTGCTCTATATTACTTGTCGGTTGCGCGTCGTAACCAGTCAGCCCATAGGCCAGCCACCAGCAAGGCTTCTCTTTCGAAAGACGGCTTCGACCAGTAATGGAGTTAGCATTCGCGGACAAACTCAGGTACTGGATGGGATGGCTTGTGTTGCCCGAGATCAAGAAAAGATCGACGTAGTGAATAGATTGCCATCGGTGGTTGCCGACATAGTCTCGGCGGATCGTGGGCCACCCGGAAGCATTCCGTGTCACGAGGACAAGATTAATCCTGTTACGTCGGCATACAGTAAACGAACTGGTCGCTCAGATGGCGAAAATTCTAGACTGCTTCCGAAATGACGGCCTGATCCATATTCATCCGTTGTGCCGGCAAGTCGGGTTATCGGCAAGTTCGGAGCTACGGAGAATCGGAGTTGCCAAAAAAGCTGTAGTTCGAGGGCTTGTACCATGCAGGGAGGCACGTCGAGCATTCTCCTACTGCTTCTCGCAAATTGAGCTACGGACCAAGATGCTTGCGCAGAAAAGGGCGATCTGCCGCTCGTTTGCCCCGTTCGGAACCTCACTTGGAAAATTATCTTTAATCCATCGGATCATTTCGACTTTATATGGCTGATTGGCTTCGATTGCATCCAGCAAGAACTGAAAACCGATGGGCCGATTGTGAAGGGCAAGCTCCTTCGCAGATTGCGTGCGAACCCACACGTAAGGGGAGATTGCAACGGCGCGTTCCAGAAATGGAAAAGCCTTGTCGCCATAACCTCTCACCATCGAATATGGCAGACTACTGCGATCGGTACCACCGGCATCGGCATCACCCGAAGCGATCAGAATGCTGGCAAGATAGGGCAGGTCAGGAGGCTGGGGATGCCAGGTAAGGCAGGTTCTCGCCTGCTCAGCAGCGCCATCTGAGCGTCCGGCGATCTGAAGAAGAACCTCGTGAGCACGGGGAGACGGCTGCATCGAGCCGAGGTACAAAGCTAGTTCGCGAATTTCGCTCACATTCCCATTCGTGATGATGGCCTGCGAGGCTTGAAGAATCTGACTGTCAGATTCTGCGGCGAGTTCCGCATCGACGGGCCAAGCGCCATTGGGGACGTAAAAGATGAATCGGAGCAGGGTGATCGCGGCGGAGGTCTGCGTTGATGCGTACGGCGCGCGCTGCAGACTGGAGACTGACGTAGAGACCGTGGGCCGAAGATAAGGTATGGAAGCATGAACGATGTTGCGTTGGTCCTCGCGAGTCCAACCCTTGTGATAGGTAGCGAAGTAGGCAAGCGTCTCGCTGGGACCATGCTGCTCGAGCGATTTGGCGACTGCACGAAGAACCTCGGCCTGTGGGAACCGGTCCAAGTTTGAGGCGGCAATTCTGGAGACCATGAGATTGCCCGCATACAGATACTTCACGAAAGTGTTGAGAGCCCGAGGATCAGGTTCGGCGGCAAGCAGTGAAGGAAGGAAATCTCCGGCGAGGTGGCCATCGTCTTCAGGCGGATGGGCGAGCAGGTTCCTGATCCAGGATTCATGTTGTTCGGGCTTCGCCTGGAGGACTTCAAACGTGAGCCAATCGGATTGCGCTCGTGGCTTTGGATTAGGGTTATATGGCCCGTCTGCTACCTCAGTCCAACGAACGGAGTAAACCCCGGCCACATCGAGTGGGTAAAGCACATGGAGAGGAAGGCGGTTCTCCGGAGAACCGGCAGGAGCCGCAGAACCACATGCGATGCCGTCTGCGCTGCCTAAGCCGTTTATGGGGTGTGGCTTGAGCAGTACCCCATTTCGCTTGACTTCAAGGCGATTACAACCAATGTCCTCCACCGTTCCACGGAATGGGTACCGAATGTTCGAAAGTGGGCCGGCAATGGCGCGCACCCATAACGGTTGACCCGTGTAGATAGGCTGGTCGACAGCAATCGTAAGGGCGGGGATGGCAGCGGACTGGGTCTGGGCTGGAAGCTCGGATTGTGTAAATACCGAAGTCAGCAACAGTAGACTGAGTTGGAGCATAGTCGCGCGCCTTCATAAACGCTTGTCTGGCTCAGAGCGTAGCACCTCATGGACCGGTCCGCCTGAAAAGCCCGGTTATCGGCAAGTTCGACCTTCAACGCCCTGGGACCGGTCAAGTTTCCGGAAACCCCGTTTCTAAGGGTATACGTCGGATTTTGGTTTACTCACCCTTTACTCGTCCCCAGCCTTGGACCATGGCGGTACAATCCCGTGCATGCGCGCATACCCAAGCAGTCGCCTCATCTGTTTGTGTGATGGACGATGACGTCGCCCTACATGCGATCTACCGTTGCATCTTTGTTCATGATCTTGACCTTGGGCTCAAGCAAAACTTGATCGGAGCAAAACTCATATGAAGGATGTTAGCAATAGCGCCCGTGGTGCCGGCCATGCAGGAAGTCCATCCACAGAAACGCCCAAAGGTTCAACCCGCCGCAAGCTTCTCGGCCAGGTTGGCGCCACCTTCGCCGCAGGCATGCTCGGCCGCACCGCTTCGGCCTCTGGCCAGTCCAGCAGCAGTGCCGGCGGCGCTGCTGGTGCAAACAATGTTGACTCGCCTGAGGGAGTTAGCAACTCGCGCGTGCATAAGGCGTTTGCGCTACGCGTTAGCGCGGCGATGAACGAGGCACGAATTCCCGTCCCGCCGCACACTACCAACGGCGACGAGGCGCGCTACTCCGACAAGTCCGCCACCTACACCAAAGGATTGCTGCAAGACGGTCTCTGCGAGGTCAACCTGTATGCTTATAAAACTCTCAAAACTGCGTTGAACAGCGGCGAACCGGACGATTTCGAAAAGATCACACTCGGCGGCACGCGGAAGCTGAACTGTCCGCAAGGCGGCTTGACCTTCGACCTGGAAGGGAGCGATTCGGTTCAGTTCGGTAACGCGCCCTCGCACCACAATCAGGAAGACGGCGTCGTCGTTCCACCCCCGCCCGCACTTGCCTCTGCGGCCTATGGCACTGAACTGGTTGAGCTTTACTGGGCCTCGCTGCTGCGCGACGTGGCATTCACGGATTATGCGACCAGTTCAGTCGCGAATGCCGCCGCGCAGGAACTGTCGACGATGTCGGCGTACGCCGGCCCAAGAAACAGCAGTGGCCAGGTCACGCCGGACCTGCTATTCCGCGGAGTCTTCCACGGTGAAACCGTTGGCCCATACATCTCGCAGTTCTTCATAACGCCAACTGCCTTTGGCGCGCAGGCGATTAGCCAGCAGATGACGAGCTACATCTCCCATCTCGATTACATGACCGACCCCTCAACATTTCAGCAAGTGCAGAACGGAATCTCGACTGGCCTAGTCAACCAGTCCGATGCGCAACCACGGTACATGCACGACGGCCGCGGCCTGGGCGCTTACACGCATGTCGACGTGCTCTATCAGGCTTACTTCACCGCGTATCTCGTGCTCAACACGCTCAGCGTGCCGCTCAATCCCGGCAATCCGTACGCCGAATCAAAAACACAGAATGGATTCGGCAGCTTTGGGCAACCACACTTCGCGTCGCTCGTGGCGGAAGTGGCCAGTCGAGCGCTCAACGCTGTCTGGTACCAGAAGTGGTTCGTGCATCTGCGCCACAGGCCCGAATCCGGTGGCGGCATCGCGCACTTGATTGCGACGGGTCACGGCGGCACCATTCAGGGCAAGCTGAGCAGCAATGTGATGAACTCGAACGCGCTGCAGGCAAGCCTCAACAAATACGGCAGCTACTTCCTCTCGCAGGCCTTTCCTGAAGGCTCCCCCACGCACCCCGCCTATCCGACAGGTCACGGGACGGTTGGTGGCGCATGCATCACCATCCTGAAATTCTTCTTCGACGGGAGCTTCGTTCTCCCGAATCCTCTGGTCCCCACCGGCGATGGCCTTGCGCTCGCGTCCTATAGCGGCGCAGATGCGGGCCAACTCACTGTAAACGGTGAGCTGAATAAACTCGCACACAACGTATCCTTCGGCCACGGCATTCTGTCTGGCATCCACTGGCGCAGCGACAGCGATTCGTCGATCGTGCTGGGCGAGGCGGTGGCGATCAGCATTCTTCAAGACAAGGCGCAGACGTTCAACGAGAAGTTCACCGTGCACTTCACGAAGCTGGATGGCACGACAGCGACAATTTCGAACCAGTAGCCGAAGGGGTTTCAGGCGTATCGTCCGGATGTGGAAACAATTCTCTGACAACCAAAATCGGTGTCGAGTTGTCAAAAAACGGGTTACCGGTAGCCTGCCCGGTCTTATTCTCGGAGAACCATATCTTGGATTGCGCCCGAGTCACGGCAAACGGGAGTAATGCCATAGTGCCCGCAAAAATCGGGTTTTCGGCAGGCACAGGCTCGCTGAAAATTCCCTTTTCCGTTGTTAGAATGACGCACATGTTGCGAAGGATTTGGCGGGGAGACCATGCGATGACGGAATGGGATGCTGCAGATTACGAGCGGATATCGGGACTGCAACTGGCAATGGCCGAAGAGGTATTGGCGCTGCTCGACCTGAACGGGGCGCGTCACATTCTCGACATCGGCTGCGGAAACGGAAAGATCACGGCGGAAATTGCCGCCCGGGTCCCACACGCCACGGTCGTTGGCGTCGATCCGTCGCACGACATGATTGAATTCGCATCGGGTCACTATGATCGAGCGATTTACCCAGACCTCCGCTTTGAAATCGCGGACGCGCGCAGCCTGCCGTACCGCGAAGAGTTCGACCTGGTCGTCTCCTTCAATGCGCTGCATTGGATTCCGCAGCAGGATGAAGCCCTGCAATCGATTTACGCTGCAATGAAGTCGGGGGCGCGCGCCCAGCTTCGAATGGTCTGCAAAGGAGGGCGCAAGAGCCTGGAACATGTGCTCGAGGAGACATGTTTCTCGTCACGATGGGCGCGATACTTCGAACAATTTCACAAACCCTATCTGCACCTGACGCCGGAGGCGTACAGCGAACTCGCCGGGCGCAATGGACTGCAGGTGGTCCACGTCCAGGACGAGGATAAGTCGTGGAACTTCAAAACCCGCTCGGCATTCGAGGCTTTCGGTTCCGTGACGTTCGTGGAGTGGACGCGCTTATTGCCTGCGCAAGAAGAGCCGAACTTCGTTGGGGATGTGCTGGACCGGTACCGACTGGTCGCATCCGACAAGCCGAGCGAGGAAAACACCTTCAAGTTCTATCAGATGGACATCGCGCTTCGCCGCTGAAGACGTAATGGTTTTGAGGGCTCTCTCCCGCGCAGCTATTGCGAGAATTTTGTGGGGCGGCACGCTTCATCGTGCCCGATTTTGATTGTCCTGCTCAATATGGAGGCCGCCTCCATGCCCAAGAAAAGCAGACTCAAACGCCGCTCGACTAAGAGCACTTTACGCCTACCAGATCTCGATCACTCCAAGAACTCAGTTCTCCAGAGTCTAGGCTCCTCCGCTTCTAAGCGAACATATGGCTCTGCGATCGAAGATTTCATATCTTGGTACTGCTCCGAACCGCGTCTCGCATTTGGACGAACTGTCGTCCTGCGCTACCGGTATGAGTTGGAAGGCCGACGACTCGCACCGGCGACGATCTATCTTAGATTGGCTGCTGTGCGACGTCTCGCATATGAGGCATCAGACAATGGTCTTCTCAATCCTGGCCTGGCCGCTGGTATCCGCAGGGTCAAAGGCGCGAAACGTCTCGGTATAAGACTTGGAAACTGGTTGACCGCCGGTCAAGGCAACACTCTTCTGGCCGCTCCGAATCGAGCCACCCTGAAGGGCAAGCGGGATCATGCAATGCTTTCTCTCCTTCTCGGGTGCGGTCTGCGCCGCGCGGAGTTGACCGGTTTGGCAGTAGGGCATCTGCAACAGCGCGATGAGCACTGGGCTATCATCAACTTGTATGGAAAGGGCGGTCATGTTCGAACGGTCCCAGTCCCAGCTTGGGTGAAGGCGACTGTGTGGATGAGTGGCTGATAGCGGCAAGGATTGAAGAGGGGGTGATGTTCCGCCGCGTGAGTAGGACAGGGACTGTGAACCGCCAGTCGCCGACATCGGTCAGGATCAGCGTCGGTGCTTTCACTTTAGGCGCTTATGTTATCGGCGACTGTGGGCTTCAGACGCAGAGAAGCCGGCCCCGAGGAGCCGGCTCCCATGTCTTGCAAGCAGTTTTAGAAGTTCAGACGAAGAGCGAATTGGGCAAGCCTTGCTCCCCCTATCGCTCCGCCCGTACCGCTGGTCGCGTTACCCACCGTCGAGGTGATCTTGCCGAAGCTAGAGCTCGTGAAGGTGGCGATCGGGTTTGAGAAGTTCGTATGATTGAAGATGTTGAAGAGATCGGCACGGAAGTTCAGCTTGAACCGCTCGGACAGAGGGAAATCCTTTGCGGTTGCAAGGTCGAAGTTCACCAGCCCCGGACCGTAGTACTGGTCGCGACGTTCGGTGCCTACTTGGCCTGCCGTGATGGTAGAGAAGTAGCTGGTGTCGAAGGCTCCACCGGGGCTCTTGTTATGCTGCGTCAGCTTCCCAGTACCTGTGTTTGGACGATCGGCAAACTGGTTGAAACCGCTGTAATCTGTACCGCCCAGATAGACGGTGAAGGGCAGCCCCGACTGGATCTCGGTAATGCCCGACACCGTCCAGCCTTCAAACGCCTCACGCGAGACGATGTTCTTCGATGTCAGGAACCTCTGTCCAGGACCGAACGGCAGTGGAATCGTGTAGTAGCCCACAAAGCGGTGACGCATGTCGAACGCCGAGTTGCCATACTCCGCCTTGAGGTTGTTGCCGTTCGAAGGATAACCGAAATCTCCCGTGGACCCGAAGAAGGCCGAGCTGTAGTCCAGCGAGTGACTCCAGGTGTAAGAGCCCTGGGCGGCAACACCATGCGCGCCATGATACTTCACCACCGCCACTGCGCCGCTGTAGTTGGAGTTGACCGCTGCACGGCCATAGGAATCTGAGAAACTCCCGTAGTGGTTGTAGGGAAATACCTGTTCGTTAGGGCTCGCAGTACCGCGCTTGGTTGAATCGCGGACGATCACGTTCGGCTGGTTCGGATCGACGAAGATGCCCAGCTTGCGGCCGAGGCTGCCGATGTAGTCAAGCTCGAGCGAAACCCGACTGTTGAGGCCCTGCTCAACACCGAGGCTGTACGCGTAGTTGTACGAGCTGCGGATGTAGGGGTCCATACCATTGAAGGAAAGCAAACCGACCGTCGGCGTTCCCGGCCCTTGTTTGCCTACGTTCTTCACCAGGGGAACGTTCTGGTTGAAGGCCGTCGCATAGTTGAACTTGCCGGACTGTGTCACGCCCGACGCCTGGGTGGTGGTGATGTTGAATGGCGGGTTTAACGACTGGTTGGCCGGGATGTTGTTGAAGATGTCGTCATAACCGACACGGAAGCCGCCACGCAGCACCGTCCTGTCGCTCCCAGGGTAGGGGCTCCATGAGAATCCGAGCACAGGTGCGACATTGTTCCGATCCACAGTGAGCTGGCCGCTGTTGCTCATCGTGATTGCGCCCTGATGGTAGATGATCGACGAGGGTCCGACCTTGGTCGTGTCGATGTCGAGCACGCTGTTGGTGCCAAACAGCGTGACGCCCTGCCCGGCGATCAGATTGGCTGCGCGGTCGTCGAGCTCATAGATGGCAGACGGCAGCTCATACCGGATACCCAGGTTCAGGGTCAGATTCGGCAGAATCTTCCACTGGTCCTGCAGGAACATATCCATGGGGTAGCGACGGTAGTGGGCCAGCGTGCCGCCGCTGCGAAGGGTTGACGTGTTAATCAGACCCAAGGCGAAGTCGTTGAAGCTGGTCTGCGCAGCGGTCAGTCCTCCACCCGCCGTATTGCTGAAGTTCACGCTGCCGCGCGATGTTCCATCGAGAAAGCGTCGCGCATCTTCGCGACGGACATGAAAACCAGCCTTGATGGCATGCTTCGTCGATCCGAATAGCGATGCAGAGCTGAACGTGTCATAGATCTCGTAGGTTCGCGTCTTGCGTCCCTGGGGCAGGTTCGTAGCCGAACCGAGCCGAGCGAAACCGGCGATCTGGACTGTAGGAAGACCGGAGTCGATCGGGTTCGTTGTTGCGTTCACGACTCCGGGCAAAGGATTGCCACTTGGATCGGTGAAGATGCTCTGCGCATTGAAACCATGATCCTGTACGACGAAGTTGGTCTGGTTGAAGGAGTAGCCGAATCGCAGCGTGTTCAGCAGCGTGGGACTGAAAGTGTGGTTCTCTTCGATGAAAACGGACTGGCTCAGCGGGGTATTGGTGTTTCCGCCGCTCAGCGGAGTTGGGCCGCCACTGATCACACGGCCGTTATAGGTGATAAAGTGGCCGCTCAAAGTGTCATGCGGCGTCAGAGTCTCGTCGATGCGGACCAGGCCGGTATCGTCGTTCAACACACTCCGTACGTTCGACTGATAATTAGTACCGTTCGCCGCGAGGCTATCGCCCGGCTGCTGTGAAAGGGGGAAGTAGGCTAGCAGTTGCTTCGAGATTGGGTCCTTCACCGAGGCGCGCTGCGTCGGTGTAGGCACCAGCACGGCGCTTACCGTTGGAGCCACTTGGCGGAAGCCTTCGTACGAGAGAAAGAAGAAGGTCTTGTTCCTCCAGATTGGACCACCCAGGGTTGCGCCGAACTGGTTGCGATTAAGTACCGGCTTGATGCCGCCGGCAGTGTACTTCGAAAAGTAATCCGTTGCATCGAGAACCGTGTTTCGAAAGTACTCAAACGCCGAACCATGCAACTGATTCGTCCCGCTCTTGATGACTGCGTTGATTTGCGCGCCTTGGCCTCGCCCGAACTCCGCCGTGGGCACGCTGGTCTGCACGCTGAACTCCTGAACGGCGTCGTTGATGCGGAAGCTCGTGAGTCCGCTATTAACCTGCGTGTCCATGTTGCTAATGCCGTCGATAAGGTAATCATTTGACTGGGTACGAGCTCCGGCGACATTGAATCCGGTGACTTGACTGCCGCCGGCCGACGGCGTGGCGCCCGGCGTCAGCAATGCGAGATCTAAGAAGTTGCGCGAGTTCAACGGCATGGTCGAGATCGTCTGCGGATCGACCACGTTTGACAGAGTATTCTGCTGCGTATCGATCAGCGGCGGGGCCGCGTCCACACTTAGTACCTCAGAGACCTGGCCCAATTGAAGGACCACATCCAGCGTCGTTGCCTGGTCGACCTGAATCACGACTCCCGACAACGTCGTACGTCTGAATCCAGCCGCCTCGACGGATAAGGTGTAGGTATCTGGTGGCAGTTCGAGGAACTGGAATGCGCCACTGCCGTCGGTCGTGCGGGTCAGCACAGCGTTCGTGCTAATGCGGGTCAGGGTCACTTTGGCTCCCGAAACGACGGCGCCACTGCCATCCCGGACGACTCCGGCGCCTCTACCAACAGCATCGGCCAGGGCCAAGGGCGAAACGAATAAAAGACCCATCAAGAAAAATATCTGGAATGAGTTGAGAACGCGGCTCGTGCGACGTAGAGAGTTCATTAATCCTCCGGAAAATACGTACAGCTATATCGCGGTTTTTTTGTAATTATTTTTATCAATTGTTTCAATTGGATTGATAAAAGGCTAACGGTTGATCCGAGGTAGCGTCAATACAAATCGCCGTTTGCACTCGAACCAGGCAACGCGGAGTTTCGTTACAATTCCAGGAGCGTGTTCTCCAGCAAACCTCGATAATGCAAAACTCCGCTGGGCCGCACCGATGGGCCCCAAAAACTAGGCTCTTTTGAGAGTTCCGACAAAACCGCACTAAGCGAAGTCGAAATGTAGCTACTGGCAATAAAAAGTGCATACGTCCATGTGATCGTGGTAGTCGATGACGGCCATCTTCTGGCATCCATTGCATAGCTTCATCCGCCAAAAGAGGGAACGTCAGTGTCGAGAAACCCGGAACCCCATCGGCCTCGCGACCGGTACGTACAACTGCGATACTTCGGTAACTTGCTAGGCCAACAAATATCACTTATAACGACGTGGAGCAGCAATTCCGGCTCGACACCACTGGCCGCAAAGATCCTCAACCATCGCGCTGCGCTAAGACGGGACCGCCGTTCAGTCGACTGACAGTCAAAAGCGTGAAGTACGCCCAGGAAGATAGATGTTACACAGTGCCGATTCCAATTCGCGAATCAGTAGTGGCAGTGGTGCGACTCAGGTGGATCGCAATCGTCGATAGGAACCATTTGGCCCAGTCCCTTGGGGCTCCTGCTCCCCCGAGGGCTTCGTTGAGCTATTCGTGGAGTCACGACGAAGAACGATCCACTGCTTCGGTTTCACCGAACGGCGAGGGGACGGCGTGTCCAAGCGGGCTGTCGCAGGCCGAGCTGAAAACGTATAACCAGCTGACGGAGTCGATGAACGCCACGCTGGCTTCAGAGCCAGCTTGTCCGGGCGACGGGAACGAGGACAAGGTGGTGAACCTTGATGATGTGGCGAACTGGTTCTACTTCAGCACGAATGGGGTGCCGCAGCAGAACGCGCCGCCGAACACCTCGAGCTGGTACGACTTCAACCACGACGGGAACACGGATACAGTGGACCTGCAGACGATCGTTAAGAACTTCGGCAGGCATTGCGGTACGAAGAATTGAGTCGGGGTGTAAAGCTGAAAGGGCCCCCGAGTGGATCGCGAGCTCTTTGCTGCGGATTGTGGTGGGCTACATGTCCTTGACGCCGTCGACGAAGGCCTTGAGCTTGCGGAATGCCTCGGGCATCGTGAACATCGAGCTTACCGCACACTCTGCAGGGTAAGGAAGCCAATCGGTGAAGTTGCCGATATGTATGGTCCGCCGTCTGAATGCAAGGGAAAAGTTGGTGGATGAAGAAAGTCTGCGTCAATGTATCCGGCCTGTTGTGTGGAGATGTCTCTCCTGGCCATGATGAGATACGCCGCGTACCTGTCCTTCGAAACCCCTC
>WNFC01004644.1_pt1 | contig 14966 bp, 12 predicted proteins | sample 5400541 | NCBI WGS metagenome assembly WNFC01 (sample SAMN13153342, study PRJNA577476) | soil metagenome | isolation source: 120 cm saprolite under Douglas fir tree site 2 hole 2 replicate 1 | place: USA:California | collected 2015-04-18
TTCGGGCCGGGCCTGTTCCAGCCTCCCTTGGTGGCAATTACAAGGCCAGCCGGGTAAGGAAACAACGCTTCGGCAATCAGTTCCTCGCTTACATTTGGACCGTAGGAGTCCGCGGTATCGATGAAATTGATATCAAGCTGGACGGCCCGGCGAAGAACCGCCAAAGCTGCTTTGCGATCTTTCGGCGGTCCCCATATGCCTTCGCCGGTAAGGCGCATTGCCCCGAAGCCGAGACGATGCACGGAAATTTCCCCGCCCAACGAAACATTCCCAGCCGCATTTGCAGAGAGTTCCTTCTTGTTCACAATGACCTCCAAAATTTTCCGCTTAACTTTACCCCAAGCTGACTGTCCGGATCTCCTTGTTATTTACAAATCGCTGTGTTTCTAGCCAAGCCACTGCGGGTTGGCGTAGGTACCGTCGAACCGGTGGCTCGTCTTATAAAGCTCGAACTGCCCCCCTTCCGCAGCCTTTCCTGTTTTTGCCAAAAGCGCAGCAACTTGAGAAGAATTCATCGGTTGAAAACTGCGAGCCGCATGGAGAGCCTGCTGAAGAATCGGAAGCGAGTCGCACCCCGTGATAACAACGCTGGTCGGAAGGTTCATAGCATAGTGGAGGCACTCCACAGGAGTGGCTGTTTTGCTCTCGAGAATAATGTGGTCACCCATAGACTTCATACCGAGCACACCGATGTCGTTCTTAACCAAGACCGGCAACACTTTCGCTTCAAAACTATTAAAGTGCGCGTCCATTACGTTGAGAGGCATTTGAACGGCATCGAACGTGAAGCCGTGCTTTGAAGCCGTGGCCAGCATTTTCAAGTGGATGTCCGGGCTCTTGTGACCCGTGAAGCCGATGAAACGGACTTTGCCCGCCTTTCGCGCCTCCAGGACGGCCTCCATTCCTCCGCCTTCGGCAAAAATGCGATCCGGATCGGTGTCGCGAATGACTTCGTGGAATTGGAGCAGATCGATCCGGTCAGTTTGAAGGCGGCGCAGAGACTCGTTGATTTGACCGGCAGCCGCAGCCTTGGTGCGCCCGTCAATCTTGGACATCAGAAACGCCTTTTGGCGATAACCGTCGCGCAGCGCGTTGCCCATGCGGATTTCACTCTCACCGCCGTTGTAGTCCCAGCAGTTGTCGAGAAAATTGACGCCCTCGTCGAGGCCCGTGCGGATGATGCGAATGCTTTCCTGGGGATCCGCCTGATTGCCAAGATGATAGCCACCGAGTCCTATAAGCGAGACTTTCTCTTTGCTGCGGCCCAAGGTGCGGTAAGGAATGCCGTTCCTGGACTCCGATCGCGGGGATTGCTGCCCAGCGTGCGCCAGGAAAATGGACGCTGCCGCAAACCCCAGCAATCCCCGCCGGGAAATGTCGCAGTCTACGGCGTCATTAGTTCTCGGATCTTGCGCGGGATTTGGATGACCAGCATCTTCTTGGCATGGCTGATTTTTCTTGTTATCCATGACGAACCTCCCTTTTCGACCGCCTCACGCCCGAAGGATGAGAATTCATTTCCAGTTGCGACGACCGCAGTGTACAGGGTGCGACCTATTTCTTTTGATGCAGCGAGCGAACGCAGGAAACCATCGAGTGAATCTGATCCTCGCTGAGCGAATTCTTGAATGAGGGCATTCCGCCCTTGCCATTGGCAATGACTTGAGCAAGTTCCGCGTCCGGCAGCCTTTGGACCGCCGGCGACCGAAGGTCTGGAACGTTCATGCTCTTTCCGACGTCGGAGCCGCCCCCATCTTGAGCGTGGCGCATCGCTTGTCACATATGTCAAGAAACTGCGGTGCGCCGCAAACCCCAATACCGCAGCCAAATTTCGATCCGATCAACCCTAAAACGTCACGCAGGTACCAAAGCAGCGGCATTTCAGGTTCACCGCCGAAAGACCGCTCAACTCCGCTCACCTTCAGTTGAATCATTTCCTACCCTCCCCAGAACCTATGAAAGGGAATAAAGTTCAGCCAACTACGTCAATGCCCTGTCTAATCGACGCCGGATCATGTCCGCTCATTGCCGCTGGAACCCAAATGCGCACGCTTCTCCATTTGCAGAATCACCGCTGAAAAATCTTGTTCCGCTCCTTCGTCCGATTGCCTTGCATTGATCTCAAAGGCAACCTCCGCCGCGGGCATTCGCGCGCCAACGGCAACCGCGAGATTCAGAATCAACCCGAAATCCTTGTTCATTAGCCGAATCGGGAATTGCGGGCTGTAGTCCCTCTTCATCGCTCTTTGCAGTTTGCCCGCGTGCGCTGGAGCGACCACTGCAGTCTGGGACAACACGTCCAGCAGGCGATTGCGATCAAGACCAGCCTTCTCACCGAGTGCGACGCCTTCGGCGATCGCCTGCATTCCGATTCCCAGTAAGGTGTTCACCACAAGCTTCATCGTCGCTCCTGAGCCGCTTGTTCCAAGATAAAAATACTTCTTGGCGATAACGCGAAAGATCGACTCAGCGCCGTCGAAGCATTCCTTGTTTCCGCCCCCGAACAGAGTCAGCAACCCGTTTTCGGCGGCAGGGGTGCTCCCCGATATAGTCACGTCGAGAACCTCCACTCCGCGCTCGGAACCAAGTCTCGAGAGTTGCTGCGAGGTCTCGGGATACACCGTGCTCAGGTCGATAGCAAGCGAGCCGCGCTGTACATTCGCGAACACGCCGTCAGGTCCTGTATAAGTATCCAGGACAGCCTCATCGCTCGGTAGGCACGACAACACGACGTTGCAACTGGAAGAGAGTTTCGAAACACTCTGCGCGACAGTGCCGCCATATTGAGTTAATTCCTCTGACTTACTGTGGTCCCGGTCGTAGGCTGTCAGCTTAAAGCCGGATTCAAGCAACCTCCGCGCAATCGGCCGGCCCATATAGCCGATTCCGACAAATCCAAGCCTGCCGTTTTCCTGTGTGATTGGTTTCATGATGAATCGCCCTTAGTCTGAGCCGCGCTTTCGATTTCAACTTCCACATCGTTCAAAAGCATGTGTTGCGCCGTTTCGCGAAGGGAACCGAGTATTCATGCAAGATATTGGCGGCAAGGAGGATACGGACTCAAGCGGGGAGGACTTAACCCTCAACAGGCGAGAGTTGTCTGTCGAATCCCTTGGACACTGTCAGTCTGTTGGAAATTGGATGGCGCATCTCAATGGCGCCCTGCCCTGGGTGGGCGTCCCGCTCGCCGGGAGCAAGATCTGTTTATGGCGGAGGTCAATAGACGTCGCGGCAGTGTTTCCCTCCCGATAGAAGGCGAGACCTTCCGAGATGCGGTTGATGCGTGGAAAAAGGAAGTGGCTCCGTGCACGGTCGCCACCATAAGCGAACCGAGCAAGATCGTCTGCCGGGAGCATGCGGAACTTCCCGACATCAGCGTGCGCTTGGACTTCGGACTCGCGCAAGGAATATTCGTGACTGCGGATGCGATAGATTGTTCGCGAGCGGTCATGTCCATTTTGCAGTGGTCTGAATTATTGTTTCGGGGCGCGATCCGGTCAGCCGGGCCGATAGTCATCTCGCGCGGACTCTTCCCGGCCTTCGCGGTCACGCCCTGAGTCGCAATACTTCCTGAGAAACGCCGCGAAATCGGAAGTGTGATGGGTCCCGGGCATTGAAAGCCTCCTTCCGAACCCTTGAACAAAGCCCCAAAATAGGGGTAGAACCAAACCAACAACAAAGGCGAAGCGCAAACCTCGGAAATTGATCGCTACTGGCGTTTGTCGGCAAGACCCACACGGCAAAACCAGCGATAGCGATCATTGCGAGGCGCAGCATTTCTCGCCAAGGCGATGGCAAATACTCACGCCGAGCAAACGGAGAACCTTCGCGTAGTGATAAACCAACTGCGCAAGAAAATTGAGAAGGACCCAGCGCATCCTCGCTACATCCTGACCGAACCTTGGATGGGGTACCGGTTTCAGTTTCCAAGCATTACCTCCGAAAAAGGTCCACGCCGTAAATCGTGACGGTTATCGCGCCGTTTGAAGGCTATCGAGGTCCAGATTTAGTTCCAAAACATTCACGCGGGGTTCCCCAAGAAATCCCATGTCGCGGCCCTTGGTATGTCTTAGCACGAGAGCGCGTAAGTCTTCCTCTTTCATGCCACGCGAATGAGCAACGCGAGGAATTTGGAATTCTGCAGCGGCAGGAGAGATATCTGGATCTAAACCAGACCCCGAGGCGGTCACCAAGTCGACCGGGATCGCCGCGTTTGGATTTTCTGTCTGAAGCTTTTGTACGTCACTCTTTACACGCTCAAGCAAATTCTTATTGGTAGGAGCTAGGTTTGAGCCACCGCTAGACGTCGGATCGTATCCAATTCCCGCGTTAGAAGGCCGCGCGTGAAAATAGCCAGTGCCGGTGAATGCCTGCCCAATGATTCTCGACCCTACGAGCTTGCCATCTTTGGTGATGAGTTGTCCGTTGGCGTGGTCGCGAAAGAATACCTGTGCCAGTCCCGTGATTCCGAGCGGGTAGATGATGCCGAACATCAGGGTGGTCACCAGAGTGAACCACACGGCAATGAGGAGATTCTTTTTCATGAAAACCTTTCAGACAAATCGCAGATACGTGAGCAACACATCGATCAGCTTGATTCCTATGAAGGGAGCGATGATTCCGCCGACGCCATAGAGCAAAAGATTGCGGCGTAGCAGTACCGCCGCTCCCACTGGCCGATACCGTACGCCTCGGAGAGCCAATGGAATCAGCGCAATGATGATCAGCGCGTTGAAAATGACAGCGGACAAAATCGCTGACTCTGGAGTGCGGAGCCGCATAATGTTCAGAACTTCGAGCTGAGGAAACGCGGCGGCAAACATTGCGGGGATAATGGCGAAGTATTTGGCAACATCGTTCGCGACGGAAAAGGTAGTCAGCGCGCCACGAGTGATCAGGAGCTGCTTGCCAATTTCAACGATTTCGATAAGTTTCGTCGGATTGGAATCGAGATCGACCATGTTTCCGGCTTCTTTCGCGGCTTGCGTTCCGGTATTCATGGCCACTCCCACGTCAGCTTGAGCAAGTGCCGGAGCGTCGTTGGTGCCGTCGCCGGTCATGGCCACCAGCTTCCCCTTCGCCTGCTCCCGCTTAATGAGGGCCATCTTGTCTTCGGGCTTGGCTTCAGCAAGGAAATCGTCGACACCGGCCTGGCGAGCGATTGCGGCGGCGGTCAGGGGGTTGTCACCTGTGATCATCATGGTGCGAATGCCCATGGCGCGAAGATGGTCGAAACGCTCCTTCATGCCGCCCTTGACGATATCGGTAAGCGCGATCGCTCCCAGCACGCGGCAGTTTTCTGCGACGAGCAGTGGTGTTCCGCCCGCATTCGAAATGTCACGAACACAAACTTGCAGCTCCGCAGGAATGCCGTTGCCGCGGCTTCCGCACAAGCGGGTAATGGCCTCCAGGGCTCCCTTTCGAACTTCGCGGCCGTCAAGGTCGACTCCTGACATCCTGGTTTGTGCTGAGAATGGGATGAAAGTTGCGGCGTGGGTAGAAAGGTCGCGACCGCGAAGGTTGTACCGCTCCTTGGCGAGCACGACGATGGACCGGCCTTCCGGAGTTTCGTCCGCCAGCGAGGAAAGCTGAGCGGCATCGGCGAGATGACGCTCTTCGACGCCGGGCGCCGGAAAGAATTGCGTGGCGGCGCGGTTCCCCAGAGTAATCGTTCCCGTCTTGTCCAGCAACAACACATCCACGTCGCCCGACGCTTCGACAGCACGTCCCGACATGGCGATGACGTTCCGCTGAATCATACGGTCCATTCCGGCAATGCCGATAGCGGACAGAAGCCCACCGATGGTCGTGGGAATCAGGCAAACGAGAAGTGATACCAAGACGAAGATGCTCTGGGGTGCACCAGAATAGATGGCAAAGGGTTGAAGCGTCACGACGGCCAGCAAAAAGATAATGGTCAGCCCGGCCAACAGAATGTTTAGGGCAATTTCATTTGGAGTTTTTTGGCGCGAGGCTCCTTCAACAAGCTTGATCATCCGGTCCAGGAAGGTTTCGCCCGGATTCGAGGTGATGCGGACTTTGATTTCGTCGGAGAGAACACGCGTTCCTCCGGTAACTGCCGAACGATCTCCACCCGATTCCCGGATGACTGGCGCAGACTCACCGGTAATTGCCGATTCATCGACAGAAGCCACACCTTCGATCACCTCGCCATCGCCGGGAATGAATTCTCCGGCAGCCACAACTACGATGTCCCCTGAGCGCAATTTCGAGCTAGGTACGCTCTCGATCGTGTTATCGCACGTCAGCAGGTGAGCTTGAGTCTCAGCCCGTGCTTTGCGCAGCGTGTCCGCTTGTGCCTTGCCTCTTCCTTCTGCCATGGCTTCCGCGAAGTTCGCGAAAAGAACCGTGAACCACAGCCAAAGTGTGATCTGCAGGCCGAAGCTAATCTGGCCTGCGTGATGAAAGGCGTTCCAGATAAGCTGAACGGTTGTCAGAGCGGCGCCCACCTCGACGACGAACATCACGGGGTTCTTGACCATCGTGCGGGGAGCCAGCTTGCGAAATGAATCGGTTACTGCACGAGTGAGAATCTTCGTGTCGGCGAGCGACTGTTTTCTAACCTGGGCGACTGGATCCATGTAAACCTCAGAAGGCCTTCCCTGCTGACATCAGCAGATGTTCGAGAATCGGTCCCAGACTGAGCGCAGGGAAAAAGGTGAGCGCGCCCACGATCAGAATCGTGGACACTAGCAAACCAGCGAACAGACCGCCAGTTACGGGGAACGTTCCTGCCGATTCCGGAACAGTTTTTTTCTTGGCTAGACTTCCGGCAATAGCAAGCACTGGAATAATCATGAAGAAGCGGCCGAGTAGTTGGGCTACGGCTGTGCTCGTGTTGTACCACATGGTGTTCACATTCAGTCCTCCGAACGCCGAGCCGTTGTTCCCGGTTGAAGAAACATAGGCATAAAGCACTTGGGACAACCCGTGCGGCCCGGGGTTCGAGATGCTCGATGTGCCGAATGGCTTCACGATAGCAACGGCCGAAAAGCCGAGGATGGTGAACGTCAAAATGAGAATCGCCAGCATAGCCATCTTGACGTCATACGACTCGATTTTCTTGCCGAGATACTCGGGAGTCCGGCCCACCATCAAACCCGCGATGAACACTGCGAGAATGACAAACACGATGATGCCGTAGAGTCCGGCTCCCACTCCGCCGAAAACAACTTCCCCTAACATGATGTTGATTAACGGGACCATACCACCAAGCGGCGTAAACGAATCGTGCTGGCTGTTCACCGCGCCACAGCTCGCATCTGTAGTGACGGTTGCGAAGAGGGCGGAGTTTGCAATTCCGAACCGTACTTCCTTCCCTTCCATATTGCCGCCGGAATGCATGCCGCTCGCATTCTGATCGACGCCGCCGAGCAAGGGGTTCCCGCGTGCTTCAGCCCAGTACGCTGTCGCGACTCCGACGAAAAAAAGAAACGCCATCGCCGCCCATACTGCCCAGCCATGCCGCTGTGAGCCGGTCATACGGCCGAGCGTGTACGTGAGACCGGAAGGAATCGCGAAAATTAACACCAGCTGGAAGAAGTTTGAAAAAGGAGTGGGATTCTCGAATGGATGGGCGCTATTGGCGCCAAAAAATCCACCGCCATTGGTGCCGAATTCCTTGATCACTTCCTGCGACGCCACGGGGCCTTGAGCGATGATCTGCTGCGTCACAGTCTGCGTCGTGACTTTGCCATCCGCTCCGGTCACCTGCACGGTCTGGGGTTCGATCAGCTGCACTGTGGTGTAAGGTTTCAGGTTCTGCACCACACCCTGAGACACAAACACCAGAGAACCTACGACGCAAATCGGGAGCAAGACCCACAGCAAGCAGCGCGTGGTGTCCACCCAGAAGTTTCCGAGCTTGTCCGTTTCCTTTCGCGCGATGCCGCGAATCACCACAATCGCGAGCACGATGCCGACCGCCGCCGAAGCGAAGTTGTGATATGCCAGACCCGCCATCTGTGTGAGATAGCTCATCGTGGATTCGCCGCTATAGGCCTGCCAGTTCGTATTCGTTGTGAATGAAGCTGCTGTACCAAACGCCAGACCAGGCTCCACGTTCGGAAACCTCTGCGGGTTGAATGGCAGCCATTTTTGCGTCCGCTCGATCACATAAAGGAGTGCCATGGAGACGCCACTGAACAAGAGCATGGCGACGGCATATTCTGTCCAACGCATTTCATGCTTCTCGTCGACGCCGGTCAGTCGGTATACGACCCTTTCGATGGGCCGTAGAACCGGATCGAGAAATGTTTTCTCCCCGCTGAACACACGAGTCATGAAGATTCCAACTGGCTTGGTCAGTAGGAAGATCACCAGAAGATAGAAACCGATTTGAAACCAGCCATTTGCCGTCATGCTCAGAACTCCTCCGCCTTCAACAAGGCGTAAAGCAAATACCCACACAGCAGAACGCAAATGAACAGCAATGCCGCATTCCCTAAACTCATGGCCCGCTCCTATCTAAGCCGTTCGCAGCCGCGCACGTAGAGGATGGCTACTCCAACAAACAGTGCCGTCGCCGCCAAGAAGATGATGTCTAGCATGAGCACACTCCTCCGGTCCGGAATCTAGAACTTAACGAGTATCGCCATGTTTAGGCGGTTCTCGGTTTTGCGAAGATCAGGGAACCAGGTATTTGCCAGTGACCCACACGGTGGCGCGCCACTGAAGCAAACCGTTGAACCAGGTGCTCCGAAGGTATTGCCGCCAGGTGGCGTCACACCGCCGGACCCCGAGAAATAGGGTACATTCGCCGCACGATGGTTGTACTCCCAGCGGAAAGTAATGTATTGACTCGGCATCCAATCAAAAGTCCCAGACACATCCCAAGCCTTGTACGGATCGCCGGGATTCTCGGTGAAGTAGGGTGTGCCCGAAGCAGCAGTTGCGCCGTTGATCGGCGGCAGCAAAACCAAATATCGCCCCGGATTGTTAATCTGTCCGCCCCCCAGTGTCAGGCCATACTTGTCGTTATCGAACCATAGGCGGTTGTAGAACATGTATCCAAGAAAACTCTGCTTCGGGCCCTTTGCGGAATTGCCGGCGCAGCTGACACCTCCGCCGTGCTCGCATCCCATGTCGCCGGTAAGCGAGAAGGCCGCCTTATCAAGGAACCGCTCCTTGTTGTCGTAGTACTTGATCTCAATGCTGTCGTCCGTGTGATAGCGCACACGGCCCGGCGTGTTCAACGCATCCTCACCCAGCGCGTACTGATTCCCCAGCACCGATAGCCAGCCGTTCGGCCGCCAAAGGATCTGGAATCCGAGACCAGGCCGGCTGTTGAAGCGTCCGTAGGACTGCCAGCCGTTGGTAAACCACGGCTCGATCTTCAAGTGCTCCGTCGGAAAAATCTGGATGCGCACGCCGTTGAAAAACCATGGTGTGTTGGATGAAACATACGACGGTTGATAAGCCCAGTTGTCGAACTGGTAGTAGCTGAACAGCCCGATATACGACATGAAGATGCCGGCGTCGACATTGATTCCATGCAGCGCGTTGAAATGGTAGCCGCCGTATGCTTCCGAGATGTACCTGTAAGCGTTATCAAGATTCCATTGGCCGCGCGCAGGGCTGGCGTCATTGCGCGGTGTGGTCTGCGAATATAAGCCAAACTGCGTCATCAACCTGGCACGAACATTATCGTAATGAAAGTCGCCGCCGACGCCGAGCTGCGTCACCTGGACTTCATTGGCCCTGAAAACTTCGCTCGATCCGCTGATAGTATTGTCTTTGGGATGGTTGAAATCGTAGATGTAGTCGATGTCAGCGCGGATCTCCGGGGTAAAGAATTTCGTATCCATCGGTGACTCTTTCGTCCGCGCGTTGCCATTCAACCAGGTAAAGTCCGCAAACGCGAACGGCTCGGTCGCTGGGGTCTTCGCCGCCCCGCTCTTCCCTTTTTCTGTGGCTTGCGGCCCAAGCAAGGCGACATGATCATTGGAAATCGAGCTTGAACTGGCTGGCTTTGGTCCGGGGGTGATACTCGAATCGCGCGCTGCGACAGCTGACGTGGCCAGGTTCGCTGAAGCTGGCTGCACGGCTGATGCATCCCCAGCAGGAAGTGTTGTCGTGTTGCCCTTGGACTCAAGGTCGGCAACGCGCTTTTCAAGCTGCTCAACGCGATCGAGTAGCCATCGTTCGCGCTCAGTTAATCCGGGAGTAGGTACGTCAGGCTTAATTGGCACCGCTTTTGACGGAGTATTATCTTTGCTGTCGTCGGCAATTAGAAGACCGGGAGCCATGCTCCCAGACAAGACGACGGCCAGAAAAATCCAAAGAAGTACTCGCTTCACTCCGAATAAGGTCATTTCTCTCTCCTAAAATCTTCTTCCGAAGCTCACTGATCTTGCAATCCTCTCGTACGCATTCCGTTCGCAGTAAACTCCAAACTACGAGAGTCATAGAGCTAAAAACACATAGTGCCCGACCTCAGTCGCTCTTTTCCAGTGTGGGTTCGATGAACCGAACCTCTCCCCGCAGTCGAAGACAGCATAGCGAGACGCTGCTCAGAAAGTCCTGAGAGGTTCATAAAGATTTCATAAGGGCCGCTTAGTGAGTCTGGGAAACGCGAGCTCTTAGCGTGGCGCCCACGACTTATCAAGTCACCCTCGTCGCCGACCGCAGTCCTATGCGAATAAACACGGATAATCGGAGTGTTCCCTTTTGAACAATCATGGGAAGACTCTACTTGTTAAGGTAGAGAGGGACGGGAGCGGCAATGCACTGTAAGAGATGGCGCTTCCACTTGAATATGAAGCCAAAAAGAATACAGAAGAATGGAACGGGGGGCGCATTCGACCCGCAAGTCTTTCTCGATACCGCAGACGCGGCGATAAAAGTTGTAGAGTTCCGAAGAGGCGAATCGATCTACTCTCAAGGTGAGGGCGCGGATATGGGCACCTTCTGGGGAACGACCAGCACGAGGCGATGGACCAGATTGAATCGGTACTTTCCCAACCATGAGGTACCTTTCGGTACTTCGGGTACCTGTTGGCCCGAGAAACCTATCAAACATTGGGATTCTGGTAGGGGCGGTGGGGATCGAAAACACTACCGGACGGAATTTCAAGGAGTTAGAAGGAATGCTGGGGAACACTAAGGCACTGAAAAGGAACGATAGGGAATGCAAAGGAATCCTTATTGGCCCCTCAATGGCCCCTCGTTTTTCTCGGTGCTGAGATTCCGTCATTCTGTTTTTTCTCGCCGCAATAAGCGAGGCGTCAGCTTCGGGTCAAATTTCGCGGCACGGACGGCAAGCTGACGACCGCACTTTCTTCGGAAAAGGAAGTACTTTCAACGTACACAAAGGAGCACGGACGGCAACGAGGTCATTGGAAGCACCTCAGAGACAACGTTATTGTGTATCGCGATGGCGAAGATTCAGACGACGCTCGATCTGTACACGCAGGAAGACAGCGATGAAACGCGGGCGGCCCAGGGTGAATTCCTGACAGCCGTGGGGTTGAACGCGACCTTGAACTAAAAGTTGTGGGTTGAGTTGTGGATTGGAGTTTCCGGTGTCACGTCCGGTACTCCTTAAAAAGAAATGGCGGAGACGACGAGGGTGCACCTGCAATCCCTGTTTGAGTTCGTGGTCTTAACTTCGAGTCTTCGACCGATCGCCACACTCCGTTGATATGAACATCAAATTTGTTCATTCCGTGAATCGAGAATACCGGGGCCAATTTGTGATATAGACTCGATCACATCCGCTGGACTGAGAACCCAAGCTGGCCAAGATCGCCCTCCCAATGTCCGTCTATTCGCGATATAAGTTATGACCGTGCCATGCATGAAAATCTCCGAAGTCGTGCTCGAAGCCATTACGTAGGGTCACTGTGGGTGCGAAGCTGGATTCTATTCGCTGTTCTCCTTATTTCGCGACTTGCTGCGATGCATTTACTCGGTGAAAAGACGATCTCTGCAACAAGCAAGCCGCCAGAGATCGCGGACTTCATAGATATCGCTTCGAAAGCTGGACTTTCTGCGAACAATGTGTTTGGAGGAAAAGAGAGCAGCACATACATCCTGGAGAGCACAGGCACTGGAGTAGCCATCTTCGATTACGATAACGATGGTTGGCCGGACATATTCCTCGTGAATGGCACCAGGCTTGACGGTATTGACGCAAAGAGTGCACCCACCAGTCACCTCTACCGTAACAACCACGATGGAACCTTCATGGATGTAACAGAGAAGGCTGGTCTAGTCGCGAGCGGCTGGGGTCAAGGCGTGTGTGTCGGCGACTACGACAATGACGGATGGGAAGACCTCTACGTCACGTACTACGGGAAAAACCGGCTCTACCACAACCGCCACGGCACTTTCGAAGAGGTGGCAGAAGCAGCGGGCGTTGCTGGTGACGGGAAGACTTGGGGAAGCGGCTGCGCCTTCGTCGATTACGATCGGGATGGGAAGCTCGAGCTGGTCGTTGCGAATTATGCGAACTTCGACTTTGCACACGCCGCTCCCCCCGGCAAATATCCCACCTGCTTATGGAAAGGCATTGCTGTCTTTTGCGGACCACGGGGTCTGCCTGGCGGCAGAAATACGCTCTATCGCAATCTTGGCGAGGGCCACTTCAAAGACGTTACGCTTTCTGCCCACATTGATCGTACGATGGGCCATTACTGTTTCAGCGTTTCACCCTTTGATTTTGACAACGACGGCTGGCCTGATATCTATATGTCCTGCGACAGCGCACCGAGTATCCTCTACCGCAACAATCGCGACGGAACCTTCACGGACGTGGGTATTCTTTCGGGCGTGGCCTACAACATCGACGGCCGCGAGCAGGCAGGCATGGGCTCCACGGTTGCAGATTACGATGGCGATGGGAATCTAGACCTTTTTCGCACGAACTTCTCCGACGACACCCCCACGCTCTATCACAATAATGGAGACGGCACGTTTACCGACGTGACCTATCCCGCGGGGCTTGGCTCAAGTACCAGGTATTTAGGGTGGGGCACCATGTTTTTTGATTTTGACAATGATGGCTGGCCCGATCTTCTGCTAGTGAACGGCCATGTTTATCCGGAGGTTGACGACCTCAAGCTTGGCATCGCTTACAGCGAACCAAAGTTGCTGTATCACAACAACGGCGATGGCAAGTTCACTGATATCTCGAAGACGGCGGGGCCGGGCATCAACACACCGGCCCCAGCGAGAGGACTGGCGATTGGCGACCTCTGGAATGATGGCCGGCTGTCGGCCGTGATTGTGAACCGGAACGGGCTGCCCAGTCTACTAGTTAACCGCACGACTTACCCGAACCACTGGATTGAAATCAAAACTGTGGGCACGGACTCGAACCGCAGCGGCATTGGAGCACGTCTCGTGCTCAAGACCGCTAGTCGCACGCAGATCGACGAAGTTCGAAGTGGTTCGAGCTATATTTCTAACAACGACATGCGTGTTCACTTTGGCTTAGGAACGATAAATAAGATTGAATATCTGGAAGTCCGCTGGCCCAGTGGACTGGTGGAACGCTATTTGAATCCGCGTGCGGATAGCATCGCGGTTGTGATCGAGGGCTCCGGACAACCAGTGAGACGAACAATGCAGAAACCGGCAAAAAAGGATGGGGATTAGCCGTGACCGCTCCCTCATCAAAAAGTGCGCGTTTGCCGACTGCCGCCCAGCTTGCGGCTCTTTTCTGTGCGTTCACGCTTTCACTCGTGGCGAACCTGGTCGCCCAGCAGGAAGATCATGTCTTGGCGACGGCCCGCTCCCTTATCCAAGAAAACAAATACCAGGAAGCAATTGTCCAACTTAAAGATCTGGCAGCAAGCCACCCCGGAACGAAAGGCATCAGCCACGAACTGGGCACCGCTTATTATTACCAGGCGGACTACTTTGAAGCGGGTACGTACCTTGAAGAGGCACTGCGGGAAAATTCCGAAGATCGTGATGCTGCGCAACTGCTAGGGCTCTCCTATTACTTCAGCGGCAAGCCAGCACAGGCTATTCCGGTGCTGGAAAAGGTACGACTCTGGCATCCCAACGAGAATATTGACGCCATTTATGTTCTAGGTCTTTGCTACGCGCTGAATAGGAACTACCCAGAGGCGCTAGAGACTTTCGCGCGTCTATACCGTTTGGAGCCCGACTCCGCGGCATCCCACTTGATGCTAGGTCGCATTTTGCTCCGTCAGGGCTTCGATCCGATCGCTGAGAAAGAGGTGCGCAAGGCTCTGGCACTTTCACCACGCTTGCCGCTCGCCCATTTCACATTGGGAGAGTTCTACGCTTACAGCGGTGATTATCCAAAAGCCGCCGACGAATTCCAGCAAGAGGTGGACATCAATCCTGGCTATGCGCCCGCGTTCAACCACCTGGGGGACGCATACTGGCGGCTTAAGCGAAACGAGGATGCGGAAAGAGTTCTGCGGGATTCCCTATGGTTGGACTCGACCAGCGGGGAGCCATACGTGATTCTGGGCAAGGTGTTCATGGCCAAGAGGCAATTACTACAAGCGGAACGCACCTTCCAACGGGCAATCTCTATGGATTCCGGGAGCTACACGGCGCACTATTTCCTTGGTCAGGTTTACCGTGCGCTGGGCAAAACAGTCGACGCGGATCGGGAATTAAACATAGCGGCGCGCATCCAGCAACTTCAGGCGCAGAACGCATCTCGCATTCGATAGGTGAGCGGTTTTAAGGACTCCCGCGCTTCTCCTTGGGAGCTTCGAGTTCGGCTCGTATGATTTTTTCGAACGCAGCTTCCGGTTGGGCTCCGCTGAGCAAGATTCCGTTTATGAAAATTCCCGGGGTGCCTTCGACGCCAGCGCGAATCCCATCCTGAAGGTCTAGTTCAACTTGTTTCGTGTATTTGCCACTGGATAGGCAAGCGTCAAACTGCTTTTCGTCGAGGCCCAGACTTTGAGCCATTCCCGCCACGCCCGATCGGTTAAGTTCATCGGGATTCCCGAACA
>WNFC01007030.1_pt1 | contig 14965 bp, 10 predicted proteins | sample 5400541 | NCBI WGS metagenome assembly WNFC01 (sample SAMN13153342, study PRJNA577476) | soil metagenome | isolation source: 120 cm saprolite under Douglas fir tree site 2 hole 2 replicate 1 | place: USA:California | collected 2015-04-18
GGAATGCCTGTGGAGATCGGTCCCGCCGACTTCGTCAGGCGCGTATCGCGGCGCCCTGCGTCCTTGGCACCCCCATCGCCGCAATATTTGTCATGAATTCCTCCTCGTCATCGAGGCATCTCAGGTCGAGAATCAAGCCATCGTTCTCGATGCGGCCGATCACGGGCATCGGCAAGCGGCGCAGCGATGCACTTAGATCCGCGAGTAGGCGCCCGGCGCCGCGCCGCGCGATGGGCCGGATCGCGAGCCCGGCGCTCGGCACGGTCTGACGCGGCAGCGCTCCCGACCCGATCTCGCTCTCGCATTCCACGGCGTCGACCGCGAAGCCATCCCCGAGCTTTTCTTGCATCGCCGGCCGTAACCGGCGCGCCAACGCCGCGATATCGGCCGCCGGACGCGTGAGCAGGCGCAGCGTCGGCAGTCGCGAGGCCAGCCGGTCGGGATCGCGATAGAGCTTGAGCGTTGCCTCCAGCGCGGCGAGCCGCGCCTTGTCGATGCGCAGCGCGCGCTTGAGCGGATTTTTGTTGATGCGCGCCACCAGGTCGGCGCGTCCCACGATGAATCCCGCTTGCGGTCCTCCCAAGAGCTTGTCGCCGGAGAACGTCACGATGTCAGCCGCCGCGACCGCCTGCGTAACCGTGGGCTCGTGTGGGAGGCCAAAGCGGACGAGGTCGACGAGGGTGCCGGAGCCGAGATCGTCGATCAACGTCACGCCGTGACGGCGCGCGAGCGGCGCCAGCGAAGCCGTCGCGACCTCTGCCGTAAACCCCTCGATACGATAGTTGGAGGGATGGACCTTCATGAGCACGCCGGTCTTCGGCCCCAGTGCTTCGGCATAGTCCTTGAGGTGGGTGCGGTTGGTGGTGCCGACCTCGACCAGCCTGGCGCCGGCACGGCTCATGATCTCCGGCATCCGGAAGGCGCCGCCGATCTCGATCAATTCGCCGCGCGACACGATCGCCTCGCGGCCCTTGGCGAGCGTGTTGAGCACCAGCAGCACCGCTGCAGCATTGTTGTTGACCACCGTGCCGTCCTCGGCGCCGGTCAACTCGCGCAAGAGATCGCGCAGAATATCGTCGCGGTCGCCGCGCCGGCCGGCGCCAAGATCGTATTCGAGCGCGACGGCATGGCGCATCGCGTCGGCCGCCGCCGCGATTGCGGTCTCCGCTGCCACGGCGCGGCCCAGGTTGGTGTGCAACACGGTGCCAGTGAGATTGTAGACGGGCTTGAGGCGCGGAGCGTCGGCGGCCTCGAGCCGCGCCAGCGCGAGGGCGGCAGCATCGTCCGCTGCGATGGCGAGGCCGTTACGGCGCAATTCCTCAAGCTCCAGCCGCACCGCGCCGGCGACGGCTTGATGTCCAAACCGCGCCGTCGCGACCTGCGCCGCCGCGCTCCGCATCACGGCGTCGACGGAGGGCAGGCCGCGCCGGTCTCGTGCTTGCGTATTCGCCATCCGGTTCCGCCGTTTGCGTCCGTTCACGTGCTCGCAGTATATCTCAACTCATGAAAACGCCGGTATTGATCGTAGGCGCGGGTCCGGTGGGGCTTGCCATCGCGGGCGATCTCGGCTGGCGCGGCGTCCGGTGCGTGCTGATCGAAAAGACCGACGGCCGCATCACCCAGCCCCGCATGGACATGGTCCATGTCCGCACCATGGAGTTCTGCCGGCGCTGGGGCATCGTGCCGTGGGTCGAGGCGGCCGGCTATAACCGCGACTACCGCCAAGACAATGCCTGGGTGACGAGCCTCGCCAACGGCTACGAACTCGGCCGCGAGCCGTTCCCATCGCCGCGGGAGGAGAAACCACCGCCGCAGAGCCCGCAAAAACGGGAGCGGTGCCCGCAGAATTTCTTCGACCCGGTGCTGGCGCGGTTCGCCGGTACGTTTCCCCATGTGACGCGGCGCTACCGCACGGAGCTCGTGAGTTTTACCGAACAGCGCGACGGCGTGACGGCGCAGGTGATCGACCACGCGACCGGCGCGAGCGAAACCATCGCGGCCGACTATCTGATCGCATGCGACGGCGCCGGCGGCCCCTGCCGCGAGCGGCTCGGCATTGCGCTCGCCGGCAATCCGGTGCTGACCTACACCACCAACGTGATCTTCCGCTGCGGCGGCCTCGAAAAGCTGCACAACATAAGGCCGGCCCATCGCTTCATCTTCATCGGGCCCGAAGGCACCTTCGCCACTATCGTCGCCATCGACGGCCGCGACCATTGGCGGTTTTCGTTGGTCGGCAGCCGCGAACACCGCAAGCTCAGCGAAGCCGACCTGCGGGCCGCGATCGAGCGTGCGGTCGGCTGCGCGTTCGATTTCAATATCGTCTCGATCATGCCATGGACGCGCCGCGAACTGATCGCCGATCGCTACGGCACGAGCCGCGTCTTTCTCGTTGGCGACAGCGCGCATCAGCTTTCCCCGACTGGCGGTTTCGGCATGAACACCGGCATCCAGGAGGCGGTCGACCTTGCGTGGAAGCTCGCGGCGCGCCTGGCCGGTTGGGGCGGCGACGCCCTGCTTGCCTCTTACGAGCCGGAGCGGCGGCCGATCGCGGCGCGCAACGTCGAGGAGGCGGCCAGCAACCTCGCCCGCATGTTGTCGACGCGCGAGAACCGTCCGCCACCGGAAATTTTCCAGCCCGGCCACGCCGGCGATGCGGCGCGGCGTGTATTCGGGGCGAAATTCACCGCCACCATGCGCCGCGAGTGGTTCACCCTCGGCATCCAACTCGGCTATCGGTACCAAAACTCCCCGATCTGCATTCCGGACGGCACACCGGCGCCGCCCGACGAGACCGCGACCTACACCCAGACCGCACGGCCCGGCCACCGCGCACCCCATGTTTGGCTCGCGCCCGGACAATCGACCCTTGACCTGTTCGGGCGCGGCTTCGTGCTGATGCGCTTCGGCACGGCGCCGATCGACGCGGCGCCCCTCGCAACGGCCGCGGCCGAGCGCCAGGTTCCCCTGACGGTGCACGATATCCGCGACGAACAGGCGGCCGCACTGTATGAACGCCGCCTGGTCCTGGTCCGGCCCGACGGCCACGTGGCGTGGCGCGGCAACGAGGTTCCGGCAGATGCGGCGCGCGTGATCGACACGGTGCGGGGAGCGTCGTAGGGCCGATGAACGGATAGCCGGCAAGAAAGCCTGGGTGGGACCTCGCGAATGGAGTATAACACCGGCGGCTCGGCGGGGATCCTCGTGTCCACGGGAGGTGCCCGCCGGCGAGCGTCTGAAATAATGGAGACCTCATCCTGAGGAGCGCGCACCAAAGTCGGGCCTGCCCGACTTTGGCAATCTAAAGGTGTCGAAATCGGCAACAGCCGATTTCGATGCGCGCGTCTCGAAGGATGGATGCACGGCACTGAAGTCGGGCCTGCCCGACTTCGGCACGAAAGGTTGCCGAAATCGGCTGCAGCCGATTTCGGTTGCTCGCTGCCATCCTTCGAGACGCGGCCTTCGGCCGCTCCTCAGGATGAGGTCTTTCGTTTCTTCACACGCTCGTGCGCGTAAAACCGAAACACGAGCAACATGGCCTCGATTGATCGCTATTTGTTCCGTACGATTTTCGCCGGCTTCCTGCTGGTCCTGATCAACCTCACCATGGTGATCTGGATCACCCAGATCCTGCGCCAAGTCGATCTCATCACCAATCAGGGCCAGACCATCCTGGTATTCCTGCGCATCACCAGCCTCCTGGTGCCGATCCTGATGCTGGTGATCGCTCCGATCGCGATCGTCATCGCCATATGCTACGCACTCACCAAGCTCAACAGCGATTCCGAGCTCGTCGTGATGAACGCGGCCGGCATTTCGCCGCGGCGGACATTTCAGCCGGTATTCGCCTCATGCATCATCGTCGCGATCTTTGTTGCCTATATTTCGGCCTTTTTGGCCCCCTGGCTGCAGCGACGGATGGCCGTTGAGATTGCCAAGGTAAGGACTGATGTGGTTTCGAACATCGTCCGTCCGGGCGCCTTCACGGCGGTTGACCGCGGGCTGATATTCCACATTCGCGAGCGGCGCGGCGAGAACCAGTTTCAGGGGGTTTTCATCGACGACACGCGCAGCCCCGACGAGCGCGTCACCATTGTGGCCGAATATGGCCAGATCGTACAGCGGGGCGACAGCGCGTTTCTCATCATGCGCGACGGCAACGTCGAGCGCCGCCGCACCAAGGAGCGCGATCCCACCATCGTGGTGTTCGACCAGTACGCGTTCGACCTGACCAGGCTCGCGCCGGCACCGCAGGTGAACGTGGGCTTGCGCGAGAAATACGTCTGGGAACTTGCATTTCCGGCCGCCGACGACCCGGTGTTCAGGCTCTCGCCCTCAGTTCCGCGTCGAGTTCCACGAACGCCTGTTCGCGCCGCTCTATCCCCTGGCGTTCGGCGTCATCGCTTTCGCGATTCTGGGATTCCCGCGCACCACCCGGCAAAGCGGCGCCGTATCGATGTCCGCCGTGATCGCGGCGGTGGCGACGCTGCGGCTCGGCGGATTCGCCGGAACCGCCATCGCCGTCACCACGCCCGCCATGCTTGCGGTCGTCTACGCCATGATCCTGGCGGCAATCGGGCTTGGCGGCTTCGTCATCTGGCGCGGCATTCCGATCGATCTTGACGAAAAGCTCGATCTCGGCGTCATGGCGCGGGCCGGCGTGGTCCGCCTCGATCGCATCGCGGGGCGGTTCAATATCCGTTTGCCGACCCGGAGCATACTGCGGCGGCTGGAGAATTCCGATTGAGGCGCATTCGCGATCCAGTCCCGAAAGGTTCCCTCCAGATTCCCTGCCAACAGGGAATCTGGAGCCGCGTGGACAACCTCACCCCGGTCCGCTACAGCCGTCATCCGAGGGCGCAAGGGGCGCCGCCTTGATCGAAACTGGTATCGATGCTCACACGTTTCTGGCGCGAGCTGTTTGCCGACCCGAACGGCTCGCCGGCTTTGATTCGCCGACTGTTAGTCGAGCATGGCAGCAGCCATTGGCGGCGCTATTTGTTGTCCTTCGCCTTGATGGCGGTCGGCGCCGCCTGCACGGCCACAATGGCATTCATCATCGGCCCAGGAATCGATCAGGCCTACACGGAGCGCAGCTTCGAGGGCGTCGCCATTGTGGGCGTGACGCTGATCGCCCTGTTCGTCATCAAGGGGTTTACAACCTACGGACAGGCAGTGACGCTGGCGCGCGTCGGCAACGACATCATCGCCGGCAACCAGCGGCGCATGTTCGACAAGCTGCTGGCGCAAGACGCCGGCTTTTACGCAGACCGCCATTCCTCCGAATTCGCAGCCCGCATCACCTTCGGGGCCGGTTCGGCCGCGCAGGTCTTGAACCTCGTCATCAATGCGCTCGGACGCGATCTGTTGTCCCTGATCGGCTTGGTCGGCGTCATGGTGTGGAAGGCGCCCTTCATGGCCATCCTGGCCTTCATGGTGATGCCGCCTGCGGTCCTCACCGTGCGCAAGCTGATGAAGCGCGTGCGCGCCATCACGCTGACGCAATTCGGCGGCGGTGCCGACATCCTCAAGACCATGCAGGAGACCATCCAGGGCTTTAAGATCATCAAGGCCTTCAATCTCGAAACGACGGTGCGCGCGCAGGTCTATGAGAGCATCGCGTCGGTCGAGCGCGCCTCCAACAAGCTCGCCCGGGTCTCCAACCGCTCAACCCCGCTGATGGAAGCGCTCGGCGGCTTCGCGATTGCGGCTGTGTTCATCTACGGCGGCTACCGCGTCCTGGTGCTCAACTTGCCGCCGGGCGAATTGTTTTCCTTCATCACGGCGTTCCTGCTCGCCTACGAGCCCGCCAAGCGCATCGCGCGGCTCAACATCGACCTGCACAACGCGCTGACCGGCGTTCAGGTGCTGTTCGATGTGCTCGACATTCCGGACCACAGGCCGGCGCAGCCAAAGCCCGCCATCGAGGTGACGCGCGGGTGCTTCGAATTCGACCAGGTTTCGTTCGCGTACCGGGCCGGGAGCCCAGTGTTGCGGCAGCTTTCGTTCACCGCGAAGCCCGGCCAGGTGACCGCCTTCGTGGGACCGTCCGGCGGCGGCAAGTCAACGATCTTCAATCTGGTGCTGGCGCTCTATACGCCTGACGGCGGCGCCATCCGCCTCGACGGACAGGATTATGGCGCAGTATCCGAGGAATCGATCCGGCGCCGGATCGCCTTCGTGGGGCAGGATGTGTTTCTTTTTCATGGCACCATCCGGCACAATATCGGCCTGGGCCGGCCGGGTGCGAGCGAAGCCGAGATCGTTGCGGCGGCGCGGGCGGCCCACGCCGCCGAATTCATCTCGCAATTTGCCGCCGGATACGAGACGATGGTGGGCGAACACGGTGCGCAGCTCTCCGGCGGCCAGCGCCAGCGCGTCGCCATCGCCCGCGCCTTGATCCGCGATGCGCCCATCATCCTGCTGGACGAGCCGACCGCAGCGCTCGACACCGAGTCCGAGCGTTTCGTCCAGGACGCCATGGGCAAATTGATCAAGGGCCGCACCACCCTCGTCATCGCCCACCGGCTGCACACCATCGCCCAGGCCGACATGATCCACGTGGTCGAAAAGGGCGCGATCGTGGAATCCGGCCGCCACACCGAGCTGCTGGCACGCTCCGGCCGTTATGCGCATTTCCACCGGATGCGTTTTCAGGCGGAAAACCCACCCCTCGCCCCCGAATTAATGGACTGAAAAGACGACATTTGCTGCCGCTGGGCGCTTACGGCTCTTCGCCATCAGGGGCACGGACCTGACTGCAAGGGCACATATTGTTTTTCCTTACCAAGGACTACAACGACCGGTTGATCACCCGTTCGGCAAGTGAAATTTGCAGTGAGAGCGACATTGCTTTGAGCACCAAAGCCCAGGTGGATCGCAGCGGTTACGTCCGGTCGTTCGCCCTTGGTGTGTGTCGTCGCCACCAACCGTCCGGCGACAAATATCAGCACCTCCAGAGGAGTTGAATCTCCTTGGCGATCAGCAGCCCATCCAGATAGCCCCACCTCTCGCTCGTCAATTCGGCGAATAGCGTCAACATACCCCAATAGCCGTCGCGAAAGGATCAGATTCGCGTTTTGAGCTGATTTGGCCAAGTCAGAACTGTTCGATATTGGATAGACTGCAAGGCGCTCCGCGTCGGAGCGGTTATCCGTTGCGCTTGGGACCTCAGGCTCAGTCAGCCACAGAGTGATGAAGAGACTGCTGAAAAAAACAGCCGACAGGAAAACTAGGTAAGTGGCGCCGCGTAACATTCTCCGAGCTCTACCCGCGTAACATCAAATTTCCCGTTTTGTCGTTTCCGAGCGCTGCCGAACCGTCGCAGACGCGACACGGCTGTGACACAGACCTGCCGGCATTTGCAAGTGCTAGCGCTTAATCGCGAAACGCATTCACGCCGGATGAGCTAGCTTCTTTACCTCCCTCTTACCCAAGCGGGGTAGGGTAAAGACTGCGCTCAGCCGCATGAATCGAAGCGTTGATTTTCCATAAATCCTAAGCCCGCCGGTTCAAGCCCCCCTTCAACGCAGTCAGCCCACCACAGCCTCGGCGAATCCCCGCTTGCGCAATAGTGCGTCCGCGGTTGGCAGCCTGCCGCGGAAGGCCCGGTAGGCCTCACCGGGGTCGCGCGAGCCGCCCGCCGCGAGGATGTCGTCGCGCAAGCGCGCTGCGGTCGCGGGATCGAACACGTCGCCGGTTTCCCGGAAGGCTTCGAAGGCGTCGGCGTCCAGCACCTCGGACCACATATAGCTGTAGTAACCGGCCGCGTACCCGCTGCCCGCGAACACATGCAGGAAGTGAGGCGAGCGATGGCGCATGCCGATCTCGGCCGGCATGCCGATTCGTGCCAGGACATCGGCCTCGAATGCTGCCGGGTCGATTTTATCGGGCTCCGGCGCCTGGTGAAGCGCGAGGTCGACCAGCGCTGAGGCCACGTATTCCACGGTGGCGAAACCCTGGTCGAACGTGCGTGCCACCAGGAACCGCCGCAGCAGGTCCTCGGGCATGGGCTCGCCGGTCCGATAGTGCCGGGCGAAGCGGCGCAGCACTTCAGGCTGCTCCAGCCAATGCTCATAAAGCTGAGACGGCAATTCGACAAAATCGGTGGCGACCCGGGTGCAGGCGATCATCGGGTAGGTCACATCCGACATCAGCCCATGAAGGCCATGGCCGAATTCGTGGAACAGGGTGCGGGCGTCGTCGAACGAGAGCAGCGTCGGTTCGCCGCCGCCCGGCTTGGCAAAATTCATCACGTTGATGACAAGGGGCCTCACCTCGCCGTCGAGCTTGTGCTGGCTGCGCAACATCGTCATCCAGGCGCCGCTGCGCTTGGAGGAGCGCGCGAAATAGTCGCCGAAAAACAGCCCCTGGAACCTGCCGCCCGGGCCCGACACCTCCCACACCCGCACGTCAGGGTGCCAAACCGGCACGTCGTACCGCTCCCGGAACGTAAGGCCGAACAGCCTATGGGCAGTGTCGAAGGCCGCCGCGATCACGTTGTCGAGCTTAAAGTATGGGGCAATCTCGGCCGCATCGATGTCGCAGCGTGCCTTGCGCAGTTTTTCCGCGTAATAGCGCCAATCCCAGGCGGCAAGATCGAAGTTGCCGCCCTCCTGCCGGATCAGGTCCTGGAGGGCGTCGCGATCCGCCATGGCGCGCACCCGCGCCGGCGACCACACGCGCTCGAGCAGCGCCCGGACGGCTTGCGGCGTCTTCGCCATTGCGTCATCGAGGCGATAATCCGCAAAAGTCGGATAACCGAGCAGCTGCGCCCGCTCGGCGCGCAGCGCGATCGTCTCGGCGATGATAGCCTTGTTGTCGGTTGCACCACCGCCATTGCCGCGAACGATCCAGGCCTCGTATGCTTTCTCCCGCAGGTCTCGCCGCGCCGATGACCGCAGAAACGGCTCGACACTGGACCGCGCCAGCGTGATTGCATGTTTGTCGGGCATGCCTCGCTCCGAAGCGGCGGCGCGGGCCGCCGCACGGGCGCTTTCGCTCAAGCCGGCGAGGTCTTCCTCGCCCTCCAGCACCAGCGCATAAGCCTGCTCGTCGGCCAGCACGTTCTGGCTGAAGGCGGTGCCGAGCGCGGCCAGCCGCTCGCCGATTGCCGCAATCAGGCTCTTCGTGTCGGCCGGCAGCCCGGCGCCGGCGCGGCGGAACGTCACGTCGTAGCGCTCCAGAACCCGCGCCTGTTCGGGCGTGAGGCCAAGCGTGTCGCGCGCATCCCACAGCGCCTTGATGCGGGCGTAAAGGCCGTCATGGAGGTGGATGCGATTGCGGTGAGCGGCGAGGAGCGGCGACATCTCGCGCTCAATCGCCATCAATGCGTCATTGGTGTGGGCGCCGGCCAGCGCATGGAACACGGCTGAGACCCTGTCGAGCGCACGGCCGCCCCGCTCCAGTGCCACGATCGTGTTGGCGAAGCTCGGCGTGTCCGGGCAGGTTGCGATGGCCTCGATCTCAGCCATGTGGTCCGCCATGGCGCGGTCGAAGGCAGGCCTGAAGTGCTCCGGACGGATCGCCGGGAACGGCGGCGTCTCGTCGGGAGGCGTCCATTCGCCCAGCAGAGGGTTGCTTTGGTCTTGGGAACCATTTGGGGTAGCGGTTGGAGGCAACGCGGTCATCGGGGCTATCGGTCCTGATTACTGTCTTTCCGATTACTGATCCCCGATATGGCTTGATCCTGCAAACCATTTCGTAGAGATTGCGGGCGAAAAAATAGGATCAACCGATGTCGCAACCTTCCTCTCCCGCGCCCCGCCGTATCGTTTGGCAAAGCGTCATCACGGTGCTCAGCGCGGCCGTACTCATAGGCGTCGAGGTGTTCGGCGCGGCCTTCGCGGGAGGCTGGGCGCTCGCCAGTCTTGCCGGGTTCGCCGACTACGCCGTCTATGCGCAGATCATCCTTTTTCTCGCCGGGGTCGCAGTGATGGCCGCGTTCGTGAGCAATGGCATGCGGGTTGAGCCTTTCACGACGAGAAGCTGATGCGCCGTTAGAGCGTCTTCCGATGAAATTCAGCCATCCCTCTGACGGTCACCCGCGGGCTTGACCCGCGGGTCCATCTTCTTCGCAAGAAGATGGATTGCCGGGTCGAGCCCGGCAATGACGCTGGACGAATGTCCGCGGAACGCACATCAGGCGGGGCTTAAACACATCTGAGTGAATTCGAAAATTTTTTTAAGTTTGCGGCCGCCGCGGCCGCGCAAAACTCTTGCGCGGAATTTGGAAATCACTTATTTCGAGTCTGCCCAATTTCGCACGTGCCTGTGGCCGTGTGTCAATCGGTGGGCATCCGGACAAGAGGCCGGACAGCCGCCCGGAGCGAGATCGCGACGATCGCAAGGCCGTCGGATCGTTTGAGCTCCGAACACTTGATTGGCAGCCGGAGGCGAAACCGGCGTACCTCGTTCTCCACGGGGGACGCGGCTTAAAGCAACGACGGAGCGGGCTTTTTTGGTCTCTGCCGGTTCTCCACCCGCCGGCTCGGGCTACCGAAGAGGCTTGTTCATCATTGCCGCGCGTGCGGATCGGGGATCTCCCCAATCCAATCCAAGGCAGCACTGCAGGGTCTTTGGCCCTCTCGTCGGCGCGTCCCCATCGCGCGTCGTCCGAGACCCAAAGGCCCGGCCCATATCGAGCGGCTTGCCGCTCCCTTGCCTGTAGGGAGAGCGCCATGACGGAGCGCATCCATGAGTTTCTGCGCCGCCGCGAGGACAACGGACCGTGCCTCGTGGTCGATCTCGAGGTCGTACGCGACAATTACCGGGCGTTTGCCAGCGCATTGCCGGACACGCGGGTGTTCTACGCCGTCAAGGCGAACCCGTCGCCGGAAGTGCTGACGCTGCTCGCCGGCCTCGGTTCCTGTTTCGATACCGCCTCGATCGCCGAGATCGAGATGGCGCTTGCCGCGGGCGCGACGCCCGACCGCATTTCCTATGGCAACACCATCAAGAAGGAGCGTGACATCGCGCGCGCCTTCGCGCTCGGGATCCGGCTGTTCGCTGTCGACTGCAAGGCCGAGGTGGAGAAAATTGCGCGTGCAGCGCCGGGCGCGCGCGTGTTCTGCCGCTTCCTGTTCGACTGCGCCGGAGCCGAATGGCCGCTCTCGCGCAAGTTCGGCTGCGACCTCACAATGGCGGTCGATGTGCTCGAACATGCGCACCGGCTCGGCCTCGAAGCCCACGGCGTGTCCTTCCATGTCGGCTCCCAGCAGCGTCGCACGCAGGCCTGGGACCAGGCGCTCAAGTCGGCTGCCGCGATTTTCCGCGCCTGCGCGGAGCGCGGTATTGCGCTCGCCATGGTCAATCTCGGCGGCGGCTTTCCGACCAAGTACCTCAAGGAGGTGCCGGCCGTGAAAGCCTACGGAAATTCCATATTCCGGGCGTTGCGCAAGCATTTCGGCAACGCCATCCCGGAAACCATCATTGAGCCGGGCCGGGGCATGGTCGGTAACGCCGGGATCATCGAGGCGGAAGTGGTGCTGGTCTCGAAAAAGAGCGAGGCCGACAAGGTCCGTTGGGTCTACCTTGACATCGGCAAGTTCGGCGGGCTGGCGGAAACCATGGAGGAGTCGATCCGGTATCCGATCCGCACGTCGCGCGACGGCGGCGAAGCGGGGCCTTGCGTGCTGGCCGGTCCGACCTGCGATTCGATGGACGTGCTATACGAAAAAACGCCCTATGAGCTGCCGATCAGCCTGGAGATCGGCGACAAGGTCCTGATCGAAGGCGCCGGCGCCTATACGGCGACCTATGCGTCGGTCGGCTTCAACGGCTTCGCGCCGTTGAAGGCGTTCCATATCTGAGGGATCAGTGATCAGAGGTCAGTGATCAGAATGGGCGAATGCCTTTTTCTGATCACGGCTTCCTGACTTCTGCCTGATCACTGACCTCTGATTACTGATCCCTGGAGCTTGCGATGACCGATTGGCCCGTTTATGCCCGGATCGAGGGCGCCATCGTGATGATCGGCTTCGGCTCGATCGGGAAAGGCACGCTTCCCCTGATCGAGCGGCATTTTTCCTACGACCCGGCAAGGCTCGTCGTCATCGATCCGGACGACGCCGACCGCAAGATACTCGACGCGCGTGGCATCCGGTTCATTCACCAGGCGGTGACCCGCGACAATTACCGCGAATTCCTCACGCCGCTGCTGACTGCGGGCGGCCGACGCGGCTTTTGCGTCAACCTTTCGGTCGATACCAGCTCGATTGCCATCATGGAACTCGCTCGCGAGGTCGGAGCATTTTATATCGACACCGTGATCGAGCCCTGGCCGGGCTTTTATTTCGACACTAAGCTCGGACCGGAGGCGCGCTCCAACTACGCGTTGCGCGAAACGCTCTTGGACGCCCGCCGGCGCAGCCCGGGCGGCATCACGTCGATATCGCGCGCGATCTCGACGTCAAGGCGAGCGAGCCTAAGTCCCGCGAGGACTGGGGCCGGCTCGCCATGACGTTAGGCGTCAAGGGTATCCACATCGCCGAGCGCGACACCCAGCGAGCCCGCTACCCAAAGCCGCCCAACGTCTTCGTCAACACGTGGTCCATCGAGGGTTTTCTCTCCGAGGGCATGCAGCCGGCGGAACTCGGCTGGGGCACCCACGAGAACTGGATGCCGGACAACGGCCGGCGCCACTCCGCCGGCTGTGAGGCCGCCATCTACTTGCTGCAGCCCGGCGCCAACACCCGGGTGCGGTCATGGACCCCGACCCCGCGGGCTCAATACGGCTTCCTGGTCACCCACAACGAATCGATCTCGATCGCCGACTACTTCACGGTGCGTGAGGGTGGCAGGGTCATGTACCGGCCGACCTGCCACTACGCTTACCACCCGTGCAACGACGCGGTGCTGTCGCTGCATGAGTTGTTCGGCCGGGCCGGCGTCGTTCAGGACGACCATCACATCCTCGACGAGCACGAGATTGTCGACGGCATCGACGAACTCGGAGTGCTCCTCTACGGCCATGCCAAGAACGCCTATTGGTATGGCTCCCAGCTTTCCGTGGAGGAAACGCGGCAGCTCGCCCCCTACCAGAACGCCACCGGCCTGCAGGTGACTTCGGCGGTGCTCGCCGGAATGGTGTGGGTGTTGGAAAATCCGGACCGCGGCATTGTGGAGGCCGACGAAATGGATTTCCGCCGCTGCCTCGAAATCCAGCGGCCCTACCTCGGCTCGGTGATCGGCACCTATACGGACTGGACGCCGCTGACGGGCCGGCCCGGGCTGTTTCCGGAAAACATCGATCCGGTAGATCCGTGGCAGTTTCGGAATGTGTTGGTGGGGTGAGTCGTACCAACGTTCAATCTTTTACGCGCTCTTACTTGGGGTACGTACAATCCATTGATTCGACGCCATTTTTTAGGGGTATTTCGTTTTGCTCAAATGGCGCCAGCCGGACTGTCAGGAATCCGACTCAATATTCGACCTCAGACGTCGAGTGCGAAGCGCTGAAGTGATCCTGCTGGGCCGAAAAACGGGCGGCGCTACGGCCGCCCGTGCGCAGTTTGAACAGGTCAGGCGCTGTCAAAACTCATTGAGGTCTCTTTGGGCCCGGGCCGCTGTGCGGTGCCGCCCCCACGGTGGCCGGACGTGCCGCAGCTGGCGGAGGAGCCGGACGGGCGAAAGCTGCCGGAGGTGGCGCTGGTCGCGCCGCAGCTGGCGGAGGAGCTGGACGGGCGAAAGCCGCCGGAGGTGGCGCCGGCCGCGGAGCTGCTGGTCTCGCAACGAAGGCCGGAGGTCGGTTAACGGGCGGCTGCGCCGCAGGTGGCCGGTTCACCTGCGGTCGTGCCGCAACGGCCGGTGGGCGATTCACCTGCGGCCGCGTCACAACCGCGGACGGTCGGTTCGCAGGTGGCCGAGCTTCCGGCCGGCGTTGCACGATGTTCTGATTCCCGGACGGAGCATGGGCGACCGGCGTTCGCTCCCGCGAGCGCCGCTCAATCGCGCTTGGCGGCTGATTACGCTCACGCCCACCGGCCCGCTGGTCGACGCGGCCCTCGCGCGGCCCCGCAGGCGCCTGCGCGGTCGGCGGCGGTGCATTCGGCGGCGTGATGTTGCCCCGGCGCCGTTCGGCCTCCCGTCCCGCTTGCGGTGCTGCAGTCTGGCGTTGCTCGCCTTGCTGCCGCTGCGCTGACGGCGTTTCCGGCGCGCGCTGCGCAGTGCCGTGCTCCACGGCGGCGTTGCGCGCGGCACGCGGCGGCGTTGCGCCGAGGCGACCGACTTCGCCCCGCCCCAGCGGCTGCGGCTGTGGCGCTGCGTGGGTCGGCCTGATGGTGCTTGACGATCGGATGATATCCCGCGTCGCGACACGCTCGCGGGCTGCCGGCCGATTGCCGCCTTCGCGGTCGCGGCGCAGATCTGCCGCGCGGACCTGGACCGCGCCCGGCAGTGCCGCGGTGCCGGCCAGCAGGCGCGGGCGAACCTGATAGGTCGGCAGCGGTCGGCCCCGAATGGCGGCTATGTTGCCGGGCGGAATCCCTGGATTGACGGCGAAGTGCCGATCAGGCCCGCGCATCATCACCGGGCGGTTCACCAGCGCGGTGCGACGGAAAAATTCCGCACGCCGGTCGAACGGCAGCAATACCGCAGCAATGCTCGGCGCGATCAAGTCCCCGGCGCCCACGAAGCACCAGTATGCCGGCTCATCCTGCACTTCGACGACGATCTCGTCGGGCGGTTCGGGCGCCCATCCGACATATTGATCGCCGTAGCGCCAATCGACCCATGCCGGACCCCACACGTCATTCGGAATCCAGAACCAGCCGTAATCGGCGTCACGATACCAGCGTCCATAGTGATAGGTGATCCAACCCCAATCGGCCTCCTGATCATCGGTGACCCAATACCAGCCGTAGTCATTCGTGTAGACCCAGTGACCGACCGTGTAGGGACGCCAATCACGTGCCCGATTGGCCGGGACCCACACATCGCCGAAGCGCCGGTGGTGGCGCCAGCCGCC
>WNFC01009555.1_pt1 | contig 14958 bp, 12 predicted proteins | sample 5400541 | NCBI WGS metagenome assembly WNFC01 (sample SAMN13153342, study PRJNA577476) | soil metagenome | isolation source: 120 cm saprolite under Douglas fir tree site 2 hole 2 replicate 1 | place: USA:California | collected 2015-04-18
ACAGTCCGTGGGTGTGCGCGGCGCGGTCGGTCACGGCGACCACCACGAGAACGTCGGCATAGTGGCCGTTAGTGCAGAAAGTCTTGGTGCCATTCAGCACCCAGCTCTTGCCCTTGCGAACAGCGGTCATGCGCGCGCTACCCGCATCGGAACCGGAGGACGGCTCGGTCAGTCCCCAGGCGCCGATGAATTCTCCGGCGGCCAGCTTGGGCAAATACTTCTTCTTCTGGGCGTCGTTTCCTGCCAGAAAAATATGATTGGAGCCGAGCGAAGTATGCGCTGCCACAATGATGCCGACCGAACCATCCACGCGCGAGAGTTCCTCAATCGCAATCACGTACTCGACGTATCCCATGCCCGCGCCGCCCAGTTCGGACGGAAAAACCACGCCCATCAGTCCAAGTTTGCCGAGTTCCTTGATGGTCGAGAGCGGGAATTCTCCGTGTTCGTCCCACTTGCGAACATTTGGGGCAATTTCGCTCGCAGCAAATTCGCGAACACTCTTCTTGAGCTGCAGTTGTTCTTCGTTGAGCTGGAAATCCAAGATCCCTCCCCTGCGGGGAAATGATTTATTACAACACAGCGGAGAGGATGAAAAGAAATGCTCGTACCGACCGGTTGGTTAAGCGGCTTTTTTGCCGCCTCTGCCGAAAATCTTTTTCACCATCCACAGCGGCGCCACGAACACGTGCGCCGGATTGGTGAGAAACGCCGGCTTATTGCCTTCGATCAGATGCCCGAGCCAGGCGAGCGCAAAAGCTGTCGGGATGAGTAGCAGGCCGATGATCCAATGAAACCAGACCACAATGATGGATGAGAAGCCAACCGGGATTGCGATCATGTGCAGCACCCGGTTTACGGGATGGTTATGCGCACCGTCGTAATGTGAATAGAGGCCCATGGGGGCACCTCGCCTTCGGGTTTGGATTATAGCCGAAAGCTGATAGACAGCTTGGGTGGAGCAGCGCCTTCGGCGCTGCGTTTGAGCATCATGGATGGTTGAACGATGGTTGAACGCAGGGCCAAAGGCCCTGCTCCACCCGTTGGATGTCCGGGAGAATGCTCAGCCGTTCGCCACCTCTGCTTCGATCGAAATGAATCTTCCGAAGACCTCATTGGAGAGCAGTCGACCTCTCGGAGTGAGGCGAACAAAGTTCTCCTGCATCTCCAGCAGTCCAGCCTCCGCGCACTCCGCGAGTATCGGTGAGAAACCGGCGAGCGCATCTTTTCCGAATTCTGCCGCCACTCGTCGCAAGTCCACGCCCTTCGTAAGCCGCAGTCCCAGAAAGAAAGTCTCTTCTAAAGCGGCGTGCCTTGACACTGGAGTTTGCCGGAGTGGCGCTCCAGCGATGTAGGACTCCAATGAGTCAGCCGTCGCGAAGCGCACGCAGTCGAGATCACGAGCGCTGACACGATTGTCGCTGAACGATTTTGGGGATGGCAGTCCGTGCGAATTGACAGGCTGCGGAAGAGCTTCACGGATCGGGTGCCAACCGGGAAGGGCACGGCGTTCAGCCGTGCCGAATGATTCGTCTGTTTGCACTTTCGGCACGACTGGAAGTCGTGCCCTTCCCGGATCGTCCAGCCTTGCGTTCCTGCAATTCTTAGAACCGTCCCCTTCCCCATCCACCCTCAGCATGGAATGCGCATCGACCCCGACCCCAAGATAGGGCTGGCGTGTCCAGTACTTCAGATTGTGCTTTGACTCCCAGCCAGCCCGCGCGAAATTAGAAATTTCGTATTGCTGAATTCCGGCACCATTCAGGCGCTCGCAGGCAATTTCGTACATATCGGCAGTGAGGTCTTCATCAGGAACGAAGTGGGCATGATATTTCTGCCCTCCGGCAATGACTTCGCGACCAAGCCGGGAATCTTCGTCCACTTCGAGCATATAAACGCTGGCATGTGGGACGTTTAACGCGATCAGCTCATTCAGCGACTCGTCCCAGCTCTCGCGGGTTTGGTGCGGCAACCCCGCAATCAGGTCCACATTGATGTTTGAAATTTCGGCTGCACGCAGGCGCGCAATATCGTCCAACACGGTTTCCCGTTTGTGCAGACGGCCAACCGATGCCGCCTCCCGGTCGACAAACGATTGCACGCCCAAACTCACGCGATTCGCGCCGCAACCGGCGAGAGCGTCAACCATAGCTTGAGACAGCGTACCCGGCGCGCATTCCACCGTAATTTCAGCGTTCGCCGTCAAATCGAAATTTTGCGAAATGGTGACAAAAAGCCGCTCTAACTGCGCTACTTGTAAGATGGTGGGAGTCCCGCCGCCGAGATAGACAGAGTCTACGGCGTCATCGATCAGACCGCCCATCTGTTCAGCGGTTTCGTGGGCGTGCTCGATTTCGAAGCAAACGCGGGCGATGTACCGGTCGAACACGGCACGCGAAAAAACGTCAGAAGCGAAGTTGCAATAGGTGCATTTCGTTTTGCAGAACGGCACGGAAATGTACAATCCAAGCGGCATCTGTATGATTATCCCACTGCCGGCGTAACTGGAGACGGAAAGCTCGCATCAGACAGATCTCAACCTCATTCATGCTGCCTCGCGTCGTCATCACAGGAATGGGCGTCGTAAGCCCGAATGGTACCGGCAAGGAAGCCTTCTGCCGGGCCGTGCTCGCCGGGAAGTCCGGCGTGAAACGCATTTCGCGGTTCGACTCTTCTCGGCTTCTTGTCCACATCGCGGGCGAGATCCCCGAGTTCGATGAGCTTACTTGGGTAGACGCTCGTGAACGCAAGCATGTGTCGCGGGTTGTCCCTCTCTGCCTTGCCGCTACCACCGAAGCGGTCGCCGACTCCGGGCTCGACATGACGAAAATGTCGATTGATGAAAAACGGCAAATCGGGATCGTGCTCGGAACTGGCGGCGGCGCACAAGAATTTTCCGAGCAGCAATACCGCTTATGGCACAGCGGCAAAGAGAAACAGGTTAGCCTGTTCTGCATTCCTTCCGGGACCATGGGCACGATTCCCAGCGAAATTAGCATGCGATTCGGCTTCCGCGGCTACAGCCACGTCGTTACCGCGGGATGCACTTCCTCGACCGACGCGCTTGGCTACGCATATCAGCACATTCAGGCAGGCGTGCAGCCCATGTTTTTGGCGGGAGGCGTGGATTCTCCCGTCACTGAGGGAATCATCAAGGGCTACACCATGCTGCGCGCCTTAACGCAATCCTGGAACCACGCGCCGGAGCGTGCTTCGAGACCGTTCTCTGCCGATCGCGACGGTTTTGTGCTCGCCGAAGGCTCCTGGATGTTTGTTCTTGAAGAGTACGAGCACGCCAAAGCACGAGGCGCAAAGATTTATGCGGAGGTCACTGGCTATGGCGCCACCTGCGAGGCTTATCATCGCGTTCGCATGAGTGATTCACCGGAAGAACCGGCGCGCGCCATCACTTTGGCGCTGGAAGAATCGAAGATCGCACCTGAAGACATTCAGTACGTGAGTCTGCACGGGACGTCAACGGAGATGAATGACCGTTTGGAGACGCGCGCCGTGAAACTGGCCTTGGGCGATCACGCATACAAGATTCCCATGACCGCGTTGAAATCGCAGATCGGACACGCCCAGGGTGCATGTGGCGCAGCCAGCGTGGCCGCGACGCTGATTGCCATGGAACATGGAACGGTCCCTCCGACCATCAATCTTGATTCACCTGATCCGGATTGCGACCTCGACTACGTTCCTGATGTCGGACGCAAGGCAAGCATCGAGCATGCGGTGTGCAACTGCGTGGGATTCGGGTCGAAGAATTCAGCGCTGGTACTGAAGAAGACCGCGTGAAAGCTATACGATCTTCGCCACCAGATCGTACTCATGCGTTTCGGTGATCTGGCAGCGATAAAACTCCCCGGGATTGGGCGCCAGTCCCTCGGGAATGTCAGCGATATAGAGTTTGCCATCGATTTCGGGGGCATGCATCACGGTGCGGCCCTCAAGCAGCAGATCGCTTTCTTCCGATGGCCCTTCGAGAAGTACGTCGAATTCTTTCCCACGCAACGCTTTCTTCTTACGCTTGCTGATTCCCTTCTGGATTTGCATTACGTGCTTGCGCCGGCGCTCGATTTCGCGAGGCGAAAGCTTTTGGTCGAGTGAAAAAGCGCTGGCGCCCTCCTGGTCGGAGTAGGCGAAGGCGCCCATCCAGTCGAATTCCGCCGCCCGAACAAAATCACAAAGCTCTTCAAATTCTTTTTCAGTTTCGCCTGGAAATCCCACAATGAATGAAGTGCGCAAGGTAACGCCCGGAATGGTGCGCCGCATCTTTTCTATAGTGCGCAGGAAAATGTCTGCGCTGCCGCCGCGCTTCATTCGCTTCAGAGTCGCGGCGGAGGCGTGTTGCAACGGGACGTCCATGTAAGAGCAGATCTTCTCGTGGGCGGCAATGGTTCCAAGCAGGCGCCCGGTGATCTTGTTGGGGTACGCGTAGAGAAAGCGCACCCAGCGCAGCTCTTCGATGGCCGCGAGTCTTTCAAGCAGCAGGGCAAGGCCATCTTTCAGGTCGAAGTCTTCGCCGTAGCAAGTGGTGTCCTGACCGATCAGGGTGATCTCGCGCACGCCGGAGCGGGCAAGGCGTTCAGCCTCGGCAACAACTGACTCAAATCGGCGCGACCGAAATTTTCCTCGGAGCTGCGGAATGATGCAGAAGCTGCACGGGTGATCGCATCCTTCAGCGATCTTTATGTAGGCCGTGGAACGCGGCGTGGCCAGCACGCGCGGAGTGGCTTCGTTGTACAGATAATTTGGCAGGTCCGCGATGGCTCCGTCCCAGGATTCGCGGGAAAAGCGTCCTGCGGCGGCACGAGCATCGCCTTCAGGGCGCGAAGTAAGAATATTGAATGGCGAATCAGTCGCGACAGGGGTAGCAATTCCGGCAGCGGCGAGAATATTTTCGAGCTCTCCGGTGCCTACCACAGCGTCCACTTCCGGAATGTTCTTGCGAATCTCGTCGCGGTAGCGTTCCACTAGGCATCCTGCGACGATCAACTTGCGGGCCTTCCCTGACTTGTGGCGGGCCATTTCCAGGATCGTATTCACCGACTCCTGTTGCGCGCTCTCGATGAATGAGCAAGTGTTGACGACGATTATTTCGGCGTCTTCAGCACGGGAAACAAGGTCGGCGCCGGCCTGGGCGAGCATGCCCATCATCACCTCGCTGTCCACCAGGTTTTTGGGGCAGCCGAGGCTCACGAATCCTACCGTGGGAGTGGCGGGTTTCGTTTCGGAGGTAAGCACAGACAAGGACTTCGGCGACATGCAATCTCACTATTCTAACATCCGGCAAATGGCCCCCTCTGGTGCTCAGCGTCTGGGGGAACGGCGGCGGGGATGAGCACAAATAGCTACCCACTAGGACTCAACCACTCGTTACCTAGGGCATCTTCGCATTCGCTGGCAGAGAGGGTAGAGTTTTCCCATGAGCTCCAGCGCTGGAACCGGCAAACAATTCGTCTGCATGCAATGCGAACTGAATGAGGCAAAATGTGGCTGCGAGAAGTACTGCTGCTCCTGCCAGAGTCAGTTAGACGTTCGCCTCTGTCACGATGGCCTCTACTATTGTCCGCCTTGCCGGGAAGCCTGCGGCTACAGAACGTCTGACGAATAGGCTGCTCTGGGAATCAGATGACTACGGTTTCCTGATACTCGCCAAACACCCCGCGCATAGCGTCTGAAATCTCGCCTACCGTGGCATAGGTTTCCACGGCGGCAAGAATTCTCGGCATAAGGTTCTCGCCCGAACGAGCAGCCGCCTCGATGGCATTCATGGCCTGCTTCCAGGGGCCAGGATCGCGCCTGGATCGCAACGCGCGGACTCGCTCCACTTGTTTGCGTTCCAGCGACTCGTCAATGCGCTGGATTGGGACCGCTTTCCCTGCATCCTGAGCGAAGCGATTCACGCCTACTACCGTGGCCTCTCCGCTCTCAACTGCTCTTTGATATTCATATGCTGCATTCTGAATTTCCTGCTGCACATATCCACGTTCGACGGCTTTCAGCATTCCGCCCAGCGCGTCAATCTTCTCCAGGTAATCGTTCGCCCGCTTCTCAATCTCGTCTGTGAGGGATTCGATGAAATACGATCCCGCAAGCGGATCTATGGTGTTTGGCGCACCCGATTCATAGGCCACAATTTGCTGGGTACGCAACGCGATTCGCGCCGCCTGCTCGGTCGGAAGGGACAAGGCTTCATCGAAAGAATTCGTGTGCAACGATTGCGTGCCCCCCAGGACCGCCGCCATCGCCTGAATTGCCGTGCGCACGATGTTGTTCTCCGGCTGCTGCGCTGTGAGAGTGGAACCAGCCGTTTGGGTGTGACAGCGCAGCATCCACGAACGCTGGTCCTTGGCGCCAAACTTCTCGCGCATGATGTGCGCCCACATACGCCGCGCCGCTCGAAATTTGGCGACTTCCTCGAGAAAATTGTTGTGCGAATTAAAGAAGAATGAAACCCGAGGAGCAAAGACATCTACATCTAATCCTGCGTCGATCGACGCCTGAACGTAGGCGATTCCGTTGCCCAAGGTGAATGCCACTTCCTGCACAGCGGTCGCCCCGGCCTCGCGCATGTGATAACCAGAAATGGAAATCGTGTTCCACTCAGGCACATTCTGGTTTGTCCAGGCCAACAGGTCTGTAACCAGCCTCATGGCCTGCGCTACGGGATAGATATAAGTACCGCGCGCAATGTATTCCTTCAAAACGTCGTTCTGCACCGTGCCGGAGAGCTTTGTGATATCCGCTCCCTGCCGGCGCGCCACTGCCACATAGAGCGCCAGCAGGATGGGCGCAGTCGCGTTAATCGTCATCGAAGTCGAAATCTTAGTCAGGTCGATTCCGTCAAATAGCCGCTCCATGTCTTCGATGGAATCAATCGCAACTCCGACCTTGCCAACTTCGGCAGCGGCAAGAGCATGATCAGAATCCAGACCGATCTGCGTGGGCAGATCAAAAGCTACAGACAACCCAGTGGTTCCGTGGGCCAGGAGATATTTGTATCGCTGGTTAGATTCTTCCGCGTCTCCCATGCCCGCATATTGGCGCATGGTCCAAAGCCGTCCGCGATACATAGTTGGTTGTACGCCGCGGGCGAAAGGGAAGTCTCCCGGATAGCCTGCCCGCTGGTCGTAGTCCCAGTTCTCCAAATCAGAGGGCGTGTAGAGCTGGCGAATCGGAATATGAGAAGAAGTTTCTGGATCTGCGGGCAAATCGCGCGCCTTAGGCTTGTGGGGCATCAGAAATTATCGTCGTTTTCGTGCCCGCCAGAAGGAAGTAGTGCCAAACCAGGCAAACATCACGCTAAAAACCGCGGCAGCCGCTACCCTACCCGAAGTTGCCCTGCCAGCATGATAAGCCGAATATTCGCGAAAGAAGGCCACAATGCCAACCCCAGCAAAGGCGAGGAAAACAAAGCCTGTTATTTCCAGCCAAAGCTGGTTCAGGACCGCGCCAAAATGGCCCAGAGTGGCACGTGCGCCGCTTAGCAGGGCGCTATAGGTACGTGTACGCTTCACCTGCTGCCCAGCGATGCGGGCAGCAATGCCCAGTTTTCGGGCTGTGGAGACATTTGCCATCGCTCTCGATTTTACCAATCTCTGGGTTTAGAATACCGCCAAAGGTATTTTACGAGCCGTACTTTGGACCTGCATCGGCATCTAAGAAACAGGCCCTGTTCGGGCAGACCGGGGGATTCGTGGACCAGGAATTGAAACACCTTATGAAGGAGTTGGGCGAAGCGATCAATGAGTCCTTGGCGGACTCCGAGCAGATTGCCGACGTGGTGTCCCGAATCAAGGACGGCGGTTACGATATCTTCCTGGTGCTTGAGGCCACGATTGGGGTCAGCCGCCCCGGCGAGAAACCCAGCGAGAAGGCCTCCATGGTCACGACCCTGACCAGCAACCCTGACCTGAAAGTTAGCGAGCAGGATCTGAAGTTTCTGAAATCTTTGCGTATTAAGGTCGAGGACGACGCAGCATAGCTCTCGCCAGTCAAATCACACTTTGAATCAACCCGCCGCTCCAGGCGCTCCGACCTAATTCTTAGGCCGAGCGCCTCCTCGTAGGCAACGTGAACAAGGCGTGGAGAGCGCTGTCCAATTGTTGACGCTCGCGAATATCGCCTGAATCTTCGATCTCCTCCAATCGCTTGTGAATCGCTCGCCGAGCTGCTTCGATGCGGCCGTACAATCTGTGGGGATTGGATTCGGTTAGAGCAGCCCTGTACAGCTCTTGCCAAGTTGGATCGAGCACACAGCCTCCATCAGGGACACAAATTCAAATAGACGAAGGCGACTCCAAATTATAGCCTGTGGACCACTCTTCTGCTTCGCGAAACGCTAGATGAGAGACCTGGATTTGGAGTAGATTTAACGACTGCCATCTTGTGACTCCTGCTGGAGGGCACATCAGTGCCGATTCGATTTCCTCGTCGCGAATTTCTTGTGGGCGCTGGGGCCCTGGCCGCTGCGACCACCGCCTCGTCAATTCCTGCATGGGCGTCGCTCGTGCCGGAGCGGCTCTATCCGCCGATGGATCTCTCGTATTTCGATATCCCCATTTCTGCCGCGCCCGCGGAGATCCGCGTCGGATATGCAGCGATCACATGGGACGGCAAAGATCGCCAAGCCATTGAAGATATCGCGGCGCTCGGCTTCCATGGAATTCAGTTGCGTGAAAACTGCATCAAGGAGTTTGCCGGCGCCACCGAGTTGCGCGAATTGCTGCAGAAACACGAAATGAAAATGGTGGCCCTCTCAAGCGGTAGTTTGAATATCGATCCAGCAGTCGAGGCACAAGAGATAGCCAGACACGTGGCGCACGCCAAGTTTGTACACGATGTCGGCGGACTTTACCTGCAAGTCATCGATCAGCGTCCAAAAGAACGTGCGATCACAGCTGCCGATTACAAGCGCCTCGGTGCAGTGTTGACGGAGGTTGGAAAACGCACCGCGGACCTGGGAATCTCGTTGGGATATCACAATCACATGGGTTCTCTTGGCGAGCGACCCGAGGCGGTGGAGCAAATTCTGCAAGCGTCCGACCCGCGCTACGTCAAGCTGGAACTGGATGTGGCGCACTATTTCCAGGGAGGCGGCGATTCGGCCCAGGCGATCCGGAAATACGGCGATCGCTTACTCTTTCTTCATATAAAGGATGTCGAAGAACTGCCTGCCAGTGCAGATCCGGAGCATGCGTACCGTTTTGTGGAGCTTGGTCGCGGGAAGGTTGATCTTCCTGCGATCGTTGAAGCTCTTCGCCAAGTGCAATTCCGCGGCTGGGCGGTCGTCGAACTGGACAGCGTAACTGACAGCTCTCGCACTCCTAAGGACTCTGCATTGATCAACAAGAAGTATGTCGAGAGCAAGCTGGGATTAACGCTATGAAGGCGCTATTCAGGGTTGCTGTAATCAACGACGAGATCACTCAAGATTTTGGGCGCGCCTGCGCAATCGCGTCCCATGATTTCGGGATGGAATGGATCGAATTGCGCGGCATGTGGAACAAGAACGTGCTCAATCTGGATGCGAAGGAAGTTGCAGAGGCGCGTCGGACACTGGAAAAGTACAAATTGCGTGTCACCGACATAGCAAGTCCACTGTTCAAGGTGGATTGGCCGGCTGCGCCGAAGTCGAAGTTCAGTCCGAAAGGTTCTCAGTTCGGAGCTGATTTTACGTTCGATCAGCAAGATGAAGTGCTCGCCCGTAGCATCGAACTGGCGAAAGCCTTCCGCACTGATCGGGTCCGGTGCTTCGACTTTTGGCGGCTGGACGAGCCGGCGCCGCATCGCACAGCTATCAACACAAAATTGCTGGAAGCTGCGAATAAGGCGGGAAGCCAAGGCGTGACGTTGTTGCTCGAGAACGAGATGACGTGCAATACCGCTACTGGCTCCGAAGCGGCCAAGGTTCTGGGCGCCGTGCAATCCCCTTATCTCATGCTCAACTGGGACGCGGGAAATGCGGCAGCAGCCGGGGAGAAGCCCTATCCGGACGGCTACGAGCTTTTGCCCAAGAGTCGCATCGGCCACTGTCACTGCAAAGACACGGTGAAAATGCCAGGCGCCAAAGATTACGAGTGGGCAGCAATGGGACGGGGCGTCATCGATTGGGTGGGCCAATTCAAGGCGCTCAAGAATGACGGTTACCGTTTCGCCGTCAGCCTCGAGACTCACTGGCGTGGCGCAGGAACTGCGGAAGCATCAACGCGGCAGAGTTGGGCGGGGATGAAAGACGAATTACAAAAAGCTGGAGCTTGGTAATCAGCGCAAAAAGGATTTCGGCATGCAAAACAAAACGAGGCGGGACTTCATAAAACAAGCAGCTTGGGGGACCGCGGCTGTGCTGGCTTATCCACCTTCACGGGTGCTAGGTGCTAATGACCGCGTCCGGGTGGGAATGATTGGAGTAGGGGCGCGCGGGGAGGAGCTGCTTAAGCAGGTCCAGAAGATCCCTAACGTCGAACTCGTAGCGATTGCCGATATCTACAGCCGTCGGCGCGACGAAGCGAAACACATGGTGAGTCGACTTCAGACGTTTGATGATCACCGCCGCCTGCTTGAAATGAACGACCTTGACGCGGTCATCGTGGCCAGTCCTTTGCATATCCATGCCCGGCATTTTCTGGACACGCTGGACGCTGGCAAGGATATCTACTCAGAGAAGACCATGACGTGGTCCATTCCAGAGGCAGAGCAGTGTCTGGCGGCGGCAAAGAAGTCCAACCGGGTGGGTGTCTGGCGGCGGCAAAGAAGTCCAACCGGGTGGTGCAGATTGGATTGCAGCATGAGAGCTCGGGCGCGCTGGCCGATGCAAGAAAGTGGATCAAGGATGGAGTTGTCGGTAAGGTGACCCAGGTGGAGTCGTGGATGAGCCGCAATACGCCCCACGGAAAGGGCCAGTGGGCGCGCCCTGTGCCCTCCGACTGTACGGCGCAGAATGTCAATTGGAAAGCGTTCCTCAACGGTAGACCCGACCGCGAATTCGATCCCTACAAATTCATTAACTGGCGGCTGTTCTGGGAATTCTCGGGCGGAAATGTGACTGAGAATATGGTGCATCAGGTTGCTTGGATCATGAGCGCGCTTGATCTTCCTCTACCAACTGCGGCTTACATGTCGGGCGGCGTTTTCTCGGAAAAAGACGGGCGCGAGGTCCCGGATACGATCGCGGTCACGCTTGATTTTCCTGATACGGTCGTCACCTGGCAGTCCACTTTCAGTAATAGCCGCTACGGATTGGGTGAGCACATTCTGGGTAGCGATGGCACGATTGAACATGTGGCCGGGGCCAACGAAATGGTGACCGGAAAATCCGACGAGAGCACTCGGTATTATCCCGAGAGGGTCAATCAAGCCAAAGGGACAGCGCTGACTGGAGAAACCAGGGACCAGAACCACATGGCGAACTGGATTGATTGTGTACGCACCCGCCGCGTTCCGAATGCCCCGGTGGAGATTGGCTACCGGTCAGCAATTGCGGCCCACATGGCCAACCTGGCTTATCGGCAGAAGCAACGCGTCAGCCTGGAAATGGCGAAGGCGGCCCAGCCGGCATTCTAGATTTGGGTAGCGAAATTCGGATTCTTTGGCGGTTTGCCGATGACCCGGAATCCTAGTGCGCAGCGCCTGCGGGCTTCGGCTCGGCCGCTCCTGCCCGATTGTCAAAATTTGAAAAGGGCTTGGATTATGCGTAGCGATGGTTTATCTTGGCCGACGGTGCGTTAGACCTTGGGAAATGAGGGCGCATAATATCCAGGGCTTAGCAGGTTTCGATACCTGGTAGCAGATACTCTAAGGTCTGGCCTCAACAAGTCTCGCAGCTTCGGAGGGAGGACTCCAGCCATGCAATCTTCTCCTCGCCGGCCCGCCTCTTTACTAGCGGTGTGGTTGTTGGCATTTTGCTGTTCGTCCGCTGATAGTCAAACCACGGTTCCGCTATCTCCTTCCTCAGACCCCCGAGAGACTTCGCCCTCGGACTTACAGGATCCTGGCTACTCGGCCGAGGTCGCCATTCCCGGTCATCTGCGCTCATTTCTGCGCATGGCTGGCATCAGCCAGAAAGCTACGCCCGAAGAAGTGATTCCGCTGCTGGCCCGCAACATTTACGTGCAGGGTTACAACGGTTGGCAGGGCGGAGGCCGGCCAACGGAGTTTCTGATACTGCTCGGAAGGTATGCGAACCAGGCGAAGGAATTGGCGGCACTGGCTGGTTCAAGTGGGGTTATTCGCATCTCCAATTGCGAAGAGGCCCTGCCCTTGCTGCGCATCCTCGGCTATCGACTGCGCCAGGATTGCGGACAGAGCAATGCTTCATTGGTCACCGCGGACGCAGAACGGGCCTTTCTCACCACAGATTCGGGGTTCCCTCTGCTTGAACTGGAAGAATCGCTCCAGCACGGTAGAGCCTTCACCTATCCTTTCCCGGTCTCGCGAGTTCCGGTGCTGTTCACAGAAACCGATTGGACGAAGGTAAGCAAAGCGAGAAAAAGATTTGCTTACGATCTCGTTGATACGCTCTTGCGTGACCCCGCGCTCGCGCGTCTCTACTGGGCAATGTCTCGAAACGATGCGGAGACGAGGGCCGTCCTGCAAAAGTCTGTCGGCCTCAAAAAACTCCTTCCCCTGGCGGCGGTTCTCGATTTTTACGGAAGCCAAATTTGTATTCGATCTGGACGTGTCCGGGTGCCCGGGGGAATGAGCGCAGAGTCCGCCTGGAAGGGCTTGGTCGGTGCCAGTCCTGACTCGCCGGCGGAATTCGTGCCGAAGCTGCTGGGTAAGGATCGGGGCTGGCTGGCGGCGTATTTTGATTCGCTGTCCCGGGTGAATCCCAGTCAACAACAGCATTTTGTCGAGGCCCACCGTTTGCAGTCCTTTTACCAGGCGTTCCTAGGCACAGATATGTCGGCGGATGCCGCACGACCGGCCTTTCGTCTAGCTCCCGGGCTCCTGCTTCTTCTGACCCGGCTGCAATGGGACTCTGACGGCCAACCACTTGTCCCGGGAAATTTACAGCTATGGAAGGAGATTCTTAGCCAGAAGACGAATGCCAAGCTTATCCATGGTTGGGCCCAGCGTGCCGATCGCTGGAGTCGTCCGGAACAACTACTTGAAGCAATGTTTGCTTTTTCCCGAGTAGAGACGGATTCCGGTCCGTTGCAAATGTATCTCTTATTTAGCGAATTGGACAGCCGACGTTCGCCGGAACACCGCTTGAGCGCTGACACCCTCCGCCTGATGGCCAGCAGGTACGACCAGCTCAGCGATCAGTATTTGACCTTTCCCGAATTCCCGGAATTGAACGATGCCTCGATCACTCAATTCGTTAATGCTGCTGATGCCGTCGACAAGATCTCTAACCACACGCTTCGTGGCAATGCGATGGGGACGTTTCAGGCCAACATTGGGCTGTGGCAAATCCTGGCCCGCCAGGGGCAAATCCCCAGTGCAAAGCTCAACGAATCGTGGCAGGCAGTTATCAAACCCTTCGGCAAATTCACCACATCCGCTCAACTTTTCGATGCCGGCCGCAATTCCTTGGGAGAAATATTGCGGGCAGCAACGGGCAAAGCGACCGCATCCCAGGACGAAATCATCGAGTTGCTCGCCGGCCCGCACGAGCCGGGTCGTGAGAGCCAGCGCGTTCACGAGGAGATTGCCAAAGGAATTCGCTCGGTAATGGATGGCCAGCGCTTGGTCTCCCTCGACACGCTTATGGCGTTGGACCTGGGTTTGGCTGACATGGCCAGAGGAGAACAAGTTGCTAGTTCCCTGCTTCCCTTGGCTGGAGAGCTTCGGGAGTTTGAGATGCCCCGTCCAATCTTTACGGGGTCGGAAAGAACCGAATGGGCAGCAGGGATCTACAACAACCGTCACACCGAGCTGCAGATGCAGACAGACTTGGCGAAGGTCCTGAAGTCGCGGGCTTCTCGCGCACAGTTGGAAGATGCTCGCGGCCAACTCGCTTCTTTCCTGAGAGATACCTTGGTGGGGTTGAACTACGCCTATTACGAACCGCCGGGCGCGCAGGTGCTACACCACAATCCTCTCTTTGTTCGCTCCCATGATTTTTCGGGAGACACTGTTATGGGCGTGGAGGGACTCTGGCGTACTCCCCAACTTTTCGGTGAGGGCTCGCCCGCCGGGGGCGGCGCCCACCTGGTCGGGTCACTAGCTGATCTGGCCTACGTCCTAGCAGAAGCGGAGCAGGATTTCATCGCACCGGAGAACGTTCAAGCCCTTATCTGGAGGGAGTCGGTGCCAGGCCTCATAACCGACGCGACCTTGCCGCGCTGGTGGGGCGTAACCCGGAACGAGCTCCACGCCGTAACTCTCTATCAACGAGCTGGAGAGGAGCTTTTAGCAGGTGCGGGAGCCAATGACGAGCTGCGCGGCAAAGTCATGGACATTCTTTCGGATCGCATGGTGCCGCGGCGAGCGCTATGGCTGGAGCAGGCTCTGCGTGATGGACGTGGCGAAGAAATCATTCCTGAAATGATGCCGGCAGACACCTTTTACCTGACCGCTGAGTTTCGACGGCGCCTACCCCAAGAGACTACGGTGTGGGGTCCGTCAGGGCAGGAGCTCGATCATCTGTGCCGCCGATATCCCACGGAACTGAGTTGGGAGCGATTGTCCCGGGACTTTGGCGTGCCTCACCGCACCTTGGCACACAGTTACTCCCGTGAATTGCTGAATTTGAAACCATTCCCAGCGTTCGCGGGCTATTCCAGCCGGCTGCTGGCGGAATCGTGGGATTCCAACAATCTTTATTGGGCGCGCCTTGCAGACGAAAAGGGATATCCGCCGGTGGTGCTGAATCGTCTGGTTCCCCAGCTGACGCGTCGCATGGTAGAGAAAATTTTCGCAACCGATTTCGAGGATTGGCCGGCATTACTTCGCGCCATGAATGAAGCCGGAGAAGAATTCCGGCAGGGCAAAATTACTGTTTTC
>WNFC01014190.1_pt1 | contig 14955 bp, 16 predicted proteins | sample 5400541 | NCBI WGS metagenome assembly WNFC01 (sample SAMN13153342, study PRJNA577476) | soil metagenome | isolation source: 120 cm saprolite under Douglas fir tree site 2 hole 2 replicate 1 | place: USA:California | collected 2015-04-18
ATGGCGGGCTTCCCTGCCGCATACTTCTGCATCAAGGCGTTCTCCGAAACGGACCAAACTGAGGACCTGAAGAAAATCGACGTTCCGACACTCATCATTCAGGGCGATGACGACCAGATCGTGCCCTTCGCCGACGCCGGCCAGCTCCAGTCCAATCTCATCAAGAACGCGACCCTGAAGGTCTACAAGGGCGCCCCGCATGGTCTGTGCACGACGCTTAAGGACGAGGTGAATGCCGATCTGCTCGCGTTCATCGAACGCAAGGAAGCGCGGAAGGCTGCCTAGGCCGGCCGCAGACTTCAAGGGAAGCGCTCCTTTTCGTTGGGCTCACTCGAACAATGACGGAGAAAGAAATGGCCAATTCCGCCGCGCTCGAAAGGGCGCATACACATCAAGGCTCGGAAATTCCTGGGCGCGTGATCAACCTGGACCAGGCGCGTGTCCAGCATGGAGACAAGGCCGACCACATGGTCCGGATGTTGGCGGTTGGTGACCCGCTGGCGGACGCGGTCATCGTCGAAATGGACGCGCTCGGCAAGGAAGGCCGTCGCATCCTCAATGCCGGTCTTGCCGACGGCCTGCAGAGCCTGACCGAGCGGCCGCCGGCCATCACCGCGCTGTTGCAGCAGCTGGAGACCATACCTGCGTGGGTGGACCCCGACATGCTCGGGCGCGGCGAGGTCGCGGCGCTGTCAGTATCGCCGTTTTGGTATGTACTATCCGCCATCCCCAGCGCCTTGGTGCACACCTATGCCTCGCCCGCCATCGCCAGGTTGCTGACCCAGACCGGGCGGCTGACCACCATGGCGCCCCGGCGTCTGGCCGAAACCGGCATATGGGCAGCGCAGGCCACGATGCCTGGTGGGCTGCGGCGCGGAGCACCCGGATACCAAGCCACTGTCCAGGTGCGGCTGCTGCACGCACGCATGCGATCCAGCGCCCTCAAACATGGGTGGGACGCCGCCGAGTGGGGCGTTCCGATCAGCCAGGTAGATGTGGCCCGCACATGGTTGGACTTCACCCTGACGCCCTCCCAGGCCATGGCCGCACTCGGCATTGAATTGAGGCAGGCCGAGCAGAACAGCCTGTATCAGTACTGGCATTACATTGCTTATCTGCTGGGACTGGAGGACAACAGCTTCTACCGGGACGTCACCAATCACGACAGCGCCCGGGAACTGAGGCACCTGTTTGACTTGACCATTGGTCCGCCAGACGAGAATTCGCGCGCCCTGACCGCCGCCATGGTCGACGCGCAGGCGGACCTCCTGGCCTCAACGCCGCAACCGCTTATGCCGCGCGCTGAATTCTCCGACCTCATCCACGGCATCCTCAGGCGCAGCTTCGGCGACGACCGCGCCGAACAGCTCGGCATTCCGGTTTCGTCCGCTGCCCCGTTCCTGGTGATGATCGCGCTGGCCAACAGCGAAGCACGACGCTGGCAGACCTTCACCCCCCAGTCCGCGGCGCTGGCTCTCCAGGAGAACACTGCCCGGCGGATGGCGAACGACAGGTCGGCTAGCATCCCGGGCGGCCCGACCTATCAGCAGCACGCACGCACCGGCACCGTATGCGGCTGACCCCCGCTGGAGGTCGCCCAGGTCGTACGGACGAACCCGATGCGGAGGGCGTCAGGATCCGAGACATAGCCGATCCATAATAAATGGCCGTGTTGGGCTGAGATCCCTCTTTCAGCGACGGTGCGAGCAATACACTTCGTTCTAACGGTTGGCCGGCGGATGCGCTGCATCCAGTGCATGAAGTTCATCCGGTGTCAGTGTCAGTGAGAGCGCGACGGCATTCTCTTTTACATGCTCGGCCGAACCGGATTCCGGTATTGCAATGACATTACCATTGCGGATGGTCCAGGCCAGCGCGACCGCGGCTGCCGAGCAACCATGTGCTGCACCAATACGTGCAAGCGTGGGATCACGCAGCAGGCTGGCGCCGGCGCCGCCGAGGGGCGAATAGGCCATCACCGGCATGCTGTGCTGCTCGCACCATGGCAGTAGATCACGCTCGATATCGCGGTTGCCGAGGTTGTAAAGGACCTGATTGGTCGCGCAGCGATCGCCGTGTGAAACACGGAAGAGGTCTTCCATGTCGCTGACCTTGAAGTTGGACACGCCCCAGGCGCGAATCTTCCCCGCCGCACGTAGACTTTCGAACGCCGCCACGATGTCGGAGAGAGGGGCCTCCCGACTTGGCCAGTGCAGCAGATGAAGATCGAGATGATCAGTGCCGAGACGGGCGAGGCTCGCGTCGCAAGCCCGTGCGACGCCGTTTCCCGTAACGTGACTCGGCCACACTTTGGAGACCAGGAATACCCGGTCGCGCTGACCGGCAATTACGCGCCCGATCAATTTCTCGGAGGGCCGTCGCCGTACATCTCCGCTGTGTCGATCAACATCATCCCGAGCGAAAGGCCTGTGCGCAGCGCTTCTTCCTCAGCGGCTTCCGGATGTTTCCCCTGCGCCAGATTTGCTGAGCCCTGGCCGAGCGCCGGGACAATTGTTCCATCATGGAGCTTTACCGTACGGGTCGCAGCAGCACGAGCCGGCGCATTTGATAGCGATACAATCGCTGGACCGAGCGAAGAGAGCGGCGCGCCAAACGCGACGCAAAGCCCGTTGAATTCACGCCGGTTCAGCAAGCGCTTGTTCATAATTTCACTCTCGGATCTCGCTCCTGAGGACCGCTCAGCACCAACCTGTTTATCTAGTGCATGTTTCTTTAACGCCTTCCGAGCGACCGCCGACAGCAACATGCGCATCGCCGCCGTCGTCCCGCTCGCATTGCTAATTCGCAGCATCGAGCTCGGGGTAACTTCGGAAGACACCCTGCTCGTTGAAGGCGATACGTCGTGCCGACTTCAGGTAGGCCGCTATGCGCGGCCGGGCTGCGATTCGCTCGTGGAGCGCGGTGATCCGCGCAAAGCTGGGTTCCAGTCGAGTCATCGCCCGCGGGAAGGCATAGCGCAAGCCGGCAATGAGCTGAAACAACGATAGGTCGCAATAGCTGACGCGGCGCCCGATGAGATGATGATCGCCCTGCGGGTTGTGCTCAAGCACCCGCTCGAAGTAGCCAAGGTACTTCGGGATGCGCCGAGCGATAAAATCACCGGCCCGTCGTTGGGCTTCGGCCCGCTGATCCTCATAATAGAGGCTCGAGGCGATCGGGTGATGCGTATCGTGCGCCTCATCGACGATATCAGCGATCGTCAGCTGCAGCTGATGCGCCCAGAGCCGGCTGGCCTCGTCGTGTGGCGCGAGGCCAAGTCGCCGTCCGAGGTAAGGCAGGATGTTGGCGGTCTGCGCGATCAGCACCTCGCCGTCCTTGAGGAACGGCGGCGCAAAAGGTGGACGCGCTGTGCCGGATGCATCCATCAGCCGCTGCATCGCCGCCATGCCGCCGCTGCGGCGTGCGACATCGTCATACTCAGCGCCAGCCTCCTCCAAGGCGAGGCGCACGAATTCACCGCGGCCCTGAATTCCTGGCCAGTAATAGAGCTCATACGCCATGGCGATGCTTCCGGAACCGATCCGTCCTTTAGAGCAACTAGGATGGCCTCACAGAGACAGGCTGACCTCGCGCTGTGTTTCGGACTCTTGCGCCGCGAGCGATGATAGTGAGATACCGAGGAGCCGAATACCTTTAGCGACAGGAAACAGAGGCTCGAGCAGCACGTTGCTGAGCTGTTCAAGTTCGCCACGCGTCCCGATCGGCAGCTGACCGGTTCGGCTTCGCGTGATCTGTCGGAAGTTAGCAAACTTTACCTTCAGCGTAACCGTTCGCCCGCGAGTGCCGGAGCGCTCGCAGTGGCCCCACACCGTGTCGATGATGTCTCGAAGCGCATCACGTGCATCGTCGTAAGTGAAGAGATCGGCGGCGAACGTATTCTCTGAACCGACCGATTTCCGTATCCGATCGGCGCGGACGGGCCGCTCGTCAATGCCGCGCGAAGCCCAGTAAAAGTACGAACCCGACTTCCCGAAATGGTGCTGGAGAAAGGCCAAGGTCTGAGACTTGAGGTCGAGCCCGGTCCTGATTCCGAGTTGCTCCATCTTCCTGGCTGTCGCGGGTCCGACGCCGTGAAATTTCCTGACCGGCAAGCTCTCGACAAATGCCGGGCCCATTTCGGGGGTGATGACGAAGAGCCCGTCAGGCTTGCGGTGATCCGAGGCGAGCTTCGCAAGGAACTTGTTATAGGAGACGCCGGCCGAGGCCGTGAGCTGCGTCTCGGCGCGGATCCTTGCCCGGATCTCTTCCGCAATCCAGGTCGCCGAGACGATCCCTTTGAGGTTCTCGGTGACGTCGAGATACGCTTCGTCGAGCGACAACGGCTCGATGACCGGCGTGTATTCCGCCAAGATCTGCCGGATCTGGAGCGAGACCTCTTTGTAGACGTCGAACCGCGGCTTTACGAAGATCAAATCTGGGCATTTTCGTTTGGCGATGACCGACGGCATCGCCGAGTGCACGCCGAACTTGCGCGCCTCGTAGCTTGCGGCCGCCACGACGCCGCGCGCCTGCGACCCCCCGACCGCGACCGGTTGCCCGCGTAGCTCCGGATTGTCGCGCTGTTCGACGGACGCATAGAAGGCGTCCATGTCGATATGAATGACCTTGCGGGCGCCCGTCTCAGGCGTAGCCCCTTCTGCGCGCTCTTCTGCCTGACCGGGCACGCCACCTGATCCTCTCAGCTGTTGACCGGCGGGATCAGCTTCGCCCAGCGGTCGAGGATCGGCAGGATCTCGTCTTTCCCAGCTGGCGGCAGACGTACCGTCATGCGGGTGACGCCGAGGTCGCGGTTACGCCGCAAGACGGTCAGATCCTCCGGCGCGCCGCCCAAGGTCACTGACAGGGAGGTGGGATCGCGGCCGGCTTCCTTGGCCATTTGGCGCCAGCGCGGCATGAACTCCTCCGGGCTGCCCGAGCCGGCTGCTGGCGCGGCGGGGAGGATCCCGTCCCCATAGCGGATCGCGCGCCGCGCGGCGAGATGGAACGCGCCGCCCACAATGACCGGAGGATGCGGTTTTTGCACCGACTTGGGCCAGGTCTGCATAGGTGGGAAGTCGACGATCTCGCCGTGATACTCGGCGGTATCCCTGGTCCAGATCTCCTTCATGGCCTCGATCTGCTCGCGCATCTTCAAGGTGCGGGTCTCGAAGACCGTGCCGTGGTCTTCCATCTCCTCGGCATTCCAACCGCAGCCGATACCAAACAGAAAGCGGCCGTTCGACACCTGGTCGAGCGAGGCGACGAGCTTGGCGGTCTGGATCGTATCGCGCTGGATCACGAGGCAGATGGCCGTGCCGAGCTTCAGCCGCTTCGTAACAGCAGCCGCTGCGCTCAACGTGACGAACGGGTCCATCACGTCGAAATACTCTTTGGTCAGCGCAGCCGCGCCCAGCGGATGCGTGAACCGGCGCGTTACCGGCATGTGCGAATGCTCCGCCACCCACAGCGAGTCGAAGCCGCGCTGCTCCAGGGCCATGGCGAGGTCTGCCGGCGTCATCGAGTAATCGGCGAAGAAGATCGAAGCTCCGATTTCCATGTCGTCCGCCTCCCCCGGGCTGTGGCAGGGAATATGGCTCAACAGAGCCATTTTAGATACGTCGCACGAACTGCCGTGGCCGAATGGCTCCAACCTGCTACTGAGATCTCTGAAGGCAACGGCTGGTTAGCGAAGTTCGGCAGTTCGCACCCGGTATACCCGCACGCCGATCACGATCTCCGCGTGTTCGCCGTCGCCGACATCGCGCCGGAAGGTGCCGGCGCGGTTCTTCCAATGAACCGCATCACCGGCATTCCATGTCGGGCTTATGCGAGCCGGGACCGAGCTGATATTCCGCTTGTTGCGCTGGCTTGCCTTGCGGGGCTCGCCACCGGGCAACCGGGTTCTACCGGACATTAGCAGCCTGCCGCTTTTCCTCCTCACGTCGCGATCGAGTGCGTTGGAGCAGGTCGAGCGCAACACCGCCATACTTTCATTATGCTGTTCTGTGCCAGTGGCCGCAACGATCGCCGGCACCTCCAGCGAGGTGTGATCTAAGTGAGGTACTTACTCAATTTCGCTAAACATCGGGTCGACGGCGCAGCTGAAGCCGAGCGCTGCCGCTCTCTCCGTAATGCTCCCGGTGGCTGCGCCGCTTGCACGCGAGCGATTTCTCAGGGGCTCGGCACCCGCCATGGCCGCGTTATGGCTGGCGTGACGTGCGACTACTTTCCACTCGATATGTAGTTGAAGCCGAGCGGCGATCAGCTACCGGGCCTTTTAAGTTGAGAGCCCGATAACAATCGGTTGGACTAAACCGCTTCGCGGTAGGGGCAGCAGCGGCAACGCGTAAAGCCGTAGCGGAGGGTTTGTCCTCGGGCCGCCATCCAACGGACCTGAATCTGTTGGCGGGGCCGTTAAGCCAACATGGGGTGCCGCGTGCAGCGCACGCGATCTCGCAAAGGAGAGCCCCCATGACAGCCCTTCGGCAGCGCATGATCGAGGACATGCAAGTGCGGAACCTGGCGCCGCACACGCAATCGACCTACCTCAAGGAGATCACCCGGTTCGCACGATATTTCGGCAAGTCGCCGGAGCTGCTGGGTGAGACGGAGATTCGCACCTACCAGCTCTATCTGACGAACCAGAAGAAGTTGGCCCCGAGCTCGATCGTCATCACGATCGCTGCCCTCCGCTTTCTCTACAAGGTTACCCTTAAAAGAGACTGGGACCTGAAAGACGCCATCCCGGCCCCCAGACAGCCGCACAGGCTGCCAGTGATTCTCAGCCGGGAGGAGGTTCTGCATTTCCTCGGCTCTGTCGAAGGCCTCAAGCATCGGACCATCCTGACGACGTGTTACGCCGCCGGCTTGCGCATCTCCGAGGCCGTGAGCCTGAAGTCCACCGCCATCGACAGCCGCCGGATGGTCCTCCAGGTCGAGCAGGGCAAAGGGCGGAAGGACCGCAATGTCATGCTTTCGCCCAAGCTGCTGGGCCTCCTGCGTAGCTATTGGAAGGCCGAGCGCCCGAAGGTGTGGCTCTTCCCGGGTGATCTGCCCAGCCAGCCGATCAGCACGCGCGCCGTCGCGAAGGCCTGCCTGAAGGCACGCCGTCGTTCCGGCATCTCGAAGCGCATCACCCCCCATTCCCTGCGGCATGCCTTCGCGGTCCATCTGCTGGAAGCTGGCACCAATCTGCGGACGATCCAACTGCTGCTCGGTCACCGTCACCTCACAACCACGGCCGGGTATCTGCAAATCGCCGTCAGCAAGGTCTGCGCCACCTTGAGCCCGCTGGACTTGCCAGTCCCCGCGGTTGCCGACGCCGGCAGAGTGACAGAGAACGCCTGAGTACCACGCCTCGTGCCCCATCAGGGGCCGGAAGTGGCGGACGTGTTCCGCCGCTACGGCGATGCTTATCGCCAGCAGCATGGGGCGACGCTATCGACGGCACAGCACCGCGTGATGACCGCGATCGAGCTATGCCGAACGGCAGCGCTCGGCGGTCATCTCGAGCAGTGTGACGCGTGCGGCCACCAGCGTATTGCATATAATTCCTGCCGCAATCGCCACTGCCCGAAATGTCAGTCCTTGGCCCAAGCTGCCTGGCTGGAGCGACGCTGTTCCGAGCTGTTGAACACGACGTATTTCCACGTCGTGTTCACCGTGCCGGAACCGGTCGCGGCGATCGCCTATCACAACAAGGTGGTCGTCTACGACATCCTGTTCCGCGCGGCCGCGGAGACCTTGCGGACCATCGCCGCCGATCCAAAGCACCTGGGTGCAGAGATCGGCTTCTTTGCCGTGCTGCACACCTGGGGGCAGCAGCTGCTCTATCATCCTCATTTGCATTGCGTCGTCCCAGGCGGCGGGCTCTCCCCGGACGGCAGCCGGTGGGTCTCCTGTCGTCGACCACGCTTCTTCCTGTCGGTTCGGGTGCTCGCACGCCTGTTCCGACGCCTGTTCCTCGAATACCTAAAGACGGCATTCGACAGCGGCACGCTCGAATTCTTCGCCTCTCTGCAGCCGCTCCGGGACCGACGCACGTTCCTGCGCTTCCTCAACCCGGCCCGAACGGCCGAGTGGGTGGTCTACGCCAAGCCGCCGATGGCCGGGCCGAAACAGGTGCTGGAATATCTCGGGCGCTACACCCACCGCGTTGCCATCTCCAACAATCGCCTGGTCGGCATCGACGACGGTGTCGTTCGTTTCCGCTGGAAGAACTATCGCGCCGGCGGCCGGGTCAAGACGATGACGCTCGCAGCCGACGAATTCATCCGCCGCCTCCTGCTCCATGTCCTGCCCGACGGATTTCAGCGCATTCGCCATTACGGCTTTCTCGCCAATCGCTCGCGACAGCAGAAGCTCGACCGTTGCCGCCAGCTGCTCGCAATGCCCCCGCCCGAGGTGCCGACTTCCCAAGCAGAGGACTATCGCGACCGCTATCAACAGCTCACCGGTCAGTCGCTCAAGGCATGCCCTGCCTGCGGCGACGGTCGGATGGTTATCCGCGAAACCTTTGGCCCTGCTAAAACCGGCCCCACAGCTTGCGATACCTCATGACTTCCACATCATTGCACGCGACGGGCAGCGGGGGCCGGGCGCCGGGCCGAGAGATCCCTGTTGCCAGCATGGCACCCGCGCCTCTTCCCATGTCGCCGGCCGCCTCGACCGCGCTTTGCTCGCCCCCTCGATCTTGGCCTCCCGCCCCAGCATGCCGGTCGGGCTCGCTCTCGTCGAAGCACCCAGCATCGATGCGACGCCGCCTGCGTTATTCAACCCCCATAGCGCAGCCGTAGTGCCTTAGTTTCGTCCAACACATTTTACGCGCACCGTCGCGCCGCCACCGTCGAAATCTTCCCGGGCGACGCCTTTGCGCGCGACGCCACGCGAAAAAATGCTCCTTGTTATCGGTCTTTGCTGCGTTATCATGTAACATAAAGTCCTTTATGTTACCCTATCTGCGTAGCATACCTACGCGCGTTCCGGCGCTCCTGTGACCAAGATGCAACTCATTCGGCCGTGTTAGACGGCGACCGATACTGTTGTGCGCGCGGGAGTGGCCTCAACTAGAATCCGTCCGTCCCGCCGCGTCGTGAGGACGTGTCTATTTTCACCGTTCAGCTGGAACCCACGCGCACGGGCACGATACCAGGCGACCGTTTCCTGAGTTGCGTACTGCACACCGGAATCCGATATAATGGTGATCACCGGAAACAACGCTGTTTGTGAGAACAACTCGTCACAGCACCCGTTTTCTCTGCCGTGATGTGATGCATTAAGAATATTGACCCCGCCAATCGCTTCCCGAAAAGCCATATTCCCCAACAGATTTTGCCAACCCGGCACCTCCATGTCTCCGGGAAAACACATGGTCAAGCCGTAGGCTTTCATAATTACCACGAGACTTAGATTATTCTCGTCCTCGAAGTCTGTAGGGTACCTATTCCAAAAATACGAAAAACTTAAATCTCCAAAATCTGGGCCGGGCCCGCTCACGGGGGCAGTATATCGATTCTTCATATCTGCTAGAGTATTAATTCCTCCACGTATTTCTCTTATTCCCTTCAGGTGCTTGAGATTGTTGCCAGTGACTGAGGGGTTGGTTGTAAGCGTTCCCACAGAGACTACGTTGAGGATATTCTCAAGATCACTAGCATGGTCTTCGTCGTAATTGGTGATGATCAGTTTTTCTAGATGAGAAATACCGAGATTATTAAGATAGTTGGAGGAGCGCCATCCCGTTGTGGTGTTGTGACCGCAGTCGATCAGTATCCGCGCACCTGTGTCCGCTGTTACTAGCGCGCAGCTGCCATGCTCCACATCAAAAATTTGAACGCGCATTTTTCGAGAGACCCTTCGTGAGGCGGAGCGCTCCTTATGGAGCGCAGGGTGAGCAAAACAGGGAAATATTCCACTTCGCTGTCTCGTAGCCGTGCCGCGTTAGCAACTCGAAATCGGCCGGGTTCATTCGCCTCAGCGTCGTTTTATACCAGGCTGCGCGAGCGAGATCCGCAGTCGATGTCCACGATTGCGCCAGGAGCAAATCAGCCATGGCTGGATTGTGTGACCGGTATGTTTTCAGTCTGCTCTCCGCATCGGCGCCGAGTTGCAGGTAAGCACCCGCCTCAGGGTTGTTCACGAGGAAGTTTGCGAAGCTTCTGACCCGGAGCGCGCGCGTCTGCTCGCCCATGATGTCTGCCACGCGCTTTAGCCGGAACAGTCGGATCCAGCTTGGCGCGGTCTGGCCCAAGGGTGCGCCCGCGTCGGAGACAAGGATAAAATCGGCACCTTCCTTCGCGCATTGCTTGCCCGAGTCAAACAAAGGCTCGGTCCCGAGATTGTCGTAAATTCCCCCGTCATAAAGGTGCAGAGCGGCAAAGGGCGGCTCCACGACCGGCTCGGCATCCTTCGGCAGATCCCAGGCTTCGCGCTTGCGCCATTCATACCTGAGGGCATCGATCGCAAACGGACCGAACACACCCGGATAGGCAGCGGAGACGGCCATCGCTTCGGCGATTTTAAATTCCGCCGCCCTGGCGTAACCCAACGTGTAATCGCCGACGCCGCTTTGCTTGAAGCGGAACCGCCGTCCGGTCTCGCTCGTCGTGGCATTGACGGACCAGACCGGTTGCTCTGGCAGGTCCGCGAGACAGGCGTCGATTGACCACAGGTCTCCGATCGCATCAGCCAGGATATTTGCGCGAGACAGGAGGTAGCGCCAGTTACGCGGCCGGCACAAACTCCACATCATTTGCGCCGCCAGGCCGCTTTCGGTCAAAGCGGACCGGATAAACGGGGCGGTCACTTCGAGGAACCTGCCGTCATCCGGCCACGCCCATCCGGTCGATTTGAAAATCAATCCCGTGAGCAGGCTGCCGCCCGACACCGAGGAGATATGCGTGATACGTTGCAGCAGCCCGCATTCGGCCAGGTACCGCAACACGCCCACGTGAAAAGCCATCGCCCGGGTCCCGCCGCCGGACAGGGCGACGGCGAGCTCCCTGCCGGCGAGCGCCGTCGGCGTCATTGCGCCTTTCCCCCGTACCAACGCTCTTCGCCTTCGCCGACGATCAGCATCAGGGCCGGAAGCCCCTCCTCCCGCAAACCGGCGGCGAGTTTTGCAAGCAAAATGACGTCGTCACCGCTCGCGCCGGCCCCGTGTTTAGCAGGATGGCTGTGCCACTCGCCGATATACCGCACGATGTTTGCGGTGCGGCGACCTGCCTCCTCGACCGTCTCCTGCAGACCGTCGATGCCGCGAACGAAGCCGCCCGGCTCCTCCTTGCTGTCCGCGGGGGCGGGTAGTACGTCGACCACGAACACCGATCGCATCTGCAGATCGAAATACCCGAGCAAGACCCCGCCGGTCTCATTCGGGAAATGCTCCTGGCGCCACCCCCGCAGCTTGGTGCGCAAGGCGTCGTCCCACACAACCCTCAGCCCCCCGACGTCGGTGAAGCGGGGGCTGGCCAGTTCATAGCGGTCGCTGCTGACCGCGCCCGTGGACGGGTCGCAGCGCCAGATCAACACGGCCGCACCGGTTTCGTCACCTGCCGATAATATTGCGCTTCCAGGCTGTCGAGCCGGACGGTTCGTTCGGTATTTTCGGCCAACAGCACCGCGCCGAGACCCGAGGGCGTGATAAATGCCGAGAACGCGCGGCGGACGGTAGTGCGGCCAGCAAGTAGGCGCGGTACGCCGAGCTCGGTCGTGACATCGATGACGATATCCGCTCCGTCGAGCGCCTCGCCGATTTCGGAACACTTGACATCGTCGGCCCGCCCCGTAATGCCGCGCCCGACCGGCGGCTGGCCCGGATAGAGCATCTGGCTCAGCGTCGCCGCCACCGCCGCCTTGCTTGATCCGACCAGGTTTTCGAGCGCGCTGTGCCGCGCGAGGTTGTGCGGGCGCAGATGATCAGGGTCGATAATCGTCCACGACCCCCATCCCGACCGCGCCCATAGATCAAACATCCGCGACCCGAGGGCGTTCTTTTGCAGCCGCGCCGCCGATCAGGTTTACCGGCACGTAAGCCGAGCCGTCCCGGTCGCCCTTCGCGCCGTTCAAGTCGTTGGCGTAGAGCCTCTCCAGCGCGCCGATCCCAACGCCCAGATCGGCAACATTCGCGGCGATCACGAAGCCCCTCTTCTCGACACGCTCCGGCGCTGCGCCCGCTTCGCGCACGAGAGGGACAGCGACCACGAGCAAGGTGAGGTCCGTCTCGGGGCGCTGCAGTCGGCCGGCTTGGCACAAACTGCGGATGGACTCGCGCAGCCGATCCGCCAAGGGGGCGCCCCGCGCGGCGAGCTGCTGGTCCAACGCCCCTAGCGTTGGCGGAAAGGGCTCGATCCTGCCGTGCGACACCGGGGGCAACACGACAACAACACAGGGCAGCCCACTCCCAACGGCAGTTTCGGTGACCGTCGCCATCCGCCCGACCAGCGTCGCACCCGGTCCCCGGTCAACGCGTCTAGTGATCACGAGCCGGTGGTCGGCGGCGCCGATTTTTTCCACGAAATCGAAGGGCAGCACCAGTTCATAGGGACTATCGAAATACATCTGCTCCAGCGGCTGCGCGCCGCGGTGCAAAGTCCCGCTTGCCGTCTCTGCCAGCCACCACAGAGTCCGGCTCAGATGCAGCTCGGGGGTCCAGGTCCTCCGAACTTCCGCCCATCGCACGACATAGAGGCAAAGGCTCGGCGGATCGCCCTCGGTCACCTGATTTTGATGGGCGAGATAGGGAAAGCCGCGGCGCAGCGCGCGAACTTCGGGCATGCGCTCCGGGTCGCTGTGGAACAGAAGCCCGAGCCGTTCCCGGTAGTCGATGCCGACGGTGTTGCGCGTCGGCACGCCGTCATTTTCACAGTCGACGATCAAGATCTCGGCGTAGCCGTCGTCCCGCTCAAGCCGCCGCGCTTCGATAAACCGAAACTCGCGCCGCGCCTGCAGCGCATGCCAGGTGGCGGATGCCATCTGCAACGTCAGCGCACCGGGCAGGTCGCCGGCGAATTGCTCTCCAATGCCCGCGTATTCCGGCATTCAGCCCGCACGCGGCGCGGGCGACGAGACCAGCGCCCCGCCGCCCGTTGCCGCTAACAGCAGCTTACCGCCGATGGCGCTGATCTCGAACACGATCGGTCGCGGCCGTATCCTGTTCGGCTCCTTCATTGTCACCAGGAAGCGGCGACCGCCGACCTCGCTCAGGTAGTCGACATAGGTCTTCTTGGCCTGCACATGCGGGGGCTGCTGCTGGTCGTACGCCGCCTTGTCGCTGTCGATCGGATTGCTCGAACTGACGATGTAGGCGCCGCGTTGACCATGGCGCAGCAGCTCGGCGACCGGCTCGGTCGGCACGGTCTTGCTGGCGCCCTTGTCGGGCCCCAGCGCGAGGTAACTACAATGGTGCGGGATATTGTACAGATCCCAGTCGAGCCGATCGTGGTTCCCGTGGTACTTCGAAATCCCCACGATATCGGCCAAGACCTCGTGGGTCGAATCGCCGACGGCCCAATAATCGAAGCGCGTCTCGCCGACCTCGAAACGCACCTGGAAGATCAACGACGCCTCGTTGCGCAGTACATCGCCCTCGTCCGTGTGCTTGATGAAGGGCGAATGACAGAAAAACTCGACTTCGTCGGCTGCCAGCGAGAAGCCGGGCACGAGCTGGCCGGCATCGGTAATCAGATGCTTCCGCTGTTCGAGCGTCAGCCCATTCTTTTCGAGCCAGGCTTTCAGCTTGTCGGGCCGCGAGAACACGCGAATGCCCGTGCCTTGCTTGAGGCGATACCGCGCCTCCTGGCGCCAGATGATCACCTCGTTGCTCTGCTGATCGTTGGTCCCTTCCTCAAGGATCATGGCGGCCGGGACCCACAGTTCCCGCACTTTGGTGCGATCGCCGCCCTGATACTTGGCGGCGTGCCGCAATTCGAAAAATTCGGTGCTGTTGCGGATGTGATCGTCGTCGCCGTGAGTCAGCGCGAGCACGTCGTAATAGTCGCGCTTTGCCGCCTTGAGTTGGTCCTTAAGGTGCTTCTTCAAGTTGAAATCCGTCGAACCTTCTTCCTCGCTCTTTTTTTGATGGTGGAAGTCGGAGAGCAACCACCTATCGGTTTTGCCCAGAACAATCTGGCTCGTATCGCCGTTGCCGACGGGAAAGAATGAAACTTTTGCTACCAAAGCCAGTACCCCTTGTTCATACCGGTCAGGCGGGGCATGCCAGATCCGGGCTTTCCATGCTTGCGATCGCCCCTATGCAGCAGGTGGCTGCCGGACCTCGTCCGGCTATCGAGTCCGGTAAAGGCGCCCCAAAAGTTTGCCAACTCCGAACAAGGTAGGATCGGAAATCCGGTTGTCAAGGCCGAAAAGTGCGTCTATTCTGAACTTCCAAAAAACCTAGAGGATCTGCATGCCCACACTCGGCGAGAAAATACGCGAGCTCCGAAAGAAGAAGGGCTACACGCTGGAACGGCTCGCCGAGTTGTCCGACTCCAGCAAGAGCTACATATGGGAGCTGGAAAACCGAAACCCACCGCGGCCCTCGGCAGAGAAGATCGGCAAAATCGCCTCGGTGCTTGGCGTCACCTCGGATTACCTCCTCGATACCGGCGAATCGACGCCGGCGCCCGATACAATCGATCAGGCCTTTTTCCGCAAATACCGAAAGATGGATCCCAACACCAAGGCGCGCATCCGCCAGATCGTCGACCTTTGGGGCGACGAAAAGCGATGACCGCTACGATCGGCCCGGAGCGCTGGGCCTTTGACATCACCAAGATGCTGAACCAGGTGCTTGGCCCCGAGCATTTCCCGATCGACGTAATCGGGCTAGCTCGCGAATACACGGCGCAGCGCTTTCCCGGCGACGCGATCACGCTGGCGGCCGGTGACGACCTGCCGGGCTTCGACGGCGCTCTGTACAGAGCGCCGGTGGGCAAGAGCGGCTGGGGCATCGTCTAC
>WNFC01004656.1_pt1 | contig 14951 bp, 15 predicted proteins | sample 5400541 | NCBI WGS metagenome assembly WNFC01 (sample SAMN13153342, study PRJNA577476) | soil metagenome | isolation source: 120 cm saprolite under Douglas fir tree site 2 hole 2 replicate 1 | place: USA:California | collected 2015-04-18
GAGGGCGAGCGAGGGCATCAGGCTGCGATACTTCGCCAGGTGCGAGAGGAGCACCGGATGGTCATCCTCCCTGCGCAGCGTCGCCTCGAGGGCTGCCCGCCAGGCGTCAAAGCACGCCTGCGCATCGGGCGCGAATCGCAGGAACGGGCGCTCCCCCGGGGTGAGCTCCTCGGCCTCGAGGGCGGCCAGGTCGAGGGTGGCGAGCTGCCGGTAGATGGCGAAGGCGCGCGTCCGGGCCTCGGCGTCCGGCCACCGATCGATGTTGCGCCACCGCGGGGGCGGATCGGGGTACACCGCGAGCTGAAACCGTTGCAGCAGGCCGTCGTCGCCCCCGCCCGCGAAGGTCTCGCGCAGGTAGGCGGCGAGCGGCCCGGGCTGGATCCCCCCGAGCACAGAGACACAGGCGGCCTCGATGCGCAGGGTGCCCCGCCCGAGCCGGTCGTAGGTGTAGGCCCCGGTGCCGTTCCAGGCTTCACAGTAGAAGCCGCGATCGTTTTCGTGGCCGGGCCGGGCCATGAGGCGCAGGAACCCGCTGAGCTCGTCCCGGAACAGAAGGAGGCCGTTGGGGTTCTGATTGAGGAGCTCGCCGAGCTTCTCAACGGTGGTGTCGTTGACGACGTAGCGCCGCTCGCGGAGCGGGGGGACCTCCGGCACCTCGAAGGCATAGCGGAGGTCCTCGGTGGGGTCGTCCTGGGCGACGGCCTCACGCAAACGCCGGGTGAGGGCCTGCTCGCGGGCGCGGTGCTCGGCGTGGCGAAACCGATGCGTCACCCGCTCGCGCTCGTAGGCGATCTGCGCATCGGCCATGAGGGGCTCAAGCGGTGTGAGGGCCTCGGCCAGGGCGGCGCTCTTCATGAGGCCCGGGCGGCCCACCGCGAGGCCCCAGAGGTTGGGGATGACGGTCCAGTCGTCGGCGCGCTTGGGGCGGATGGCGACTTGGCGGCCGATCACCGCGGCGGCGGCGACGAGGGCGCCGACGGCGACGAAGGCCGGCGGGCACTGGGCGCGCTCGGCGATGTCGGCGACCCACGGGGCCAACGCGGGTGGCACCAAGCGCCCATCGAACGCGGGCACCGGCGGGAGCCCGCTGGGGATCGGCTGCGGCGCAGGCCACGGCGCCGCCACGCCCTCCGGCGCGCCCCCGAAGGACGTCGTCATTTGTTGCTGGCCTGAGGCCTCTTTTCCAGCCTCCCGGGGGTGGCCGCGGGGGCGCGCGTGCCCACCTTGCCCGGCGGCTTCTTCGGCATCGGCGCGGAAGGTACTCCTGGCGTGGCCGCCGGCGATGCGCGCTGGGCCAGGCTCTGCGTGAGCGCGTCCATCAGATCGATCACCCGGATCCGCGGGACCTCGGGCCCGCCCAGGGGCACCGCCTTGCCCTCCCCCTTCAGGGTCACGAGGGCGAGGACCCGCCGCCGGTAGTCATCCCGGTACTGCGCGGGCGTGAACTCCGGATGGGACAGCTCCTCGATCAGCCGGACCGCCAGCTCCAGCTCGCCCTCCGTGATCGGGGCGGTCCCGCCCGTGTCGATCTCGCCGACGTCGCGTACCTCGTCGGCGAAGTACATGGTGTGGAGTAGGAGGCCGTGCGGCGCCGGGCGGAGGAGGACCAGGCGCTCCTTGCCCCGAAGCACGCACGTGGCGAGGGCGACGCGGCCGGTCGTGGCCATGGCCTGGGTCAGGAGACGGTAGGCCTTCGCCCCGCCCTTGTCGGGGCCCAGGTAGTAGGTCCGCTCGAAGTAGATCGGGTCGACCCGGGGCAGCGGCACGAATTCCCTGATGTCGATGACCGTGGACGTCGCACCCTCGAGGGCCTGCAGCTCCTCCTCGGTCACGGGCACGTAGTGGTCCTTGGCCACCTCGTACCCTTTGACCAACTCGCCGCGCTCCACGACCGCGTGGTCGACCGGACAGTACGTCTGCTGCCGAATCCGGGTGCCGCACGTGGTGTGGAGCAGGTGGAAGGAGACCCCGGCCGAGACGGCCGCCGTATACAGCCTGATCGGGATGGCCACCAGTCCGAACGAGATCGTTCCTGAGCCGATCGAATGGGCGGGCATCACGAATCCTCCGACAGGAGACGTTTATTGCCATCCTCCTCGAGTCCGCCGATGCCCCGACCGGCCTCGGGAGGGCGCCCCAGATCACCAGGGCGCCGTTGCTCTTCGTTATGCAGGGTGGCCCGGCTCGATCGCGGCCGGGGCCCTGTCCGGCGGCGGGCCCGGGCAGGGCGTGCCGAGGTCGTCGAGCGTCAGGAGGCGACGGCACCGGAGGCAGGCCGCGGCGTCGGTGGGCATTCTGAAGGTCAACTCGTGGTGCGCGAATCCGGCACCGACCTGGTCGCTCATCGCGGGGCCTCCTCGTGGATGGTGCCGGTGTCGTTCCACTCAGCGCCACAATTCCTGCAGCGACGCCAGACGAGCGCGCCCAACTTGCCGAGCAGGCGGCCCTCGCCGCCGCACTGCGGGCACCGCGTGACATCAGGGACTTCGATCTCGTCCACAGAGACTCCTTGAATAGCGGTAGTCACAACTATCAATACTGAATACCGCTAGTCAGTAGGTCAAGCGAAAAAATAACCTTTGCAAAATCAGCGACTTACGAGGTAGAAAACGGGACCATGGGCAGGCGGAAACCAAAAAATCCGGCGGCGGTGGCTCTAGGTCGGCGGGGCGGTTACGCCGCTGCTGGCAAGGGCGGCCGTACCCGATGGGCCGGGGTGCCAGCAGCGGAGCGCGCGAGGCTGATGGAGAAGGTCAGGGCGGCGAGGGCGAAGAAGCGGAAGAGGCGGACCTAGAGCGCCCCCACGAACAGCCGACGCGGAAGGTTTTATCTGCGCGCGCACTCGGCCTTTACGGGCCGTGAGTCCGTGTGCTCGTCACGGGTCCACCTTCTTGCCGAGGGACCCGGCCTCCCGCGCCCGGGGGATCTGACTGATGAGGAAGCCGGAGTTGATCGATGAGCTGGCGAAAGCCACCGGTCTGACCAAGCAGAAGAGCGCCGGCATCGTCGAGGCGGTCTTTGAGTGCATCACGGCCGCCTTGGTGAAGGGGAACAAGGTTGAGCTACGAGGGTTCGGAGGCTTCAAGGTGCGTCAGCATCGTTCTCGGACCGGACGGAACCCAAGGGTCGGGACCACTGTCTACGTGCCCGCGAAGAAAGTCCCGCGGTTCAAGGCCAGTAAACGCCTCGAGAAGTTCCTGAACGCCACCTCGCATGCTGTCTCGATCCCTTAGCTTGCGATTCTGAGTCAGGCACCGCCGTGTTCGAGCACGGCCCCCGACGCGATTCGACGCGGAAGCGCTCGGCGAGGAAGGGAACGACGTGGGTCGCCGGCTCACCGCGCGCGCGTCCGGCCCTGGCGCCTGTCGAAGAGCAAAAACAGTACATCCCGGCCCGCCGCATATGGCCCCGCCTGTGTCACTGCTTCTGGCATCCTGGAGGGTGCCACGGCACCCGGAGCTGATCTCCGTCGACGGCTACCATCCATCGGACTATGGCTACTCGCGCTGGGCGGCGTTGATGTGGCAGGGGATCGAGGCCCGAATCCCGCGCGCGACGCTTCCACGCGGACCAGCGTCATGAGGGCCTAGTAGAACGGTCGTTTCGCCCCTCCCGCGCTCAGCAACTTCGGACTAGCCGGCCGTAGGGCCGCCACCACCGAGAACCTTGCCAAGCCCCGTCAGGCTGGTAAGATCCGCGCCAGAGAGTCGCCGATGCCAGACCTGCCGACCGGGACCGTCACCTTCCTCTTGACGGACATCGAGGGGAGCACCCACCTGTGGGAGCAACACCCTGAGGCGATGCCGGCCGCCCTGGCACGTCACGATGCCGTGATCGCGGAGGTCGTGCAGCAACATGTTGGGGCGGTCGTCAAGAGTCGCGGGGAAGGCGACAGCTTCTTTGCCGTCTTCGCGCGCGCCGTCGATGCCGTCGTCGCGGCGGGGGCGCTCCAGCAGGTGCTGCACGCCGAATCCTGGCCCGAAGGGGTGGTGCTACGGGTGCGGCTGGCCGTGCATACGGGCGATGCCGAGCTCCGCGAGGGCGACTACTATGGCGCGGCGGTCAATCGTTGTGCCCGCCTGCGCGCCATCGCCTTCGGCGGTCAAATCCTCCTCTCGCTCGCGACACAGGAGCTGGTGCGTGACCACCTGCCGTCCGGGTTGGCCCTGAGGGATCTCGGGGAACACCGGCTGCGAGACCTGGTTCGGCCCGAACGGGTTTTCCAGCTCGACGTCCCCGGGGTCCCGACTGAGCTCCGGCCACTCCGGTCACTCGAGGCGTTCCCCACCAACCTCCCGGTCCAGCTCACGAGCTTCATCGGGCGCGAACGCGAATTGGCCGAGGTCAAGCAACTCCTCGAGCACCACCGGTTGGTCACCTTCACCGGAGCTGGGGGAACCGGCAAAAGCCGCCTATCGCTCCAAGTCGCTGCTGACCTGCTGGACGCCTATCCAGACGGGGTCTGGCTCGTGGAGCTGGCACCGTTGGCTGATTCGCGCTTGGTGCCCGGCGCAGTGGCTGGCGTCCTCGGGTTGCGCGAGGAGGCGGGCCGGCCGCTCCTGAGCACCCTCACCGATGTGCTGCGGACGAAGGCGCTCCTGCTCATCCTCGATAACTGCGAACACCTGATCAGCGCCTGTGCGGAACTGGCCGAGGCCTTGTTACGCCGGAGCACGCAGCTGCGGATCCTGGCGAGCAGTCGGGAGGCCCTAGGGATCGCCGGAGAACACCCATTCCGCGTCCCCTCCCTCTCACTGCCGGATCCGCGTCGGCTTTCCTCGGCCACGCCCGACCTGGCGACCGCACTCTCCCAGTCGGAGGCGGTGCGGCTCTTCATCGACCGCGCGGTCACGATCCAGCCCCACTTCCGCGTGACGAACCGGAACGCGCCAGCGGTGGCGCAGATCTGTCATCGCCTCGACGGGATCCCGCTCGCGATCGAGCTGGCAGCGGCGCGCGTCAAGGTCTTGCCGGTGGAACAAATCGCCTCGCGGCTCGACGACCGGTTCCGGCTGCTGACGGGCGGGAGTCGGACGGCGCTGCCCCGGCAGCAGACGTTACGCGCCCTCATCGACTGGAGCTATGACCTGCTCTCCGAGGCCGAGCGGACCCTCCTGCGGCGGCTGTCGGTCTTCGCGGGTGGCTGGACCTTGGAGGCGGCCGAGGCGGTCTGCACCGGGGACGGCGTGGACGAGTATGACGTGCTCGAACTCCTGACCCGTCTCGTCGATAAGTCGCTGGTCCTGCCGGAGGAGCACGACGGGGAAGCGCGCTACCGATTGCCCGAGACGGTGCGCCAGTACGCGAGGGACCGACTGGTGGAGGCCGGGGAGGCGGCAGCGCTCGGGGAACGGCACCTCGCCTATTGCTTGGCGTTCTCGGAGCGTGCGGAGCCGGAGCTGTGGGGATCGGATCAGTTCGCCTGGCTTGAGCGGCTGGAGCAGGAGCACGACAACCTGCGCGCGGCCCTACAGCAGAGCCTAGTGGGATCCGAGGACCGGAGGCCCGAGGGAACTGCAGAGGCGGCGTTGCGCCTCGCGGGGGCGGTCTGGCTCTTCTGGGTCTGGCGCGGGCACTTTCGCGAAGGCCGGGAGTGGCTGGAGCAGGCCTTGGCGACGACCCGTGGGGCATCCGTGCGCGCACGAGCCAAGGCGTTGCTCGGCGCCGGCTGGCTCGCGGGAGAACAGAGTGAGTATGCGCGGGCGACGTCCCTCCTCGAGGAAAGCCTTGCCCTGAGCCGCGCGGCACGCGATCCATGGGCGACGGCGCACGCGCTCGGCGGGCTCGGTCTCGTCGCGCTCAATCAAGGCCACTATGAACGTGCGACCGTGTTGCACACGGAGAGCCTCGAACTGTGCCGCACCATGGGCGGGCAGATGCAAATAGCGGCGGCGCTGTACTGGTTGGGTGATGGGGCGCTCTATCAGGGACACGATGCCCAGGCGCAAGCGCTCTACGAGGAGAGTCTGGCCTTGTTGCGACCACTCGGGGCGACGTTGCGCACCTCGCGCGTGCTCTTCCGCTTAGGCCGCGTGGTGTACCGCCAGGGCGACCCCGCGCGGGCCGAGGCGCTTCTCGAGGAGAGCCTCGCGCTGAACCGGAACTTGCGCGATCAATGGGGCAGTGCGTATGCGCTCCTCAGTCTGGGTCAGGTCGTCCACGCGCGGGGGGACACCGAGCGAGCGGCGTTGCTCGGGCGCGACGCGCTCCGCCTCGGCCGGGATTTGGGGGAGCGGCGCATCATCGCGCAATCGCTGGAACTGCTGGCGCATGTGGGGCACGTCCGTGGCGATGACCGGCGGGCGGCGCGGCTGTTGGGGGCGGCTGAGGCGCTGCGCGACTCGATCGGGGCCCCCGTCCCACCCGCCGATCGCCCGGAGTATGACGACGCGCTGGCTGCCGTGCGCCGCGAGCTCAGCGAGACGGCATTTCGGATGGCTTGGGCACAAGGCCGGGCGATGGGCCTGGAGGAAGCCATGGCCGAGGCGCAACCGGTGCTCGCCGCCGCGGGCTTGGCAGGGGCGCCGTGAGCGCACAGCCGCCGTGGTGACGCCGCCGAGGAATGTCCCGTACGATACTCGGGACGATGAAGGGCTCCGAGTCCGGTGGAATTCCTTCACTTCATCGCCGATGTAGTAGTCTGAGATTCGCGGGCCCCTCACGGGCAAAGGACAGGCCAAGTGACGGAGGCGGACGACAGGTTCACGCTCAATTTCGAGCGCGACCGTCTCTTCTGGGTACTCGAGAAGCTCGAGCTGGCCGCGTACCACCTTGAAGCAGACGACGCTTCGATTCAGGAACGGCTCCAGCGTGCGCTCCTCGAAATGCATGCCGTCTGGCCGGCGGATCTCCCACACGATCTTCGTGAACAACTCGACCCGGTTCGCCGCGCCATGAGCGAAGTCTCGCTCATGATGACCACCAAGGACGCCGCGGCGGTGGGTCAGGCGATTTTGAGGCTTCGGGTTGAAGTCAATCGACGGATTGAGGCACGGTAGGCTGATCTCGCGCGCCTAGGGTCTGCAGTCTGAAGAGCGCCTCCGTGCCGCCTGCGAGGCCGTCTGGCAGCAGGAGCGGCAGGCGTAGCGAAGCGCGCTCATGGCCCCGCCCATTTGACGCGATGAGGACAGAGGTTAGGCATGCCGTCGTGCGCGAGGCTCCGCCAATTGCTAAGACCGCTGGCCGTACCCGCAATTGCAATTCCTCAGGAAGTAAATCGCACACCACAGCCTGTGCTGCATGGGTGCTTGGCGAGCCGCGCAGAATGAACAATTCGGCTCGGTGTGCGGGTGGTCGAGCGGAAGGTATTCGGCTTCTTCACTCTCCACATCGCCTATGCGCGGCGCATCCTCGTCTAGAAGCAACTGACGGACGACTCGCTGCAGGGTGTCAATGTCGAAGGGCTTGCAGAGCACGAGAGCTCCCGTGCCCTCAAGAAACCGTATGTACTCAGCCGAGTCCGTCGTCCCGTTCAAGAAGATGAGCCGCTGCAGCAACCGCGGTGCGTGTCGTTCAAGCTCGCGATAGAGGCCCACGCACATTTCACGGGGCTCTACTCACGGGGCTCTACGCGCTGCACGATGGGGATTCCGAGACAGATCAGAGCAGACTCCAGCGATCGCGCCGCTCGTCCCCATCCTGCGGCTACCCGAGAGCTACTTGACATCGACGGTGACCACGGAATTCGTCAACGCGGACGGGACTCGCACGGCAACCGAGTACACGGCCAATTTCGACGGGAAGGACTATCCGCTCACTGGGTCCCAGATCGCCGACACGGTGTCACTCAAGCGAAGCAACGCACGGACGACAGTCCGCACTGACAAGAAAGGAGGGAAGGTGGCTCAAACCCTCAGGCGGGTCGTTTCTAAGGACGGGAAGACGATGACCGTCACGACGAAAGGCACGAACGCCCAGGGGCAGGCGGTGAACAACGTCGCGCTGTTCGAGAAGCAATGAACAGCGCGACGACGGCACGGCGCTCTGGGAGCAGGAGCGGCAGGCGTAGCGAGACGCCGCTTCCGGTCGCCGCAGTATCGACAGGCGGTATCGCTCACGGGCGTCGGGCTCCCCTCGGCGCTCGTCGTGTTTCTCATGACTGATCCCAGCGCCCTCAATGTCTCCGCAGACGCGCTCACTTCCCTTCGGTCCGCGCGGGTAGTGGTGTCGGTGGAACATCTCACCGTAAATGGATGCGTTATGTAGGCGCCCCCACTTATTCGAGAAGTTTCCACTCAGCCTGCTGAGTCTGAGGTAGGCGGCTATAAGCGGCGTTGCACAAGTAGTCAACGCTCGGTGCGGAGCTCTGTCTAGCAATCACTTCAAGGTCCGCAGATTGCCTCTGACGCACGTACCAGCGATATGCCAAGTGCGTCTTGCCGTGGTCCACGCAGTGGCGTCCCTCTTCGACCACAACCGGCTCCTTTCTATCTTCTCCTCGCCCCGTTTGGCCGGAAGTCTAGCAGACGAACACGGGACCCGCTGCACCGAGTACACTAGCTGCCATGTGTGGCCGCTTCACCGCAACCGCCGCGTTTGACGTGCTGGCCGACCGATTCGGCATCGAGGTTGTTGACGCCGACACCAAAGAGTTGTTGGGCCGCTTCAATGGCGCTCCTTCGCAGCTCGTGCCCATCGTCATCGCGCCCGACGGCCACCGCCGTCTGCTGCCAGCCCGCTGGGGCCTGCGGCCGTTCTGGGCACGCCACGGCAAGATCGCGCCGATCAATGTCCGCGCCGAAACCGTCGCCACAAGTTGAAGGTTCGCATTCCCTCGGCCCTGAAACATGGAGGATTGGGGCCAATTGGCGCATGAGCGAGCGGCGCTGCCGTTTCCGGTCGCCTGGGCGGAGGCACCCATGAGGTTCTCGCTTGGGTTTTCTCACGCTGCAGTTGCCACCTGCATCGCGTCCATTCTCTGCGCCGGCGCGGCCAACGCGCAGCCCGGCGACTCAACGTCCGAGGAGTCACTGCAAGCCTTTGTTCGTATCGCCGAGGTGTTGCGCCATCCTCGCTGCATGAACTGCCATCCAAGCGGCGACTTCCCGCGTCAGGGCGACGACCGGCACCGTCACCAGATGCTGGTGCAGCGCGGCCCCGCTGATCGGGGAGGCCCCGCCATGGAATGTTCGACCTGCCACCAGACCGTCAACGCCGCTGAAGGCCGCGTGCCCGGCGCGCCCAACTGGCACCTGGCTCCACTCACGATGGCATGGGAAGGACTTGGCGACGGGAATCTCTGTCGAGCCCTGAAGGATCCGACGCGAAATGGCGGACGGAACATGCCTGCCCTCGTCCGGCACATGACCGAAGATCAGCTGGTGCAGTGGGCATGGAACGCCGGCGATCGCTTGTCGCCGCCGATCTCGCAGTTTGACTTTCACGAGGCGGTGAGGCGATGGGCGAGAACGGGCGCAGGCTGCCCGCCGTAAACCACGGATCAGAGGGACTGCAGAGATCAAAAACCTGGGGCTGGAACGGCAAGGGACGTCCGCCTCTAAGTTCGCGCCGAACTGACAGACCTGAGAGAGATCACGGACAAGATAAAAATGGGCTTGGCGATTCAGGCGACATCTGACTCGTCCTGGTCGAGGTTGGCGACTTGAGCCAGGTTTCGCGATTGCAGCACCCCCGCGAGACCATGAACGCAGGAGGTCCCATGCCATGAAATGTCCCAAGTGCAAAAGCGAGATTCCGAACAAGATCGGGTCGCGTGACAAGGCTCCTGACAAGTCCGCGGACGTCACGAAGCCCATCACACCAGAAGCTTCTCTCCGCGCTGACGACCTCCCGGGCCGTGCCCGCAATTTGGGCGACGAGGGCCGGGCCGAGGAGTTCATGCAGAAGGCCCAGGCGGTGTGCGAGCGGGCCGGGCTCGAGCCCGACGCCCTGGTGGTGTTGCCATTCCTCGATTGACTCGAGAAAGAGGAGCTTGTCATGACGGTTGCCCCCCTCCGCCCCGGTGATCCCGCCCCTCACTTCGCGCTGCCCGCGATCAATCGAGAGGGCCAGGTCTCGCTCGACGACTATCGCGGGCGCAGTCCGCTCCTGATCGGCCTGTTCCGCGGCCTGCACTGTCCCTTCTGCCGGCGCCAGCTCGTGCAGCTGGGCACCACGCAGGAGAAGCTCAAGGCGGTGGGCGTGGAGACGGTGGCGGTGGTCAACACCCCGCAGGAGCGCGCGCGACTCTACTTCAAGTACCGCCCCGCGCGTGTGCTGCTCGCGGCGGACCCGGAGGCGGAGACGCACCGGGCGTTTGGGGTGCCCGCCGGCGTGATCGTCGAGGACGAGTCGGCGACCTCGTGGCCGCAGAGCGCCACGATGGGCCAGTTCCTGGCGGCTAAGGTCAATCCCACCGGAGAGCTGCCGGAGGCGCTGCCGGAGCCGGAGGCCGCGGCTGAGCTGAATCGAAGGGAGGGATTTCAGCCGACGGAGATCGACCAGCAGATCGAGGCGGCGCACGGCACCCAGCTGGCCGGGCACTTCCTCATGGACCGGGAGGGGATCATCCGGTGGCGGCAGATCGAGGCCGCCGAGCGGATTGACGAGCTCGGCAAGTTCCCGAGCGACGAGGAGATCCTGCGCGCGGCCCGCGGCCTCTAGGGAACTTCGAATGTGCCCGGGCAACGCTGGTTCTTAAGACGCCGCGCGCAGGGGCGCACGAACGCGCGCCCCTGCCTTCGGGCCCTCTTTCGCCGGCCGTCAGCTTCATCCTGTTGCTAGCCTGGAAAATTCAGCGCGCCGTGAAAAGGTGCAGTGCTCTTGCCGGTGCAACAAAGAGCAGGTGGCGGCCCGGGCGGTCCTCGAGCGGGGTCCTGCCGAGGAGCGCGTGGTCGCGGGCCCCGATCTCATCCTCTTTCGGGCGCTCCCTCTCGGAGAGACTGCCGCGCCCGCCGGGGCGGTCTGGATCAGTCAGATGACGAGTACAACGATAGCTACTTTCCCACCTTCTGCATCATAGTGGCCGGTTATGCCGCCGGAAGACTGGTTCTGGAATCCGCCCGCGAGCAAGTCCCCGGAGCCGGCCGGTTCACCATCCACCACGGCATCTCAGCAGCGTTGCTCGCCGGGACGCTGGGGCCGATTGCGTTCCACTGTGAAGCGCCAGGCGGAGCCGAACGCGCATCTGTGGGGCATGCAGGCGAAGCGGGCCGACCCGACATCACGCGAATGCAAAAGCCACGACGAGCGCGTGACCTGCGTTTCAAGCCGATGACCTATTCGCTCTTTAATGTCCTTCCTCGGGTTCGGAGATAGTCATCAGATGATGAGTAAAAAGACTGCTACTTTGAGCATCCTTGACCCTCTGAAAGTCTCCGGCTACGCTCGGTGCATTCTGGGCGCGGCAGGAAACTGACCGGACTGCGTTAAGGGGAGGTCCGGCCGATGGAATGTACCCGGTGCCAGCACGAGAACGAGGCGGGCGCGAAGTTCTGCGAGGAATGCGCCGCGCCGCTGGCCCGGGCGTGCGCCAAGTGCGGTCGACAACTGTCTCCGGCGGCGAAGTTCTGCCCCGAGTGTGCGCAGCCGACGGGACTACCCGCCGCACCGCCTCCGGTTCAGCGATTCGGCTCGCCTGAGTCCTACACGCCGAAGCACCTCGCCGAACGCATTCTCACCTCCAAGACTGCCCTCGAGGGCGAGCGGAAGCAGGTGACTGTGCTCTTCGCCGACCTGAAGGGTTCGATGGAGCTGCTCGCCGACCGCGACCCCGAGGAGGCGCGGAAGCTGCTCGATCCCGTGCTGGAACGCATGATGGAGGCGGTCCACCGCTACGAAGGCACCGTCAACCAGGTGATGGGTGACGGGATCATGGCGCTCTTCGGCGCGCCGCTGGCCCATGAGGATCACGCCGTGCGAGCGTGCTACGCGGCGTTGCGAATGCAGGAGTCCGTGAAGCGGTACGCCGAAGGCGTGCGCCGCGAAGAAGGTGTCCCGATCCGCATTCGGGTGGGGCTGAATTCCGGCGAGGTCGTCGTTCGCGCGATCAGCAGCGACCTCCATATGGACTACACGGCCGTCGGCCAGACGACGCACCTCGCCGCGCGGATGGAGCAGCTCGCCGAGCCGGGGACGGCGCTTCTGACGTCGGCGACCCTCGCTCTCGCCGAGGACTTCGTCCAGGTGAAATCGCTTGGGCCGATGCGAGTGAGGGGTCTGAGTGAGGCGATCGAGGTCTACGAGTTGGCGGGCGCGAACCCGGTGCGCTCGCGGTTCCACGCGCACGCCGCGCGCGGGCTCACGAAATTCGTCGGGCGAACGAGCGAGGTATCGCAGCTCGGCGAGACGCTCGATCTCACGCGGAGCGGTCGCGGGCAGGTCATCGCGGTCGTCGGCGAGCCCGGCGTCGGCAAATCGCGTCTGTTCTGGGAGTTCGCCCATTCGCATCGTACGGACCGCTGCCTCGTGATCGAAGCGGCAAGCGTGTCGTACGGCAAGGCGACGCCGTATCTCCCGGTGATCGAGCTGCTGCGCGTCTACTTCCAGATTGAGTCCCGCGACGACGTGCGCAAGATCCGCGAGAAGGTCACCGGCAAGCTGCTGTCGCTGGACCGCGCGTTGGAGCCCACACTGCCGGCGCTGCTCGCGCTCCTGGATGTGCCTGTCGACGACCCGCAGTGGACGCGCCTCGATCCGCCCCAGCGGAGGCAGCGAACGCTCGACGCCGTGAAGCGCTTGCTGCTACGCGAGAGCCATGTGCAGCCGCTCGTCGTGATCTTCGAGGACCTTCACTGGATCGACGGCGAGACGCAGGCCGTGCTGGATGGGCTCGTGGAGAGCCTGCCGACGGCGCGGATGCTGGTGCTCGTTAATTACCGCCCGGAGTACCAGCACCCCTGGGGCAGCAAGACATACTACCGGCAGGTGCGACTGGACGCACTGCCCTCGGCGAGTGCCGAGGAACTCCTCGCGGCGCTTCTCGGGCACGACCCGAGCCTGGAGCTGCTCAAGCGGCTCCTGATCGAACGGACCGAGGGCAATCCGTTCTTCCTCGAAGAGAGCGTGCGGACTCTGGTCGAGACGACGGTGCTTGCGGGGCAGGCGGGCGCCTATCGGCTCACGAGAGCGCCGGCGGGCTTGCAGATCCCCGCGACGGCGCAGGCCATCGTGGCGGCGCGCATCGATCGCCTGGAACTGGAAGACAAGCGCCTCCTGCAAGCCGCGTCGGTCATCGGGAAGGACGTCCCGCTGGCCTTGCTCGAAGCTATCGCCGACATGGCCGAGAGCGGGCTGCGCCAGAGCCTCGCGCGGCTGCAAGCGGCCGAGTTCATCTACGAGATCGGGCTCTACCCGGATCTCGAATACTCGTTCAAGCACGCCCTCACCCACGAGGTCACATACGGCGGTCTGCTGCAGGAGCGCCGGCGCGCCTACCATGCCCGCATCGTGGATGCGCTCGAGCGGCTCTATGCCGGGCGCCTGGTCGAACAAGTTGAGCGTCTCGGGTACCACGCGCTTCGGGCCGAAGCATGGGCCGGGGCGCTCGAACATTCGACGGCCGCCGGTGACAAGGCGTTCGGGCGGTCGGCGTACCGCGAAGCCGTCACGCTCTACGAGCAAGCCCTCGGAGCGCTTGATCATCTGCCAGAGACGCGCTCGATCCAAGAGCAGGCGATCGATCTTCATCTCAAGCATCGGAATGCTCTGTTCCCTCTCGGCGAGCCCGGTCGGATCGCAGCGCATCTCGGAGACGCCGAACGGATCGCCATCGCCCTCGGCGATACCCACCGGCTCGGTTGGGTTTTGGTCTACGAATCGGACGTGCGCCCGGGCGATCCGAGGCCGCACTTCGAGCGGATCGCCCGCGCGCTGGAGATCGGCCGCACCCACGGCGACCACGCGCTCGAAATCACCGCGACCGTCGTCTCGGGTACATCGAGAGTGCGGGCAGGCGACTTCGAGGGCGCCGATGCATTTCTTCGACAGGCGATCGCTCTGGCCGACAGCGGCCCACTCCGTGAGCTCTACGGCCTGCACGCACCACCCGCCGTCATGGCCCGCGGCTGGCTCGGCCTGAGCCTGGCGGAACGCGGCCGCTTCGACGACGCGGTCGCCGTGGGGCACGAGGCGGTCGGCATCGCCGGCGACGCGGAGCATCCGTACAGCACAGTGCACGCCCGGCTCTTCCTGTCACGCACGCACCTGATGCGAGGCGACTTCGACCGCGTCGTCGAAGTGGCCGACCCGGCGCTCGCGGTGGCCACGCAGTACGGCTATTTTCTTGCTCCGATACTCGCCGGAACCCTGCTGCTCGCGTGTGCGATGAGCGCGCGGCGCGAGAAGGCGCTCGGCTTCCTCAACGCCGGTGCCGGCACGACGCGATACGAGATGGGCGGCCCCGAGCTTGGGCTCTGGCGGGCTGAGGCGATGCTCGCGCTGGGACACGCCGGGGAGATGCGCGCTGCGATCGAGACGGCGGTGACGTCCATCCGCTCGATCGGTCGGCCGGCACTCGAGGCGGCGGCGCTGCGTCTTCTCGGCGAAGTTCGAGCCGAGGCCGATTCGGACCCAGCAGCCGCGGAGGCGGCGTACCGATCGGCGCTCGAACTCGCCGAGCAGCGCGGCATGCGCCCGCTCGTTGCGCACTGCCATCTTGGCCTCGGCAGACTCGACGGGCGAATGGGGAAGCACGCGGAGGCGCACGAGCACCTCACGATCGCGACGACGATGTACCGCGAGATGGGAATGACGTACTGGCTGGAGAAGGCCGAAGCGGAAATGAGAGGGTTGGCATGAGAGTCGTCGTGCTCGTCGCCGGCCTCGGCCTCACTCACCCAAAACCCGGGTGACCGAGGAGGCGCTCCTACACTAATCTCATGAACCCACTGGTAGAGTCGAGGACGCGCGCGGTGGCGTACAGGACCGGCGGCGCCTGCTGCGAGCGGCGTCTTTCGTGGCCACTCTCGCCGAGAAGTCCATCGCTCCGTCTCGCGTCCCCGCTCATCGAACCG
>WNFC01008703.1_pt1 | contig 14951 bp, 11 predicted proteins | sample 5400541 | NCBI WGS metagenome assembly WNFC01 (sample SAMN13153342, study PRJNA577476) | soil metagenome | isolation source: 120 cm saprolite under Douglas fir tree site 2 hole 2 replicate 1 | place: USA:California | collected 2015-04-18
CGCGCGGGACGGGACGGGCAACCGGCGGATTGTGTCCTGCTCTGGCAGAAGCGGGACCACGTACTGCTGGAATATTTCATCGGGAAGATTTCCGATGAGGCAGAGCGCGAGCGTTCGTGGGAGCGAAAACGCGTGATCGCCCGGTTCGTAGATTCGAAGCGCTGCCGTCACCGCCAGATCTGCGTGCATTTCGGCGAAATACCCAAATGGGAGTCTTGCGCGAGTTGCGACAACTGCGGAGCTGTGCCGGAATGGCTGACGGACAATAAAGATATTTCGGTCGGGATGCCTCCGCCGAAACGAAGGATTTCTTTGCCTCGTCCCGCACCAGAGCGATTGCGACCCGTTGCGGCGCTCGCCGAATATGATCCGGGGTTGGCGGAGAATCTGCGCGAGTGGCGGCGGAACATGGCGCGCGAGCAGAAAGTTCCCGCTTTCGTCGTGCTGCATGACAGCACGCTGGAGGAATTGTGCCGCCAGCGTCCAACGACATTGGCGGGACTTCGGCAGATTCCCGGCATCGGCGAGCGAAAAGCCGAGGTCTATGGAGCCGAGATTCTTCAGGTCTTGCGTGACTTCGACGCTGGAATGCGAGCGGTCGCGCCCGGCGGGAAGGAACCGTCCCCGGCGGATCAAACTCTTGTGCTGCTCGAACAGGGTGCCAGTTTTGAAGAGATTGCCCGTGCCCGCGATCGGCAGGTTTCGACGATCGTCTGCACTGTCGCGAATCTGATCGAAAGCGGGCGGGTGGAACTGAATCCGGCATGGGTATCACCCGGCGCGCAGCCCCACATCGAGACGGCGTGCGGCAAGGTGGGTGTCGAACGATTGGCGGAGATCAAGGCCGGCGTGCCGCTTTTCGTCAGCTACGATGATGTCCGGCTTGTAGTGGCGCATGTTCGCGCGCAACGGCGGATGGGCGAGAAGAGTGCGTGAGAACGGCGATGTCCAGTCTCTAGTGAAAAGGCTAAAAAGGTGGGTGCGTTTCCATCCCCATCTGCGAGGGCAGGATGCGCGGGAGAGATCGGCCAAATTGGCCTGAAGTAGCAGCCGCATGCTCCCTGCGCAGTCAATAATTGTGCAATCTAATGACACGGCGTTGACACTCTATGGTTTCCTCCGCCATAGCATTCCCCGGTTGGCAATCCCAGGGGAATTTGTCGTTCCAGCCTGCATCATTCAGGTCGTGATTCGCCGCTCCCTGAGTTGAGACGCCATACACTAAGGAGGATTTTGCATGCAACGTCGAACTCTCGCTCTCACCGTTTGCCTTGGGATCGCACTGGTACTGGGTTCTATACCAGCCTTGGCGCAGTATCAACTCACGAATCTGGTTTCGAATCAGGTCGGAGCAGCAAAACACACCGATCCGCTGATTGTGAATGCATGGGGTCTGGTGCATGCTGCCGGTAGCCCTTTCTGGATCAGCGACAATGGCTCGGGGTGGTCAACCCTTTACAACGGTTCTGGCAAGGCTAAAAGCCTGAGAGTGCTGATTCCGTCCACTGTAAACGGGCCGGGTTCACCCACTGGAATTGTGTTTAACGGATCGTCTGACTTTATGATCCAGGGCTGGTCCACCTTCTTTCTGTTCGCAACTCTGGACGGAACTATCAGCGGATGGGCGCCCCAAGCCAATCCCAATCAGGCCTTCATTCAGGTAAACAACTCGGCTTCAGGGGCCGTCTACACGGGCCTCGCGATCAGCAGCAAGGCTTCCGGGAATCGCCTGTTTGCCGCCGATGTCGTGAACAACAAGGTGGACGTGTACGACGGGATGTTCAATTTCGTCACCTCGTTCACCGACAGCGGCCTTCCGGCGGGCTTCACGCCTTTCGGCATCCAGGACATCAACGGCGTAGTCTATGTCGCCTTTGCCGATTCGAACGGCGGTCCGGGCGGTTTCATCGACACTTTCGACGAGAATGGAACGCTCCTCAAACAACTCGTCCACGGGGGGGCCCTCAATCAGCCTTGGGGTATTGCGATTGCCCCCCCGAACTTTGGACCGCTGAGCAACACTCTGCTGGTTTCGAACAACACCAACACCGGCACCATCAATGCATTCAATCCCGCGACCGGGCAGTTTGTGGGGACGGTCAGGGACACCAATGGCCAGCCGATCCACATCGACCAGCTTTGGGGGATTGAATTCGGCGGGGGCACGGCCAACAACGGCCGGAAGAATCAGCTCTTCTTTACCGCCGGACCCAGCAACAACCTGGCGGGAACATTTGGAGTTATCGCGCTCAAGTAGTTAACACAAGAGTGAAAAGAGCGAAGAGCCGCCCGCGAGGGCGGCTCTCGTATTTCGTTAAAGTGTGCGCCGGCGTTCCGCCCTGCCTGATGCCCGTTAGCTGGGGCATCTGCCGGATCTAGGTAATCTTTCTGTGTCCGCCGTGTCCGCACTCTTGCTTGTGCTGAGCTTCGGCGGTGCGGCGCTGCTGGTTGAGTTCGTGGGCCTGGCGCTCAATCTGCTCCCGCTGCTTGGAGATTTCGTCTGCCTGGTGTTCCAGTGCGACGCGTTGCTGCTCCTTGGCCTTGGCTTCAGCGTCGGTACCGGCATTGCTCACACCGCGGCGGCGAGAATGTTCGATCGCTTCCCGCTGGGCCTCGATCTGCTTGGCTTGTCTGCGGAGCGATACCTCCTGCGCTTCCAACTGTTTGGCCTGCTGGTGCAGTTGTTTCTCCTGTGCTTCCAGTTCCTTGTTGCGCGATTCGAGGGTCTGGCAAGCGCCCTTCTCCTGCGACCATTTGTCATTCTGGGAGGGGTTCTTCTCGATTTGCTTATTTTGTTTCTGATGCTTATGTGGGTTGATGGCGATCTGGTTGGGTCCCGCCAGCGCGCTGCCGCTCAGGGCAACCGCCAGCAGAGCTGCCAGGAAGAAGCGATGCGTTTTCCATGACATACAGGTCTCTCTCCTGATTCCGTCGGATGATGCCGAAAACAGTTAACCCGAGCTGGATAGATAAGTTACGCGAAAAGTGGCCGGGGCAATTTGTTGGGGCGGGTCGAGAAGATCCTATTCGTAGCGCAAGCTTTCCACAGGATCAAGTTGGGCGGCCCGGCTGGCCGGAATGGTACCGAAAATAATACCCACTAGAGACGACACCACGATCGCAATGATGGCCGACAGACCCGAGATTGGGATACGGTACTCGGTGAAATAGCGGACAGAAAATGGAATGGCGAGTCCGATGAAGATGCCGATCAATCCGCCTATCAGCGAAATGAGAACGGCCTCGGAGAGGAACTGAAAGCGGATCTCGCGGTTAGTAGCGCCGATCGCCTTGCGAATTCCGATCTCGCGGATGCGCGCACTCACGGTCGCCAACATGATGTTCATGATCCCGATGCCGCTTACCAGCAACACAACCAGCGCGACGGCCAGCAAAACCATGGTGAGGGCATTGGCCGTCCGGTCGGCCACGATTACCAGTTGCGTGAGGTTCTCGACCTTGTACACCGATTCCGGGCGATGGCGGGACTGGATCACGCGAGCGACTTGAGCAGTCACGGGCACCACCATCGAGGCATCGGCGGTCGAAAAATAAATCTGCTTCACGGTGGGCGTGTCCTGAAAGTAACGGATCACGGAGTACGGAATGAGCATGGTGTTATCGCTGACTTCCGACTGGCCGAAGGTGTCCACCCGCTCCCGAAAGATGCCAATCACGGTGAAGGGGAGGCCGCTGAGCTTGACCGTCTTGCCCAGCGCGGCGTCCTGGGAGCCGTAGAGTCGCTCCGCCAGTTTCTGGGTGACGACGCCGACTTTGTTGTGAGCTTGCGAGTCCTGCTTGTCGAAGAAGCGTCCGGAGAGCACGACCAGGTTCCGGACCTGAAGGTATTCGGGATACACGCCAAGGATCTGCAGGTCACGCTCCTTCCCGTTTCCGACCGGCACACGCTCGCTGAGAGGAACGACGGGAGACGCGGCGGCGATTCCCGCCACTTGCTCCCGCACCGCCAACATGTCGTCAATGGTGATCGCGTCATTGCCGGTATTGGTGATGCGATTCCCACCACTTTCATACTCGACGTTGATCAGATTGGCGCCGATGGCCTGAATCTGGTTGAGAACGTACTGCTTGCCCGTCAGGCCAATGGTGGTGACCAGGATCAAGGACGCGGTGCCGATCACCATGCCGAGGGCGGTGAGGGCGAACCGCACCTTGTTGCTGATGAATGTGTCGTAAGCAAAACTGAAGATCTCCCCGAGCGCGAGGTAGTTACGGCCGTTGTTTGCCGGGTCAGTATTCATCTCTAGGGTTAGATGCTACGGAGAGTTGGCGGAGGCTGCAAGCCTTCAATGAGTCCTAGTGCGTTGACCCGGGCTTCCGGCGGCAGGTATTCTCTCCCGGAGCTCACAAAGAGAAAAATGGAGGCTAGGTTTCGGCCCGCTTCATGACTTCCAATCAAACTGGCGGCACTGTCGATCAAGCAGGACACCAGCAAATCGAGTCGATTAGGCCGGGCGATCGGCAGGTGAGCCTCGTTCGAGCGAGACTTGATGCTTGTTTTCACAGCACTCTCTGCATGGTGCTGGTGGCGCTGGCGATTCGACTGATCATGATGGGGTTCCTCTATCAGGAGCAGCTGGATCCGGAACGCGATCACTGGCGCTTCGGATATGAAAACGGCAGGCTGGCGCGATCAATTGTTGAGGGCCGCGGGTTGAGTGGCCCCCTTTTCGAGGACACGGGCGTTACTGCCTGGATGACGCCGATCTATCCGTACTTTGTAGCTGGAGTATTCAAAGTTTTTGGCATTTACAGCACCGCGTCGGCCTTCGTGCTGCTCATATTCCAGGCGTTGATTTCCGCTCTGAACTGTCTTCCGATTTATTACTTTGCGAAGAAGCTTTTTGGAATGAGAGTGGCGGTCTGGTCAGGGTGGGCGTGGGCTTTCTTTCCATATGCGATTTATTTTCCGGTGGAACGAATCTGGGGCACATGGCTCTCGACTCTTCTGGTGAGCATTCTCCTTCTCATCACTTTGTATCTCGAGGAATCCACGCGTCTGTGGCATTGGGTTGGATACGGCTTGTTGTGGGGATTTACCGCCTTGACCGAACCGGTGGTGATGACTGCATGGCCTTTCATGACGGGCTGGGCCGCTTATCGTCTCTATCGGCAGAAATCGCGCTGGGCGATTCCGCTAGCTGCGACTGTGCTCGCCTTCGTTGTAGTTGTAACGCCTTGGTTCGTCCGCAACTATACGATCTTCGGCCGCTTTATCCCTTTCCGCGACACCATGGGAATGGAGATCCACATTGGGAATAACGGGGACACATTTCATTGGCGTCCCCGTTCGATCGGGCCTTGGCACAATGACGAGGAGTGGAAAGCCTTCAAAGAGCTCGGCGAACTTGCTTACATGGATAGGGAGAAGCAACGAGGGCTCGATTTCATTCGCAGCCATCCGGGGTGGTTTGCTGCCGTCACCGTACGGCGCTTCACATATATCTGGACTTGCTTCTGGAGTTTCGACAAGCGCTATCTTGCCGAAGAACCGCTCGATCCGCCCAATATTTTTTTCTGCACAGCGCTCACAGTGTTGATGCTCGTCGGCCTGCGACGACTCTGGCATGAAAACCGTGAGCTGGCGGCGTTCTTTGCTCTGGTGCTCTTTTTCTTCCCGTCCGTTTTCTACGTCACGCACGTGGAAGTGTATTACCGCCGCCAGATCGATCCACTTATCCTCGTGCTGGCCGTCTATGCTCTGTCAGGCAGGGCGAGCAGGTCTGGTGAACCGGTGGCAGAGAACTAGATGCGCCCGCATCGTTGGCGTATACAGTCTGTTTCCTGAATTGAAAGATGGAGAAGCGCCTTCTGAGCTTTAAACGCATTGCTGGTCTAGCGGTTTTGACCGCCCTGGCTCTTCTGATCCACGGCTACCATCCGTATGCCGAGGACTCCGAGATCTATCTTCCCGGTGTTCTCAAAATCCTGGACCCGAGCTTGTTTCCAGCGAATGCAGAATTCTTCGGCCAGCACGCGGGTCACTCGCTGTATCCACACCTCATCGCCGCGTCCGTGCAAGTCACTCACATGTCGCTGCCGTGGGCCCTTTTCCTGTGGCATGTAACTTCGATCTTCCTGATGTTGGTTGGAACCCTGCGCCTGGCTGCGACCCTCTTCGAAGAGGAAACAGCGCGCTGGGCGGCGGTAGCTCTGATGGCTACGCTGCTAACGTTGCCCGTGGCGGGAACCGCTCTCTATATTTTCGATCAGTACCTGAACCCTCGAAACCTGGCAGCGTTGGCCGCTCTGTTTGCGCTGGCGGAAGTCCTGGACCACAAATATGTCGTTGCCGTGCTCTGGCTGGCCTTCGCCGCAGCGATGCATCCCTTCATGGCGGGCTTCGCCATTCTTTTTTGCGCGTGGATCGCCATTCTGGATCGTTACCGGCAGCGAGGCTTGGGCTTCGCCGCGTTGCTCCCCTTTGGACTCACTCTAGATCCACAACCACCCGCTTACCATGAAGTTGCGCTTCGCCAGTCTTTTCACTTCATTCTGCGCTGGCAATGGTACGAGTGGCTGGGAGTGATCGGCCCGCTACTTCTGTTCTGGTGGTTTGCGGGCATAGCGCGCCGGCAAGGAATGAAAAACGTGGAACTGGTTTCTCGCGCCATGATCCCCTACGTGGGGGTGGCTACCGTCGCGGCTATCGTTCTCGCCATCCCGCCGCGCTTCGAGGCCCTGGCCCGAGTGCAACCCGCCCGCTGCCTGGCGATTTGTTACATGCTGCTGGTGGTTGTTGGAGGCGGTTTCCTCGGTCAACGTGTCCTTCACGGAAGGATCTGGCGCTGGCTCGCCTTATTCATTCCGCTCAGTCTTGGGATGTATTTTGCGCAGCGCCAACTCTTTAACGCCAGTTCCCATATCGAATGGCCATGGGTGCAACCTCGTAATACATGGGCACTGGCATTTGACTGGGTGCGTTCTAATACACCGAAAGACGCATTATTCGCGCTCGATCCCAGCCACATGGTCATCGCGGGAGAGGATGAGAACGGTTTTCGCGCGCGCGCGCAGCGCAGCATGCTGGCAGACGCGGTCAAAGACAAAGGCGCCGCCTCGATGTTCCCTCCCTTGTCAATCCAGTGGCTGGAGCAGTTCCAGGATCAACAGCCCTGGAAGCAGTTCCAGCGCGAGGACTTTCAACGGCTGCGACTGAAGTATGGAGTGAGCTGGGTAATCGTCGAACAGCCGGGGCCGACGGGCCTTGACTGCCCGTACGAAAATTCGGCGGTTCGAGTCTGCAGGTTGGGCTGACCCGATCTCGGTCGCTCTCGGTCGTTTCTTCAAACACGCGGTCGAACGCGCTATAAGTGCAATGCTGTTGGTGTGTTAGTCTACTCTCGTACCGATAATCTGCATGGCCAACGCGATCGCAGCGCTCAAAACCCGTTCACCTTTTCCTTATGAGAAGTGGTCTCAGCGAGCGATCCTGAGCCGCCAGTTCCGCGAGAACAGCCCCTACCCGCATCTGCACTTCAAGGAATTCTTGGATCCCGATGTCGCGCGCACCATGGCGACCGAGTTCCCCGGTTTGCAAACCGATGCCTGGACCCGGTACAAGCACCAGAATGAGAACAAACTGGGTCTGGCTAAGCGCTCTCTGTTCCCGCGCCTTATTGGCGAAGTCGTGGATGAGTTGAACTCTCCGGAATTTGTCGAGTGGCTATCGGAGATCACTGGCATTCCCGGACTGCTCGCGGACGAGTCTTTGGAAGGTGGCGGACTCCATCAGTCGGGAACCGGTGGCTTCTTGAACATCCACACGGATTTTTCCATGCACCACTATCACAAACATTGGCGGCGCCGGATCAATCTGATCCTGTACCTCAATCCCAACTGGCAGGAAGACTGGGGTGGGGCGATAGAGCTGTGGGATCGGAACGTGCGTGAATGTGTGACAAGAGTCCCGCCGCTGCTTAACGACGCCCTGATCTTCCAAACCGATGACATCTCGTACCACGGCTTTCCCGAGCCCTTAAGTTGTCCGGAGGGCGAATCCCGCAAGAGCGTTGCTCTCTACTACTACACGCTCGAATCAGATGCGCATGTGACTGCCCGTTCCACGAACTACCGCCCACGGCCGGAAGACGGTGCTTTGAAGTCGGCCATGATCTGGCTGGATAAAGAAGCGGTGGACTTGTATTCCCGGGCCAAGGCCCGTTTCGGGTTCTCCGACGATTTCGCCAGCAGGATCCTGGATTTCTTGTCGCGGAAACGCTGATCCGAGCGGGCATTCCTCAGTTGCGTGGTGTCGTGGCCGGCAGGCGGCTTTCGTAGTAAGCCACGGCGCCGCTCTCCAACGTCTTCCCCTCTTTGCTGAAGATAGCGCTGCGCGCGATTCCGGCCTGCTCGAGGGCGAAGCGCAAAGTCGTCCCGATCACCCCCAACCCATACTGCACGCTGCGCCGGAAGTTGATGGAAGACGCCTCCTCGAAATATTTCGTGGGGCACGATACCTCGCCAATGCGGAAGCCAAAATGTACGCACTGCGCCAGCATCTGGTTGTCGAAGACAAAGTCGTCGCTGTTTTCACGGAGCGGCAAACGCGTGAGCACTTCTCGGCTGAAGGCGCGATATCCGGTGTGATACTCCGAGAGTTTGATCCCGAGGAAAAGGTTCTCAAACGCAGTTAGCAGCCGATTGGCAACGTACTTGTAAAACGGCATGCCCCCGCGCCGCGCAGTGCCGCCGATGATGCGCGACCCCAGCACCACGTCGTACACGCCATAGGCCACCATGCTGGCCAGCGCAGTCACCAGCAGCGGCGTGTACTGATAGTCGGGGTGAACCATGATTACCACATCGGCGCCCGCGGCCAGCGCTTCGCGGTAGCAGGTCTGCTGATTGCGTCCGTAGCCATAGTTGCGGTCATGGACGTAATACTGCAAGCCGAGGCGGTGCGCAATATCGACGGTGCGGTCGGAGCTGTGATCATCCACCAAAATACGGATATCCGCCAGGTCGGGCAACTCCCGCACCGTGGCGGCCAACGTTTTTTCCGCGTTGTAGGCGGGCAGCACCACAGCGATCCGCTTGCCGTTGATCATGTAGGAAATGTCCTTTTTCTTGTTCTTTAGATGATAACCGGAGGTTGCACACTCTCAAAATCCAAAGGGCGCCCTGGCGGGGTACGCCGCTGCTAAAATCAAGTTGAACAGCAAACGCACAAGCCGGAAGTCAGGCTTGCACTTCTGCAATCTGACTTCTGACCTCTGCGATCGAATCATCCATGCCTGCGCGCACCCTATCTGAGAAGGTCTGGGACGCCCATCTGGTCACATCGCCCGAGGGGCAGTCGCCGCTGCTCTATATTGATCTGCATCTAGTGCATGAAGTGACCTCGCCCCAGGCATTCGATGGCCTGCGCGCTGGCGGCCGCTGTGTCCGCCGACCGCTTCGCACGGTGGCGACCGTGGACCATAATGTTCCCACGACCCCGCGCGGTCTGCCGATCGCGGATCCAATTGCAGCGAAGCAGATTGAAGCTCTGCAAAGGAATTGTCGCGAGTTTGGCGTTCCGTTGTTCGACATCAATTCGCCCGAGCAGGGCATTGTGCACGTGATCGGGCCGGAACTGGGCATCACTCAGCCCGGCATGACCATTGTCTGCGGCGACAGTCACACGTCGACACACGGCGCTTTCGGCTCGCTGGCCTTCGGTATCGGGACGTCCGAGGTGGAACACGTTCTCGCAACGCAGTGCCTGCCGCAGAAGAAGCCGAAGACAATGCAGATTGACGTGCGCGGGAAATTGCCTGAAGGCGTCACGGCCAAAGACCTCGCGCTCGGCATCATTGGCCGGATCGGGACCGACGGCGCGACCGGGCACGTGATCGAGTACACCGGCGAAGCAGTCCGCGGACTTTCCATGGAAGGCCGCATGACGCTCTGCAACATGAGCATCGAGGCGGGTGCGCGTGCGGGAATGATCGCGCCTGACGAAACGACATTCGTATACGTGAAGGGGCGGCGCTTTGCGCCGAAGGGGGCAGATTGGGAAGATGCGCTAGCATCCTGGCGAAATCTCACGACCGACGCGGGGGCGAAATACGACCGCGTGGTCGAGATCGATGCCGCGTCGCTCGCGCCGTTCGTTACCTGGGGAACGAATCCCGGGATGGTGGTGCCTGTGACAGCGCGCGTTCCCGAGTTGGCAAGCTTCGCGCAGGAGGCGGATCGTCGCGCGGCGGAGCAAGCGTTGTCGTACATGGATTTGCGGCCGGGGACGCCGATGGAGCAGATCGCGGTGGACCGAGTGTTTATAGGGTCATGCACCAATTCGCGTATCGAAGATTTGCGGGCGGCGGCGCGCGTGGCTAAAGGACATCGCGTGAACCCGAAAGTGCGAGCCATGGTGGTGCCGGGATCGCAGGCGATAAAGCATGCGGCCGAGCAGGAAGGGCTGCACCGGATCTTCCTGGAGGCCGGTTTTGAATGGCGCGAATCGGGATGCTCAATGTGCCTTGGGATGAATCCTGACATCCTGCAACCGGGAGAGCGGTGCGCATCCACTAGCAACCGCAACTTCGAAGGCCGACAGGGGCGCGGGGGACGCACGCATCTTGTCAGCCCGATGATGGCGGCCGCGGCTGCAATTGAGGGGCACTTTACAGATATTCGAAACTGGCGGTTTAGCTAGGAGCTCGTAGCTAGAAGCTGAGTCTGACACGCTTGACATGCAACCTTTTCGAAAACATACCGGGCTTGTCGTTCCGCTTGATCGCGTGAACGTTGACACCGATCAGATTATCCCCAAGCAGTTTCTGAAGCGCATCGAGCGCACGGGATTCGGAAAGTTCCTGTTTTACGATTGGCGGTTTTCGGCAGACGGCGCGAAGAAGGCCGACTTTGTCTTGCATGATCCGCGCTACGAGGGCGCGACTGTGTTGGTCGCGGGAAAGAATTTCGGGTGCGGCTCGTCCCGCGAACACGCGGTATGGGCGCTGGCAGATTACGGTTTCCGGGTGATAGTTGCGTCGTCGTTCGCCGATATCTTTGCCAACAACAGCCTGAAGAATGGCCTGCTGACGGTGACCCTTACCGAAGATCAGGTCGCGGAGATCATGCGCCGCGCGCGGGACACCGCGAACTACCAGTTGTCGATCGATCTGGAAAAACTGAGTGTTAACGACGGACAGGGTTTTTCTGCGACGTTCGCGATGGACGAGTTCGCTCGGCATTGCTTGCTCTGAAGCACGAAGCCGCGATTGCCGCTTACGAGTCGAAACATCCCGTGCAGGCAGAGATGAGAGCGATCCTGCCAGAGCGTTGATATCAGCTGAATGTTCCCGCTCCCTTGTACTCCTGCACTGTATTTCCGCCGTCGACCACGATCACCTGCCCCGTGATGTATGACGCTTCTTTGGAGCAGAGAAACACAATCAGCGCCGCCACTTCTGCGGGGGTCCCCGGACGCCCGATTGGCGTGTTGCGTCCCGCCTCGATCTCAGTGTCGCTCGAAGAAGCGGTCTTGATCCATCCTGGCGCCACCGCGTTGACGGTGATCCCCGATCTGCCAGTTTCCAATGCCAACGCGCGAGTCAGTCCCGCCATCCCCGCTTTTGCGGCGCTGTAGGCCGACATTCCGGGATTGCTCGCCACCGGCCCCGTCACCGAACTCACATTCACGACGCGCCCATACTCTTTTTTGATCATGTGCGGCAACGTCACTCGGGTGATGTTGAAGCAGGTTTTCAGGTTCAACTCGATCTCGCTATCCCACTGCGACTCGGTCAGCGAGTCGAAGCGGGCGAGCAATTCTTTCGATCCGGTCTGCACCATGCCAGCGTTGTTGACCAGGATGTCGATTCTCCCAAAGCGCTCGACGACTTGAGCAATCAGCTTCCCGGCATTCTCGAAGCTGCGTAGATCACAGACGATCCCCAGGTGCCCGCTGCCCAACTCCGCCGCTCGCTTGTGAATGCGCTCGGTAGTCGAGGTAATTGCGACGGCCGCTCCTTGCGCGGCCAGAAGACGTGCAGTCGCGAATCCGATTCCTTCGGCGCTGCCTGCTCCGGTCACCACCGCCACTCTTCCCTTCAAATCAGCCAACATGACCGGATGAGCGTAGCTGCCCGCGGCATGCCCGTCAATCTGACGTGGACCCCTCGCAAGTTGTAAACTCTTGAGTTTCAACTGCAGCACCGGTGCACCAACCGAACGCACGGATCGGAGTTTTACGTGAGAAGACTGTTTGCGCTTAGCCTCGGGTCGTTGTTCATTCCGCTCTTTGCCCTATTCGCCCAGACTGCTGCGCCGCCAAAGCCACTGACCATCGACGCTATTTTTGCCGAAGGCGGGCTCACCGGGCGCGCTCCGGAGACAATCAAGTGGAGTCCCGACGGCACCAGGGTTTCTTTCGTGCAGCGCGATGACTCGGGCGACCACGGTGAGCTCTGGTATGTGGACACCACCACCGGCGAGAAGAAAGTCCTGGTGACCGAGGTCAAGCTGGCCCAGCTTTCGCCGCCTCTCAGCAAGATCAAGGACGAGCGCGAGAAAGAGCGCGTCACGCGCTATCACGTCGCAGCCTACATCTGGTCCCCCGACTCCAAGCACCTGCTCTTCGACTCCCAGGGACAGCTCTGGTATTTCGACCTCGAGACCGGGACCGGTGTGCAGCTTACCGCTTCCTCCGATCCGAGCGATGACCCGAAGTTTTCGCCCGACGGCAAGCGGCTGGCTTACGTGCGCAAACACAACCTGTACGTGCATCCGGTTTCAGGCGAACAGGGCGAATACCAACTCACCCGCGACGAGAGCAAGGACAAAGACAAAAAAAACAAGAAGGACGACAAAGAAGACAACATCCTGAACGGCGAAGTGGACTGGGTTTACGCGGAAGAACTGGCCGTGCGCAGCAACTATTTCTGGTCGCCCGAGGGGCACGACATTCTCTACCTGCAGATGGACGAGACCCGCGTGCCCACTTATCCCATCACCGACTGGATGCCTACCCATCCCAAAGTCGACGCCGAAAAGTATCCGAAGGCCGGGGACCCGAATCCGGTTGTCCGCCTGGGCGTCGTTGGCAGCGAACGCGGCAAGACCCGCTGGATCAAGCTCCCCGACGACGATGACACCTACGTCCCCCGCTTCGGCTGGATTCGCGAAGGCTGGGCCTGGGCGGAGGTCCTGAACCGGAAACAGGACACGATGGACCTCTACTTCATCGAGACGAAGTCAGGCAAGACGCGCAAAGTGCTGACCGAGTCGATCCCGGACGCGTGGGTCAACGTGAACGATGACTTTCACATCCTGAAATCGGGCGACCGCTTCCTGTGGACCAGCTGGCGCGACGGCCATACCCATATCTATCTCTACAGTTTCGACAAGCAGGACCCACTGTCGGCGGACGCCAAACTCGACCGCCATCTCGAAAGCGGCGACTACGAGGTGATCGAAGTGAGCGGAGTGGACGACCAGTCCGGGACGGTCTTCTTCAGCGCCAACAAGGGCGACCCGCGCCGGGAACAGCTGTTCTCGGTCAAAGTCGATGGCTCGGGCATGGCGGCGCTGTCTTCGGAAGAGGGCAGCACCTCCGGCGATTTCGCTGATGACGCGAAACATTATGTCGAGCACCGCTCCGACACGTTACAACCGCCGCGTTTGTCGGTGTGCGCGGTCGGTGGCTCTTGCCAGAAGATTTGGGAAGCGCGAAGCGTTTCTGAATATGACTTGATCGCACCGAAATATCTGGAATTCAAGGCCGATGACGGCACGGTTCTCTACGGATCGCTGCTGTTGCCACCGAATGTGGATCCGAGCCAGAAGCTCCCCCTGATCGTGTACATCTACGGCGGCCCCGCCGGTCAGACCGTGCAGAAGGCCTGGGGCGGGGGCACTGCGCTATTCCACCAGATGCTGGTCAAAGAAGGCTTCGCGCTCTTTACGCTCGACAATCGCGGCAGCCCAAATCGCGGCAAGAAATTCTCCGCCGCACTCCGCAAACAGTTCGGCGGAGTCGAACTGAAAGACCAGCTCGCCGCGCTCGATCAGCTGGAGGCGCAGTATCCGCAACTCGATCCCGCGCGCATGGCCATCTGGGGATGGTCGAACGGCGGCTCCATGTCGCTCTACGCGCTCACACATTCTGGCCGCTTCAAGGCTGGAATTTCCGTGGCGCCAGTTACCAGCCAACGCAATTACGACTCGATCTACACCGAGCGTTACATGGGACTGCCCAAAGAAAACGCGAAGGGCTACGACGATTCGATCGTCAGCGCCGCCGGCAACCTGCGCGGGTCGCTGCTGTTGGCGCACGGCACCAGCGACGACAACGTGCATTTGCAGAATACGATCCAGATGACCGATGCGCTGATCAAAGCGGGCGAGCCCTTCCGGCTGATGCTTTATCCAAACAAAACGCACGGGATTTCGGGGCCGGAAGCGCGCACGCATTTGTTCAAGATGATGGAAGAGTTCTGGAACAAGGAGCTGAAGTAGGCAAGGTCCACGTAGGGACAGCCGCCTCGGACGTCCAGCCGGGCAGAGCCCGCAGATTTTTCCGTCACGGGATTTTTTCTGTGGCAACATCATCGACCCTTTGGGTCGACTCGACAGCCGAGGCGGCTGTCCCTACGTAAGCGGTGGTAACGCATGCATCGTTCTACCCTTGGCGATTTCGAACTGACTGTCGTCTCCGACGGTACGTATCCCCTCGATGGCGGTGGCTTCTTCGGCGTGGTCCCAAAGAGTCTGTGGTCGAAGAAAGTCACGGCCGACGAGCAGAACCGTGTCGCTGCCGGGCTCAACTCGCTGCTCGTCCGCACCGGCAAAAAGAATGTCCTGATCGAGACCGGGATCGGCAACAAGCTCTCTGAAAGAATGGTGCGGATCTACACTCAGCCCGCTAAACTGCTCGAGAATCTACACTCTGCCGGAATGGCTCCCGAAGACGTCGACATCGTCATCAACACCCACCTGCA
>WNFC01010299.1_pt1 | contig 14951 bp, 18 predicted proteins | sample 5400541 | NCBI WGS metagenome assembly WNFC01 (sample SAMN13153342, study PRJNA577476) | soil metagenome | isolation source: 120 cm saprolite under Douglas fir tree site 2 hole 2 replicate 1 | place: USA:California | collected 2015-04-18
GCATGTCTGCGAGGTCGAAGTCGATGCCGAGACCGGGCTGGCCCGGATCGACCGCTACACCACGATCGACGATGTCGGCCGCGCGGTGAATCCGCTGATCCTGCACGGCCAGACTCATGGCGGCATCGCCCAAGGCGCAGGCCAGGCGCTGATGGAGCGCTGCTTCTATGCGCCCGACGGCCAGCTTCTGTCGGGCTCGTTCATGGACTACGCCATGCCTCACGCCGACGACTTTCCGTCGTTCACCACGGCGCTGAGCGAGGTGCCGTCGACCAACCATCCGCTGGGCTTCCGCGGCGGCGGCGAGGGCGGCATCACGCCGGCGCTGGGCGTGATCATCAATGCGGTGGTCGATGCCCTTGCAGATCTGGGCGTCACCCACATCGACATGCCGGCCAGTCCCGAGCGCGTGTGGCGGGCGATCCGCGACGCTAGACGGGCGCCCTGATCGCCGCGAGATAGGCCACGACCAGCCGCACGACCTCGTCCTCGAAAGCGGGGCTCCTGAGGAACGGCTGCTCCTCCATCACCGCCATCCGGATCGTGCCCATCAAAGCGCGCGACAGCACGAACACCTGCTCGGGCGAGAGGGCTGCGATCAGCGGCTGCGGGCCGTGGCCTGTCTGGGTGCCCGACGCGGCGATGAAGGCGGCGATCGGGCCCATCATCTCGGTGCCCAGTCCCTGCGCCAGGATCGCCTGGGTCACGGCTTTGCGCGCGCGATGGCGGCCGCCGAAGGCGTTGACCATGGCCCGCACCATGGCGCGCACGCGGCCCTCGACCGAGGGATCGCTCTCGCCCTGCAGCGCACGGCCGATACTGGCCAGGCCCACCGTCATCTGCTGCCGGGCGAGCGCCAGCAGGATCGCGTTCTTGTCGGCGAAGTACTGGTAGAGCGTGCCGATGCTGACGCCCGCCCGCTCGGCCACCGCGTTGGTGGTAAAGGCCGGCAATCCACCAGCCTCGAGAATCTGAGCCGTCGCCTCCAGAATCAGCGCCACGGTCTCCCCCGCGCGTGCCTGTCGGGGGGTTCGTCTTTTTATTTCAATGGCTTGCTTGGCCTTGGCCATATCTGCGCGGTCCTGGCGAAAGCGAGTACAAAATCTGAGTAATACTCATAATATCACATTGCTAACGCCGAGGACGCCATGGAAGAACTTTCGGTCCTCTACTTCGTCATCCTGCCGTTCGTGATGGCCGCCGCCATCGTCGAAGGCCTGTGGCTGTCGCGCGCGCGCGCCGAGCGTTACGACTGGAAGGCGTGGGCCTGTTCGCTGGCCGATCTGATCGGCCGCCGCGTCCTGGCATTCATTCCCTACACCTTTGCGGCGCCCTGGCTGGGCTGGGTATGGGAGCACCGGCTGGCCACCCAGTCGCTCGACAATGTGTGGTCGGTGCTGCTGCTCTTCGTCGGCCTGGAATTCTTCTACTACTGGTATCACCGGACCAGCCACACCTCGCGCTGGTTCTGGGCGGCGCACTCGGTGCACCATTCGCCCAATCAGCTCAACCTCGCCGCGGCCTATCGGTTGGGCTGGTTCGGCAAGTTCACGGGAACGTCGCTCTTCTTCACGCCGCTGGTCTTCCTGGGCTTCACGCCCACCGTCGTGCTGTCGGCCCTGTTCCTGAACCTGCTCTATCAGTTCTGGCTGCACGCCGACTGGATCCCCAGGCTCGGCTGGCTCGAATACGTGTTCAACACGCCGTCGAGCCACCGGGTCCATCACGCGCGCAATCCGGAATATCTCGACGCCAACTATGGCGGCGTGCTGATCCTGTTCGACCGCCTGTTCGGCACCTATATCGCCGAGCGCGCCGACGTACGCTGCGACTACGGGCTGATCTCCCATCCCAAGTCGTCGCACAATATCCTCGTCATCAACTTCGAGCCCTGGATCGGCCTTTTGAAGGACCTGCGGTCGGCGCGCTCGCTGCGCGAAGTCTGGATGTATCTGTTCGCCCCGCCGGGCTGGCGCCCCGACGGCGAAGGGCTGACCACGGCCGAGATCCGCCGGCGCGCCGGCCTCGTTCCTCCCGCCTCTGCTCAGCCGGCCCCTCTCACAATGGCATGACTTAATCTCCCTTGAGCGGCCTCCTTCCCGCCGACAGATTGGACGGGAAGGAGAACAGCCATGGCGAGAGACAAGGTCTGCGTCGTGATCGGCGCGGGCGATGCGACGGGCGGCGCCATCGCCCGCCGCTTCGCGCGCGAGGGTTTTACCGCCGTGGTGACGCGGCGCACCGCCGACAAGCTGAAGCACCTGGTGGCCGAGATCACCAAGGAGGGCGGCAAGGTCCATCCCTTCGGCTCCGACGCGCGCGACGAGGAGCAGGTGCTAAAACTGTTCCGCGAGATCGAGACCGAGATCGGCGAGATCGAGGTCTTCGTCTTCAACATCGGCGGCAATGTGCGCTTCGACATCCGCGACACCACGGCCCGCGTCTACCGCAAGGTCTGGGAGATGACGGCTTTCGCCGCCTTCTTGACCGCGCGCGAGGCGGCCAAGGCCATGGTTCCGCGCGGCCACGGCACCATGCTGTTCACCGGCGCCACCGCGAGCCTGCGCGGCGGCCGCGGCTTCTCGGCCTTCGCCGGGGGCAAGCACGCCGTACGCGCGCTGGCGCAATCCATGGCGCGCGAACTGGGGCCGCAGAACATCCATGTCGGCCATGTCGTGATCGACGGCGCCATTGACACCGAATGGATCAAGGCCAACTTCCCGGAACGCTACAATGCCGGGCCCGACGCGATCGTGAACCCTGACGACATCGCCGAGGTCTACTGGCAGCTCCATCGGCAGAAGCGGTCGGCCTGGACGTTCGAGATGGATCTCAGGCCGTGGAAGGAAACCTGGTAGCTCGGAACTTGGGGCCACTGCCCGTCGTTAAACCCTCAACATCGAGAGGCAGCCCATGACCGCCGACACCATCGACACGACCAAGCTTTGGGACCTGATCAAGGACATCAGGTTCGCCATGTTCACCTCGCGTCACGGCGATGGCCAGCTCCATTCCCGCCCCATGACGACCCAGAATGGCAGCGGCGAGCGCGGCGGCGTGCTGTGGTTCTTCATGTCGCGTTCGGGCCAGCCGGTGGCCGATCTCGAGGGCGCGCGTGGTCGAGGATTTAGAGCGCAAAAAGGCAATGTGGAACACGGCCGCCCAAGCGTGGTTCCCCGGTGGTCCGACCGACCCCAACTTGGCGCTGGTCGCCGTCCTGGTCGCCGAGGCCGAATATTGGGACGTGAAGTCCAATCAGGCTGTCCAGATCTTCAAGATGGCGAAAGCTGCCATCACCGGCGAGCCGCCCAAGGATAGGGGCGAGCATCGCCGCGTGAGGATGTAGCGGATCAGCGCCTCGGCGTCGTCGCGGCGCCGACACCCGCGCCGACCGCGCCACCCACCAGGGCGCCCGGCAGCACGCCGAGCGGCGTCAGGGCGCCGATCAGGGCTCCCGAGCCCGCACCGATACCGCCACCAGTGACGGCGCGCTGGCCCCAAGTGTCGCCGCAAGCCGCGAGGCCGAGCGAGATCGACGCCAAAAGCAGATACCTTGTCATGGCAGGATCGCCGTCAGCGCTGCGGGGTGGTGGCCGCGCCGACGCCAGCGCCGACCGCGCCGCCCACCAGGAGGCCCGGCAGGACGCCGAGCGGCGTCAGGGCGCCGATCAGGGCGCCCGAGCCCGCGCCGATGCCGCCGCCGGTGACGGCGCGCTGGCCCCACGTATCGCCGCAGGCGGCGGTACCCAGCAGGACGGACGCGAGTACGAGATACTTGGTCATTGCAGGAGACTCCCCGTTGCGGAGCGATGAGGTACGTTGCGGAGCGATGAGGTACCCACACTGGCGTCCCTCACACACCCTACGTGTCAACGTACTCGCCCCTCCCTCCGTTCCCCGCCGCGATTTCGAGCCACCACAGGATTGTCACAGTCCGGCTCGTGCGGGACACTTCGGCGCGCGACGAACCAACGAAGGGAGAGCCGGGTGCCTGGGACCGATACCGAGATATGGCTGCTGTTTGCACCGTTCTGGATTCTGGGCATCGCCGCCCTGATCGGCAGTGTGTGGCACATGGCCCATACGTCGCTCGTCACCAGACGCGCCCAAGCGGCCGGCCATGTGCGAAAGACGTCGCTTTTCTCCGGGCGCCTTGCTTGGCACGAGCTGACGGACGACGGCCGCCATCATCTGCGGCGGGGGCTGATCGCCTTCGCGGCCTTCGTGGCACTCTGTCTTTTGGGCACAGGAGTAGGCGTGGCTGTCGGGCTGCTGCTCAGCCGCTAGGCGAGCCGGTCACTAATCGGCCACCAAGGCCACAACCTCGTAGTCGCCATTTCCTGGCTTGGCGATCTGGACATCCTGGTCACAGGCGCTCATCGCTATGCCCAGAATTCCCAATGACATCAATACCATGCGCCACATATCGGCCTCCATTGACGGAAAAACGCCGGGTTGGCCTGCGGGGTTGCGGGAAAAGTGACTTTCTTTCCGGTCAGCCGACCCCGGCGACCGTGCGGCGGACCTTGTCCAGAAAGGCCTGCCGCGACCGGTCCGTGGAATGGTCCATATTGTAATGGGCCAGATAGAAGGAGCGGGCGCCCTTGGCGCACATCGGCTTCATGCCGCGCATCAGCACCATGCGCCCAGCGTTGCCGGCGAACAGGCGCACCACCCACCAGGGCGAGCCATAGGTCGTGACGACGCCAAACAGCCGGATGTTGCCGAGAGCCGGCGCGAGGTGGTTGTCCTTGGGATCGTAGGTGAAAGCCACGCCCGGCCCCCACACGCGATCGACCCAGCCCTTGAGCACGGCCGGCATGGAAAACCACCAGTGCGGGAAGCAGAGGATGACGCCCTCGACCTCCTTCAGTGTCTTGGCGTACGGAGCGAACGCGCTCTTGTCGTACGACATGTCCATGTAGGTCCGCCGTTCCTGCTCCGTCATCGCCGGCTGGAAACCTTCGCGATAGAGGTCGGTGGCCACGACCTTGTGACCGTTCTGCTTCAGCGTCTCGACGATGGTGCGGAAAAGCGCGTGGTTGTAGCTTTCGACAAGCGGGTGGCAATGGACGACCTGGATCAGCATGATGGGCAGACAACGCCGCCGTCGTCGCAACCGTTCCGGAGGAACGCCTCCCGCGACTTGGCAGCCGGTGCAATGAGGTCCTGCCATGACGATAGCGGCTGAGACGGAACGCGGGGGCGAAACGACGATCGGCCGCGATGCCGTCGAGCGCTGGGAAGCCATCGTCGTCGGCGCGGGCCTGGCCGGCATGTATGCGCTCCACCGCCTGCGCCAGCTCGGCTTCAAGGTGCACGTGTATGAAGCGGGCCATGGCGTGGGCGGCACCTGGTATTGGAACCGCTATCCCGGCGCGCGCTTCGATTCGGAAAGCTGGACTTACGGCTTCTCGTTCTCCGACGAGCTTCTGCGCGAATGGGACTGGAAGGAGCACTTCTCCGGCCAGCCCGAGAATTTGCGCTACTGCAACTTCATCGCCGACAAGTTCGATCTTAAGCGCGACATCACCTTCGGGGCGCGCGTCAAGTCCGCTTCCTGGGACGAGGCAGCGAACGAATGGGAGGTCGTCTTCGAGGACGGACGGCGCGCCCGCGCGCGCTTCCTGATCACCGCCATCGGTCCGCTGTCGGCGCCAACCATGCCGGCCATCGAGGGCGTCGGCGACTTCAAGGGCGAGGCCTGGCACACCGGCCTGTGGCCGCATCATCCGGTGAGCTTCGCCGGCAAGCGTGTGGCGGTGATCGGCACCGGCGCTTCCGGTGTGCAGGCTATCACTGAGATCGCCAAGACCGTGGGCCACCTCACCGTGTTCCAGCGCACGCCCAACTGGTGCGCGCCGCTGCGCAACAGTGCGATCGACGCCGAGGCCATGGCCGGCATCCGCGCGCGCTACGACGAGATCTTCGCCCGATGTCGCGAAACCTGGGGCTGCTTCGTGCATGCCGCCGACCCGCGCAACGCTGTGGAGGTCTCGGCCGAGGAGCGCGAGGCTTTGTACGAGAAACTCTACAACCAGCCGGGCTTCGCCTTCTGGCAGGGCAATTTCCGCGATTCGTTGATGGACAAGGCGGCCAACGACCCCATGACCGCCTTCGTGATCCGCAAGATCCGCGGCCGCGTGAAGGATCAGAAGGTCGCGGACAAGCTGATCCCGGCCAACCACGGCTTCGGCACGCGCCGGGTGCCGCTCGAAAGCGGCTACTACGAAGTCTACAATCAGCCCAACGTCGACCTGGTCGACCTGCGCGAGACGCCGATCGAGTGCCTCACCGCCACCGGTATCAAGACCAGCGGCGCCGACTGCGCATTCGACATGATCGTCTTCGCGACCGGCTTCGATGCCATCACCGGATCGTTCGACCGCATCGACATCAGGGGTCGCGACGGCCAGCGCCTCAAGGACAAGTGGGCGGACGGGCCGCACACCTATCTCGGCCTGAACATCGCGGGATTTCCCAACATGCTGACCCTGGTCGGGCCGCACAATGCGGCGACCTTCTGCAACCTGCCGCGCTGCATCGAGCAGAACGTCGAGTGGGTGAGCGACCTGCTGGGTTATATGCGCGAGAAGGGCCTGACGCGCCTCGAGGCCACGGCATCGGCCGAGGAGATCTGGACTGCCCACGTGCACGAGACCGCCGCCCGGCTGCTGCTGATGCAGGTCGATTCGTGGATGACCGGCGTCAACAAGAACGTCGCCGGACGGCAGAAGCGCACCTTCATGGCTTATGCCGGCGGTGCGCCAAAATACCGCCAGAAATGTGACGAGGTCGCGGCCCTTGGCTACGAAGGATTCGCGCTCCGCTGATCGGCGGCTGCGCCGGAAATTGTGACTTGCCCGACGCGGCCCGTGATGGCGGGAATGTCGGCGACAAGCGGCGCTCGTTCCATGTGGAAGACATTCGCGCCGGACTCCCTCGTATCCATAAGGAAACCGATGTCGCCCGACCTCGCTTCCCCGCTATTGCGTCACGAGAGCCAGCCGGCAGGCCTGGTGACAGGATTGCTGTCGGTCGGCCATGCCGTGCCGCCGCACCGCATGCTGCAGTCCGACGCTGCCGCCGCAGCGCGACGCATCTTCGCCCATCGCTATGCCGCCTTCGAGCGCATGGCGCCGGTGTTCGAGACCGCGGGCATTCGCACGCGCCATACGGTGAAGCCGATCGACTGGTACCTGACCGATCTCGGCTGGCCGGAGCGCAACGCCGCCTACCTCGAGGGCGCGCAAGAGCTCTTCGTCGATGCGGCGGGCCGCGCGCTCGCCAACGCCGGCTGCGAGCCGCGCGAGGTCGACACCATCGTCACCGTGTCCTCGACCGGCATCGCCACACCCAGCCTCGAGGCGCGGGTGGCGGGCCGCATGGGCTTCCGCGCCGATGTCGAGCGCGTGCCGGTATTCGGGCTGGGCTGCGCCGGCGGTGTGTCCGGCCTCGCCATCGCCAGCCGCCTGGCGCGCGCCCGACCGGGCTCGACCGTTCTTATGGTGGCCATCGAGATCTGCACTGCGGCCTTCCGCATGGACCAGCTTTCCGCCGCCAACATGGTGGCGACCGCGCTGTTCGGCGACGGCGCGGCGGCCTGTGTCGTGCGAACTGGAGAGAGCGGCCTGGCGCGCATCGAGGGCGCCGGCGAGCATCTGTGGCCCGCCAGTCTCGACATCATGGGCTGGAAGGTCGACCCGAGCGGGCTCGGCGTCATCTTCGACCGGGCGATTCCGCCTTTTGCCGAAGAGCATGTCGGATCGGCGGTCGACGGTATCCTGACGCGCATCGGCGTGGCGCGAAGCTCCGTCGATCGCTTCGCCTGTCATCCCGGCGGCGCCAAGGTGATCACGGCGCTGGAGACCACGCTCCGTCTCGACCAGGGCACTCTCGACCACGAGCGCGCCGTGCTCGAGGAGTACGGCAACATGTCGGCGCCGACCGTGCTGTTCGTGCTGGAGCGGCTGGTCAAGCAGGGCCTGCCGCGCCGTACGGTGCTGACCGCCCTGGGACCGGGCTTCACCTGCAGCTGCCTGTCGCTCGCAAAGGCTGCATGACGCTGGCGGGGTTGATCCTCGGCCTGGTGACTCTGCAGCGTCTCGGCGAGCTGATCCTGGCCAAGCGCAACACCGACCGGCTGCTCGCCCAGGGCGCCTACGAGGTGGCGGCCGGCCACTACCCGCTGATCGTGGCCCTGCATGGCGCCTGGCTGGCCGGGCTCTGGTATCTCGTTGTCTATGACGCCTCCGACCCCGTGGACTGGCTGTGGTTCGGCGTGTTCGTGATCCTCCAGGCACTGCGCGTCTGGGTGATCAGCACACTCGGGACGCGCTGGACGACGCGCATCATCGTGCTGCCCGGCGCGCCGCTGGTCGCATCGGGGCCGTACCGCTTCGTGTCGCATCCCAATTACTGCGTCGTCGCGGCCGAGATCCTGGTGCTGCCGCTCGTCTTCGGGCTGGTGTGGTACGGCATCGTGTTCTCGGCGCTGAACGCCGCGGTGCTGTGCATCCGCATCCGCTCGGAAGCGGCGGCGCTCAGGGCTCTGTCGAGCGGAAGGCAGGTTCCTCCGCGAGCTTTTTAGTGAGCGCGCGCAGGCGCGGCATCTGCGCTTCCGTGTCGACACCGAGGCCGCGGGCGAGCCGCTCGGCGATGAAGGCGGTCACGTCCGCCTGGGTGAGACGGCCCAGCAGCAAGTAAGGCTTGCCTGCGTCCGCCATCGCCTCGACAGCCATGAGCGCGGTCGTCATCTGCGCCATGCAGTCGTCGATCCAGGGCTGGTGCACTTTCTCCGGCGGATGGTGGTTGCGCTCGTAGGCGGCATGAAGACCTTTGTCGCAGGCGCCCATCATGAGCGCGGCGATCTTGAGCACGGCGCGGCGGTCGGCGCCCGCCGCCGGTGTGAGCGCGCGATCGCGGCCATAGACCTCATCGAGATGGTCGATGATGGCGCCGCTGTCGACCAGCACCTCGCCACTGTCGAGCACCAGCGCCGGGATGCGGCCGAGGGGATTCTTGGCCCGCACCTCGGTGCGATTGCCGAAGCCGGAAAGCGCCTGCTGCTCGTAGGGCATGCCGTAGGCCTGGAGCGTGATCGCGACTCGACGCGTATAGGGCGAGCGGTTGACCCCGATCAGCAGCATCTCGGCCTCCTCGCCGCCTCTTGGGCTGTCGTCAGATCACCCGCTGCGTGCGCGAATACGCCATGTAGAGCTCGTGGGCCTGGCGGGCGATCGGGCCGGGCTGCAGGTCGTGGCTTTCGTAGCGGCTGACCGGCTGCACCTTGCCGGCATTGCCGGTGGTGAAAAGCTCGTCGACGTCGTCGAGCTCGGCGGGCGTGACCGTGCGCTCCTCGACCGTGATGCCGGCGTTGCGCAGCAGCTTGACGGTGCGGTTGCGCGTGATGCCGGCCAGGAACGTGCCGTTGGGTATCGGTGTGGCCACGATGCCGTTCTTGGCGAGGAAGATATTGGAGCTGCAGGTCTCCGCCACGTTGCCCAGCGCGTCGAGCACGATGCCGTTCTGGAAGCCGCGCTTCATCATCTCGGCCGCGCCGCGCGAGGAGTTGGGATAGAGGCAGCTTGCCTTGGCGTCGGTCGGCGCGCTTTCCGGAGTCGGCCGGCGGATGGTCCGGCACAGGCCGAGCGTGGTCGGCGTGCCGGCGCGCATCGGCGAATGGTAGACGCAGAGCAGGAACTGGCAGGAATCCCCGTCGACCGAGATCGGACCCTGGCCACCCTTCATCGCCCAGAACATCGGCCGCACGTAGAGCTCGGCCTTGGGCCCGAAGCGGCGGATCGCCTCGTGCATCAGCTCGAGGATCTCCTGGGCCGTCTTGGTCGGGTTGAGACCCAGTGAACGGGCCGAGCGCACGACGCGTTCCGCATGGAGGTCGAGGTCCGGCCCGCAGCCCTCGAAGGCGCGGCCGCCGTCGAATACCATCGAGCCCAGCCAGAAGGCATGATCGCGCGGGCCCAGGATCGCCGGGTTGCCCTCGTGCCACGTGCCGTTCCAGTAGGTGAGCGTGTCCATTTTCCCTGTCTCCGCCTTGGAAGCGGGCGCTTCTAGCAGACCGTGAGCGGCGCGGCCATCCTTGCTCCTACCCTGGCTTTAGGTGCGGCATTCTGTTTCGCCCTGGCGCTGATCCTGACCCAGTACGGGCTGCGCACCGTGCGTCCTGGCGCTCGCCGCTCTATACGATCGGCGGCTCGATGGTTTTAGCCTGGGCCGCGGCCCTGGTATTCGTCGACTGGCGAAGCTTCGACGAACGGGCCGCCGCGATCTTCGCCGCCGTGGGCTGCATCTTTCCGGTCGTGGTCTCGATCCTGGCGGTGCGCTCCAACGAGAGGCTGGGGCCGGCGGTGGCAGGCGCGGTCGGCAACGTGACGCCGCCGTTCGCCGTGCTGTTCGCCGTCCTCTTCCTGGACGAGCGCCTGGGCTGGGTCCAGTTCGTGGGTCTGGCGCTGGTGGTGGGCGGCGCGGTCCAGCCCGCCATCAAGACGGGGCTCGCGATCTGGCAGGAGCCGCTGGCCGCCGCCGCGATCGGTTATTCGCTGTCGACCGTGGTGATCGTCTCGCTGGTCGGCCGCCCGCGCTTGCCGAAGGCCCAGCCAACCGCACGGGTGTCCGTTGGTTTCTGGCGGTCGGCTTGTTCAACGGCACGGCGACCTTTCTTCTCTACGCGGCATTGGGGCTGGGCTCGATCACCGTGGTCGCGCCGCTGGTCGCGGTGTTTCCGCTGATGGCCGTGGTGATGAGCTATCTCTTCCTGCGCGAGGAACGGCTGCATGCGGTGGGTCTGCTTGGAATCGTCGTCAGCGTGGCCGGCGTCATTTTTTTATTGATTGGCGGAACCTGACGTCGGGAACCCGAGCGTGGCCGAAAAGCGGCGGAATGGGCGCGCGAATTCCCTGATCGGCAGGAAACGCCCGCGGCATGCCTTGCGTAGTACCCATCAGGCGCGGGCTCATGTGAGCCGCGTAGCATGAATGGAGGCAAGTCATGTTGAAGCGTATTGCGATCACGTCCCTTGCCGCTGCCGCAGTCTTCTCCACGGCGACGGTGGCCATGGCGCCTGTGACGCCGGCGGCCGCGCAGGTGAGCGTTACTTTCGGTGCCCCGCCGCCAGCGCCGGTCTATGAGGTGGTGCCGGCGCCGCGTGCCGGCTATGTCTGGGCGCCGGGTCACCACCGGCTGATCAATGACCGGTACGTCTGGACCCCGGGTCATTGGGAGGCGGCGCGTGTGGGCTATCGATACGTGCCCGATGCCTGGGAGCGCGTTGTCATCGGCGGCCGCGAGCAGTGGCGCTATGTGCCGAGCCGCTGGGACCGTAACGGCGACGGCATCCCCGATCGCTACGAGCGTCACAGCGAGCGCGGACCGTGGGGCGACCGGGATCATGACGGCATCCCGAACGCCTACGATCGCTACGACAACCGCCGCTAACGGCGATTGAATGACGAAGGCGGGCCCGCGCAAGCGGGCCCGTTTTCGTTTGTAAAGATTTGTATCAGGACGATGGCGGAACGTCGGCTGAATGGGAGCGCGAATTCCATGATCGGCGGAGGGCACGCTGGCAGGGGCTCACAGCGTATTTCGGTCAGGCGCGGATGATCGCGCAGAGGAGGACGTCATGATCAAGCGTACGGCTATCACCCTGCTCGCCGTCGCCGCCATTCTCGCGCCGGCGGCCTTGACGCCGGCAGTCGCCCAGCTGGGTGTCAGTATCAACATCGGCACGCCGCCACCGGCGCCGGTTTACGAGGTCGTGCCGGCGTCGCGAGTCGGCTACGTCTGGGCGCCTGGCTTCTGGCGTTGGGAGCACGAGCGCCATGTGTGGGCGCCCGGCCACTGGATCGCCGCTCGTCCCGGCCATCACTGGGTCGCCGACCATTGGGTCGAGGGTCCGCACGGTGGCTGGCGTCACGATGCGGGTCACTGGAATCGCGACTAGGTCGAGTTGGGACCTGAACGAGGGCGGGGCGCTTCGGCGCCCCGCTTTCTTTTGCTATCGTGCGCGACAGCAACATCACTACGGCGTGGACACATCTGATGCCCGCCTTCGCGATCGGTCGGTACTTCGTCATTTGGGGGAAAAAGCATTTACCCTCCATGGTGCGTACTTATTCTTCCGTCTGCAGTCGATTCCGATCTTAATGTATACTAAACTATCGCTTGACTTTCACTTAAGTTCAGTGCATGGTTTCCCGCGGCCCTGCAGAAGGATTGGCGCCATGGTCAGCCTCGTCGATGGTTCGAAGGCGACGACACCCCCGCTCCTGGCGGACGGAGGTGGCGTCGTGCCGGCGCCTCCGAAATGCTGGCAGTGCCAGCAACCCGACGTTGTCGGCAGGCAAAAACGACTACCGCACTACCGGAAATACCGGAAATTCCCCAGCGGGTTCGCAATGCGATACTCACCCTCTGGCAGATGTGTCCACGCCGTAGAGCAACATCAGGGGGAAACGCACTTGCCGCTCCGCGCCAATCGCTTCGGTCTTTCGGTTGCCCTCGCCACGCCGTTTGCCGAAGACCGGTCGATCGATCTGCCTCGCCTGGTGGCGCATGCCCGCCAGTCGCTGGCCGACGGCTGCTCGAGCGTGACCGTGTTCGGCACCACGGGCGAGGGGGCTTCACTGGGCCACAACGAACGCCAGCGCGCGCTGGGCGCCCTGGTCGGCGCCGGCATCGACCCGCGCAGCCAGCTCGTGGTCGGCATCGCCGCCCCCTCGGTGGAGGATGCGATCGCGCGGGGTCGCGCCGGGCTGATGCTGGGCTGCCCGAGCTTCCTGCTGGCGCCGCCTTTCTACTTCAAGGGCTGCGGCGACGAGGGACTGTTCGACTGGATCGCCGCGGTGCTCATGGGGCTGGGTCCCAAGGCGAGCAACGTCATTCTCTATCACATTCCCCAAGTGACGGCGGTCGGCCTGTCGATGGCGCTGGTCGACCGGCTCAAGAAGGCCTTCCCGCAGCAGATCACCGGCGTGAAGGACTCCTCGGGTGACTGGGCCAATGCCCAGGCGCTGCTCAAGCAGCATGGCGACCTGCATATCCTGATCGGCGACGAGCGTCTGCTGGCGCGCGCCATGAGTCTGGGTGCTTCGGGCGCCATCACCGGCCTCGCCAACATTGCCCCCGACCTCATGCTGCCGTTGATCGACGGCATCGAGGAACCCAGGGTCAACGCCATGGTCGAGCTGGTGCTGCCCTATGCCGTGACGGCCGCCGTCAAGGCGCTGGTCGGCCTGCGGCGCAACGACAACGATCCGATCGCCTGGAGCCGCATGCGCGCGCCGCTCGCGTCGCTCGGCGAGAGCGACGTCCGCAAGCTCGGCGCCGCCATCGATGCTATTCGCAGCCGTCGCGCGGCTTAGTCATTGCTGGAGTGGCGCGCCCTCAGCGAGTAGCCTCGCGTTCCTCGGAGGAAACGAACAATGACCGCTCCGCTCACCATCCGCCTTCATCCGGCTGATAACGTCGTCGTGGCGCGCATGGACATCCTTTCCGGCACCACGGTCGAGGGCGAGGTCGCCGCGGCGACGCGCGTGCCGCCCGGCCACAAGATCCTGACGCGGGCGGTGAAGAAGGGCGACCCGCTGCGCAAGTACAACCAGATCATCGGCTTTGCCGCCGAGGACCTGGCGGCGGGCACGCACATCCACACGCACAACTGCGTCATGGGCGACTTCGAGCGCGACTACGCCTTCTGCACCGACGCACGGCCGACCGACTACGTGGCGCAAGCCGAGCGCGCCACCTTCCAGGGCTATCGCCGCGCCGACGGCCGCGCCGCCACGCGCAACTACATCGGCATCGTCACCACGGTGAACTGCTCGGCCGCCACCAGCCGCATGATCGCCGGCCGTCTCTCACCGCTGCTCGCGCAATTCCCCAACATCGACGGCGTGGTGCCGCTGACCCATGGCGGCGGTTGCGGCATGGCCTCGTCGGGATTGGAAATGGACGTGCTGCGCCGAACCCTGGCGGGCTACACACGGCATCCCAACATGGCAGCGGTCGTCGTGCTCGGGTTGGGCTGCGAGACCAACCAGATCTCCGGCCTGATGAGTGCCGAGGGCCTCAAGGAAGGGCCCAAGCTCATCCCCATGGCCATCCAGGACGAGGGCGGCGTTTCCAAGACCGTGATGCGCGCCACGGGCTTCCTGAAGGAGCTGCTGCCCGAGGCCAACGACGTGAAGCGCGAACCGATTCCGGCCAGCGAGCTGATCCTGGCGCTGCAGTGCGGCGGCTCGGACGGCTATTCCGGCATCTCGGCCAACCCGGCGCTGGGCGCGGCGGTCGATCTGCTGGTGCGTAACGGGGGTACCGCGGTGCTGTCGGAAACGCCCGAGATCTACGGCGCCGAGCATCTGCTGACGCGGCGTGCCGTGTCGCGCGAGATCGGCGAGAAGATCGTCGAGCGCATCCGCTGGTGGGAAGAGCATTGCGCCCGGACCGGTGGGGAGATGAACAACAATCCGTCGCCCGGCAACAAGGCCGGCGGCCTCACGACCATCCTGGAAAAGTCCCTGGGTGCGGTTGCGAAGGGCGGCACCACGAACCTGGTCGACGTATACAAATATGCAGAACTGATCACCGCAAAAGGGTTCGTCTACATGGACTCACCCGGCTACGACCCGGTGTCCGCGACAGGGCAGGTGGCCGGGGGTGCCAATGTTTTGTGCTTCACGACCGGCCGCGGCAGCGTGTTCGGTTGCAAACCCACCCCGTCACTCAAGCTTGCGACGAATAGCTCCCTTTATCGGCGCATGACTGATGACATGGACATCAATTGCGGGACCATCGTCGACGGCGAGGAGACGATCCAGGACAACGGTCGCCGCATTTTCGAGCTGATTCTGCGCACAGCCTCCGGCCAGAAGACCAAATCCGAGGCCTTGGGCATCGGCGACGACGAATTCGAGCCCTGGAAGATCGGCGCG
>WNFC01007396.1_pt1 | contig 14945 bp, 18 predicted proteins | sample 5400541 | NCBI WGS metagenome assembly WNFC01 (sample SAMN13153342, study PRJNA577476) | soil metagenome | isolation source: 120 cm saprolite under Douglas fir tree site 2 hole 2 replicate 1 | place: USA:California | collected 2015-04-18
GTCGGCATGTGCGGCTATACGGGACCTGCGTAATGAAGTGGCAGAAATGTGCTGCTAATGGCGCTGCCAAAGATGGGAGAGGCCCTTGTGGTAAATGACCTACCAAGTGAGCAGGTTTTGCCCTCAAACGTGAGCACTTGCCAAGAGTCATGAGCACTGGTACGCATGTACTTGGGCAAGCCGCTCCACATCTGGGGTGTCAGCAGAGAATGTTGTAAATAAACCGCTCGCGACCTCACACACCGCGTCCTTGTCATCTAGATATGATCTGATCATCGGAGGCTCCGGCGAACTGGCTCATACACGAGAACGACTCCCTTTGACGTGTCGCCGATGAGACCACCTTATAACAGAACATCCTTTACGCCGTTGGGAGTCCAAACTGGCTAAGAATGCTCTGAATCCTTGCCAACCTTTGGGGGATTCGGTACGCTTGAAACACGCATCATTGTCTCGGAAAGGCAAGGGGAGATGCGTGGATCGAAACGCCATCGCCGCGAGCGCACCGATGAGTGGGCAAGTAGTAAGCAATGGATGGCTTACGCCTGGACAGGAGCTTTACGAGCAAATCAAACCTTTCGTCCTGTTCCACGAAACCGCAGGGGAGCGAGCAAAAGAAATCGATGTTCCCCAGTGCACGTTGTCCCGCAGAGCTGATGAGTTTGAACGCGACGGGATGCAAAGCCTGTTCCCGTCTGGGGAGCGCTGCTCCCGGAGATTCGTCAGCTCATCGTGGACCTATGGGAATACGGACCAGGGAACCGTAAAGGTCTCCTGGTGCCAGGACGCAAACTGTACGGCCTGGGTACGCCTCTTCAGCGTCTCAGCCAATGAGGATGGCGCCTCTTTCCCGGTACGTGCGCGCCTGGTTACAACGGCAAGGGAACTTCAAGACTCCCTTTGCCCGGACCTCTCACCTCGCCAGAGTACGAGTCGTCAAGTAAGCCAGGTGAACACACACGTTTCTTAAGAAAGGGAGATTCACAAGATGGACAAAATAGGCTCGATGGCTTTTCCTGCTGGATCGAAAGATCCCCTATATCAGACGCCGTATATCGACGTCGATGAGTGGCGGGACGAACCCGTCCGCCATCGCTATGTTCATGGCGGGTTCGAAGACACCTAGTGCAAGTTCTCCTACTACTTTCCGCCTGCCGAAATCTATGAAGGACGTTTCTATCAGCACCTGATGGCCGTTTCAGGCATGGAGAAGGCTGCGTCCGAGCCAGCGATGGAAGGCTTCATGATAGCCAACTCCGTACAATTCACGATAGAGGCCGGAGCCTACTTCGTGGAGTCGAACCAGGGCCGCATAACCATGTTCCCTGGCGATGACCCCACCATCAATTATCGGGCCAGCGCCGCGTCGGCCAGGTACTCACGGGTGGTAGCCGCCGACATGTACGGCCCGCATCGTCCTTATGGCTATGTGTTCGGCGGCAGCGGCGGCGCTTACAAGACCCTTGCCTGTTTTGAGAACGCCCCCGGCATCTGGGACGGTGCTCTACCCTACGTCATGGGATCGCCCGTGAGCATCCCTAACCTTTTCACCGTGCAGGCTCATGCCATGCGGGTCCTGCGCGACAAGTTTCCTTCCATCGTTGACGCGCTGGAACCCGGCGGCAGCGGCGATATGTATGAGGGCCTGAACATCGAGGAGCGTGAAGCTCTCGCTGAGGTTACCCGGATGGGGTTCCCGCCGCAAGCCTGGTTCAACGTGCAACGAATCGCACTGGGTTACACAGGAGTCTTCTCCAGTCTCGTTGACAACCTGGTCAAATGGGACCCTGAGTATTTTGAGGACTTCTGGAACGTTCCGGGCTACCTCGGCGCGAACCCTCCCGAGTCTCTTACGCGTGCCAGGATTGAGCACAAGACGAAGATCAGTAAGGTCGTGATGGCCAATGAGGCCGTCGCCATGGGCCTGAGAATGTCCATGCCGGCGAGACTGGCTGAGAGAGGGGTGGAGATGCCGGCAGCGATCCAGATCGAGAGTATGCCGGAGGGGAATCTCCAGGGAGCTGCCCTGAACTTGCTGAGTGGCGAAGGCAAGGGGCATGTCTTCTACATAACCGGAGCCATCGGCGACCTGCTGATGGTTGGCTTCGGCGAGGCGCACTTCAGGGCGCTGGTTAGTATCAAGGCCGGCGACGAAGTGATGATCGACAATTCGGTGTATCTCGCCGCCCAAACCTATCATCGTCACCAGGTGCCACCATCAGGTGAGTACTCCGTTTGGGACCAGTACAAGGCTGCCGGCAAGCCGATATACCCCCAGCGACCCGAAATCTTGGGGCTCCGTTACGCCCCGTCAGGAGGCGGTGCCGTTCAGTCAGGCCGCTTCGCCGGAAAAATGATCGTGGTTGAGGCAATGATGGACGAGGCTGCCTACCCCTGGCAGGCGGACTGGTACCGCTCGCGCGTCAGAGAAGCACAGGGGCCAGGCTTCGAAGACAATTTCAGGCTGTATTTTGTCGATCATGCCATGCACACCACACAGTCGGCCAGGCCGAGCGACCCGCGGCCGGTCGTGACAACCCGGACGGTCAACTACACCGGCGTTCTGCACCAGGCGTTGCGCGACCTGAGTGACTGGGTCGAGAAGGGACTCGTGCCTCCGCCGAGCACGATGTACAAGATGGAGGACGGCCAGGTGGTTGTGCCGCCTACGGCCGCCGAGCGCAAGGGCGTTCAGCTGGTAGTCACCCTGACCGCAAACGGCGGCGTGCGGGCCGAGGTCGCAGCCGGCGAGACCGTCGAGTTCATTGGAGTCATCGAAGTGCCACCTGGCACCGGCACAGTAGTCGGAGCGGAATGGGACTTCGAAGGCGCGGGCGACTTCCCGGTCACGGAGAAGTTCGATTACTCCAACAACTCGTTTTCTCGGATGACCGTGAAGACAACCTACGCCTTCTCCAAGCCTGGCACCTACTTCCCGGTGCTTCGGAGTTCGTCACACCGCAACGGCGACTTCAAGGCCAAATTTGCTCGTATTCCGAACATCGGGAGAGTACGGGTGATCGTCAAGTAGGGGGAACAGGTGTAAAGCTGTTCTCAAGTGCAAGGCCAGCCTTCATTTTGGGAGTTTCACTTTTCTGCTCTCTAAGTAGAAAGTCGTTTCTGCCACGAGTTTTCTGTTGCGAGTCGATGGCGAGTGATGAGCCTGAAAAGCTCACGGGAAGCCATCCATAGTAGAAACTCAACGTCGCGAGCGGTTTATTTACACTATTCTCTGCTGATACCCCAGATGTGGAGCGGTTTGCCCAAGTACATGCGTACCAGTGCTCATGACTCTTGGCAAGTGCTCACGTTTGAGGGCAAAACCTGCTCACTTGGTAGGTCATTTACCACCTTGAGAGTTTATGAGTGAGGGGCAGAGTAGCAGAGTAGCAGGTGTAGTGGGTGTAGCAGCATTGTTTTGGGAGCATGCTGTTTCGGGACACAGTTGTGAGAGGATGTGGCTATCCCTACCACAGAGGCCAACGGCGTTTCCCCCCATCTCAGACACCAGGGCAACCAGTTCCTGATTGATTTGGCCACACAAGACCATCCGCACCACTTCCAATACCTGCGCGTCGGTCACGCGCATGCCCTGCTCAAAGCGTGTCGGGATGTGCAACTTCTGCAGCCATGCCGTGATAGCTGGGCCCCCACCATGGACGAGGATCACCTTTACCCCCAGGTCATGTAGCCAGATGAGATCTTGCAGCACAGCTTGCTGGTATTCCAAAGTACTCCCACCTAGTTTCACAACAAACAACTTATGGTTAAGTGAAGCAACGAAATGAAGGGTTTCTTGTACAGTGTCAATAAAAGCAGGATGGTTCGTAGGGGTATCGTCCTCCGCCTCGTGTGAAACAACCTGAGTCATGTTCCAAAAGGTCCTCTCTGAATTGATATCTATGCCAGACGAGATTTCAGCGGATCTTCTCGATCGAGCAGATAGCACTCCTTTCCTAATCCCAAAAGAGATTATAGGACAAAAAGTGTAAAGACGCGTTCCAGGTCTTCGACAAAATGTTCTGGAAATGCTCAAGAAAATGTACCTGACTCACGAGCCCAATGCAATGAAGTTCATGTGATATGCTAAAGGAAGCAATAAAGCATAGGAAAGAAGCATGCAATCAAAACCAGAACGTTTCGGCACAGAATATGCTGAGGCTTTCAAGGATCAGCGCGTTGTTGATCTCTACCGGTACCGGCCCCCTTATCCTGCCGAGGTTTTTGACATCCTCGCGGCACTTATTGCCGATGAGCCGCGCAGCGTTCTCGATGTCGGTGCTGGTTCAGGCGATATTGCTCGCCGCCTTGTTGGTTTCGTTGAGCAGGTTGACGCGGTCGACTTCTCACAGAACATGATCCAGAACGGCAAGCTCCTGCCCAATGGGGATCATCCACATTTGCATTGGATCTATGGCAAGGTGGAGGACGTGCCGCTCTCGCCTCCATACGCGCTGATCACGGCGGGATCGAGCATTCATTGGACGGATTGGCCGCGGGCTTTCCCGCGCTTTCGCTCCATACTCACCCCCCATGGCTCTCTTGTCCTGATTTATCGCCGCACCTTGCCCATGTCCTGGGATGCTGAAATGCGCAAACTGCGCGCGCAATCCTCAACGCACGCAGGACAAAGGTCCGCTAACGCGGTCGAAGAGTTAGAGATGCGCGGCTTTTTTCGCAGGCAAGGAGAGAAGCAGACCGCTCCCATCCTGTTCTTGCAATCAGTCGACGATTTTATCCAGGGCCTGCATTCAAGAAGTAGTTTCTCCTTGCAACTGATGGGCCAGCCAGCAGCGGCTACCTTTGATGAGCAGGTAAGAATGCTCCTTTTCCAGTATTACCCGGATGGTATGCTGCCACTGCAGGTTGTTGCTACGGTGGTATGGGGCATACCTGAAGGCGAGCTATCGAATACATGAGCCGGTGCTGGCTACAAGGTTCTATACTTTCTGTTGGCCGCTCTGGGAGATCTCCAGGAGATGACCATCGGGGTCGCGGAAGAAGGCCCGGACCTCGTAGCCCCAATCGACGGGCGGGGTGAGGAACTCTGCCCCGCGGGAGCGCAATACCTCGTAGGCAGCCAGGCAGTCCGGCACCCGGATGACCAGCTCGCTGGTGACCCTGTCCGGGTCGGTGGGCGAGGCAAAGGTCACCATGGGCTTGTCTTTCGTAGGATCGCCTCCAACAGTCAGCATGATTTCACCACCGCCAAAGCTCAGGAGGCACAGGATATCGGAAATTTCGCGAATGATCGTGGCTCCCAGCACGTGGCGATAGAAGGCCAGCGAGCGAGCGTAGTCGCTCACTACAAGGAGGTACTTCAGCTCCACACCGGCGGTTGGGAAGTCATGTGTTGATGTCATTGCTTTTTCCTCTCCAGTAAGTATTTCATGTTAGACATGCATGAGTTTGTCGGGGTTCACTATGTTACGAATGGTCTTGATACGTTGTGCCTCCACTTCAATGGTGAGCACAGCAAAAGCTCGATCACCGGCGCGCGTGATGAGCGCCGGTTGACCATTGACTTCTCTCAATTCCACACGAGCGCCTTCTGGTAACGTGTGCTTGAATATGGGTGTGTTTGCCAGAATGAAGCCTGCCACCGCATCACGTCCAGCAATCTGGTACAGTGCCGCACCTTTGACCTTGCCGCCGCCATCGGCCCAGAAGGTGACATCTTCGGCCAACAGGTTCATCAAAGCGGTCATCTCCCCGGCCTGCACCGCCTGCAGAAATCCGGTGAGCAGCTGCTTCTGGGTGTCGGGGGAGGCTGAGAAGCGCGGCCGGTGGTCGCCAAGATGTTTCTTCGCCCGGCTGAACCACTGCCGACAGGCCACTTCACTTTTGCCCAGAAAGGCGGCAATCTCGGCGTAATCGTACTCGAAGACCTCGCGCAGCAGGAAGACAGCTCGTTCGACCGGTTGCAGTTGCTCCAGCAGGACCAGGAATGCCAGCGAGATTGACTCATACTTGTCGACACGCTCCTCCACCTTTGCCAGTTCAGGTGCCTCCGCAGTGATAATTGGCTCTGGTAACCAGGGACCCAGGTACTGTTCCCGCTTCCTGCGCGCGAGATGGAGTTGATCCATGCACAGGCGTGTGATAATGGTGGTCAAGAAGGCTTTGAGAAAGGTAATGGTTTCTGGCGGTGTAGCCTGATAACGCAGGTAGGTTTCCTGCACCATATCCTCGGCATCCATCGCGCTGCCGAGCATGCGGTAGGCGATGGCAAAGAGGTACGACCGGTACGTTTCAAAGGACTCTACCATATTCAACCCCCTTAACTGCTTGTTAGACGTTGCGTGCCGAATGAGTCTGAGCGGGATCGCCGGAAGTCAGATTCCAGGAGATTTCGCCGTGTTTATTCATGGTTGCCAGCCTACCAAGCCGTTGGGTCTTTAGGTACTCCAGTTCGATGTCCGTAAACTTACTCATCATAGTGTCTTCCCAACGGGTTCCTCAACTGGCGCATGGAATAGGCGTGTGAGGCCCGTGAAGGGAGCCAGTGGGATCAGATCAAAGTCGATCAGGTGTAACTGCGCAAATGGTAACGTGGCGAGCGCCTCTTTGGCGGCTTCCACGCTTGCACTTTCGAACATCAACACGACTCTCCCTGGTTCGTTAGCACGAGTGTAGAACTCGCGGCAGATCCCTTGCGCGTAGAGTTCCCACACGGCTTGAATTTCTGCCGCCGCGTGCTGTAGTAACTCCTCTCGTGAGACGCCTTCGATCGGTTTGGGCAATACTAAAATCTTCATAGGATGTAACCTCCAAATTTTTTGTTGGTAGAAACGTTGTCGTGATCCTCACCAGAAAGATCATCACAAAGCAAGAGGGTCGAGAGGTGGTTTTTGTGACAGTAGTCAGAGTTCGCTGATGGGCGTACGTGTAGGTCTCAGTGCTTCGGCGACGGTCAATCGCCACGATTTTAGCCTGGGCCAGGGCGCAGCGGTGCGGCTCGTGGCAAGTTCGATGATCGCCATCGAGATTGATCTGGAGGCGGTTCAGCAGTCGGTGGAAGTGCAAGAGGCAGTGGCTACAGCCGAGTAGGAGGAAGCTACGATGTGTCATGGCACGGCTTTGTTACTGTTGGGACAGTTGGGACAGTTGGGACAGGGTTCCCAATTGGTAATGGGTTCCGCGACAGGTCATATGGCGATAGGGCACAGTCGCCATTGGTGACTCATTATTAGTATAATAGAGTAATGCAAATGTTGCATCAGGAGCGGGATGCAGGGCAGCGTTACCATCCCTTAAAGTGGGCCTGGCGTCGCTCAATGGAGGACTGGACACTCTCTTTCAGAGTATAGCTGGCCAGGATGGCAGAAAATAGATCTTACTCCCGCCCGGAAGGAGAGGATGGGCGCAAGATGATACAGTGTGGATAATGGCATTATCTCCAAGAAGTTTGCCATCGCCCGGAAGGAGAGGATGAGCGCAAGATGATACACGTGGTCGTCCCATGCGCATAGAGTTTGCCCTGCGCGTCGGTCAAGCGGCCCTCGGCGGTGGCGATGCGTCCTCCCAGGTGAATGATCTTCCCCTCGCAATACACTGTTCCCGTCTGCGCTGTGATGGGTCGCAGGTAGTTGACCTTGAGTTCGAGGGTGGTATAGCTGGTTCCGGCGGGGAGCATGGATTGGACGGCACAACCCTGCGCCGAGTCCAATAGGGTCGCCATGACCCCTCCATGGACCGTTCCAAGAGGATTGTAATGATACTCTGCTGGCTCGGCGGCGAAGACAATGCGCCCCTCGCTCACCTCGGTTATCCACATGCCCATCAAGACTGCGATGGGAGGAGGAGGAAGCTCACCTGATTGTAAGGCTTTGAGATACGCTATGCCGCTGATGGTCTTGCCCGTTTGAACTGCTGCTGTGGGGTCTTCCCAGGTGATCACGCGGGTGCGATCTCCCTCGATAAATTGGGCTCCCTCGACAAAGCGGGGAGTTACAGGATTGGTCATTGAGCGTTCCTTTCATGCTCCTTCGATAATGATTTTTAACCATCAAAACCGGTCAGGTGGTGTCACCCTGAGCGCAGCGAAGGGTCTGACTCGCCGGGCACAGAGATCCTTCGCTGCGCTCAGGATGACATTCCCGGTTTTGGGTGTTACATTTCATAATCGGGGGGCTACACTATCAGACCGATTAGTCTGTTTTATTGGCAATAATTTAAGACCGTTCGGTCTCAATTAGAGTATAGCCGATTTTGCCACGTTGTCAAGGGGCCCGCAAATCTAATCTTTCATCGGTCCTTGCCCTCAAGCGCATTTAGGTTTTAGAATGCTAGTAACACATGGTAGCAAGTCTACTGTAAGAAACTTGAAGGAGTTCCTTAAATATGACTCGTCAAGCTAAAGATGAAGCACGTGAAGAGCGTATCCACATGGAGATCGTTGTGGATGCCTATGGTCCCGAAGAGCAAGCGATGGGCTGGTATAATTATCTCGACGACACCTTGCAGTTTCCGTTCTCTGCCCGCTGTATCGTTCGCCGCGCGACCTCGCCGTTGGAACCGGGAGATGTAGTTGAGGTCGTGGGAATGGCTCCCGCAGAGGAATGTGAGCACGAAATGTTTGTGTTGATCCAGCGGAAAAAGCGCCAGCTCGCCGTTCCCTTAATGCAACTGGAGGGCATCCAGGTGGATGAGGAGACCCAACAGGCGATTGAGGATTGGCAGTATTGGGTGAACCGGGGATACGAGTTCTAAGCCGAGGAGGGTTCATGGCTAACCTTTCAACAGACGTTGTCTATCAACTTCATATTCGCCTGGCTTACATTGAACCACCGATCTGGCGACGCATCGTGGTTTCGGGCCAGGTGACGCTCTTTGGCCTGCACCGGATGCTCCAGGTCGTCATGGGCTGGGAGAACTATCACCTTCATCAGTTCATTGCCGGCAACACGCGTTATGGAGAGCCTGATCCAGAGTATGAGGACGGGATGAGGGATGATCGGCGTGTCCGACTCCGCAGGATTGCCCGTGAGGAAGGGGCCAGCTTTATCTACGAATATGATTTTGGGGATGGTTGGCGTCATGTGATCACGGTAGAACACATTGAGCCATGGACAGAGAATATGATAGTTCCACGCTGTCTGGATGGAGCACGCGCGTGCCCTCCCGAGGATTGTGGTGGCATTGGAGGCTATGAACACCTGCTTGAAGCTCTGCGAGACCGACGTCATCCCGAGCACAAGGAACTGCGTGCGTGGGTCGGAGCGCACTTTGATCCAGAGTTGTTTTCCCTGCAAGCAGTCAACTCAGCTTTCACCCTCCTGGCGACCTAGCAGTTTGTCGGAGAGAAACAGGCACTCCCCGTCTGTAATGGTATACTGGTGAGCATGAAAAGAACCTTCAAAACGGTGGACTACGACCAGGCACTCGATCTGACGGTGCGCCTGGGCGACTGTCTGCCCCCCGACCATCTGGCGCGCTTCGTAGTGGACAGCATAGCTCAGCTTGACCTCTCGGCGCTGTATGCCCACTATGGGACCCGCGGTGGGGAACCGTACGCCCCCGAGGTCTTGTTGGGCCTGCTGCTGTATGGCTATGCCACCGGGGTGTTCAGTTCGCGTAAGATCGAGCGCGCCACGTATGAGGCGGTGCCGTTCCGCTTCATCGCGGGCAACCTGCATCCCGACCATGATACGCTGGCCACGTTTCGGCGCACCTTCTTGCCCGAGCTGAAGGACCTCTTCGTCCAGGTACTCTTGCTCGCCCAGGAGGCGGGCGTGCTGAAACTGGGGACGATCAGTCTGGACGGGACCAAGATCCATGCTGATGCCTCCAAGCACAACGCGGTCAGTTACAAACGGCTGCTGGAGGCGGAAGCCCAGCTGCGAAGCGAGGTCGAGGAGCTGTTCGCCTTGAGTGAACAAAACGACCAGCCAGAGGTACCCGATGGGCTGGTGGTGGGCGCGGAGATGGCGCGGCGCGAGGATCGCCTGGCGCGACTGGCGGAGGCCAAAGCGGTGCTGCAAGTTCGCGCCGCAGAGCGTGCGGCAGCCGAGCAGGCGGACTATGAGGCCAAGCTGGCGCAGCGTGCGGAGCGGGAGCGCACCACGGGCCGACGCCCACGTGGCCGTCCGCCAACCCCGCCTGTGCCAGGACCCCGAGATGGCGACCAGTACAACTTTAGTGCGACAAGCACTTACCTTTAGACACTATCTGAAGCAACACACAAAGAGGTTTGTTGGTAAGGTTCAGCCTTCCCCCAAAAGCTGATGGCTACGGGCGTAGCTGCCAGAAGAAGCAACTGGTGGTGAAAAAGCTGCTCGGACAATGTGGACGCCAGAGGAAAGCTATCTCCTTGGAAGCGGTCTGCTAGCCAAAGATCACCGGGGTCACGAAAGAAAGCTCTGTTTGATGGGTCGTTAAGTGGGACACGGCCTGATGATAGCCAATCCGTAAGGAAAAAACCGTGAGTATCGGGTAGGGCGTACATGAAGTTTACGTCCGAAAGCTCCACCGCGTTGAGCGAATGGCGATGTTACAGGGGTAGAAACGAGCCAACCGATACGGCAGATGAGATGCATCTGTACCCGGCCTAGAGGAGCGGCCCGAAGGTGATCGTAGCGTGTCAATTGGTAAACTTGTGAGAGCTTCTTTGCTCGCCTGAAAGGGCTACGATTGCTTGCATCTGATGAGCAAGGAAGAAGTCAGAGCCATCATAGTACCCATGAAGGCCAGCTAACGCCTGGACTGCGGGGAAGGGTGGCAGTTATCTCAGAAACTGCGAAGAGCCAGAGAGGACTGAATACGTATGTCCGATATCATCAAAACTCAACAAGGTTTCGCCCGAAAAGCAGAGACGAACAGAACGCATCGCTTTGAAGACCTGTACCATCTGCTGTGCAAGAGCGAGTGGATTGAAGAAGCTCTTCAGCACGTTCTCGACAACGACGGCGCAGGAACGGCTGGCGTTGACGGTATGAGCTGGAAGAACTTCAACGACGTGGACAGGAGCGACTTCGAGAACGAGAAGTTTCGGCAACAATTCATTGAGTCCTTGCAAGAGGAACTCAGGAAGCACACGTTCAAACCGATGCCCGTGAGACGGGTAGAGATACCCAAGCCGGGAACGAACAAGAAGCGCGGTTTAGGGATACCCACCCTGAAGGACCGCGTCGTTCAGACCATGCTGAAAATGCTCATGGAACCTATCTGGGAAGCGGATTTCTTCTACTTCTCGAATGGATTTCGGCCAGGACGATGTACGATGGATTGTATTCAGCCCTTGTACACGCTCTGCAACACCACAACCAAATACCGATGGGTGATCGAGGGGGATATCAAGGCGTGTTTCGACCGCATTCCGCACGACAAGTTAGTCGCAGAGGTAGCGCGGCGTATCGCTGATCCACATATTCTCAAGCTCGTGAGAAGCTTTCTCAAAAGCGGCATCATGGATCATGGGAAACTGGCTCCCAGCTCGGAAGGCACGCCTCAAGGCGGCATAGCCTCGCCCTTGCATGCAAACATCTATTTGCATCGGTTCGATGAGTGGTATTACAACCGCTACGGAACCCCAGATCGCACGATAGATACAGCCAGCTATGCACGCTGGCACCGGGCAACGAGCAAAGGCAAAAACCAGGCTGCGACGCAAATGTTTCGCTATGCCGACGACTGGATCATCGTCATACGCGGAACACAGGCACAAGCCCAGCAAATCAAAGAGGAATGCAAACGCTTCCTTCAAGAGGAACTGGGACTGGAACTGAGCGAAGAGAAAACCACCATCACTCACATCATTGACGGCTTCGATTTCTTGGGATATCACATCTTCCGCTGTAATAAACCGACCAATGGCAATATCATCGGTGTGTTTATGCAACCGACAGAGAAGGGCCTGAAGCGGACTATGCAGAAGATTGAGGAGATGACCGATAGAAAGACCCTCAATGATGATTACTTGCACAAACTAGAGGCCATCAACTCCCTGGTACGAGGATGGGCCAGTTACTACCGAGCAGTCAATCCTTCCCGAATCTTCGACAAACTGGACCGATACATCTGGATACGCCTGAGACGGTGGCTACAAAAGAAGTATCGTATCAGTTCGTTTCAAGTCAGGAAACAGTACATGCGGCATCGTGGGGGACCAGAAGGCGGCTATGCTGAATTCGCAACTCAGGATGCAGAAGGAAATTGGGTTTGGCGTGCGCGAGCAACGCGCACGAAGCTGATACACTATCGCCCTTCTTGGAAACGACACTGGCCCAACCCCTATCTGGAGAAGAAAAAAGTAGAGCAATTCGTCTTACCAACGCTCAAGAACATCTGGCATGGCAACCGTGAAGCACCGATTTATGCAGCCAATCGACGGGAGGCATTGAAAAGAGCCAAAGGGTGCTGTGAGCGGTGCGGAAAAGCAACGAAGCTCTTTACACACCACAAAAACCGGGTGAAAACGGGAAAACGAAAGCTCAGTCAAGCGGATAACCGCCCAGAGATGCTGGAAGCAATATGCTTTGAATGTCATGTCAAAGAACATAGAGCCGAACGCATTTACCAAAACAAAGTGAGGTTCAAAAAAAGAAAGCTTATCGGGTGAAGGATGATGGAGAGCCCGGTGCAGGGACAACTTGCACGCCGGGTTCGGCGGGGAGGATGCGGAAACGTACATTCCGAAAGGAACGCAACGCGCCGTGTCCTTACCCAATCCGACCCGCAGTCGCGCATCATGAAAAACCCGACGGATGCTGGCTTTGAGCAGGATTACAATGCGCAGGTGGCCGTGGATCAGGGCAGTCTGCTGATCGTGGGATGGGCCCTCTCCAATCACCCCAACGACAGTCAAGAAGCTGAGCCTACTCTGGAGGCCATCCCGTCGGAGATCGGCACGCCCGAGGCAGCCGCGCTGGATGCCGGCTACTTCGGCTTGGCGACGCTGGTGGCCTGTGCCAAACGCAGCATCGAGCCCTACATCGCGACGGGGCGTGATCCCCATCATCCCAGTTGGCAGCAGCGCTTCGCGCCACTGTCTGACCCGCCGCCGGAGGACGCCAGCACACAAGTCAAGATGGCCTACAAGCTTAGAACCGCGCTGGGCAAAGCGATCTACGGGGCACGCAAATGCACCGTCGAACCGGTGATCGGCATCATCAAAGAGATACTCGGCTTCCGCCAGTTCTCCTTGCGTGGGATCTCGGCGGCGGCGGGCGAGTGGTGTCTGGTCTGTTTGGCATTCAATCTCAAGCGCTTCCATACCTTATCCTGGGCGTAATGCGGGGACCTCCTTCCAGGTCATTGGGCACCATCTCCGTCCCTGTTTTGCCGACGACCGCGTTCCTTTCCGGTACTCCTGCCTATGCCGTAAACGACATAGGCACTAGCGGAGCGGCTGGCATGACTCTTATTCCGTTCTCTCCGACAAGCTGCTAGAGTGACAGATAATCAGATCGCTTTACTCAGTAACCGCTTCAAGAAAGTGATTGCGGTCATCTTTCAGTGTCGTTAGCACATCGACAACGGTTTCAGGAGAGACACGACCTGTTTCGCCCATCCACTGGAAGAACTTCTTGAATGAAGCTATATTCGACTTGACGCTGGTTATGGAAGCCCACATCGCTTTACGAGGAAACCAATCCGCTAAAAACATGCGAACATCGCCACTGTCGGCCTCATCGAGCTTTTTCAGCGGATCATAATACACGAGATAGTTCGTAAAAAAGCTGATGTTGTTGACATGGGTTTTGACCGTTTTCTCGACGAGTCCCGATCGCTCAAGCCAGGCTTCAAAATCATCAAGAATGGGCTGATTAGAGGCTCGAATAGCTCGCACTCGTGCATCGTAGGTATCGGCCTCACTCATAAAACCACCTCACTTTTTTGCAGAAAGCTTCCTCTCGTCTCTCACCCAACCCCCCGTCAGCTTGAACGTGACGACTTCCTTGAAATCATGCAGCGCTTCGAGCATTTCCTGCAAGGTTAACGGTTGTTGCGTCCCGCGCTTCCATACTGCCTTATCCAACGTTCCAAGCACCAGATAATCGTTGCCAACGACTTCTGGCTTTTGCTGGGTGAAAAAGGATGCCAAAAAATGCTCCACATCATCCTGGTGAGCGATGAGCAGATCACAGTGGGGACAGTAGCGGCACGTCTTGTTCAGCAAGAGCAGGTTCATTGGATCCACGTGGATCACCAGTGGCAGCTTCCGCTGGTGCATTTTGCTATTACACTGCGGGCAACTGGTAAAGCGCACGTCCTGATAGGGATTGAGAAAGAAGCGGTACTGCGGAGGTTGTTTGCCAAACTGTGTTATGGTTTTCTTTTTTCGATTTGGCATTGTTACGTTGCTACTCCTTGATAAAAAGCAAGCGTTTCAACTGCTTGCTACAAGCCTCTTTTGTCCAGTTCTTCTTTCAGGGCTCGCAGGCTCTTGTTGCTGTTGCGCAGGTGGGCAATATACGCATGCCACTCTGGTTCCTGTTCTTGCTTCTGGTACAGCAGTCTGACACGCATCAAGAAGTCTGTCGCTTGCTGGTAATTTTCGCGTCCTCGCCCGTCAATGAGTTTTTGTATCACACTCTTGTACAGCCGAATCGCTTCATGCGGGTAGCGTTCCTCCGCGGCTTTTGCCACTTGCGCTTGATAGTTGCTCGGTGCGCCTTCAGCGCGGTATCCATATCCCTGGTAGGATGACTTCGATGCGCGCTCCATCTCTTCAAGGGCGGCTAACGCCTGGCCGACCTCTCCCTCATCCAGGTAGATACTGACGAGTGCTCCCCAACGGCTTTGTTGCTCTAATGTCCGAATCAGCCGTGGCCGCAGGTCAGACCACGTATCTTCCGGCTGACCGGCTAGCCGGGCCGCGGATCGAACGGAGCGATAGGTGGTATTATCCGGGCTGGCCTGGAAGCGAGCAAACTCTATATTCAAGGCTTGCTGGGGTTTGCCATAGGTGCTGTACTTTTCGCCCAACCAGCGCCGGTAGGTGT
>WNFC01017951.1_pt1 | contig 14943 bp, 12 predicted proteins | sample 5400541 | NCBI WGS metagenome assembly WNFC01 (sample SAMN13153342, study PRJNA577476) | soil metagenome | isolation source: 120 cm saprolite under Douglas fir tree site 2 hole 2 replicate 1 | place: USA:California | collected 2015-04-18
AACGGCTGAAATTGATTTCGAGGGAAAGGGTCGGTAACTCGGAAGCCGGGCCACAGTTTCTGTTTAATTGTAATGACTTCACGTTCCGTACATGAACGGTCCCCACACACGGCGCGCATGGAAACGTCATAATGCTACAACCTTGCCTCTTGGGAGCACTTACCGACTTTCGTGATTCCCCCCGCAATGCGCGCAACATGTCATGCACTACGGTGTGGTACGGGTACGGTGCGGGATGCCGAATAGATGCATTAAACGCTGAAGCTGAAGCGCTGGGGAGCGCTGCAATTGAATCGCAGATGACTTCCCCGTCTAGATCTCGTCCGGTAGTATGGGGTGACGAGTACTATCAAGTAGGGAAGCACAGTCCGGTCCGACACCCGATTGCTTGACTCTGAATGCCCGTTATCAACTAGTAGATATATCATTCACACGTCTTCATGCACTCACCGTAACGCTCGCCTCCACAACTAGCTGCAATGTCTATCACGTTCAAGGTTCACCGGCGCCACCACTTTTCGTCCAGGTGAATGCCGGATCGGAGAGTCGTCAGTTGAAACCGGGCGGCGATTAATGTCTGGGTTAAGCGGCTGATTTCCAAAACAGGAAATACTCTCCACGTGTCAGTTTCGGGCCGGTCCCCCTTTCGTCATACTCGGGCGCTTGCCAATGGCCGCCGCCGTTCGCCGGAAACACCCTTGAAGACCTCAGGGAGATATTCATTCACATCATATCCCCCATAAGCCAGAAAAAATACGCGACACGTCAGAGTGAAAGTTTTAGACACCAGCATTCAGTAGTATTTCTGAATGTACACGGCAGGACAGTGACGTCTCCAAGGGCTCACTGGCAGTTGGCGTTGAAACCATGTGCGTCATAGAGATGCGGCGTTGGATCCCTCTCCCGTCCCTCGACCGTTATAGGAGGCTTCGCTAGAACATTCTTTTGCGCCGGCCGTCTACGATCAACTATCTGCCACGAGCAGGAATGCAAGGGACGCATGGCTTCATATCAAATCATGGAAGGAATGGGGAACTTTGGCCGTAGTACTACGCGAGTATCGTCCCTTTCCCAATTGTAAGACGGATACACGAGCTCAAGTCACACGTTTCGGGTCACCGTCGCGGCGTTATATTAATTTTGCTCGTGTACATGCGAAGTCATAGGGGTCTACTAATGCGTGCGAGCCGGACGATGAAGTGGGAGCCTCCATCAAGGTCTGGGCCCAGGAAAACGAGATGAGGTTGTCGTGAATCAGGGACATTGCGTCTATGTTCCCCATGTCAGCGGTTCTAGCCGGCCCCGGATCTATCATCTACTAACTTTACGGTCACCGCCCTCCTTCCCTCTAAACATATTTTCACGTTGCGACTAGGGTGGGCATCATAGATGTTTATTTGCGCAACGCATCGCTCACACACTTCCCGCGTGAATATGCACAGGGAGCACGGAATCTGATCCGAGTCCAGGCTATGCGGTTGAAAGTAGATGAAGGAGTCCGGACACGGTCGCGAACACTATGATCTCATTATGAGGCTAAAAAGCACAGTAATACAGTCCTTACGAATGCTTAGCTCTCCATGTTTGCTTTGGCCGGGACTCGTATTAGCTGGAAGCTTGAAATGGTATAAGAACGAAAGCTTATTTGGGATGCATGGGCATGGAGCTCGGACCGTGTATCCTTCATCGGAGATCTTGTGGTGGTTAATCTGAATCAACTTTGGGGTATTCGAGGTCATACAGTGTAATCATGAATAACGCACAGCTGGAGATTGAAGTCCTTGGCTCGTCTTTTGGGGCGTTCAGAAAAAGGTCCTGAAAGTTAATAAAACACCTAAGTTACAGAGGCGATGATGCCGTACGTAGTGCCGATGCCCCAGCTAACATATTGGATCGCACGATGACCCTCATGTTTGTCTCATTGTAATACGGGTGCATTCTCCGTAGTTCCTGTCATTTGACTGAGAGCGCCCCGAGGAATGACGTGTCTCTGTATGCGTCATTATACATCCGCTTGGTGAGGCAAATTTCGTTATTTGGAGTTTCTTTGGCACGGAATGGGTCATTCATTTAAACGACGCACATAATTCAGAATATCTCGATGAAGAGAAGGCTGGTTTTTTAAGAGGAATCAGCTGCAAACGGCCGCATCACTGACAGGTGATACTCGCGACGCGTATCATGGTGGGCGCGTGGTCACGGTGCAGTTTGCAGGTTTAGACTGCCTCTGGTTTAGTTTAAATGTCCTTCTTCGAAATCGAAATTCAGCGGAGTTGCTGCTGGCAATACAGTACCTCGACTCGGCGTTAGGCCGGGGCCCCTTGTGACCCTGTTTGAGTTGGCAACACGAGGCACCGCCCGCGACAGGTCTGGGCTCCTCGCCCTCCCAGTCAAATTGTCTAGGTACTGTTTGGGAGATGACCTGAGCCGCTGAGTGCCATAGCAGCGTTCTTCCCTCCTGGTCGAGACTTGGATGCATCCTTTGGATCAGCACAAAAGTGCAGGAAGCAGAGCCTGAGGAGCATTTCCGAAAATCATGCATCACTGTCCTTGCGTCGACTAGGGAATCTAGTCCATGTCTCATAAGCTCGCCTAATATTTACCTCGTTGAGATAAGAGCACTCCCTCTTGCGACCGAAGTCACTGCAAAACCCCAGCCCACGTCGGTAGCGTTTGAGTGCACCGACTGAGAATAGGCAAGTCGCTGTTGTTAATCATGTCCAAGACATTAAGTCATGTCCATTGGCCAGTAAGCCCAAGCAACGTGAACTCTCTGGTGTGCGTGTCAGTGTGGATAGGCGATATGCTTCCCCCCATCGAGCTAATTAGAATAACCACCAATGCCCGGGTAGTATCAGTCAACCATCCATTTGCGATCGCCTTACCATGGAGCGGGCGCCTCCGCGTCGGAGCGCGTATTGCTCAAAGGGGGAAAGACGGAATCTATGAGGGGCCAGCAGCATACAGTAGTACACAATGACGCTGTGGGTTGTGCCTACTTACGAATAACAAAGGGCTCGGAGTGACACAGATGGTGTGGTCTCTGTGACCCCACTAAGATTGAAGGCGCTTTGCGAGACGACTGAACTGAGTCAGATCCTTTGGTAGAGTCCTATTACCCCCTGACAAGATTGATATTGGGCCTGCCACCTGTCATGGCGAATTTGGGTGCTAGATAGTAAATGCGGTACCTCAGAATCGTGAGATCGAGGCAATATCTTGGCGGCAATGAAATAATGTTTCAGGAGACCGAGATTATGATGATCCACGTGTTCTACGCTTAAGCAGACGGTGAAATACCGGCGCGCGGTGCTGCCGCCAGCAAGAATCTTGTGCGTGGTCACGGAAGTTGGGAGTGGATCAGGCAACTATGGAACGAACTTCTGGACTGCGGTCATGACGTCTCTCAAAACAGGTACTCGGTACCATGTCACGTTGAAAGGGAATGGTCTACAACGCGACTTTAACTTCAATGACGTCAAAGCCGGTAAAACTCTTCGACATTGCGGCCAGCGTCAAATGTTTAAATTTCTAATTGGCCTGGACCGCCGATAAAAGCGCGACTTGCCATCGGCGTCCCGGACGATCGTCGAAAAGGGAGCCTGGGTCGGGATCTAGATATCCTCGTTCCCTAATTCGTCATGCAAAGAATTTGTGAGCTGGCCGTTGTTGTTTCACATCACATCGACTGCTTAAGATCATGGACCATTCAGATCTTTGGCCAATGAATTATCTGGGTTTGCCTATGCGTAGCATCGGCGACAAGAGACATCATTGAAGACTGGAGGATGCTCCGAGTCTGGAAAGTCGGATGGTAGGCTTCGGTACTTGGTACTCTTCCAGAGTTGCTCCAGTAAACGCATTGTACCATAAATGATACAACTTACCTCTCTGGATGTCATTTCACATGATCTATCTAGACTTCGAACAAGGCCGTTGGTGGGCCTAGAACCGCTGACAACTTGAATATTTGTCCCATTCAAGTTTATGGTGGCAGAGATACGATTGGATAGTACCCCGGCGCCAAGGCGGTGAATGAGCGAATCCCAACTGACCGGAAACGCAGACTCCGAGCCAAACTGTTCCTGCGGACTATGGGCGTGGATGAGACGGGGTTCAATCTGTAGCATTTGAAAGCAATTACCACCTAATAAGCGATGTATTGGAACTTCGACTAGAAGCTTCGCTTGATTATCTGAATCAGCGTTCAACAACCGCCTCTCCATTGAAGATGAGCTCGGAATTTATTCAGGATCATGTGGGGCTGCTTCGTGGTTTCAGGCAGGCTTCGTGACCGCTCGCGGCTAGGGGCCGGGCCTAGGTGAATCGTGATGCGTGACGGACGCCTGTCACATTTGTGACCGTGATCCCAGCTGCATTCAACTCGCTTCGACACACGGTGGTTTTGTAACACACCACGTAATGTTTAGTGACACAAAGACTACAATCCCAGAGCCCGCCCACGATTGTGTGGCTGTCATCGGGATGGCTGTTAACATGCCAGGGGCACCCAATACGTCAAAGTTGTGGGAGATTCTGGAAGAAGGAATCAATACCGTGGTGGAGGTATACTTCAATGTCTCGTGGATGCATGGATAGGAATGTCTCACCCGGATATAGGTGCCTGGTAATCGTTTCCACATTGACGATTACACGACGCGCTCGTTTGGACGCTCCATGAAAGCGCATACTGGCAACTTCTTGGACGACGTGGACAAGTTTGATCATGGGTTTTTCAACATTTCCCCGCGAGAGGCGCGTAGTATGGACCCGCAAATGAGGATTCTACTTCACACGGCACATGAGGCTTTAGAGGATTCTGGGTATGTTCCAAACGCGTCACCAACCTTCAATCCGGACACCTTTGGGTGCTACGTAGGCGCAGCTACAGCAGACTACGCGCTGAACCTACGTAACGACATTGATGTGTATTACAGCACTGGTAATGTTATTCCTGTTCTCGCGCTTTCAAGCTCATTTTAGTTGGTGCCAATAGGCACTCTACGCGCCTTCCTGAGTGGCCGTATTTCATACGCAATGCGTTTCGGAGGCCCCTCAGTGGTTGTGGACACCGCTTGCTCATCATCCTTGGTGGCCATTTACCAAGCATACCGTGCACTGTTGAATGGAGACTGTGACTCCGCTTTAGCCGGCGGGGTCAATGTGATTACAAGCCCCGACGTGAGTACATGACGAAATCATCTTCTCGGTCATCAGCCAGATGATGCTCCTAGATGTTCTTAGGCCTAGACCGTGGTCACTTCCTAAGTCCAACTGGCCAGTGCAAGGTTTTCGATGCCTCGGCTGATGGGTATTCCAGAGGCGAAGGCTGCGGTTTATTCGTGCTGAAGCGCTTTTCGGATGCAAGAGTCGAGAATGACCGCATTCTCGGTGTTATTCGCGGGATAGAAGTGAACCAAAGCGGCGATACCCGTTCAATAACGCAGCCACACGTTCCCACCCAGATCAGGTTATTTCGGCGGCTTCTGGAGCGAAGCGGCGTTTCCCCAGAAGCTATAAACGTTGTGGAAGCACACGGCACAGGCACACAATCCGGTGATGTTAGCGAGTTAGAGAGTATACGACGAGTTTTTGCGACTGACCGCTTGGCGGAAAACCCTCTCCATGTCACGTCGATCAAGGCCAACATCGGCCACCTCGAAGCAGCTTCTGGTGCTGCTGGACTCGCCAAGCTCCTTCTCATGTTACAACACCGCACAATTCCCCGCCTCATATCCCTCATCAGCCTGAATCCGAAGATTCCAGAACTTGCAGCAGACCACACTCTCATCGATACTGAAAGTCAACAATGGAATCCTGTCAGTGAGGGTTTGCCGCGTATGGCACTCCTCAATAACTTTGGGGCTGCGGGCTCCAATTGTGCTCTCCTTTTGCAGGAATATGTATCTCCTGCTATTCCGGAGGAATCGGCGCCTTCCACCTTTCCTTACGTATTCGGGTTATCCGCGAAAACGGAAGTTGCCCTCGCCCGTAAACGTATGAGGGTGGTCGATTGGCTTAATAACGCAGATACCCAACATGCAAGTCTCAGCGATATTGCCTATTCCCTAACAGCGCGTCGCCAGATCTATGAACTTCGAGTATCGCTTACGGCCCGCACAAGACAGGACCTGGTCGAGAGTTTACTCGCCGGCCCATCCTCTATACAAGTTTCCAGGAGAAATGGACGAGCTGCGTTCGTTTTCTCTGGTCAGGGCGGACAATATGTCGGAATGGGCAGCGAACTTTACAGATCGGTGCCACTTTTCCGGGGTATCATCGATCAATGCCACACTTTTCTGGGAAAGTCTGGTTTCGCCGGCGTACTACAATTCATCGCCCCGGAAGAAAATCATAGCACCTTACCGGAAGTCGAACAGTTGGAAGTTTACCACTGTGCAACCTTTGCATTGGGGTATGCACTTGCCCAGTTGTGGATATATTGGGGCGTGACTCCTGCCATAGTTGTTGGCCACAGGTGACTGCTCTTCAATCGAGAAGCCTGCTTGGAATCTGACCTTGTATATTTCAGTCTCGGTGAATACGTTGCCCAAACCGTTGCCGGGGTACTCACACTACAAGACGCTCTTCTCTTGGTCGCCAATCGAGCTCGCCTTATGGTCCAAAAGTTTGCTCCCAGCTCAACTGGTATGATGGCGATCAATCTCAGCGCCATTGCGATTGACAGGATCCTTGCGTCGGAGGAGGAATTTTCGGCCATCACCATTGCTTGCTATAATTCACCCGATGACCACGTGGTATCGGGGCCGAGTGCTGATCTACAAGTGCTCAAGGCCTACCTGGACGGGAACATACGCTGCAAGAGTGTTTTTCTTTCAGTCGGATTCGGTTACCATAGCGGCGCGATGCGTCCACTTGAGGACGATTTTACCTTGTTCGCACGACGTATCACAACCTCCCCTCCCGTAATTCCTATCGTGTCCAACGTCTACGGAAAGGTCGTACTTCCTGGTGACGCCTCTGTGTTCGACGCCCAATATTACTCTCGACATTGCACGGACCCTGTTTTGTTCGACGACGGAATTCGAGCATTGGTGGCCACTGATTCCTTACCAGTCATAGATGCCTGGATCGAGATTGGTCCTCACGCGATAGTCCTACCAATGCTAAGGAGACACCCAGTTATTCAGAAAGATTCGCTTTTCCTACCTTCAATGCTGAAGCGACATCATCCGATGGCGACCTTACATCACTCCCTGGCTCAATTATACGTTTCCCCATTCGAGATAAAATGGCGAAACGTGTTCTCTCATCTGCCTTTCGTCTCGAACATCTCTCTTCCCACCTACCCCTGGTCAAATGCCAGTTTTTGGGTCAACTTCGAAGAGGAGGTGCCACCAACATACAACATCACCCCTCTTCCCGGATCAAAGGGCGGGAGCCCTGGGCTTCCTTATGCTGTCCTTCATGCGCGGATACTATCCACAAACTCTGGAAAAGGCTTTTTGTCTGTGTTTGAGACCCCGGTGTCTCATCTTTCCAAGTTGATATGCGGCCACCTTGTCGGAAAAAAGCCTTTATGCCCAGCGTCTACCTATCAAGAGCTCGCATTAGCTGGGGTTGAGGCTTCTGCCCAATACCGTAACTCCAATTTCAAGCCTCGCTTCGCCGTCCTGCACGACATTGGCTTCCAAAGCCCGTTGGTTTATAACGAGAGCGCATGCTCTGTGATCCAGACCTCGGTTGTGTTCGAAACCGAGAACGCAGGATCATGGAAGGTGACTACCGACGACGGTGAGAAGACACATGCCCACGGCAGGTTTCAACTTCAGCCATCCTCAAGCACTATCTCGAAATTCAATATCATTTACCCTATCGTCTCCCATCGCATCGCTTCCATCACCTCTAAAAGAGCTGGCAAGATATATACCACAAGCAGCATTTACCAGGTCTTCTTTCCTCGAGTCGTGACATATGCGCGTGGAAGTGATTCCTCGTCTCATCGATGATAGTGCACCCTATGGTGTCTACGTTAACTGCACTTGGCTCCCTGGTGGTGATATACTTGCAGAATCGTACACTCTCGAGCATGGTCCAGCAAACCAGATTGTTGCACATTTCGAAGGCATTTATTTCCGGAAAGTTCCACTTGCTATTCTGGAACACGGGCTCAACCTAGCGGCGGGACCAATCCTTCCTGGGTCTTTGAAACTCAAAGGAACAATACAATCTTCTGGACCCTCCCTCACCTCGCCTTTCTCACAGCACTTCTCTGAAGTGAAACGTGCGGTTCTATTATCTAGGTCTGGGACTCTCACTGCTTCTGTGCCATCTCCTGATGTCGCCGGAAATCCTTTGGATGGTCTCTACGGTGCAGACTCTTGTGCTCTTTCTCTGCCTCGTTATGATACCGCTGCAACAACTGTTGGAACCACGCTGGCAATGCCTTGTAGAAAACCTGAGGTTGGCCTCCATCAAAGCGCTCTAGTGAAGCAACTTTCGGACCCTGCGGACAATGCTTGTTCATCAGATGTGAAGGCACTCCTTGCTGCCGTCCTCGGTCTTGAAATGAACGAACTACGCGAAGACTCCGATCTCGAATCGCTTGGTCTTGACTCACTGGCTTCTATCGAGGCTCATCATGCTTTGCAGTCTCACTTTTCTATTTTGCTGCCGAGCAACCTCTTCACAACCCATACTAGTGCAAAAGCCATACAATCGTTCATTCATAGTCGACTGCTTGCGAGCTGCAAGTCCCCTAATGGAAGCACGCTCTCCTACTCTACGGATACAGCGCCCCCGACTGCTGATCGCTCAGAGCACTACGCCGACACTGTCCCTATTTCTGTACAGAGAACTAAACAGACAGGAAGAGTACCTCTATTCCTTATCCACGATGGAAGTGGTCTCGTCAAATACATAAATAACCTTCCCTCCGTTGGCCGTGATCTCTGGGGTATCCATAATCCAAAGTTCCTAGACAGCCTACCTTGGGAATCTGTAGAATCTATGGCTGCAGAGTATGCGAAGTACACAACCAAAGTTGCAGGCTTAGGGCCTATCCTCCTCGGGGGTTAGAATCTAGTTTCTTCTGAGATGCGTTGCTAACCCATCGGGCGTCGTAGGATGGTCCTTCGGTGGTATTATTGCATTCGAGGTTGCGCGTCATTTGTTGAAGTCGGACGTCGCAGTGAAGGGTGTCATACTTATCGACTCCCCTAGCCCTCTTAACCATGTTCCACTTTCTGATGGACTGATTGACTCGATTGTGAAGCTAAATCGTAACTCAAGTGTTGGCCTACTTGTCAAGCGGCAGTTCCAAATGAACTCGCAAATGCTTCCCCATTACGATCCAACTGTGGACGGAGGACCATATCCGCAGCTGGTGTTATTATGCTCCCGCGAGGACTACTACCCCGACGATGGTCTGGAGGTCCCTAGCTGGCTCTCAAGTAACGGTCACCGCCACTCTGCCGCAGCAGGGTGGGAGACAATAGTGGGAAAACCAATAAAGTGTATTGATATTCCCGGGCATCATTTCCAGTTGTTTCACAACCATTACGTGCGTGTTCGTTCCAATTTTCTCCTCACACAGTGCTGATATTACGATAGATCACATCCACGGTCTCTGCGATAATTGAAGCTTGCTCTCTTTTAGACGACGCGGCAGATCGTTGAGCCATACCCTAGCACACTCTTAGATACGCTTGTCTTCGGTACACCTGAACGACGCTCTCGTTGGGCGGATGTTGCACAGTTTTGACCCTACGAAATCCCAATGTGGCCGAAATGTGGGCATGTGATGTCAATTCACCTGTCTTAGGTCGTATAGATACGAAATGACAATCGGCAATTGGTACGGTGATCACGAAATCGTGACTATGACAAGTCATTGGCTTTATTAGCTGTTGGGAAACCACATGCCGACTTCATGTTGTTATCTGATACATGACTAATTGAACGGCGACCAGCGTGTGGGTAATCAAAGCTCCCTGGCGAGCCCCAGCAGTCAGGCGTGCTGGTGGCTACCATACATCTGAATCTTTCCGTCTATTTCTATTTCCTTTCTCCAGGCACTGTGAGAATCAGACGATATGACAATTATGGACGGCCCGAGGGAGTCACGTTAGTATCATACTTAATGAGCAACTCGTCTTTACCCGTTTCCTCAGGACACACTGTAGCCACGTACTCGGATCATACTATGGCATCAGATTGCTGGCGTTATCGGCATGGGCCTTTTCTTTAGTGTCGCTTTCGTGTTCGTATCGTCAAGCTTCCCGATTCAGCGGCCAAACATTCTATTCTTTCCAGACCCTGGCCTAGTCTCTTTACATGCCTTCTTCTTCTTGAATGTTCAAAACGGCTCTGGTACGGTGTTCAAGTAAGTGGTTTGACGCGTAGGACAAAGCAGAAGCTGACTTCACTGGTATCCCAGCTGGTTCGTACATCTCTGTGAGTCAGCCTTCAATTGCAACTTGCGTAGGCTTGACCTGCGTGGGTTGGGCTGAATGAGATCTATAGGCCATGTTATCGTCTCACTTCATGGCCCCTACTCACATGCCTCACTTAGCTGGTTGATGATCCAAGTCGGCATCACCTATCTTCGGTTCTGTGGGCATTTCCCTGAGTATTCTAGCCAGACAATGACATCTTTCCCAGATTATGGGCTGAAAGCCCAGGGTCTTGACCGACCTGGTGTATATGTTGGCTACCGTTCTATATTCCGGCCCTATGCTGGGATATATGTGATCTTTTCGTATGTGCACGTATGCTATTTTCATGCACTGAGAATGACATCGTCGGCAGATCGGTCATTTTCATCCTTGTCAGCGGCCTATCGGTATTTTGGCATTTCAACGGTGGCCCTGACGTCGTTGCGGCATGTAGTACAAAGCCGCCTCCGACCCGATCACATCACTAATAGCTAATCTCCCCACACTCCAAGATATCAATTTTCCGATCGTTGTGTAGGTTGAGGCTGTGATGTGTGAGTGAAGGTGTTCGCGCCCGAGGGGAAGTTGAGATCAAAAAGAGTGGAGAGGGAGGTGAAGGAGAGTCGGAGGTGATATAAGCGTAACCCCACGCGGACAGCGGTCCCGCGCGACGACGACGGACTCGCGCACACTACGATAGTCTATAGCTGAGGGGGGATCTATATTCTCGATTGATGTGAGTCTGCCAGTGCGATGATTGCGAGTCTTTTATATGCGAAGGTAGAGGGCAGTAGTGCGAGGACAGTTACCTAAGCGAAAGAAAGATAGGATAAAGGCGATCTTCGAGACAAAAGGAGTATCTAGGGTGGATCTGAGAGAATAGAGGAGAAATGGAGGCGATCAGGAGAGGAATGGAGAGACGGTGACGGTGTCAAGGGGAAGCTTATACAGAAAAGGTGCGCTCCGAAGGCACTGTTCCGCTCGCAGCTCCGAGGCATACCTTACGTTGCCTTGTTATACGTTGGTTGGAAGGTCTACAAAGGGACAAAGATCTTGCGCTTTATTTGGTTGCCGGGTCCGTCTATCTATCTTAGGTACTCATTTCCTCCTTGTCCTTGTAGGTCTCATTGTCACAGCTGGATTTCATCACTGTGAATCAAATTAATCAAATCTTGTTTCTCATTTCCCACTCGGTCTTCTGACAAGCAAAATACATTTATCGGGACATTCCGTTCTTTGAGGAGACAGAAGAAAGAGACAGGAACCCTCGAGCAAGCTAAGGGGATACAAATATTTCGACAATTCCTGTAGCTGATCTCCGTTCGTCGCCAATGCCATTGGTATTCCAAGTTGTCGCTGCGCGTTCGGTAGCCTAGCTTATTTATGACGAGGTGGTCAACACTGTCGAGTTGTGTCGCTGAATCGGCTTTATGTTCTACTTTCGTTATCCTTGAAAATACGGATGATTGACCCCGATTTGGCGATGAACCCTTTAGGCTTTCGAACTTGAGGTAAACCGCTTTAGCCTGCCTCTGTCTGAGACTGTCACCAGTTCAACAAGGTCGAGACATAGCGGTGGTAGGGGGACGTTGCTGATAATCCATGGAACTTCAGGGGATGCGTGACGCGTCAGCAGGCACATGCGATGCATGGACATAGATCAAGGAAAGGGGAGGCACGCATGAGACTTCGGTGCCTTCGAATTCCGTAATGGGATTTGTATCAGGGAAAAACAACACCCGACTTAGAAAATGGCAGAGGCCGTGGTGTTTAAGTAGATTCGTCTCATCCACCGCCTTCTCCGCGTCATCGCACCTTGAGTCTTCCACTCGCTAATTGGCAACGCGTGTGGCTCGAGCCATGCGTCATTTGTATATACCCATCCCGCTGGGGTCACAGAAGACGTCAACGAAACTGTGGAATAGCTGTGGCAGGAAAAACCCTCACAATCGTCTGCACCGACTTCGCTCCACTTGGCTTCGATGTCAGCCCGCCAGTCTTCGGTCTCGACAAACGACCAGCCAGGCTCAAGCAGGAATGTGAGATTGCTGCTGTTACCGCGTGAGCAGACCGGGCAACCAGGAAAGACGACCACTAACCTCACGTCGCCACTGCCATCAGCCGTAACACCGCTCCAACCATCCCGCCCACGCGTCCACGCGACACGCTCGCCCGTTTTGAGGTTCGCCTTGTTCCACCCGATCCCTTCGCCAGGTGCCCAGCGCTCGTTCTCGAATATTTCGACCTCGCGCAGTTCGCTCTGCCAGTGATGGTCCTTAAGCCTGTCGTCGTCGACCAGGCATGCGAGGCGCGCGCGCCAGCGGCGGAGTGGCAAGGTCGGAAGGACCTGTGCGACAGTGTGTTGTATGAAGGGGTGGAAGAGTACGAATGGCGCGAGGCCGCCCACGAGGAACAGTGGACGGAGAGGAATCAACGACAGGAGGGGGAGAGCGAAGAGGGTGCTCAAGAGAGTGACGGTAAAGATGTGCGGTGTGTAGGGGGTAGCAAAAGTGAGGTGGAGAACATAGGGAAAGACTGCATCATGGACATCGGCTCTAGACGACATTTAGTTGCGCGACCTGAGGCTTCGAGACGACGAAACGTACATCAGGCCCATGAGATTTTGAATACCCTGGATGTTTGCGAGCCATTCTGTGCTGCCTTCGCGGGCATGGGCACGTGGTGGAGGTCGAATCTGCTCCGTAAAGGACGGTCCGCTTTCTGAGCTTGTGCGTGGAGGATGGGCTATGATAATTATTGCAAGAATAATGATGTTAGGAAGTAAGAGGATAAGTCGTGGGTAATAGCCTACGCAGCAGTAATCAGCTTGCGGTCGCAACGAAGCAAGACAAACCCAGCTCACAGAGGAAACTATACGCAGCCATCCACATCACGGTGATCTTCCAACCTTTTCTCCAGGTAACTATTTCTTCTATTCTATCTTGAAGCCAGAAGACTGGACCTATCCTGCTGATAAATCTGCGAAAATTGGCTGTGGTGATAGGGACTGAGAGGGGGTCTCGAGTGGACAACAGCTGAGAGACGTTCCGCGGGTTCTCACTCGACGCATTTGATGGGATTTGAAGGGAGGAGGCAAGCAATAGACCAGGAAGGTTTCCGAAGACGCTGCGAGTTGGAGTGTTGCCTTGAGAAGACGAGGGGGACGCAGGATCATCTGCAGAATGTGCCAGAGGCGGGAATGATGTTTGGATTTTTTCATCGGGGCGATTTTTGACCTCGCGTGGCACGACGGTTGCACAGGCTGGGATATCGACGTAGTCAAAGATTGTCATTAGAATGTAGCGTAGCGGGGTTGAGCGTGGAGACGACTGACGCGACGCTGTTGAACCTTCTCTTTTTACGAGACCGAACATGTCCTCCGAGCTGGCCTCCCTCGAGCTCTCTTCTCCTCTTACAGACATCCTCAATGACCTCCTCGACCGTCTCGACCTTCCCTTCGTACTAGACACACCGCTCGACCTCACCCCTTCTTTACTCATTGCCATACTCGAGTCTCTCCTCCAATCCCGTCTCCCTGTATCGTCCACCATCCGCGAGTCACAGAATGATGCGGCTAAAGTACAGGCCATGAAGATTTTTCTCGGCGTGCTTGAGGCAGACATCATCAACGAAGATATTGGCCTCAGCGATATCGATCCTCGACGCCTAGCTGCGGGTGAATGGGAAGAGGTCGTCTTCGTGGCCAAACTACTTTGCTGGCTCGGGAAACAGATGGGCTTACTCCCATCCAAGAATACTTCTTCCACCATATTTCCGAGAAGGTCGTCCTCAACAGCGGGCGGAAGTGCCGGGAGTACGGGGTCCATCATTGACCTTCCGCGAAAGGCGTCCCCTTCAACGCGATCAACTGTAACAGACAGTATCACCAGTTCCTTATCGTTTGATAGGGAATACTAGCGAAGTTACGGAGACACGGCGGCCAGAAGATGAACGTTCGTTATCTCAAATGGACCAGAGACATCGGCCTCAATGCATCCACGAAATAGAAGGTCCATCGTTCCTCGCTCAAGAGGATGATCAGGACCTCTTGCGTGCCGAACACGATTCACTCAGCCGTGATACCAACGACACGAATGACGCATACTGCGATTGTTCCCAAGATGAGCGCGCCAATTCAACCTTCTATTCGAAGGACCGTTGTTCGAGTACTGTGCGGTACGATGGCTACATTCAGGAAGTGGACGCTGGCATGGAATTACGCACATTCGAGGCCCGCAAAGCGAAAAAGAGGGTTCACGCATTCTCTACTCCAGAACAGGTGAGAGACCACAGGCAATCGTCGTTGCGTCTACCTTAGTTCGGGAAAATGACTGACCGAGGGAATCCATCCAATCAGTCCGAGACGCCTATGCCGCGCTACCCTACCGAAACACGACCGATTACCAGGCACACTTCTCCCAATCAGCACGCGCTTGCATTACTGGACGAGCGCGCGAAACTGCTTTCTAAACTTGCCAGTTTGGATCTCGACATAGCTAATACGTTTTCCGGAAGGAGCTGAATGTTTAGAGTTTGGCCCACGGTA
>WNFC01013027.1_pt1 | contig 14942 bp, 24 predicted proteins | sample 5400541 | NCBI WGS metagenome assembly WNFC01 (sample SAMN13153342, study PRJNA577476) | soil metagenome | isolation source: 120 cm saprolite under Douglas fir tree site 2 hole 2 replicate 1 | place: USA:California | collected 2015-04-18
TTTCGTCTTAACGGAGAATGGAAGACCTTGAGAACCCTCTGGTCCTTGCTCGCCGCACTCACCTTGTGGACCTTGAGAACCCTGTGGACCCGTTGGACCAGACGGACCTTGTGGACCCGTTGGACCAGACGGACCTTGTGGACCTATTGCGCCTGCCGGACCCGGAACATCAGAAATGCCCGGTTCACCTTGCAGACCTTTCTCGCCACGCTCACCTTGAACGCCCTGCTCGCCCTTAGCTCCGTCATTACCGTCACGGCCTGCGGCACCATCAGCGCCGTCGTTACCGTCGCGACCTGCTTCGCCGCGCTCACCTTGTGCACCCGGCTCGCCTTGTGGACCTTGTTCGCCGCGCTCACCTTGAAAACCTACGAAACCGTGTTCACCTTGTGCACCCGGCTCACCTTGAGGACCCGGCTCGCCTTGTGTGCCGCGCTCTCCGCGCTCGCCTTGTGGACCCGGAACATCTGACTTCCCCGGTTCGCCTTGCAGCCCTCGCTCACCTTGTGGGCCGATGCGAGAGTTGTGATGAGCACGCAGGTCTTCGAGATACTTTTCGATATGGTAGACTCGCTCTTCGTATGTCAAAGAGGCGTCGAATAAATTTCTTGCCACATTATCTCCAAATCCAGCCGCACTTGCACACTAAGACCTCACCGGACTTCTTTTGAAGTTGGCGATGACATGATGCACACAAACGCTTCCACATGGGTGTACCTTGACCGTGCGACAAAATAGAGCCGTGTTACAGAACAGAAGTTACTTCGTGCGCCACTGACCCGGCGCTGTGCAATAAAAGATTGTTGGGCCTGCCGCAACAGTCAAACTGAATGCTGCGTTCACGCCACCTAAGTTAATTTTGCTTCCCAAATCCGGGAAGACGTTCATAGCATTCACTGCTGCGTCATTAATGACAACCACAGTCATGCCCGGTGCAGATGTAGGAAGTGTAGCAGAATCCCCGGCTGATGCCACGATTGTGAAACGATTGATAGACGTAAGTTTGAGACTGTTTGCTTGATTACCGCCGGGAGTTGCTGTCACGTTATCTTGTGCATTCTTAGTTCCATAAGACAAACCTTGAAGAGTTTGTCCGCACAAAACACCGCCACCACTACCTAAGACTTGAAAAATATCCAGCGATTCCCCAAAGTCAAAATACAATTCACGTGCTGTGTTTGTCGCCATTTTCGAAAATCTCTCCAAGAAATTTGAACAGAAACAACGAAAAGGGCGCACCCGAAGATGCGCCCTGAAAGCGTTATGCGATTGTGAATGCGCCTTGTCCGCCGTTAGCAAGAATCCACTTGCCGTTATCAGCAGTTAGGTACACTGTTCCACCTGCTCCCAATGTCGGGAAGGTGACTGAGTTTACAGCGGCGGTTCCAGTCAATAGAAGACCTGTTGCGGTGATGACGTGTGCGAACGCTGTGCGTGCCGAAATTTCGATTTCAAGACCATCATCAACGCCAGCCGTTGGTGCGGCTAGAGTCAACGCGGCGGCGGACCCCTTGGTGATAACAAAAAATCCCGGAACCTTGGGATTGATTGCGCCGTCAACCGCAATCAGTGTAGGCTTTACTTGATATCCGCCTTTTTCATTAATTGCGTAATAGATTGCCCCACCCGGTCCAACGATTTGCATATAATCGGTGCCGTCTTGGAGCCACTGCTGTTTTGCTACCTGTGTATTTAGCACAAAATTTTCCTTTGAAAAAGTTTTTGAATTTACTCAGACTAAGCACGCCAGCCCGCTCAATCATGCTGAACGGTGCCCTGAGACTTTGTGATTGGTTTACTGCGGCGGGGAATTATTGCCCGATAAAAATTGGTTGGCGCGGCACGACTCGAACGTGCATTATCCGGTTCAGAGCCGGACTTCCTACCGATTGAAAGACATGCCAACAGAAATAAAAGTCGTCCCTACTAAGGCGAAGGGGTCTTTTTTCCTTCGAGGTTTACGTCTAGCCGCTCCTCGGAGTACCTGACCAACGACTCAAAATTGGTTGCGGCGTTTGGATTCGAACCAAAATGACGAGTTTCAAAGACTCGCATCCTTCCGGTTGGATGACATCGCAATAGGAAACTGGAAGCCTGCGACCGGATGTAACCCGGTGACCCCTCGGTTAAAAGCCGAGTGCTCTTATCTCATCTGAGCTACACAGGCGTAGAAATGTGTGCACAAAATCGAAAGACAGAAATCGGAATCGAACCGATTATAAAAGCTTATGGGGCTTTTACTCTCCAAGTTCTGAATATCAAGCGTTGTGCACGAGAACTGGTCCCAAGTCGTGGAATTGAACCACGCCTACCTGTGCTTCAAACAGGGGTGCGACCGATACACCAACAGGGGATGGAGGAGAATGTCAGAGTCGAACTGACTCGCGCCTTTCAACGCGTCATCGTTTTCGAAACGATTACCAACCGTTTAGTGCTATTCTCCAAATGGCGGGCTGGTAGACGAATCGAACGCCCGTCCTTTCGGACGCCTTCGGGTTCAAACCGAATTGCCGACCATTTGGCAGTACCACCCGTAAAAATTGGCGGAGTTAACAGGCATCGAACCTGTACATGCTTTCACATGCGAGTTTAGCAAACTCGTGCGTCTTCCAGTTTCGCCATAACTCCGTAAAAATTGGCAGGCCGCGTAGGAATTGAACCCACTCTCGCCGGGTTGGAGCCGGATGTGCTACCGGAACACTTGCAGCCTGTAGAAAATTGGTGGATAAGGAAGGACTCGAACCTTCGAAGGTCGCAAGGACCGCCTGGGTTACAGCCAGGGGTAATTGCCGCTATACGACTCATCCACAGAAAACTTTGGAGGGCGGATAGTTCCAACATGAGCGGTTCTAGAAACCGCACCCTTACGGACAGGGAATCGAACCCTGAATCCAACCCATAGAACTTGGAGCACCGCACTGGAATCGAACCAATGCCTCGGCCTTACGAGGGGCGCGTCATACCACTAGACTAGCAGTGCTCAAAACTTGGAGCGGAAGACGAGAATCGAACTCGTGCCCGGACCTTGGCAAGGTCCTGTTCTACCACTATACCACTACCGCTCAGAAAATTGGAGCACCGACTGTGAATCGAACACAGGCGTTCGCATTACAAGTGCGACATCATACCACTAGACCATCAGTGCTCTGGAGCAAATCCTTGGAATCGAACCAAGACCTCATCCTTACCAAGGATGTGTTCTGCCACTATACTAGACATGCTCAAAAATTGGAGCGGAGCATCGGATTCGAACCGATACGTTCTGCTTGGAAGGCAGACATGCTGGCCGTTAACATCAGTCCCGCTCAAAATTGGTTGCGGCAGTGGGAATCGGACCCAACCTTTTTACAGTTTATGAGACTGTCCAGTTCACCAGAACTGTACACCGCAACAAAAACTTTATTTGTGCATCATCCACGCGATGTAGATGACGGAGATGATTACACCAAGAACATTACAAACTGTTCGCACCAGCGCCATCTTCTGGTCTAGGCTGAGCGGCGGTCTTTTCATCTCTTTTCTTCGTGCGACCGTCGTACCATTTACGTCGCAACCCTAAATATTCTAACTGCGCTTTCAAACTCTCTTCTGCCGCGACTCTTCCAATGCCATTGCGTGTCATTGTGCTCTCACGAGCGAGCCTATGAGGGACTCAGTCCACTCTTTCGACCTATGACTCAGTCAAAACTTGGTTCTCCACCGTGGACTCGAACCACGATAACACGCCTATCAAGCATGCGTCCTAGCCATTGGACGAGCGGAGAACAGAAAATTTATACACGGTTTATTGAGGCTCCCCCGTGGCTTCCGACAACGACGCGCCTCATGTCGGTTCGAGCTTGGTGGACAATGGCGGAATCGAACCCCCAACTTCCCGGTGCAAGCGGGATGTTTTCCCATTAGAACTAATCGCCCACGAAACTTATTGCCGCCTCCCGTTGGCTCCGCAGCTTTCGCCCACGGAGTGTTCCTGAACGGCAAATCTTGGTAGCGTTGCCGGGATTTGAACCCGGGTTCTTGGCTTGAAAGGCCAGCGTCCTCGACCAGACTAGACGACATCGCCACTGAAACTTTTTATTTATCCGGCGCGTTCTTCGGAAGCGAAATCTGATTCTGACTGATAAACAGAGTACCCGAACCGTCCGGCTTAACCCAAATCGCCCACTGCGCTTTTCCACGTCGCGTTTCACGCGGATAAATATGCAACTCCGTTGGAGCAATTTTCAAAACTTCTATATTAACTGCCGCTGCGTTTACTGACATTGTTCTCTCCCGGTCTCGCCGTCAGGCGGAACTCGTGAAACAAACTTGGTAGCGTCGGCGGGATTTGAACCCGCGTGTCCTGCTTGAGAAGCAGGCATCCTAGACCACTAGATGACATCGCCACTAAAACTTTTCTAACTTAAAATCTTCCGCGAGTAAATGGTCCTTACCTTGCAAACTACCGAATCTTTTGAAAGGTTCTACTCGTAATGTTCTCTGACTCGTCCCTACTCGGTCTATCGGAACAACGTAGGCCTGTTGATTCTCAGGGCAATAAACAGCGAAGAAGTCTATATCGCCGTGATAGTTTGTACTCCAACAACCTTTCGTGTTTGACCTAACTGACTTAACTGAGAAATGTATTGAGCCGTTTCTTAGTCTTCCGGTCTTACACTGGACACGCTTGAATCCTGCGGGCGTGTCAAGCACCAAATCATATCGAAGGTTGTCGCCAAAAGGCAACAATACTTTGAAATCTCGTTTAACGAATTCAGCGATGAGAATCGCTTCTGTCTTCTCACCTTTTGCTTTAGGATGTTCCACTTTAACCCTCCACGATAGAGTCGGGGGAGTATCGTGGACTCCCCCTAATTGTACGTACAAAAATGGTAGTCGACGACAGATTTGAACTGTCTCGGCCCGCTTATCTGGCGGTTCGATGTTTATAAGACATCGCTGCATTCCAATGCTGTCGACTGAAATCCTGGGAACCTGCGGGTCATTCACCCACACCATCTTACGGATTCGCATGCGTCACCGTAAGCATTCAATCTACCTCGAACTGCGTTCCCACAAAAATTGGTACCCAGTCAGAGAATCGAACTCTGCCAGCCTCTTTGTAGGAGAGGTTCATACGACCAGTTTGATAACCGGGTACAGAAAAATTGGTGCGCCGCCTCGGACTTGAACCGAGACCAAGCATCCTTAAGAGGGATGTATTCTGCCGCTCGAAATCGCAGCGCACTGAAAATTGGTGGACCGCCCGAGGCTCGAACTCGGACATTAGGCTTAAAAGGCCTCATTGCTGCCGCTCGCATCCGCAGTCCAAAAAGTCTTTGGTCGCGCTATAGCCCTGCTTCTGTCGAGGACGAACATTCGTCTAAGCATTCAACCCGACCCTCGCCATGCTCAACAAGCACTCAGGTCCTATTTGAACTTGCACCCGAAAAGAGTTACTTCGCTCCAATGAGTCTTTCGACTACGAAGGCTTACTTGTACGCTTGCGCGTCCCGCAACTTCCACGGTTCGATGTTGAGATGTGGCAGGAACTTCCTCGTCGCGCTTGCGCGCTCCGCGTTCGTCTACGCTACCAAAGTTACGGGTTGGTTTTCGTTACCTGCCCGTCAAAGAAACGTTTCGACTAATCTACTTCGAGTATCGTCCGGTGGACGCTCCCGCTCATGTAGGGCCGACAAACTTGGAGCACGAAAGTGGAATCGAACCACTGATGGCTGTTTTGCAGACAGCTAACTTACCACTTGTCGATTCGTGCGAGAAAACTTGGCGGTTTTTGAAACCGCTGCGTCTGCCAATTCCGCCAGCAGGCGATTGGTAGCCCATGAAGGACTCGAACCTTCATCGCTTGATTCGTAGTCAAGCATCCTATCCATTGAACGAACAGGCCACTGTAAAATTGTTTTCGCCGTCGAGAGAACAACGTAGCTCGACACTTTACCTTTGCCCAGCGTATCCTGTCCCGGGCACGAAAATTGGTGGTCCCCCTCGGATTTGAACCGAGATAGCTGCCTTAGAAGTGCAGCGTCCTATCCGTTGAACGAAAGGACCTTAAACTTTTCCAGTTCCTTTGCAGTTCCAGCACGGGCTTTGTCGCCCCCACGGGTCGCGCGGACCCAGCTTTGAGCCATTGCAATTAGGACAAACCTTCGCGTACTTGGGACCGTGTCCCGCTGCCGCGTCTACGTGTTTCCATCCAACACTCATAAAATTGGTGCGCCGCGAGGGATTCGAACCCCCACGCTTTTCACGGCACTGGTTTCTAAGACCAGCATGTCTGCCAGTTCCATCAGCAGCGCACTGAAATTAACGACGACGCTCTACCACTGAGCTACATCTCTGTTCACGCGCCGTATACACGGCTGACTCGCGCTAATAAGAAACAGTGGGGTTCGAACCCACGACCTTCGTCAGTTCTGCCACCCAATAATTCTTGGTGGACTTAAATCCGGGCGGTATTTGTCAACGCGTCCCGCCATAGACGCTTTGGGTGTCCGATTTTACGGTCACCGAGAGTCATGCCCCTTACCAGTGCACGAGGCCACGTCACGGGAGCTACCCGGAAATGTTTTAACTCTCTGTTGCAACATCGTACTTGAGTAACCGATATCTATTATGGCTACCCGCTGAAATTGGTCGGGAAAGCTGGATTCGAACCAGCGGTCTCTTCTTTCCGAAAGAAGCGGGAACGCCCAGACTTCCCTACTTCCCGACTGAAAATCTAACTTCCGTCCCGGGAGTTTTTCCGAAATCATTAAGGCGTTAATTCCTCAGATTTCTCCGAGTTGTTTCACGCTTACTTGACTCTCTGTACCCGGCTTCCCAAGCAATTCGGAAGCTAAAAATTGGCTGGAGACATAGGACTCGAACCTACATCGTGCTCATTAACAGTGAGCCGTCTTTCCGATTAGACGAATCTCCAGTAGAAAATTTTGGGACTGTAACGTAGTCCATACGACCGATGTCTAATAAACAAGCAGAAGTTAAATGTGGAATACATCGGTGAGACCACAAAATATTCTTACTTGTCATTCCTAAAATTGGCGCGGGTACCGGGAATCGAACCCGGCCTACTTCCGTGACAGGGAAGCGTCATGCCGACAGACCCTACCTGCGCTGAAACTCAGGACATGTACGTTGTACCCGTGCTTGTGCTCACTGGCCCGAACGTCATCGGCTCACAAGTGCTAACCGAATCCTGAAACTTAATCTCGGTCGGATTTTTACCGACATCGCCGGGTTAAAAGCCCGCATCTTAATTAGACGACGAGAAAACTTGGTCGGGGACCTGAGATTCGAACTCAGGACCTCTCGCTTCCAAAGCGAGCGGGAACAGCCAGACTTCCCCAGTCCCCGAAAACTTGTGAGGCCCCCATGATTAACGACCTTTGGGTGTTAGTAGCCGGAACGGTCATGCGGCTCTACCTCGAATTTCTTAATCCGTTGTGTAGACGTTACCGATAGTTATTGTGTCCTTCATCGTGAAACCATCCTAACACAACTCTCGAACTTTGTCAAGCGTTATTTTCAAAAATCTTTACGCCTTTGGAAGTGCTCGTCCCGGGTAGTTGCGTCCGTGTGGTGCTTCCGGCTGGTCGGTCATCTTACCGATTGGCTCCGTAGATTGAGGAATACTTCTGTGAGAGCCATCCTCGCTGGTGCCTCTTGTTGATGTCTTTAACTCAACGTGCTGCGCATCCGGCGCTGCTTGTGACTTCGGAACGGGACGTTGCCATGAGCCTGCTGTTAGATTGCCTTTATCGCTCATGGATTACGCCTTGGGGTACGGGCGACCCGGATAGTTACGAGCGTGCTTACTTGCATCGTCACCCGGCTGGTCTACGTGTCGGCCAACCTCTTCCATACTGGTCGGCACTCCCTTGTGGGAACCATCGGCGCTAACGCCCATAGAATTCGAACGTCCGGCTTTCAATGCTGCTGCATCGTGAGAAGCATCTGAGACCTTCTCAGCCTTTGGGGTTGAGCGACCCGGATAGTTGCGTGCATGCGGGCGGTCTTGAGACGGCTGAACATCTGCTACTGGTTGAACTGCCATTTTCGTTTACCTCGAAATTTTGGGGAGAAGTATCAGATTCGAACTGATGCTGCCGGATTCACAGTCCAGCGTGCTGACCACTACACTAACCACTCCACTGTAAAAAGATACTACCACAGAAGTGATAGTGTTGTCAAGAACTTTTTTTTAAAGAGCGGCTTTAATGCGAGCAACTACAACAGCAACAGCCTTAGACGCGAAAACTATAGCTTCTTGTCCTGCTATTTCGCTCTCGATTTTTGCAATTTCGGCCTTGACAGCACTTAGCTTCAAGTTGGCCGAATGCTTCACGTTCGCCACGGCGACACCCGCGACGAATGCGATTACAACTGCGAGTCCTGTTAATCCGAACATTGGTTATTCCTTTTTGTGCTCCACGAGCCTTCCGCCCGTGAGACTCTGCGGGTCCTTCCCACGCATGATGGCGCGCATTGAGGAACCTCGGTATTCATAAACTCTGTGTCCGTCCGGATTCTCGAAAGTCACGCGGACTGTGTTGTTGTCAACTTTTTCTTTCGAGAGAATGTTCTTCTTACTCATGAGCGAAGCCTGTTTGACATCTTCACCAATTCTATGAGAGTCGTTTCTTGAATGTCCGGGTCGTTCAAGTCCACACCGAGGTCGGTGAGTTCATCGAACAACTCTAAAACTTCATCGAGGTCGTAAACATCTTTGAGTTCCATCACGCTACTCCGTTGTTCAGCGGAGTGATTCGTGGAGTGGCTTCACTGTATGCTGCGCCACGAGCCTTGACTGTTACGGTTTCGCCGGGTTCAATGAGTCGGATTTCGTTGTCCCACTCGATTCTCACCAAACGGTTACTGAGATTCTTAAAATGATAAATCTGTTGATAGTCGGTCGGGTCCATCGCAACGGTGCATTCTACGCCTGCTTCAGAGCAGATGGCGTTGAAGGTACGCGTCATGTACTTACCGGGACTGTCTCCCAATTGGTTGTACGTATAGAATTGACGATTACGACCATACGGAGGCACAAATGATTCACCAGCGTACGATGCGATGCTTCCACCGGAATAAAACTTGTATGAAGACCACCCAGAGATTTCCCCAGCGAGAGCAAGAGAAGGGGGTTCTTTATCCTTGTTCTTTAGTTCCGGCTCACTCTTCGGCTTATCCTTCACCTTGAATACGTCGCGCTTCACAATTTTGATGAAGTTGCAAAGGCTACTCATGAGAGCACCGAGTCATGGCCTGCGCGCGCTCCCAACTCTTTAGCGGCATTAGAGACTGCTTCGTCTATCGCGGCGCTGTCTGCAAATTCAGAGAAGTTGCTGTAGTCCGCGTACCCAGCGATGAAGGCATCTTTCCCCATCACGTACGTTCTATATCCGGCTGGTGCCACACAAACGGATTCCTCTTTGAAGAGGGTGGTTGGGGCGACTACGACTGCGGCTACTCCCGCCCCCAGCCATTTGAAAAATTTACGCCGATTCATTAGTCTTCACTGAGGGAGCCTTGCTCGGTCCCAAAATGAATGCGGCTTGCGCGCGGCGGAAGTCTGTGATGATTGCAATCTCTGCTTCCACTTCAGCTACACGTTTCTCAATGCCCACCATGTGATGGAACGCGGCATACGGACCTGTTTCCAAAGTCTGAATTCTCTTGTCCAATTCTTCCGTGACATTGTACACGCCGGATAGTTTGGAATTTACGACGCTTTGGTTAATCACGGCGTTCGGTCCAAGGAAAGCGTCTGCAAGAATCTTATTCTGACTCTCGGTTTGGCCTACGCGCTCGTTCAATCTTTGAATCTGCTTCATCAACGCTGCGACATCGTCGCGGACCTGATTGAATGCCTTCGCGGTCGAATCGCGGAGGTTCACAAGTGCTTGGACGTTGTTCTGGTCGCGAGCAATTTGACGTTCCTCTCGTCCCTCGCCAACCAGCTTTTGAGCATCAAGACGCACATGCGCTAAATTGATATCAGCAACATTCTTTCCAGTTTGGTCTTTGATTTCTTTTACCGCTTGATGTAGAACGGTGTCAGTTGCCACTAAAGCTATTCCTAGCTTATCAGATTCATTTTTCAATTGCTCGGTGCGCGCGATAAGAGCTTTCTCATTTCGGAAACGAGCCTCGGATGCGTCTTCCAGCTTCGCAATCTTTTCCGATATCTGTTGCCACTGGCGAGTAGCGATACCGTTGATACCTACTTCCACGGCATTTGCCAAGTTGCCGACCTTGATTCGGGTTTCATCGCGGAGTGTAGCAATAGCGTCGGTGTTCTGGCGCGTCTCTGTGGCGGTGCGAATCAAGCGCTCTGAGAACTTCTCAAGCAGCGTGGCGACCTTTCCTAGAACTTTGCTTCTTTCTTTTGACATTGGGTGCTTCCTTCTTTCCGCGTTCGCGGGATTGGGTCTTCAACTTCGTTCGCTGGTAGGCTTGTAACAGACAACGCTCTACTTGCGAGTCCGGTGCTTCCACTGGGTCTGGATGCGGAAGAACTGCACCCAAGATTGGGTCATCTGATTTGATGCGCCCATTTTCTAATCCTTGGCTGATACTCTTCCAGAACATGTCCGTCGATTCTTTGATACGTTGACGGTACTCGTCTGAATACGTCGGCACAGGTTCCGGGTCAATTGGAACTCTCTTGCCATCCTTGATAGTTACACACTCTTCGGATTTGGCTGGACTGTTGCTACTCGGCAAATCACGCAACTCATTAAATACTGTGACCAACTCTTTATTATCGCTGCGAATCTTCAAACCACAGTTGTACAAACACTTTATTTCGGTGACGCCAGTTGGAAACGTGAAGATACTGAGATTGTAGTCTTTCGGCCCGGAGACGCGGTAATATCTTCCGCCCTTCAAGTGGTTGCAAGGGAATCTTAATTTATTTTTGAACAGCCTCAACACATCGACAATGCCGTACTTCCCCGGAGCTATTTTCTCCAACTGCTCGACAAGGAATTGTTCAACTATTTGTACTTCCATTGGATGCTTCCTATCCGGCTGCGCCGGGATTGCACTTCTTCGCTAAATTCGTTTACTGGCTCATCAGGTTTCCGTACGTGATGGTCACGTTCGGTCGGCCACACTCTTTACAGCGGCCACAGCCCGGACAAATGCCGGGAGCCGGGTATACTGGATAAACCACCGGAAGAAGCGGCTGAGGAAGCGGTGTCGGGACCCAGTAGAACTTGAATGGGTCTACGCTGTTTGTACCGCCAGTCCAATCTTTTGTGGTGCTCATATTTGTTTGCTGCATTGCTAACTCCTGACTCGTTCGAGCCGCCCGGGTGGAACAGACGGGCTGGGCTGGCGCGTACCCCGCGCGTGGGTGGCGGGTGCGGCCCCGTGACATACTGGGTATGCGGGAGCACGTTGCCACGTAATCGTCGGCGGACGGCGAAAGGGGCTTAGGGGCGACTACGACATATACACCCCTCCGGCCCTCCGATTGCTGGGGGAGCAAGATTGCTGCCATGCTCAAAAATATTTGCTAAACTCTTTGTTTGCTACAACTTAGCAAATTTCGTTGCTTGCGTTGCCCTGAGCACCGAGTTGCAAATCGTTGCGGGGAGGGTTACCCTCCTTTTTGCTTGGCGGTTAATAGTGCATTAACCGTCAGACCACTCTATTCGCGCTAACCTGCTGAAAACACAGCACTTTTGGTTTGGCATCAGACTTGCTGGGGGAGCAAATTCATTGCCAAACTCTTAATTCGTTGAAAACAAACGAGTTACGCGACCAAAAAGTGGTGCTAAGAATTTTCTGACATTCAACCCGAAGTCATGCTCTCTCGTGTTACGCCTGTAAATCATTGATTCCAATCAGGTTGTGAGGATATTCAGGCGTTGTAATTGGGTTGATTCTAAACGAATCGTCACCTCGAATCATCACAGACAATCTGGTAAAAGAGGTTTGGTTAGGGGGCATTATATTTTGAAGAAACAATTACTCTATCATTTTCAACCACATCGACCTGTCGCCAGACTTTAATTCAATCCATCATCCGGTCAGATGCGCGCCGGGAACACTGTCACAATTCCCCCACTATCTAAGCTCTTACAAGTGGGCATTCTGTCATAATGCTGTCTTTTTAGGGGTTATGACACAATTTTTGCCACTTATCTATATGATTTGATTAGTCTTACACAAATGGTGTCATACGAAAAGCTGGGTCTACCTCACGGTAACTGAATTAAACCGATATCGGTTTAATTTTTAAGTGTGTCTTATTTACATCATATATGATTTTTCATATTATTCGTCTGAATCGTGCGTTACCTCTTAATTGAACCGATATCGGTTCGATGCTGTATTCAGAGGCACACCCAGCTTTTTGTATGACACAATTCCTCTAAGTGATGTATATTAAGAAACTTAGACCTGAAAAATTGTGTCATACCACCTTTTGACAGTATGACACAATTAGGTTGTTTATCGTGACGAACCGATATCGGTTCCACACGAGATTACAGAATCTGCCCCCGCGTCGGTGACCGTAAAAAGAACTTGACAACCGATATCGGTTTGTGATAGTGTTTGATTCGTGAGCTATTTCGACTTCAACATGGATAAACATATTACGCTGACCAAAGATGAGATAGAAGGTCCGTGTGTTTACGTGTTTTGGCTCAACGGCGTATGTCAATATATTGGCTCCTCAGAATCAGGTCTGGTGCGCCCGATGAGCAAGCAACACCACATTTATGAAGTGGCTGGTTTCGATTACGACAAACTAGAAGTCTTCAAGCAGCTAGACCATGAAACTGCACTTGTACTTGAATCAATTTGGATAATCGAGAAAACTCCGAGATACAACGTTGTGGGCAAGCCATCACCGCATTATGATTACCGACATCTTATAGATAAAAGTCGAGACAGAAAGACAGGCGAGTATCTAGTCGTATCTTCCACTGGATTCGAGATATTTCGACATGCAGAAAAGTTCGAGCGTGACCGCTTTTACATGCAAGAACACAGACGCAATGCTATAAAAAGCGCAAGAGGTTTACTGCCATGAAACCGACACTCATCCGACTCGACCCGGCGATGCTGGCGCGCCTGCAATCGCTGGCCGAGCAGCATCAAGTCTCCATCGCCTGCATCATCCGGTCCATCATAGACCAGTACTTTCGTACCATTGACACCAAAACTAGCGGGGAGTAAGCTGAGACCATGTTAAGCCAACAAAGCGATGCAGGCCGGGTAACAGCATTTCCACTGGAGACCAATGACTGCACCGTGGTTGCGCTAGCACATGCCGCGTGCATCTCCTACGAGAAGGCACACGAATTTGCGCGCCAAGCTGGACGCAAATCACGTCGTGGAATGAAGCGCGATGACATCCGAACCATGCTGCGCAACTTGGATATCAGCGGAAAAGCTACCACACGCGAGATTCGAATAGCACAACCAACGCGTCCCAGTACCTATTTAATGAGTCGAGGCGCTGTCTGCTATCGTCGCCCACGTCGGGAAGGCATCTCGGTCGCGTCATTCATTCGCACGCTGCCGAAGAAAGGCCGATTCTACCTCGGATGCACCACACATGCATTCGCATACGTCGATGGTGTCGTGATGGACAATCTAGAAAGACCGAAGTCGCGCGCCACCATGTATCTCGCGTATGAGGTTATTCCCGCAGGCATCAAAGTGGAATCAAAGTCAGCACCGACGCCTGTCATCACCCAAGAGCAAATCAACGAGTTGTGGGAGCGGATGAATAAGCTGGAAGGAAAACAGTACTAGTTCATTCGTACTATTGACAACGAATTTCAAAACGCAGTAATCTCAGCATAGGAGACAACACCAATGATGGGAGCAAGTTACAAATCAAAGAAGGACTTGAAGGCCGCAGTCGGCCAGCCGTTGCGATACGAGGAAACCTCATTCTTCGGTCCCGAGTACAAAGAGAATGGTACGTTCTGTGTCGTGGGACCGTCACCAACACAGCGCAAGTGGTTCGCATCCGTAACAATGGAGAACGGACTAATCAAAAAGGTTTCATGAAGACCCAGTCCCAACGCGACCGCTACCACTTCCCCAATACGGAAGCTGGTCGCGTGCAACGCGCTAGATTTGCTGAAGGTCTAGCCGCGAACGGCATCCTCAGCGAAGCAATGGAAGAGACACTGGTGTGTCAAGCTGGAACATTCATACTTCTTATTTTAGAAGTCAGCAAGCGACCCGGGGAAGGTAAAATCGCAAACTACATGAAAGGGAGGAAATTCGGACTATGACACTCTGCACAGAGTGCAAAACAAAAATTCTCACACTACCTGCTCGGTTGAAGCGCGTGAATGAAGCACTTCACACTGTAGGTAGACAGTATTGGACTCTTTTAGGTGATGCTATGCGAGAGATAGATACCTCATTATCTTTTCATGGATTCGCTGATATGGCGAACGGCACTGAGGAAACTGGTACTGAACACAGCACTCACATGAATGTCGGGGAAGGCAAGTGGTTGCACATCAGTTGGCATCGCATGGACTCTGGTCGTTATAAAGTGGTAGCATACGTCAACTAAAATGAAGCACAAGCACAGCATCCCAATGTCAATAGCCGAGTACGTGCTGCTTATTTTTATTTCGCTACTCGGCGGTCTCTGGCTCTTGTATCGCACCGCGCGAATATATTGGAGGTCACGATGATAACACTCGTTCTGTTCTTTATGCTCGACACTCCTCTGCTGCCATTTTTTGACGGCTGTATGCCGCTGCCAAACCCGAAGCCGGAAGACTGCATCATCGTGCCGTTGGAGAACCCGAAGGTAGACTATATCGTAGGAAGATACCTTGTCGTCACTGCGTGATTTTGTAAAGAGATGGTGGGAGTTCTTCTCCGATGCAGATGTTAAGTGGACATTCGGAGCAATGATGTTTCTATGCTGGGTGGTGATGCTGATGTGGATA